>Ga0102591_1000316_pt1 | contig 102886 bp, 100 predicted proteins | sample AraplaCol_mCL_r2_2_FD_76860 | JGI IMG/M metagenome (GOLD analysis project Ga0102591, IMG submission 76860) | Arabidopsis root microbial communities from North Carolina, USA - plate scrape MF_Col_mCL_r2 (SPADES assembly) (version 2) | ecosystem: Host-associated > Plants > Roots > Endosphere...
TGCCGGTGGCCTTGACCTCGATCAGCACTTCGCCGGCCTTTGGGCCTTCGAGTTGAACCGTCATGACCTCGAGCGGCTTGCCTGCCTGAACGGCAATGGCGGCACGTACATCCATCTATTTTCTCCCTAGGACAAAAATGGTTTCGGGCCGCCAGGGCGGCGGCCCGTTGGAATCGACAATAAGCTAACGAATGTTCTGTTGAACGCGATTGAGTTCCATCTCAAGTGCGGCGATGGCCTTGCCGGTCTGTTCGTGCAGCTTCTTGACCAGGGCAAGCTGCTCGCGAAGGCCGTCGCGCTCGTCATCGACCGCGTCCGAATCCGGCGCCTTGCCGAGGCCGGCGATCAGCCAGGCCGGGGTAACGCCCAGCACGCCGGCAAGCATGAAGAGCCGGTTCGTCCGGGGTTCGGCGCGGTCGCGCTCCCAGGCGGCGACCGTTTCAGCGCGGACTCCGAGTTGGTCTGCCAGGTCCTTGGTGCTGATGTTGGCGGCGTCGCGCGCCCTCCAGATGCGTCCTCCCAGCGTATCACCGTCGCTGGTGTCGCGCAGGCGGGCAATCATCGTTTCGGTGGACAAGCGCATGGATATCTCCTTTGCCACGGTTACGTTCAAAGGTCCCGGAGAGACGGCAGGAAGCCGCTTTTGACTTCCGGGGCGGAAGATGGTCCTGAGCTTATAGGCATTCGGCCAGCGAGGGACCACCCCGAAGCGCCAAAAACACCGTCAATTGCGGCTAAGGCGCGGATAGTTCGGCCTCCGGCGCATCCTCGGCCGTTGAAAACCGTAGCCTAGGCTCTAATGTGCGGCGGCCAACCGGAGCTTGCCCCATGACCGATGCCCGAACCGCGGCTGCCGAGCCTGCCGATACCGTGATGCAAGGCGTCGCCATCATGCTCTTTGCGATGGTCATCCTGCCCGGCATGGACGTGATCGCGAAGTATATGGCCGTCTACGAAGGCATGTCGCCCGGCCAGGTGACCTTCTACCGGTTCTTCTTCCAGCTGGTGGCGACGTTGCCGATGCTGCTTGGCGCCGGCGGCCTGCGGGCGCTGAAGCCGAAGCGTCCCTGGGCCAATCTGCTGCGCGGCGTGCTGCTGGCGACCGCGGCCTTGTTCTTCTTCATTTCCGTGAAGTACATGCCGCTGGCAGATACCTTTGCCATCTATTTCGTCGAACCCTTCATCCTGACCTGCCTTTCGGCGGTGTTCCTGAAGGAGAAGGTCGGCTGGCGACGCTGGCTTGCCATCGTCGTCGGTTTCGGTGGGGCGATGATCGTCATCCAGCCGAGTTTCGCGGCTTTCGGCGTGACGGCTTTGCTGCCGGTGGCCTGCGCCTTCGTCTTTGCCTGCTACCTGCTTCTCAATCGCGCGGTCGGTACCGGAGACTCGCCGCTGACGATGCAGACCATCGCTGGCATCGGCGGCACATTGATGATGGCGCTGGTGATCCTGGTCGGCAACGGCATGGGCAGCCCCGATTTCGTGCCGTCCTTGCCCAAATCGGCGCTTGGCTGGACGCTGGTGGTTATCCTCGGGGCGCTCTCCGGCTACGGCCATCTGCTGGTCGTCAAAGCCTTCAGAGCGGCACCTGTCTCCTTGTTGGCGCCATTCCACTATTTCGAGATCGTCACGGCGACGGCGCTCGGCTATCTCATCTTCGGAGACTTCCCGTCGCTCTCCAAATGGCTCGGCATCGCCATCATCGTCGGGTCCGGCTTGTTCATCATCTGGCGCGAGCGGCAGGCCGGCCGGCGGGCGGCCGCTTGAGCGATATCACGCCCCGTCGTTCTTCGTCGGCCCGAATACGGTCTCGAAGGCCTCGCGCAGCCGGATGTCGACATCCGGCATCATGACCGGTAGGCCGAGGTCGACCAGGCTTGTTACGCCGTAGCCGCGAATACCGCAGGGCACGATGCCGCCGAAATGGTCGAGATCCGGATCGACGTTCAGTGCGAAGCCGTGGAAGCTTACCCATTTGCGCAGGCGTATGCCGATCGCGGCAATCTTGTCTTCCGCCACCGAACCGTCGGGCAGGGCGGGCTTTTCCGGGCGGCGAACCCAGACGCCGACCCGGTCTTCGCGGCGCTCACCTCTCACATTCATCGAGTCGAGCGTGGAGATCACGACGCTTTCCAGCGCAGCGACGAAGGCGCGGACGTCCTGTTTTCGGCGCTTGAGATCGAGCATGACATAAACGACTCGCTGACCCGGCCCGTGATAGGTGTATTCACCGCCGCGACCCGTCGAGAACACCGGAAAGCGATCCGGCATCACCAGGTCAGCAACATCGGCGCTGGTGCCGGCTGTGTATAGCGGCGGATGTTCGACGAGCCAGACGAGTTCGTCCGCGGTGCCGGCGGCGATCGCGGCAGCCTCCTGCTCCATCAACTCGACTGCCTGTGGATAATCCACCAGATCAGAGGCAATCCGCCAGCGAACCGGGGGTGATTCCGGGGGGGCGAACATGGTCTGGCTCAGATTCTCACGCTGCATTCGGTCGGCATTCCTGTTTTTCAGAGCTTGTAAATGGGATGGCGTGTGACAAGAGTCCAGCGTTTCCAACGCTTCCCCAGCGGGCTGTTGAAATAGTTTCATTTCCCGTCAAATTTCTGTCGTCATCCCCTTGTGCCCCCCAGGGGCTTTTGCTACATGCAGCCCCGTCGACGCAGGTCGGCATCTACCACGATGCGGTCGTGGCGGAATTGGTAGACGCGCAGCGTTGAGGTCGCTGTGGGGCAACCCGTGGAAGTTCGAGTCTTCTCGACCGCACCAAAACCGGCTTCGGCCGGTTTTTTCGTTTTTATCTCCAACGCTTAGGTCTTGAGCCCACCGCGCGGCTCAGCCTCGGGCCGAAGCTGCAAGCCCGCAAACCTCAATACATCTTCCGACCGCACTTCGGCGTGCATAGCGCTTGCCGCCGCGGAAAAAGAGTGAACGAGCACCGCCACGTTGCAGGCGAAATGGCTTGGAATGTTATTTGGTGCTAACCTTGGCGCGGTATTCCAGAACGAGGGCCGGGCTGGAAGCAGTTTTCTGGGCGCGGCGGTGGCTGGGCGACCTGCACCGATGACGAAGCCTGTTTGCTTGGGAGGTTCCTTTGGGCGGCGATCTCAGGGCTGTTGCAGATGCAATCCTCAATACCGCCGTCAGCGCCGCGGATGGCGTGCCCGGCGTCGTCGCGATTGCCACAGATAGACGGGGCGACATCTACACGGGTGCAGCCGGAAAGCGAGCATTGGGTGGCGATTCGGACATGACCGCCGACAGCGTCTTCGGGCTCTTCTCGATGACGAAAGCGATCACCGGCACTGCCTGCCTGCAACTGGTCGAAGAGGGCAGGCTCGATCTCGATGCTCCAGCCAAGCGATACGCTCCCGAGATTGGCAAGCTGCAGGTGATCGATGGCTTTGATTCCTCCGGGAACCCGAAGCTCCGCCCGCCCAAGCGGGATATCACGACGCGCATGCTGCTTTTGCATACGGCTGGCTTTGGATACGACTTCTTCAATGAGACCTACGCCAAGTTGGCCCGGCAGCATGGGCAGCCGAGCGTGATCACGAGCTCCTATGCGTCCATCCGCACCCCATTGCTGTTCGACCCAGGCGACGACTGGGAATATGGAAGCAACCTGGACTGGGCCGGACAGGTGGTGGAGGGCATAGCCGGTAAGCGATTGGGCGAGGTGATGATCGAGCGAATCCTTCAGCCGCTCGGCATGGACGATACCGGTTTTGCATTGACCCCAGCGATGGCCTCACGCGTGGTCACGCTGCATCAGCGGGACGATGCAGGGCGATTGCAGCCGGTGCCCGATTTCCGGTTCCCCCAGGAACCCGAGGTCCAAATGGGTGGGCATGGCCTCTACTCGACAGCTACCGATTACTCAAAATTTATTCGCATGTGGCTCAACGACGGGGTGGCACCCGGCGGCCGCGTGCTGAAACCCGAAACCGTCGAAATGGCGGAAAAGAATGGCCTCGGAGAAAAGAAGATCAAAAAGCTTCCCGGGGTGATACCGAGCCTTTCGCACGACGTCGAATTTTTCCCCGGAATGCCGAAATCCTGGGGGCTTAGCTTCATGATCAATGATGAAGCCGCGCCGACAGGCCGACCGGCCGGCGCGCTGGCCTGGGCTGGGCTTGCAAACCTCTATTACTGGATAGACCGCCAAAATGGTCTCGGCGGCCTCTGGGCGACGCAGATATTGCCCTTCGTCGACCCGGCCTCGATCGGGGGCTACCTTGACTTCGAAACGGCGGTCTACTCCGCCTTTCCAAGGTAGTCGGCCGAAACATTTGATTGCACACGCCAAGCCTGGGTCGCTTGCACCGCGCGCCGCGCGCTTGCCCCGCCCTGCGTCCACGTCGTCAGCTGTTGCCTTGCGGTCCGCTCTGGTCCATGCGGCGGCGGATAAGCTTGAAGCTGTGATCGGGCTGAACCTCATAGGTTTCGTAGACCATCTGCCCTTCATACATGAAACGGTGCTGAACCATGGTGCCGGGAGCGGCCTGCGTCTTTCTTTTGCTGGCGTTTTCGCCGTAGGTCAGGCTCTCGGGCAGGGGCTCAAGACTCTGTTGGGCACTGTTGCAACCGGCGAGGGCCAGGAGGCCGATGACTGCAAGATATGTTGGCTTCATTGTTCGATCCTTGGTGAACTGGGAGGCATTTGATGCTGTCGGCGGGAAGTCCTAGACGCGCGTTTGTTCCCTTGTCAGCTTTTCGAATTTCTTGATCGCCCGATCGCGTTTCAGGCGCGAGAGGCGTTGGGTCCAGAAAATACCGTCGAGCTGGTCGATCTCGTGTTGCAGGCAAATGGCCATCAGCCCTTCGGCTTCCTCTTCGACCTCTTCGCCCGAAAGGCTTTGATAGCGAACACGGACGGTCTGCGGTCGCTCGATGTCCTCCGAAACCCCAGGCATCGATACACTGCCTTCAGCATGTTTCATGACTTCGGCGGAGTTCCAGACAATCTCTGGATTGATGTAAATCCTGACGCCGCTCTCCCGGTCGAGCTCGATCACCGTCACCCTTTGCAGGACACCGACATGCGGAGCGGTGATGCCGATACCCGGTGCCGCTCGCATCGTGTCGAGCAGGTCGTCCGCAAGGGCTTCGAGCGCCGCATCAAAGTGGGTAACGGTGTCCGCCTTCTGGCTCAGTAAGGGACTGGGAAAACGGACAATGGGACGGATCGCCATCAGATGTTCCTCGGCTGCAGCGTTTGCGGCGCCGTGCGTCCCGTTGAGGAGCGCAAGGGGCGCCGTAAACCTTGGGCTGCTGTTTCGTTCTCTGATATCGATTCCGGTTCCAGGGAACGAAGAGAAGTGCTAGCCGATCGCGCGATCGATGTCGACAGTGTCGAGATGCAGCCGGTTTCTCATGTATTTGCAACAGCTTGAATAAATCTGTTATCGCCGCGCACAGGGTGCTATCTGTGCTGTGGACCTCGGCGGGGCTTTGCGCTAGCAGGGCTGTAGGACCCAACTTCCGGAGCACGGCAGCGGAAGAGGCACCAACCGTCAGTGACGCATTCTTTCCGGTCCGTATGATGGAGCACCGGAAAGCAGCAATCGTTTCGAGGGCGCCCATGAGCAATATCGGCGACGACGACAGCGGTATCGAAGACGTCAAGACCTTTGACGGCTCGGACATCTATGCCGACGACGGTTCGGTCCGTTCCGATTTCCTCATGCATGTCGGGGCCGCGATCGCCGATCGCGATACGATCTATCTGCGCCAGCACGTCGCCGGCCTGCATTCGTCGGAACTCGGCGACCTGCTTGAAGCGATCCAGCCTGACCAGCGCCTGGCGCTGGTCTCACTGCTCGGCAAGGAATTCGACCTTTCGGCACTGACCGAGGTCGACGAGGCCATCCGTCTCGATATCGTCGAGCATCTGCCGAACGAGCAGATCGCCGAGGCCATCGGCGAAATGGACTCGGACGACGCCGTCTACATTCTCGAGGACCTCGACCAGGAAGATCAGGACGAGATCCTGGCGAAGCTTCCCTTTACGGAACGAGTTCGCCTTCGCCGCTCGCTCGACTATCCGGAGAGCACGGCCGGCCGGCGCATGCAGACCGAGTTCGTGGCGGTGCCGCCATTCTGGACCGTTGGCCAGACGATCGACTACATGCGCGAAGACGAGGACCTGCCCGAGAGCTTCACGCAGATCTTTGTCATCGACCCGACCTTCAAGCTGCTCGGTGCCATGGACCTCGACCGCATCCTCAGGACCAAGCGCTCGGTCAAGGTCGACGCGATCATGCATGACACGAGCCATGCGATTCCGGCCGAGATGGACCAGGAAGAGGCAGCGCAACTGTTTGAGCAATATGACCTTCTCTCCGCGGCGGTCGTCGATGACAATGGAAGGCTCGTCGGCGTGCTCACCATCGATGACGTCGTTGACGTCATTCAGGAAGAAGCGGAAGAAGACCTCTTGCGCTTGAGCGGTGTCGGCGATGAAGAGCTCTCGGACTCGGTTGCCGAGGCATCGCGCTCGCGCGTGCCGTGGCTGTTCATCAATTCGATGACGGCGTGCATGTCCGCCTCGGTCATCGGTCTGTTCGATGCGACCATTCAGCAGATCGTGGCGCTCGCCATTCTGATGCCGATTGTCGCCGGAATGGGCGGCAATGCCGGCTCGCAGACCATGACCGTTACCGTCCGCGCGCTTGCGACCCGCGGCCTCGACATTCACAACGCGCCGCGCATTATCCGGCGCGAAGCGGGCGTGGGGCTGTTGAACGGCATGATCTTCGGCACGCTGATCGGCCTGCTCGCCGGTCTCTGGTTTCAGGACCCGAACATCGGCGGTATCATCGCCACGGCCATGCTGATCAATATGATGGCCGCAGCACTTGGCGGCATCCTCGTCCCGCTCTGCCTGGACCGCTTCGGTGCCGATCCGGCCGTGTCTTCTGCCGTTTTCGTGACGGCCATCACCGACATAACCGGTTTCTTCAGTTTTCTCGGCATCGCCACGTGGTGGTTTCACGTTACGTGAGGTGAACGCCGTTGTTTGACTTTTACGTCAAGGTCAACGATAGTGTATACGCATTACAGCGCGCGCGTCTTCCATGACACGCTGAGATCGCTGTAACACTTTGACCTGCTGCATAATTTTGACCTTAAATCGATACCGATTTTAGGAACGATGCAGTAAATCATGGAATGGCAGCGTGAATAAATATTATAGCATCACCGAATTGACGCGGGAATTCGGCATTTCCACCCGAACGCTGCGGTTCTATGAGGACGAGGGCCTCATTCATCCTGAACGCCGTGGACGCACGCGCCTGTTCCGGCCTGCGGATCGGCGGCTGATCCAGGAAATTCTGCGTGGCCGGCGCATCGGCTTCACGATTGCCGAAATCCGCGAAATCATCCAGGTCTACAAGGATCCACCCGGCGAGATGGGCCAGCTTCGGCTCTTGATGAACCGTGTCGAGGAAAAGCGCGAGGAGCTTCGGCAGAAGCGCAAGGATATCGAAGACACGCTGGCAGAGCTCGACAATGTCGAGGAGGCTTGCCTGACGCGTCTCGCGGAGATCGGCGTCGGTACCTGAGCGGGCGGGCGTATTCTTAAAAGCGAAAGTTTCGAAGGGTGGCGTCCGCGCTGCCCTTTTTGGTTTTGGGCGTTACGGTCTTTTGGTCAGATCCAGCGGCTGGTGTGCCGACAATAACGCTCGAACTCGAAGCCGAAGCGCGACAGCAGATGCCGCTCTTCGTTGCGAATGGCAAAGACGGTCGTCAGCATCACCGCTGCGATCGCCGTGATGAAGAACCAAGGATTGAGCGTCGCCAGGCCGAAGCCGACCATCATCAGGGTGTAGCCGAGATAGATCGGGTTGCGTGTGAAGCGGAAGGGGCCGTAGGTGACGAGGCAGGTCGCCGACCGGTAGGGCATGACGGCCGTGTGCCGGTCGAGCAAGGTCTTGACTGCCCAGAGATCCAGCCAGATGGCGACGATGATCAGTGTGCCGCCGCTGATCCAGGGAAACCAGCTGTGTCCGTGTGCGACGGGGATGGGGGAATATCGCGCCAGAACAAGGGCCGCGAGCGTGGCGACGCCGTAGAGCAGGGCGGGCCACGGGAAATTCAGCGGCTTGGCACGATAGGCATTCATGTCCTAGTCCCCTGATTGCACGTCCATTGTGCACTGTCGCGCGATTCGCGCAATGCGTTCATCGGTGCTGACGTTGATCTCTCCCCTGTTCAGGCTGTCGAACAGGTTCTGTTGTACCAGAAGGTCGAGCGTACAGCCGCAGAAGGCCTCGCACGGCACGGCCGGGTTCCCCTGGTTGCAGGCCGCGACGCAATTGCTGCGGTAGGCTTGCTTGGGATCCGGCAATGTTGGCGGTGAAATCAGCGAGAAGAGATAGACCAGTCCGATGAGCACGGGCTGGTGAATGAGGTATATGGCCAGACTGTGACGGCCGCCGAAGACGAGCGGGCTCATCCACAGTTTGCCCTTGCCACCTGTGGACGGACGGCTTGCGAGGACCGCGACGAGCCGCGCATGGAAGAGCTTGGCTGCGGCAAGGCCGAAGAGGAAAGGCCCGAGCCACGGCAGCAGCGGCACATAGTCGTTGGAGCGCGGCAAGGTTTCCGACAGTCCGACCCACCAGAGCCAGGGTGCATCGAAGGCCGGCGAGCGCAAATAGAAGGGTGCCGCGATGGCTGCTGCCGCCGCAACAAGGGAAACGACGGCGGGAAGCCGCAGGAAGACAAGGCCGATCACGCTTGCCGCGGCGATCGCATGCAGGATGCCGAAGAAGATGAAGGTGTCCGGGAACGCGAAATAGGTCGCGGTCGTGATCAGCGCTGCCGCACCGGCGATTTTGGCAAAGCGCCGCATGAACGCGTCGAGGCGAAGCTTCGGCCATTGTCCGAGCACAAGGCTGTACCCGGCGAGAAACAGGAAGCTGCTGGCGATGAGCCGGGCAAAGATCTTCCAGCCGCCGGTGCCGGCGGTTCCCGCGGCGACGTAGCCGAAGAACTCGAGATCCCAGACGAAATGATAGGTAGCCATGGCGAGCAGTGCCACGCCGCGCGCGACGTCGATGAAGGCGAGCCGCCCCCGTGCGGCAGATTGAGCCGGTATCGGTGTCGTCGGTGAAGTCACATTGCTGTCGGACATGGGCATTCGCCATCCTGTGGGCGTGAAGAAGAGTGCCATGTTTGGCTTGTGCCAAACACGCGTCGTTGGCTGATGGTGGAAGTGGTCAGGCCTGGTCTGTTTCCGTTCAGCGCGATGGGCGCGCATGCTGTCAGGGCGTTGCGTCCGGCAGCAGCGCCGCGCGTGCCTCCGAGAAGAACTGCCTGCGGGTCAGCACAAAGATGACGAAGACGGTGAGCCCGACGAAGACATAGGGGCTGATGAACCAGCCGAGATATCCGATCGACAGGAAAATCGCCCGAAGCCCGGCGTTGAAGTGCTTGGCGGCCAGCACGTTCATGCGGATCGCCCGTTCGGCTGCCTTCTCCGCCGCCTGCAGGTCGCGTTGCATGTCGGCGGTCATTGGAATGCCGCCCATCAGGATCGAGCAATAGTTGAACAGCCGGTAGGACCAGCCGAACTTGAAGAAGGAATAGCCGAAGAGACAGGTGAGGCCACCGACCTTCAGCTCGAACGCGGTCCGACCGCCATGGAAGACATAGGGCATGTCCGCGAAGATCACTTGCACCTGTTCGGTTGCGCCGAGCAGAGCGAAGCAGCCACCGAGGGCGAAGATCGTCGTCGAGGCAAAGAAGGCGGTGCCGGCCTGCAGCCCCGCGATGATCTGCGTATCGATCATCTTCAGATCGCGGTTGAGCGAATTGCGGATCCAGCGGCCACGATGCTCGTTCATGAGGCGGGTGAGACTCACCCGCTTGAAGCCGCGCGTGCCGTCGGTCGCCCAGCTGAAACCCGCCCAAAGCAGGATAAACACGACAAGCGCTATGTAATCTTCGAAGGTCATACACGTGTTTTTGGCATGGCTTTTGGAAAATGCAAGGTGGCCGCGGCGGCGCGGGAATCGACGGCGCGTCAACTACTGTGATGAAATTGCGGCGGAATTTTTCTCCGCTCCCGCCGGCCAATTGCGCGGTTTTCACCAGCTTAGTGTACTGAGCGGCGAGGGCCTGACACCTTTCCGCCACATTTCCCCATTGCGCAGTAACACTTTCTTCAATATGCAAGGCCCCAGACGCGGGCACCCAATGTGCTGCTCGCGGCCGTTGAGAGTGTTTTCGGAGACATCATGGACAATACAATTCAGAAATCTTGCTGGGGCGTAACTGCACGCGCCGTGGCTGGTTTCGCTGGCGTTCTTGTTCTTGCTTATCTTTTCGGCGGCCTTTGATATCTGGTATCTAGAAAAGACCACTGATTGACGGCGCGGCTTCCCAAAAGCCGCGCCGTTTTTGATTCCAGGCAGCCAATCTCGACACCCCGGAGCCTTTGCGGGATGACAATGTCGCACGGATGGGATCGAATGTCGGTTGACCGCCTGACCGTCTGCTATGGGATCGCTTAGGCTTCGTTCCTATATTTGTTGCGGATTTCCTTAAATCGGTGCCGATCTGAGGATAAAATCGCGCAGTAAATATGAGGATAGCGCGCCGGTTCGCACAGACCGTGAAGCGTGATATCGAGGCAATCGTGAATGCGGTGCTCGGGCAATCATGCCGGTGCGCCGCGAGTCAGTCTCCGGGGCAGGCAAACTTATGTTTCTTTCCGTCTTCGACGTGTTCAAGATCGGTATCGGGCCTTCGAGCTCGCATACGATGGGGCCGATGTCGGCCGCCAACCGCTTTCTCGAACTCATTCTTTCCGACGACTGGCCGCGCCCGTCCCATGCTGCCGTTGCGGCGATCAAGGTCAGCCTGCACGGTTCGCTGGCCCATACCGGTATCGGCCACGGCACGGGCAGGGCGGTTGTCCTTGGTCTCGTCGGCGAACGCCCCGACCTGGTCGATCCTGATCGCATGGACGGCTTGATCGACGAGGTCGAGCGCAGCGGCCGCATTTCGCCGCCGGGACATCCGTCCTATGAATTCCAGCCGAAGACGGACCTGGTCTTCGACAAGAAGGTGCCGCTGCCCGGCCATGCCAACGGCATGTCCTTCTCCGCGTTCGACCGCGACGGCCGGCTGCTGCTGAAGCGGATCTATTATTCGATCGGCGGCGGCTTCGTCGTGACCGATACGGAACTCGAGGCGATGCGTGCCTCGAAGAACAAGGCGGCCGGCGTCAAGGTGCCATTCCCGTTCTCGTCGGCCCAGGAGATGCTGGACATGGCGGCCCGCTCCGGGATGACGATCGCCCAGATGAAACGGGCGAACGAAGAAGCGACCATGTCGCCGGATGAGCTGAATGCCGGGCTCGACCGCATCTGGGGCGCGATGAGCAACTGTATCGACCGTGGGCTGAGCCAGGAGGGCATCATGCCCGGTGGCTTGAAGGTCCGCCGCCGCGCACGCTCGATCCACGACAAGCTGCAGGAAGAATGGCGCTCCAACAAGACCAACCCGCTGCTCGCCAACGACTGGCTGAGCGTCTACGCGATGGCGGTCAATGAAGAGAATGCCGCCGGCGGCCGCGTCGTCACGTCGCCGACCAACGGTGCAGCAGGCGTCGTCCCCGCCACTATCCGCTACTACATGCATTTCCATGACGACGCGGATCAGGAGGGCATCCGCGACTATCTGCTGACGGCTGCCGCAATCGGTGGCATCATCAAGCACAACGCCTCGATCTCCGGTGCCGAGGTCGGCTGTCAGGGTGAGGTCGGCTCAGCGTCTGCCATGGCCGCTGCCGGACTTGCTGCCGTCATGGGCGGTACGCCCGAGCAGATCGAAAACGCCGCCGAGATCGCACTCGAGCACCACCTCGGCATGACCTGTGATCCGGTCGCCGGCCTGGTTCAGGTGCCGTGCATCGAGCGCAACGCGCTCGGTGCGGTCAAGGCGGTGACGGCAGCCTCGCTGGCGCTCAAGGGCGACGGTAAACATTTTGTGCCGCTCGATGCCTGCATCGAGACGATGCGCCAAACCGGCGTCGACATGAACGAGAAGTACAAGGAAACATCGACCGGCGGTCTCGCGGTCAACGTCGTCGAATGTTGAGCCGCCACGGTGATTGTGGATGAACAGCGTCCGGCCGCTTGACCGCAACGGCCGGACGGGTGTTCAAAACAGCTATGTCTCTGCATCTCATAAAGCTCTGCGTCGGAGCGGAATCGATCGAGGACCTGCGCGAATGGGTTTCGCGCAAGGCTATGGCCGCCATGGCCGCTGGCCTTGAGCCCCATTCCTTCCACACGACCCGCATGGTGCCGAAACGGGTGGAGGAACTGCTGAGCGGCGGTTCGCTCTACTGGGTGATCAAGGGGACCGTGCAGGCGCGACAGTCCTTGATCGGTATCGAAACCTTCACGGATGGCGAGGGTATCGGCCGCTGCAATCTGCTGCTTGGCCCGGAAGTGGTCGAGACGGAGTTGCAGCCGCGGCGTGCCTTCCAGGGCTGGCGCTATCTCACCGACAAGGATGCGCCGCGCGACCTGGCGTCGCTTTCCGGTGGCGGTGCCGAGATGCCGCTCGAGCTGCGCCGCGAATTGGCGGAACTCGGACTGCTCTAGTCTTCAATATGGATGACCTGACGGCCCATCATAGGGCAGGCTGCGATGCTGACACGCGCATGGTTGCGGCGGTGTCGCAACAAGAAAAAAGGCGGCACAGGCCGCCTTTTGGAATTTCATGAACGTTCAGGTGATCCGCATTCTCAGGGGATGGCGCCGGTTCGGCCCCGTCACGTGAAGATGAATGCCGGCCCGCGGCTGCGTCGATCGCCAGGCGCGCGCTCCGTGCGTCAGGAGCATCCCGACCAGATCACGCGTCTTCGCCTTCGATCGGTTCAGCCCGAGATCGGCAATGCGCATGGCCGCCTCGTGCAGGGGATGCAGGTTGATGCGCGACGGCTTGGCGCGCCGTCCCGGCAGCGGGGTGACACCCGGAACGTTTTCGTTCATCGCCATGATTAACCTCGTTACGCTGTACAAATCCGAGGAAGACGGCCGGAAAACAAACACATCCGGCCGCCAAATCTTTTGACCTTACTGCTGGCTCGCCCAGCAGGAGATGCCTTTCTTCTTCAGGGCCTTGCAGGCATTGACCGCTGCATTCTGGTCGTCGAAGCCGCCGAAACGGGCGCGATAGACCTGGCCGAAAGCGACAGTGAAGGGTTTTGCATCGCGAAGTGCCTTGCCGCCCTTGTCCTTGGCGTTGCCGAGAAGGGTCATGGCCTGATCCTTGTCCGGCGTTGCGCCGATCTGGATGACCCAGCCCTGCGGCTGCGCCGGCATCGGTTCGGCTTTTGCGGCTTCGGCCGGTTCGGCCTTCGCAACCGCGTCGGCCTTCTTCGGAACGGAATTGGTGATCTGGGTGTCAACCATGCCGGCGGCGACAGGCTGACGGAGTTTCAGGCTCTGTGCGTCGAGCGTGTTGGGAACGATCTTCGGGGAAAGAACGGGGTTGTCCGACGCGCGCTTGTTGCCGGCATAGGCCATCTGTACGCTGCTCGCGCTTTCGCCGTTATAGCGGATGCCAGGAACCGGGCCGGTGTTGGGCAGGTCGTGACCGCTGGCCGCGGCCGCGACGACAGGCGTATCCGCAACGGGAGCCGCCTCTGCAACCTGGGTCTCTTCAGCCGGAACGGGAGTAGGCTTGGTCTCGGCAATCAGATTGCCGTCGCCACGCCGCGATGCCGACGGCATGTACTTGGCGACGAGCCGGCGCATCTGCGCATCACGGCTGGCGCCGGAGCTGCCGCCCATGACGACGGCGACGATGCTGCGACCCTCGAGCTGAGCCGAGGTCACGAGATTGAAGCCCGACGCGCGGGTGTAACCGGTCTTGATGCCATCCACGCCGCGGACATTGCCGAGCAGGCGGTTGTGATTGCCGATCGTCTGCTTGCCGAAACGGAAGCTGCGGGTGGAGAAGTAATCGTAATACTGCGGAAAATGCTGGCGAAGCGCGAGGCCAAGACGGGCCTGGTCGCGCGCGGTCGTGCGCTGTTCCGGGTCCGGCAGGCCGTTGGCATTGCGATAGGTCGTGCGCGTCATGCCGAGCGCCCGGGCCTTGTTCGTCATCATGCGGGCAAAACGCTGCTCCGAACCGCCGAGATATTCACCGAGCGCCGTCGACGCATCGTTGGCCGAGCGGGTGACGAGCGAAAGGATCGCCTGTTCGACGGTGATCGACTGTCCGGCACGCACACCAAGCTTCGATGGCGGCTCGGCGGAAGCGTTTTTCGAAAAGGGGATGGAGGTGGACTTCGTGATCCGACCGGCTTCGAGCGCTTCGAAGGTCAGATAGAGCGTCATCATCTTGGTGAGAGACGCGGGATAGCGCAGTTCGTCGGCATCCTCGCCGTAAAGAATCTTGCCGGTCTTGGCATCGACGACGATGCCCGAATATTTCGGATTGGCATAGTTCGAGGCGGCGAAGGCCGGTGCGGCAAAGGCCGCCGATGCAATGGCGCCCGCAAGGACGACCCGTCCTACCATCTTTGAAAGAGCACCGAACGGGCGCTTCGCGAGATCAAAAAAACCGGATTGGGACACTACGCTACTCTTTATTCTCATGTCATGGGGTTGTCCGGACGCCGCCTCCGGGAACGACCGTTCTCGAGACAGTATCGGCATAGCGTTACCAATCGGTTTATGATGAATGATTGGTTTCCGGAATCGAACGCATTTGTACAAGGGCGATGCCGGTGTAGCGCAATGGTGCGGCAGGCTGCCTGCACCACACCAGTTAGACGAAATCAGGGCACGAGACGGTTTTTGACGAAGGCGGTGATCGCTTGGTCGATTTCGCGCCACTGCGGCAGCAGTTTGTTGGAGAATCTGTAGAGCACGGCGAGGTCCTTTCCGGCGTGAATGTCGCGCTGGCAATCGGCGCTGGTCGAGATGGATTGTGGGCCGAGGCAGCGCACCACGTAGGGCGCCTGGGTGCTCGTCTCAGCGGTAAAGAACACTTCGCCCGCATAGCTGGATGTCGGCTTGACTGCGTGCTCCGTCAGCCCGGCCGGGCCAGCCGTGGGCGCGCCGTCGAAGACCTGCGAATAGATCGGCTCCAGCCGCCCGGACATGTCGCGCGACATCGTGCTTTGGGAAATCTGCAGGAAAAGGAGGCTTTCGGGTGCGTCGACATTGTTGAAGAGTGCCCGGCTCCGGGCGCTGTAACCTTCGAGCCCCGGCCAGGTCAGGTAGAGATCGACGCGCTCGACGATCGAGGTGGCGCGTTGTGCCTCGAAGCGGATCATGTTGGCCGGCAGGCGCAAGTGATCCTGGCCGATGAAGATGTCGAAAAGCTCGTTGCTCGCGGTGTGGCCGGCAAGGGCGAGGTTTTCGCCGAACCAGCGCCCTGCAAATGAGATGGCAGCGGTCAGCGCCGCAAGCACCGCGACCGCTGCCATCACCCGGTAGACGAAGCCGGGCGACAGCAGCGGTCGGAGCTCCGGTTCGTGAATGTCGTTTGAAGAGCTGCTCATCGTTGGGCTGTCCCGTCGCGATGGCCGAACCCCGGCGGTCCGTTGTTCGGCTCACGCATTCCCGCGCATCGTAGGATGGACGACGTCGCTTGCCCGACGCTGGTCGAGGATGGTTAATTTTCTGTGAATTCCCCCTCGAGCTGCGAAACATCAAAAACTTAAAGAAAGATCGCGACACGGTTTACCGCCGGGAATGCCGGTCATAAAAACGGCCGGTTCCGAGGGACGCGGAACCGGCCGAGGCTCGGTCTGGACGGGGATGTTTATGACCGGTGCCCTGGAATGGTGGAGGCTGATGCGAAAGGCGCGCCGCCTCCGATGTCTTCTGTGCTTACTGCGTCCGTACGCTGCCGACGGCGACGGTGCGGCCGTCCTGGAGCTTGACCCAGCGACCGGAGTGTTCGGTCGATTGGCGCTTGAGGTAGGTGTATTCGGTGTCCGACCACAGCAGCACCTTGTTGCGCATGTTGTCGAGAATGAAGTCGCCACGGTCAGTGCGCACGGTGAGAACGGCATGGCCATCACCGTTCGGTTGCAGAACGACGGTGATCAGGAGGTCCGACGGAGAGAAACCGTTCTCGATCAGTTTGCGGCGCTTCAAGAGGACATAGTCTTCACAGTCGCCAACCGTGTCCGGATAGGACCACTTCTCCTCGACGCCATGAATTTCCATGTCGGTCATCGGGGTGACCGCCTGATTGACGTCGTAGTTGACCTCGAGAATCTTCTGCCAGCCTTCGCGCGTCAGCATCATCGGGCCGCGGTCCTTACCGTTGGAGGTGCACTCCGACGGATAGATCTTGCAGAACTCGTAGTGACCGATCGGCGGGTTGGTTGCACCGGTGACGACCATGTTGGCCGGAAGCGCCAGCGCCGTTTCGATCAGACCGCCGGTGAAAAGGACCGCAACCGCGATCATCTTGGTGATTGTCTTGAGCATGATTGTCTCCCCGTTGTGGTTCGACAATGGCACAGACGTTTTTATCGCTCGCGAACTTGCGAACTAAAAACAAGTACAAATGAAAGTCGTATAAGAATAAAACAAGAATAGAATTTGATTTTTATTTAAATCGAATTTGAGTCAAATTTTATCGATTTCTCGACGGAGCGATCTTCCATTCATGTTTCCTTGACGATGTAAGCGATTGTAATCAATAGACCTATGCCGATCCGCAGAGCGACAGGAGCAGTGGCTGCCGGAAAATCGCGGTCGCGATGCGTCGCGCCAGGGGCGGATGACGTCGATCTTGTCGTCGCTTTTCGACTTCAAATAAGCGTCGCGCCTTGAATTTGTTCGAAAAAATATTTGCGGTCAGAAGTCGCGGTCGGATCGAGATGTTCCGAAATGAAGCAGTCGTCGTCAGCGAGGCGATGCCGGTCGCCCAGTCCGCGCGGACAGCGTCGTCGCGGCCCGTGGGGCAGGTCTACTGTGAAAGCCAAGGTTGGTTTCGTGCCGCAGGATCGGGCCAGCGATTGGCTGGTCTGTCGTTGCGCATATCGGGGCGGCCCGCAATCACGCGTAAGAAGTGGCGCGGAGCCTCAGGGGGCTGGTGCGCGATCGGGGTGACAAGGCAACGATCTTGATCGGGGTAGGCCAGTGAGGGTCGCGCGGACACGCCCTTAGAGGAATTCCGTCAATGCTTCGCGCGACTGTACGCCCGAGAACTCGATGGCGCAGCCTTCCTGGAAATGGCGAACGATCTTGCCCTTCATGTTGCCGAGCAGGACCGGGGTGCCGATCGGCGGGCGGTTCTCGATATCGACGGCCGCGCCGGAGAGCGAGAGGTCGATGATGCGGCAAGGGAATTTTTCGCCGGTGTCCAGCGTCAGCTCGGTTGACGTCTTGCGCGGCGCAAGGCGGTCGTGGCGCCGATCCTCGGGCAGACCGAGTTCGTGTTTGTTGGCGATCCAGGTGAGCTGCGCAGCCAACTTCTCGCGCTTGCGTTCGGTGGCGTTGAGCTGAATCACGAAGGCATCGTCGGCGATGCGCGACACGGTGCCTTCAAGGCGGCCGACATGGTCGATATAGGCGATGATGCGCTCACCCGCCCGCGGCCGTGCCGGGGAGGAAAGCAGCACGTCACCCGGCGACATGTCGACGGCGGTGCAATCATATTCGTCGCGATTGGCCAGCATCAGCCGTCCAGCAAGGTTCACGGAAACGCGCTGGAACGCACCTTCGTGATGCGGCTTCGGAGCGGTATTCTGAGCGTGCTGGAATGAGAACATGGTGACTCTGCATGACGTATTTTGGCAGGCAGAGTTTAGAACGTTCGGGTTAATAGAATGTTCGTCCTGCGGTTGGTCCGCGTGGCCAACCCGGGACAGCAGCGGCGATCATTCGCGTCGTCCGCCCTCCAGAATGCGAAGATGTCCGACACGACGGGACTCTCCCAAAAACCCTTCGCCAGCGCGGGATTCTGCACGCGGGGAGACGTGTTCCACCGCCGGCTCTTCGCGAAACACGGCTGTGCGGTCGGGGTCGAGGATTTTCATGCCGGTGACGTCGAGGCCTTCCACCGATGTCGCATGCAACCAGTACGGGCGGGAAAGTGGCGAGAGCGCGCCAAGGATTCGGTCGCTTGCACCCTCGGTTGAGGCGAGCGGCAACAGCAGCATTTCGACCTCGACCTCGCGTGCATCGGCTGTGCGCCCTTTGGCGGACAGCATCACAGGCACCCGGTGCGTCATCACCTGGCCGGCGATGCGCTGCGTCTTGGCAGCCTGCGAGTTCAGCCACAGCATGCCGAATTGTCGCCCGCGCAGTTCAAGGCCGAAGAGTGCGCAGACATGGGTTCCCCCAAGACGAAACGAGATGCCGTTGCGATCGCGCTCGAGAATAAACAGGTTGGGCAACAGTGCGCGGATGTCCCCCGGCTCGAGTTCGTCCCGACAGGGAAGGTCGCGCTTGCCGCGAATGGTGTTCCAGTATCGGAAAAGCTCCATGGTCGTCTTGCTGCGCATCTTGCGTTCATTCCATTTCTGCGGCCCGCTTGTGCCGGTCTGGCACATGTTTGGCCGATCATTGCGGTCTTGAGATCAATGGAGCGAAAAGCATGCCAGCTCGAAATTAAGGTTAACGAATGGTTTCGATTGCGCTGGAGCACTGCGACTGGCACTGAAAGACATGACTTCACGAAGCGTTGGCTTCGGCACTTGAACTGGAGCTCGGATCTGAGCTTGGCGACCGTTCAGTTTTTACTGGACGGTCTTTTTTTGTTTGCTTATGGCTGGTCGCCCCAGTCCGGTCCGAATCCCGCGATGTCATGCCATCGCCTCGATCGAATGCGATCGAACGGGCCAATCGATGGAGAAAGCAGCAACCATGGAACGAGATCAGACGGCAACGCCACCGGAGACGGACCGGGACAGCGCCGCCAGTCCGTCACGTGAGCCTGCCTTCAATCTGCCGGCCGGACTTACCGGCATTCTGCTGTTTCTGATCGCCATTCATGCCTTGCGCACCTATGTTCTGCCGCCTGCGATCGATCAGGAGATCATCTTCAACTTCGCCTTTCTGCCGGCGCGCTACGATCATCCCCTGGCCGAGCAGGGGCTCGCCTGGCTCTGGAGCCCCATTACCTATTCGTTCCTGCATGGCAGCTGGGAGCACCTGATCTTCAATATCTTCTGGATGGTCGCTTTCGGTGCGCCGGTCGTGCGCCGCATCGGCATGGGACGGCTTGCGGTATTCTGGTGCCTTTCGGCTGCGGCCGCAGTTGCGCTGCACACGGCATTTCACTGGGGCGAGATGATCGTGGTCGTCGGTGCCTCGGGCGTCGTTTCCGGTTTCATGGGCGCGGCGGCGCGCTTCGTCTTTTCGCCAAGCGGGCGGATCAGCCGGCAATTTGCCCATCTCAACCGGCGGCTGCCCGTCAGTGAGGCGCTGGCAAATCGCTCTGTCGTGATGTTCGCCGGGATCTGGTTCCTCACCAACTTTCTGATCGGGCTCGGCATGTTCACGCCTGGGGGGGCGGGTAGCATCGCCTGGGAAGCGCATATCGGCGGCTTCCTCTTCGGCTTCCTTCTCTTCGGCCTTTTCGACCCCCGCGACTGACGACGTCGAAAGATCGGCGGACGGCGCTTGTGAGCGCTTGATTTCCCCGGAGCGCTGGCGCACCATTTGTTACGGTCGCCGATTGTCGAAAGGCTAGGCGGCCCGTGAATGCCGGGTATAGAAAGCCCGTCCGCGTCTGAGGAGCACGCGGGCAGGCGATCATAAGCGGCCAGGGTACAGGTTCCATCGCCCGACCGTACCGCACGAGAGACGGCTGGACCTTGCCCTGCCGACCCGGAGTTGTCGCAACGGGAGATGTGCGCATGTCAGTAAAAGCAATACTCGATGAAAAGGGTCGCAACGTCGTAACGGTCGGCCCGCAGATGACAGTCCAACAGGCTGCCATTCTCTTGCGTGACAATCATATCGGTGCGGTCATCATCGTAGATGCGGATGATCAGATCGCAGGCATCCTCACCGAGCGCGACATCGTCGCAGCGATCGCCAAGCAGGGAGCGACCTGTCTCGAAAGGTCGGTCGCGGCCGTCATGTGGCAAAATGTCTACTGCTGCACCGAGGAAATGTCCGTTCAGGCCCTGATGGAAATGATGAGCAAGCTCAGGGCCCGCCACCTGCCGGTCGAAAAAAATGGCCAGCTCGCCGGCATTGTTTCGATCGGCGACGTGATCAAACACCACATCCGTGCGATCGAGCACGAGACCGAGCAGATCAAGGCCTATATCGCCGGCTAAATGGGAAGGCAGCCTGCGCCGCCCCCTTATCCACCTCAGGTACTTTGCCCTGTTCGTGCCTACTGCATGTCTCCTTAAATCGACCTCGATTTAAGGACAAAGACATGCAGAAAATCAAAGTGCTGCAGCGACCTTTGCGTGTCTGATAAGGCGCGCGGCGCTGTAGCGATCGGGCGGCAAGGTCTTATGGCGCGATGCGGCCTGCTTGCGGTTCGCGACGCATTCCCCGTAATGGGACAACGACCCCGCGCACAATCGCTGCGCGGATAACCCGCAACAGATCGACGGAAGATCGCTCGTCAGCGCACGAGGGCGTCCTGCATCCGGCGGATCTCCACGAGCTTGGCCTTCGCTTCGTGGTAGCCTCGGTCGATCGCCTCACCTGCACGGTGAAACTCCGATAGGCCGATATCGTTGAGCTTGGGGTGCAAAGCCAGGTCCGGAGGGTCGCCGGCAAGACGAGCACGGGAAATACGATCCTGGATGATGTTGAAGGCCTGAACCATCACGCCGGTCATGCCGAGGCGGGAGTGAAGGGTCGCTTCCTTTTCCTGCGCCGGGGCATCCGGCGTCCCCATGCCGGCGCTGTGTTTGACGACGGCTGAGCGGCCATAGAGCTCGTAGTTGAGGTTCACGGCGACGACGAGCTGCTGCTCGTGAGCGCGGCAGACAGAGACCGGGACGGGGTTGACGAGCGCGCCGTCGATGAGCGTGCGTCCGTTCGCCTTGATCGGCTCGAAGATGCCGGGCAAGGCGTAGGAAGCGCGGATCGCGGTGATGAGCGATCCTTTTTCGAGCCAAACCTCATGCCCACTATGCACTTCGGTCGCAACGGCAATGAATGGCCTGTCGAGGCTTTCGATGCTAAGTCCCTGCAGATGCTCCTGCATGCGCTTGGTCAGCCTCAGTCCGCCAAAGAGACCGCCGCCGCCAATAGCGAAATCGAGCAGTCCCGCAATCCGCCGGACGGTGAGGGAGCGTGCGAAGGTCTCGAGTTCGTCGAGCTTGCCGGCAAGATAGCAACCGCCGACGAGCGCGCCGATCGAGGTGCCCGCAATCATGCCAACTTCGATGCCTTCTTCGTCGAGCGCTCGCAGCACGCCGATATGGGCCCAGCCGCGCGCGGCGCCGCCCCCAAGGGCAATTGCGATCTTCGGTCTCTGCGGAGGTGTCGCAGGTTCTGGTGGTGTTGTTGAAATCGATGTGCCGTCCGGGCCGGACAGATCTGCAATCTGGTTGCTACGCGTAAAAGTCCAATTCAACATCCGGCACCTCCAACACCGCCGAATACTCCGCAGCGCGACACGTCGATGAAGATGCGCGAAGGTCGCTGTGGTAATTCACGACTGACTTAACTTTCAGGGATCGGATTCGATCCTGAAGGAACGCAATTTCTTGCACGCGTCCTGGGGAGGCTCCGCCAAGCCGGCGCAGGTGCCGGCCTCGTCCTGTCCATTGCTGAAAGACTGGCACCGTTCTTAGGTATATCACCGATCCCGTCGCCGATTGCGGCAGGATCGATAAACATTGGATACAGTTTGCAATACAGCCGGGAACGTTGCCGTTCCTTCGTAGCGCCGCATCCTTGCCAAAGGATTAGGCGCTCGCTTGGTTTCCAAAAGATAAATATAGCATGTGCCCGCACCAAAAAGATGCGCGATGCTTAATTTTTATCATAGATTTCTGCGGGGTCGAAGTGCCTATGGTCGTCGGTGATTTCGACCATGGCCTTGCCGTTTTCGGCGCCGACCGTGCGGTAGAAGCAGGACCGGCGGCCGGTATGGCAGGTGGCGTCGTGACCGGCGACGGACACTTTCAACCAGATCGCATCCTGGTCGCAATCGGTGCGGATCTCCTTGACCGTCTGCAGGTTGCCGGAGCTTTCGCCCTTCTTCCAGAGGCTCTTGCGCGAACGGCTGTAATAGTGCGCGACACCCGTCTCGATCGTCAAAGCCAGGGCCTCGGCGTTCATGTGGGCGACCATCAAAAGCTCACCGTCCCGCGCATCCGTGACGACAGCCGTGATCAGCCCCTTTTCATCGAAGCGCGGGGTGAAGGCCGGACCGGTTTCCAGTTCAGCCTTGTTGGAGGAGGGAGCGTCGAAGGTGAGCGTCATGGAAAGGCTCCGTCTGTCGGAGCCTTACTTAAAGCCCCTGAGCATCGTCATGAACCGGGCCTGTTCAGCCGGTTCCGTCTGGAACGTACCCGTAAATGTGGTGGTGAGCGTTGTCGAGCCTTGCTTCTGCACGCCACGCATCGCCATGCACATATGTTCGGCTTCGATCATCACCGCGACGCCGCGCGGGGCAAGCGTTTCGTCGATCGCCTTGGCGATCTGCGCCGTCATCGATTCCTGCGTCTGCAGCCGGCGGCCATAGATATCGACCACCCGGGCGATCTTGGAAAGGCCGAGCACGCGGCCATTCGGCAGATAGGCGACATGCGCTTTGCCGATGATCGGCACCATGTGATGCTCGCAATGCGAATAGAACGGGATGTCCTTGACGAGCACCATGTCGTCGTAACCGGCGACTTCCTCGAAGGTCCGTCCGAGTACGTCTTCGGCAGCGAGATCATAGCCGCTGAAAAGCTCGCGGTAGGACTTGGCGACGCGCGCCGGCGTGTCCAGCAGCCCTTCGCGTTCCGGATCTTCACCGGCCCAGCGCAGGAGAACGCGCACGGCTTCCTCGGCCTCCTTCTGGGTCGGGCGGCCGCTCGCATCGTCGAGCACGGGAAAATTCTTCACTATGGCGTCCATAATGGCCTCTTTTAGCAATACGGGATTGCTTGACGTTTTATCTTTCGGACAACTCGCCACTGGCCATTCGCCTAACCCTGCAGGCTTGGGTTCCGTTGGCGGGCTCCGGGGCTTTCCGGTCCTGGCTTAGCAGTGCACTGGACCTTCCGGCACGGTTTCCCAAACAACAGGCGACATTGCTCCTCTTGCGGAACTGTCGCCCCAACACGACATAGCATATAGTATGGTGCCACAGAGATGAAAGAGGCGGAGCGTGTCGCGTCGTGCTTTTTTCCCGTCTACCGGAGAAAATCATGCGTCGATCACTCAAAACCGCGAAAAATCAGTCGGATCGCGTCAAATGATGGATGACATCTACAACAGCCGAATTCTCGAATTCGCCGGCAACATTCCCCGTATCGGGACGCTCGGCGATGCCGATGCGGACGCGACGGCGCATTCCAAGCTGTGCGGCTCCAAGGTGCATATCTGGCTGAAGATGGATGGCGACGTCGTCACCGATTTTGCCCATGACGTCAAAGCCTGCGCGCTCGGCCAGGCGTCGTCCTCGATCATGGCGCGCCATGTCGTCGGCGCCGGGGCTGAAGAGATCCGCCAGGCGCGCGAAGACATGCTGGCTATGTTGAAGGCGGACGGTGAGGGGCCTTCGGGCCGTTTCGAGGACATGCGCTTCCTGCGTCCGGTGAAGGACTACAAGGCGCGCCACGCATCGACCATGCTAACCTTCGATGCGGTCGTCGATGCCATCGAGCAGATCGAGGCCAGGCGACTGCTCGCGGCCGTCTGAGATGTGCGGCGAACCGAATTGCCGGCACGCTGCACATGAAAAGGCAGCGCCAGCGGTCCGTGGCCGAAACTGGTCGGGCCCCTTTCGCAAGACCCCCGGGCGGCTCTTAGGCATGGCGCTGATCCGCGCCTATCAGCTCACGCTTTCGAGCTTTATCGGCAATTCGTGCCGACACCTGCCGACCTGTTCGGAATATGGCTACGAGGCGATTGCCCGCCATGGCTTCTGGGCCGGAGGCTGGATGACGCTGTTTCGCGTGGCGCGCTGCGGGCCGGGCGGAACGCATGGTTTCGATCCTGTGCCGGAGCGGCTTGAACCGCGCCTCGTATGGTACGCGCCGTGGCGCTTTTGGCGGCCGCGGCCGAAGATTGGATGACCGCCATGCCCATGCCGATGGAGTATCGTCAGGCTTCCTTAGACTTCGAGCGCTTCCTTCTCGATGCCCGCGACTTGGCCGGGCTGCAGACGACGAACCAGGCCTATACGATGGTCCAGGCGGTACTGCAGACGTTTCGGCGCCGGCTCGATATCGAGGATGCCATTCTGTTTGCCGACATCCTGCCGCCTGTCATCCGGGCGATCTTCGTTGCCGAGTGGGACCTTGAAGAGCCGCGGCTCCCGTTTTCGGGTCGCATCGCCATGACCCGCGAGGTACAGGCGCTGCGCCCGGATCACAATATTTCCCCGGACAGCGCCATTGCAGACGTCGCTGGCGCCTTGCGTCGCAACATCGACGAGGCGAAACTCGACCGGGTGCTCGCCCGGCTGCCGGCGGGCGCTGCGGATTTCTGGCGCGCCTGACAAGGGGAATGATGAACAGCTACGTCGCCTTGCTTTACAGCATCGTTCTCGGGCCCGGCCGCCGGGTCGTCATGGCTGACCTCAAGAAGATGGCCGAAGGGCTCGGCTATCAAGCGCCGCGGACGTTGGTCGCAACGGGCAATCTGGTGTTTCAGACCGGACAAACGTCCACTCGGGACCTCGAAATGCCGCTTGAGAAGGCCTTTGCCGAGACGTTTGGCCGGCACGTCGACATTCTTGTCCGGTCGGGCGCCGATTGGCAGGCGCTTGCCGCAGCCAATCCCTTCCATGAGGAGGGCGAGGCGGACGCGACGCAGGTTCATGTCCGGGTGATGCGCGAACCTTTGACGGAAGCGGCGCTCGAAGGGCTTCGGCGCTACTGCACCGCCGGCGAGCGACTGGCGATCGTCGATGGCGATCTCTGGGTGCATTTCCCGGGCAAGGCGAGCGAATCGAAGCTGCTCGGCGCCATGACCACCAAGCGGCTGGGCATCGGGACGTTCCGCAACTGGAACACCGTGAAGGGGCTTTGCGAGATGCTGCGCAGCTAGCCTCCGCCGCAGCCTTTGCCTTTACTCACTTTCGAAAACCCTTTATCAGGCTACGGCGTGTTTCCGCGGGTCGTCCTCCGGCTCGGGGAAAAACACGCAGCAATCCAAAGCACTACAGCGATCTCTGCGCGTCTGACGGATGCGACGCTGTATTGTCAATTCACCGGCCCTGCCGGTCAACCATACCACCCGCATTCGTTGGCGGGACTGGATAGGAGATCAATATGTCGAATCCTGTTTCCCTTACATTTCCTGATGGCTCGGTGCGCGAATATCCCTTCGGCACGACCGGCCGCGACGTGGCAGAATCGATTTCGAAGTCGCTCGCCAAGAAGGCGGTTGCGATCGCGCTCGACGACGAGCTGCGCGATCTGTCCGATCCGGTGACCAATGGTCGCCTCGAAATCGTCGTTCGTGACGACAAGCGCTCGCTCGAACTGATCCGCCACGATGCCGCGCACGTGATGGCGGAGGCCGTTCAGGAACTGTGGCCGGGAACGCAGGTGACCATCGGCCCGGTCATCGACAACGGCTTCTATTACGACTTTGCCCGCAACGAGCCCTTCACGCCCGACGACCTGCCGCTCATTGAAAAGCGGATGAAGGAGATCATCGCCCGCAACAAGCCTTTCACCAAGGAAGTCTGGTCGCGCGATAAGGCCCGCCAGGTTTTTGCCGACAAGGGCGAGGCCTACAAGGTCGAACTCGTCGACGCGATCCCCGAAGGGCAGGATCTCAAGATCTACTATCAGGGCGACTGGTTCGATCTTTGCCGCGGCCCGCACATGGCCTCGACCGGCCAGATCGGCACCGCCTTCAAGCTGATGAAGGTGGCCGGCGCCTATTGGCGCGGCGACAGCAACAACGCGATGCTGACCCGCATTTACGGCACCGCCTGGCACACCCAGGAAGAGCTCGACCAGTACCTGCACGTGCTCGCTGAAGCCGAAAAGCGCGACCACCGTCGCCTCGGCCGCGAAATGGACCTGTTCCATTTCCAGGAAGAAGGCCCGGGCGTCGTCTTCTGGCACGGCAAGGGCTGGCGCATGTTCCAGACGCTGGTTGCCTATATGCGTCGCCGGCTCGCCAACACCTATCAGGAAGTCAACGCGCCGCAGGTGCTCGACAAGTCGCTCTGGGAAACCTCGGGTCACTGGGGCTGGTACCGCGACAACATGTTCAAGGTGACGGTTGCCGGTGACGAGACAGACGACGAGCGCATCTTTGCGCTGAAGCCGATGAACTGCCCGGGCCATATCCAGATCTTCAAGCATGGCCTGAAGTCCTATCGCGAACTGCCGGTGCGCCTCGCCGAGTTCGGCAACGTTCATCGCTACGAGCCGTCGGGCGCGCTGCACGGGCTGATGCGCGTGCGCGGCTTCACCCAGGACGACGCGCATGTCTTCTGCACCGACGAGCAGATGGCGGAAGAATGCCTGCGCATCAACGACCTCATCCTCTCGGTCTACGAGGACTTCGGCTTCAAGGAAGTCGTGGTCAAGCTCTCCACCCGTCCGGACAAACGCGTCGGTTCCGATGAGCTCTGGGATCGCGCCGAAAGCGTGATGACGGACGTCTTGAAGACGATCGAGGCGCAGTCGGAAGGCCGAATCAAGACCGGCATTCTGCCGGGCGAGGGCGCCTTCTACGGTCCGAAGTTCGAGTACACCCTGAAGGACGCGATCGGTCGCGAATGGCAGTGCGGCACGACCCAGGTCGACTTCAACCTGCCTGAGCGTTTCGGTGCCTTCTACATCGACAAGGAATCCGAAAAGCGCCAGCCGGTGATGATCCACCGCGCGATCTGCGGCTCGATGGAACGCTTCCTCGGCATCCTGATCGAGAACTTCGCCGGCCACATGCCGCTCTGGGTTTCGCCGCTGCAGGTCGTCGTCGCGACGATCACTTCGGAAGCCGACGACTACGGTCGCGAGGTTGCCGAACTCCTGCGTGATGCAGGGCTGACTGTAGAGACCGACTTCCGCAACGAGAAGATCAACTACAAGGTCCGCGAACATTCGGTCACGAAGGTTCCGGTCATCGTGGTCTGCGGCAAGCGCGAAGCCGAAGAGCGCTCGGTCAACATCCGCCGTCTGGGCTCGCAGGCCCAGACCGCCATGTCGCTCGACGAGGCGATTGCATCGCTTGCGCTCGAAGCCATGGCGCCGGATCTCAAGCGCAAGGCAGAAAAGAAAGCTCGGGGTTGAGACCCCGAGCGCTTGCTTTGTCAGCAAACTGTCATATTAGCGGAATATCCGGATAAGATCGTATCCATCGGAGATTTCCGTGCAGTTCAAAGAGCTGTCCTACGCCAATGAGAACGACCGGCGCCTGAAGCGCTGGTTCATTCGCTCCATGGAAGGCCTGTCGGGCCGCAACCGCTATGCCAAGCTTTATACGCGCTGGCGGTCCGACATCGTCGGCAAGAGCGAGCGCGTCTTCGGGGAGATGTTGCAGCTCATCGATGTGACGCTGCAGACAAAAGGCGAGTGGCCGCCGCGGAACCTGCCCGATACGCCGATCGTCATCATCGCCAATCATCCTTTCGGCATCGGCGACGGCATCGCCGTGCTGGCGCTTGCCGAACAGCTCGGCCGTCCCTTCCGCGTCCTCATCAACAACGAACTGCTGAAGGTGCCGGAAATGGCGCCTTACTCGCTGCCGGTATCGTTCGAAGAGACGAAGGAGGCGCTAGCGGTCAACATGGCGACGCGCCATGAGGCGCTGCGACTGCTCAAGGAAGGCGTGACCATCGTCATCTTCCCGGCCGGCGGCGTGGCGACCGCGCCGAAGGGTTTCGGCCGGGCCGAGGACCTGCCGTGGAAGATCTTTCCGGCAAAGCTCATTCAGGCGGCGCAGGCGAGCGTGATCCCGATCTACTTCGAAGGGCAGAACGGCCCGTTCTTCCATCTGGCGAGCAAGATTTCACTGACGCTGAGACTGTCGCTCTTGATCCGCGAATTCCGGCGTCTGTCGGGAACGACGATCGTGGCGCGCATCGGCGGCGTGCTCACGCCCGAAGATCTCGTTGCCTGTGGCGATCGCAAGGACCTTTTGGCGCGCATCTATGACGCGGTCTTTTCCATGGCGCCGCCGCGTCGGCGGTTCATGCGACGGGCAAGCTGACGTTGGGTCAACTGCCTTCCGTTACGTTGAAGCTCAGTCTTGTGCTTCCGACACGACGCTCGCGTTGGTGTTCGCATTGTTGCCGCCGCTGCTGAGCAGCACTTCCACGTCCATGTTGACGCCGGCCTTCACGGTGAAGTCGCGCTCGTAGATCTTGTCCTTGTAGCGCGCCACAGCGGAATAGCTGCCTTCGAGCAGAACCTGCGTCGGGAAGGCGCCGTTGGCTTCGCTCACCGTATCGCCGGCGGAGGTGAGGATCGTCCAGGCGGTGTTGGCGATCGCTTCGCCGCCCGGTTCCGAAACCAGCTTGAGCGTGAGCTTGGCGGCGCGGTGCTGCATGGTTGCTTCGGTCAGCTTGCCCGCTTCGACCTGGATGTCTGCCGCGGTCGAGGCGTTGGTCGTGCCGCCATAGCTGGAGGTCACGTGATAGGTCCCGGCGCCCAGCCGGACCACCGTGTTCGGCTTGACGTCCTCGACGATGAGCGCCCGTTCGCCGTCGCTCTTGGTGTCGGCGGAATAGACATCGAAGCTGAGTTCGGCCGGTGGAATGCGCACGTCGCTGCCGGAGACGGCATTGAGCTTCATGCCGCCGGCATCGAGCACCAGCACCTGCTTGTCGAGCGCGCCTTGCTCCGGCACGCGGACCTTGCGCGTGGCCGAGGCGCGTCCAAAGGAGACATTGACGAAATATTCGCCCGGTACCAGATTGAACGCCGTTGAACCGCCTTCCGACGTTGCGAGAAGCGGCAGCTTGCCGTCGCTTCCGGGGATCGGGCTGAACACACGCCAGGTGAGCCCAGCCTCGACCGGTCCGCCTTTTTCGGTCAGCAGCGCCTCGAGCTTGATATCCTTCAGCGTGCCGTCCGCCAGCGGATCCGATGTCATCGGGCTGAAGCCCGTCAGCTTCGGCATCTTGCGCGGGCCGGCGATCGAGGGGAAACTTTCAAACGCCTGGGTCGCATCCTCTGCGAACACATTTCCCGTAGCGGTGCCGGCGACAAGGATCGCAAGACCGGTCTGAAGGAAAATACGAGAGAGTGCACGCATGAGAACAGTTGACTTCCTGACTGAGTGACTCCACTTGGGACGCCGGTATGGCATTTTCGTGGCTGCCTGTGGGGCGGCAAATTAGTGGAATTCATCTGACATGAAAACCGAAATTAAGCTCGTCGACTACCTGACGTCCCGTCGCTCCATCCCCGCTTTCCAGATGGGAGGTCCCGGTCCCGGCAAGGCCGAGGTCGAGGAAATGCTGAAGCTTGCTTCGCGCGTGCCGGACCACGGCAAACTCGCGCCCTGGCGCTTCATCGTCTATCGCGGCGAGGAGAGGGTACGCATCAGCGCCAAGCTGAAGGCAATGGCGCTTGAGCTGAAGCCGGATCTGTCGGAAGAGATGATCAAGGTGGAGGAAACCCGTCTGTCGCGCGCGCCTGTGGTCGTTGCCGTCGTCAGCACCGCCGCGCCGCATTTCAAGATCCCGGAATGGGAACAGGTCATGTCCGCTGGTGCCGTCTGCCTCAACCTGCTGATGGCCGCCAACGCCCTCGGTTACGCATCCAACTGGCTGACCGAGTGGTATGCTTTCGACGAGCGCGCCTATCCGCTGCTGGGCGTGAAGCCGGGCGAGAAAATTGCCGGCTTCATCCATATCGGTACCGCCATGGTGCCACCGACGGAGCGGCCGCGGCCGGAGCTGGCCGAGATCGTCACCTGGGTTGGCGAGGAAGCCTGATGTTTTACGATACGACCTCGAACAGTCACGGTCTGCCGCATGATCCTTTCAAGGCGATTGTTTCGCCGCGGCCGATCGGTTGGATTGGCACGCGGTCGGCCGAGGGCGCGCTGAACCTCGCGCCCTATTCCTTCTTCAATGCCATCAGCGACCGGCCGAAGCTCGTGATGTTTTCATCGAGCGGCTATAAGGATTCGGTTCGCAACATCGAGGCAACCGGCGAGTTCACGGCGAGCTTCGCCAGCCGTGACCTGGCGGCCGCCATCAACAAGACGTCGATCCCGGCGCCGCATGGCGAGAGCGAATTCGAGATCGCCGGATTGACGCCGGTCGACGGCGCGCTGGTTGGGGCGCCGTTCGTCGGTGAAGCCTATGCCGCGCTCGAATGCCGGATGACCGAGATGTTCCAGCCCAAGGATCTGGATGGTGCATTGTCCGACAACTACGTCGTCATCGGCCAGGTTGTCGGCATCCACATTCGCGAAGATGCGATCCGCGATGGCCGTTTCGACATGGCGACGGTCAAGCCGCTCGCCCGCCTCGGCTACATGGACTATTGCGACGGCGGCGACGTCTTCCAGATGACCCGCCCGACGCGCTGACGGTTACCGCGCCGGCTCGGCGTCATACGCTGCCGGCGATGACTGCTTGCTCGGGCGAGCGGCAGACGACCGAAGCGAATCCGTCGTTACTGCTTTGTGAAAGCGCCCAGCGTGTGGCTGCAGCATCGGCGGTGGGCGGCAGCACCTCATAGGCGCGGATGCCGGCGTCATGGGCCCTTAGCACCACATTGGCGCGACCCGCGAGCACGGGCGCGGCCACGCCCTGATGCGCGGCACTCGCCGGCTCCTTGCAGCCGACTGCCTTTGCCAGCGCCGAGCCGTTGAAGATCAATCCTTCCAGTCGCTGCGAGCACCCCGCCAGTGTGTGCGGCGACAGCAGGCCTTCGGGTGCTGCGCCGTATTCGGCGTAAATCCGGGTGCGATTGGCTGGAAGGCCAATCCTTGCTTCGGCAACCCGCAGCATCACGTCGAGCTTCTGTATGTCCGCGCGGCCGCGGCATCCGGTAAGCACGACGCCATCGATGCCGCTATCAAGCAGCCGGTGTACGTCGTCTTCATGGAGCAGCCCTACCGGTTCCACACAGGCGAGCAGCGCGAGATCGCGTCCTTCCATCCGGGCGAGGCCAAGACGCGTTTCGTGGCCGAGGCCGGCAGTCAGGATCAGCCCAGCCAATGTGTTGAGAACGCTCACGTCCAGGCTAAGCGCGTCGTCGTCCGCAAACAGCAGCGGCCTTATGGTTTGGAGGCGGTTAACAGACATGGTGAACCAATCTTAAACCTTTGCTCGCTAGGCTCAGAACATCGGTGGCATTGGCGTGGTCTAGTGGGGCGTAGGTGATCATACAAGCATTTCTTCGCTGGGTGGAAACGGCGAGAACAGGCGAACGCATTCGCGCCGCCAGCGCGCTCGGCCGCGCCTATGTCGACGCGCAACTGAATGGCCTCGATCGTCGCGCCGCCGAGATGGCGATGACCTTCCTGCTGGACGATCCGTCGCCCAAAGTTCGCCTTGCCTTGGCCGAAGTCCTTTGCGGTTGCTCTTCCGTGCCGCGCGCCATCATTCTTGGTCTTGCCGGGGACCAGCCTGAAATTGCCTATCTCGTCGTTTCGCATTCTCCCGTCCTGACCGACGACGACCTGGTCGACCTCGCGGCTCGGGGAACGCTGGAGACCCGCGCGCTGATCGCGGCGCGCAGTTTCGTTTCGCGCGGGGTCGCCGCTGCGATCGCCGAAATCGGCGACGAAGACGAAATGCTGATCCTGCTCGAAAACCCCGGCGCTCTTCTGTCGCGCCGTTCGCTGAAGCGCATTGCCGAGCGTCTTGGCCATTCGGCTTCGGTTCGTGACCTGCTTCTTGCGCGCGACGACCTGCCGAGTGCCGCCCGCCACGCGCTTGTCGAAGAAGTCGGTGCAGCACTTGCCGCCTTCGGCCTCGTACAGGTGACGATTGGAGAAGGTCGCGTGCAGCGGGTCACCCGCGAAGCCTGCGATATCGCCGCCGTCGGCATGGTTGGAACGACAGCCGTCGAGGAGATGCCGGACCTCGTCACGCATCTGCGCGAGACCGGCCGCCTGACGCCCGCCTTCCTGCTGCATGCGCTCGTGACCGGCCGTGCAGAGTTTTTCTCGGCCGCAATCGTCGACCTCTCCGGCGTCAGCGAAAAACGCGTGCGCTCCATCCTGTCCGGTGGGCGCGTCCACTCGATCCGTGCCCTGTTCGAAAGCGCCGGGCTCGGCCGCGACGTCAGTGAGACGTTTGCGACAGCGGTCCTCCTGTGGCGTCAGGACGGGCCGGGTTCAATCGACGGCCACGCGACGGTCTCGGCAGAACTGCTCGTGCGCCTGCGACGCGGACGGGCAACATCGCCGACCGACGCAGCGATGATCGATCTGCTCGAGCGCCTGGCATTCGCCGAGGAACGCCAGTCGGCCCGTGACTACGCGGAACTTGCCGCACGCCAGGCCGCCTGATCGCGACCCGTTTTAGCGAGGAATGGACCCATGAACGCGAGGACCGCGACCGTTGCCGTGACCGGAATCGGCGGTTTTGTCGGACGGCACGTCGCGCTCGCCTTGCTGCGCGAAGGTTATCCTGTGCACGGCACGGTTCGCGCGCTCGGGCGCGCCGAGGAGATCGAGCGATCCATTCGCGCGGCCGGTGGTACGGATGCCGCGCGCCTGACGTTTGGAGAGGCGGATCTCCTGAAGGAGCGGGGCTGGGCTGAGGCCTTTGCCGAGGTTTCCTACGTCGTCCACACCGCCTCGCCATTTCCGGCTCGCTTGCCTGCCAATGAAGATGACCTGATCGGGCCGGCCCGTGACGGCACGCTGCGTGTGCTCAGGGCAGCCCATGCGGCCGGTGCCAAACGCGTCGTGCTCACGTCGTCGGTCGCCGCGGTCATCTACGGGGCAGGGCGCGCGCCGTTTACGGAGGACGATTGGACCGATCCGCAGTCATCGCTTGCGACACCCTACTACCGCTCCAAGACCTTCGCCGAACGCGCGGCCTGGGACTATGCGGCTGACAGCGGCCTGGAGCTTGTGGTCATCAATCCCGGAATGGTCCTCGGGCCGGTTCTTGGCCATGAGATCGGCACATCCGTCGCCGTGGTGCGCAACCTGCTCAAGGGGAACTATCCCGCCTTGCCGAAGTTCGCCGTGCCGGTTGTCGACGTCCGCGACGTGGCAGATGCGCATGTGCAGGCCTTAAGCGTCGCCGCAGCGGCAGGCGAGCGTTTCCTGATTGCGGGAGAGGCGCTTTCCCTTGCGGATATCACGGCCATCCTCCGGCGCAGGTTCTCTGAACATGCGGGCAGGCTTCCGAGGTTCGTGCTGCCCAATTGGCTGGCAGGACTTGCCGCCCCCTTCGATGCGGGCCTGCGCCTCATCGTGCGCGAACTCGGGCATGACCCCCGCATTTCCAACGAAAAGGCGCGCCGTGTTCTCGGGTGGCAGCCGCGCTCTGCCGAAGAGGCCATCATGGCCTCGGCGAACAGCCTGATTTCGGCCGGCCTCGTCTGAGGCGTGCTTGGCGCGTCAGTCGGTAAAGCGGCGCGCGACCCAGGAATAGCCATCTTCGACATAGCGCATCGGCTTCGTGACGATGGTCTTCAGCTTCTCCCGATCGGGGATGGCGCCCGACAGGAAAGCCAGCGTGCGTTTTGGCAATCCTTGCTCGGGTTCCGGCTCCGCTGCCGGAACGGGCAGCGCCTGGTTCTGCTGGGCGCCGGGTGGCGGCGCGGGGATTTCGGCGACGCTTGGCGCCGAGCTCTCGCATACCGCAACGACGACCGGATAGTTCGCATTGGAAAACCTCGGCAGTTGCGCGTTCGAAGCCGTGTCGCACTGCGCGATCGATGGCCAGCTGCCGTTGACCGTCGAGATGTACTGGCATTGGCTGACGTCGTGGTCGCAGCCGAGAATGGTCATGACTATCAGCGCCGCTTGCATCGCATTCCCATCGTCTTTGCAGGTTGTGGCGGATCAATCTATGCCTGCACGATTCTCCTCGAAATAGGGCGATGCTGCCGGCAGCGCGGAACAAATTGTTTCAGCCTGTTAGGCGGATTGATGGGGAGGCATACGAGCCTGCGCCATTTGACGTATTGGTCCGGGCGTAGGCCGGCGGTAGTTTGGCGCAAAACCACGCCTGAATGAAAAGGACGACCCGATTGCCTGCCGTAATCATAGCCCAGGAGACGCCGCGCCAAGCTGAAGTTCTGCGTCTCCTGGAACTCTCTGACGCCTACGCCGCCTCGCTCTACCCCGCCGAGAGCAATCACATGGTCGATCTGTCGAACCTGGAAAAGCCGGAGGTATCGTTCTTCGTCGCACGGCGTGACGGCGATACCGTCGGCTGCTGCGCTCTGGTCGATGCCGGTGACGGGACGGCGGAAATCAAGCGCATGTTCGTCGATCCCGAAGCGAGGGGGCTGAGGGTCGGCAAGTTGTTGCTGCAGGCGCTGGAGTCGCGCGCGGCGCAACTCGGACTGGTGGCAATCCGCCTCGAAACAGGCATCTATCAGCCCGAAGCGATCGGCCTTTACAAGGCGGCCGGCTACGTCGAGCGCCCGCCGTTCGGGGAGTATCAGCCGGATCCGCTGAGCCTCTTCATGGAGAAGCCCGTTCACGTTGCGTAAGCTCGAGCAGCCTTCAAACCCTGAATACAGAAACGGCGGCCTGTGAGCCGCCGTTTCTGTATGGATTATTGTGATCCTGCTTGCCGGCAGAAAGCCGGCTCAGATGTCCAGGTTGTCCGCAAAGACAGCGCGCTCCTGGATGAAGCGGAAGCGGGCATCCGCCTTCGTGCCCATCAGGTTGTCGACCGCTTCGCGCGTGCCCTCGAAATCGACATCGTCGATCTCGACCTTGAGCAGCGTGCGGAACTTCGGATCCATCGTCGTTTCCTTGAGCTGCGCCGGCAGCATCTCGCCGAGACCTTTGAAGCGGCCGATCTCGACCTTGCCGCGACCGGCAAACTCGGTGCGCATCAGCTCCTCGCGGTGCGTGTCGTCGCGGGCATAGAGCGTCCTTGCGCCCTGGCTGATGCGATAGAGCGGCGGCACGGCGAGATAGAGGTGACCGCCGCGGATCAGTTCGGGCATCTCCTGGTAGAAGAAGGTAATCAGCAGCGAGGCGATATGCGCGCCGTCGACGTCGGCGTCGGTCATGACGACGATGCGCTCGTAGCGCAGATCCTCTTCCCGGTACTTGCTGCGGGTGCCGCAGCCAAGCGCCTGGATGAGGTCGGCAATCTGCTGGTTGGCGCCGAGCTTTTCTCGACCAGCGCTCGCCACGTTGAGGATCTTGCCGCGCAAGGGCAGGATCGCCTGGTTGGCGCGGTTGCGCGCCTGCTTCGCCGAGCCGCCTGCTGAGTCCCCTTCGACGATGAAGAGTTCGGCGCCTTCAGCGGTGTTCTGCGAGCAGTCGGCAAGCTTGCCGGGCAGGCGCAGCTTGCGCACGGCCGTCTTGCGGTTGACTTCCTTTTCCTTGCGCCGGCGCACGCGCTCCTCGGCGCGCTCGACCACCCAGTCGAGCAGCTTGTCGGCCTCGGCCGGATTGTCGGTAAGGTAGTGGTCGAAGGGATCGCGCAGCGCATTTTCGACGATGCGTTGTGCTTCGACTGTCGCTAGCTTGTCCTTGGTCTGGCCGACGAATTCCGGTTCGCGGATGAACACCGACAGCATTCCGGCGGCTGAAATCATCACGTCATCGGTGGTGATGAGCGCTGCACGCTTGTTCTGCTTCAGCTCGGCATAGTTCTTCAGTCCCTTGGTCAGCGCGATGCGGAAGCCCGCCTCGTGTGTACCGCCCTCAGGCGTTGGAATGGTGTTGCAGTAGGAATGAACCTGCTGGTCGCCGCCATACCAGGTGACCGCCCATTCGAGCGAACCGTGACCGTTGGCCTTCTCCGATTTGCCGGCGAAGATCTCGCGGGTAACGGTGAATTCCTTGCCGAGCGTCGCCGCCAGATAGTCCTTCAGGCCGCCAGGGAAGTGAAAGACGGCCTTGTCCGGGATCTCCGAACCTTCCTGCAGCAATGACGGATCGCAGGACCAGCGGATCTCGACGCCACCGAAGAGATAGGCTTTCGAGCGCGCCATGCGGAAAAGCCGGCCGGGCTCGAAATGCGCGTGCGGTCCGAAAATATCCGGGTCCGGATGGAAGCGGACGCGCGTGCCGCGGCGATTGTGCACGTCGCCGAGTTCCTCGAGCCCGCCCTGCGGAATGCCGCGGGAGAAGCGCTGGCGATAGAGCTTGCGATTGCGGGCAACCTCGACTTCGAGCGCGTCGGAGAGCGCGTTGACGACGGAAACGCCGACGCCGTGCAGACCGCCCGAGGTCTCGTAGGCCTTGCCATCGAACTTGCCGCCGGCATGGAGCACCGTCATGACGACTTCGAGCGTCGACTTGCCGGGGAATTTCGGATGGTTTTCGACCGGGATGCCGCGGCCGTTGTCGGTGACTGTCAGGAAGCCGTCCGCATCGAGATGGACCTCGATGAAGTTCGCATGGCCAGCGACCGCTTCGTCCATCGAGTTGTCGATGACTTCGGCAAAGAGATGGTGCAGCGCCTTTTCGTCGGTGCCGCCGATATACATGCCCGGACGACGACGGACCGGCTCAAGGCCCTCGAGCACCTCGATCGCCGACGCATCGTAATCGCTGCCATCGCTGCCTTTCGGGGCAGGGCGCGGCTCTTCGCGCGCGCTGGGGGCTGCAGCCACGGCCGGCTTGGCGCTCGGCTGTACGGCCTTCGGTTGCTCGGGCATTGAGAAGAGGTCGCTGTTGTTGTCGTCCATGGGGCCGTTCGGATCGTTCCTGTCGTTCGGGAATGCCAGAGGCCATAGCAAGCCCCAGGCTCTGCCGCCATCCCCCGGCGGTCGAATCACCTGAATTCTGCCAGACTCTCACTGGATACGCGAACAAAAGGAGAATTTCTGGCGCCGGCCGCCGATGATTTTTCGCACGAACGGCCGTGTTTCGGGCCAAGTGTTGCTTTGCGGTGCGGCCAATGGCAAGGCTTGCGGCGAAAGAGGGAGCCCGTCATTTGGCCGTGTCCACAGTTGTTTTTCCGTTTCGTGCCTGCCTGTTCGCCCTGGCCTTGGCAATTGCCGCCTCGCCGGCAGAGGCGCAGACGCTCAAGGCCTACAAGGACGATCTGTTCTCCTATGCCAAGGTGCTCGACCAGAAGGATGGCGGTGACGACCTGACGGTCGACTACCAGGAACTGCGGGATATCAACGAACGCGACGAAATCCCCGAACGCCGGGTGAAGCGCGCCTACGTCTCGCTTGGCGTGAAGAACGAGCAGGTCAATGAAGCGCTCGATATTGGTGGCCGCGCGCTCGACGTGACCCGTGTCGGCCCCGATCGCGGCGCCAGCTTCTCGGTCATCTTCATCCATGGCCGCGGCGGCGACCGTCGGCTCGGTGCCAACGACTTTTCCTTCGGTGGAAACTTCAACCGGCTGAAGAACCTCGCCGTCGCCAATGGCGGCGTCTATTACGCCCCGAGCGTCCACTCCTTCGATACGGCAGGTGCCGCCGATATCGCCGGCCTGGTTCGATACGCGTCCGAACGTTCCGGAGGCCGTCCGGTCGTGCTCGCCTGCGCCTCGATGGGAAGCTTCATCTGCTGGGGTGTCTCGCGCGACGCCTCCGCCGTCGCAGCACTCTCCGGCATGATGGTCATGGGCGGCGTCAGTGATCCGGACTTCACGAAAAGTGCCGCCTACAAGGCGAAGCTGCCGATGTTCTTCAGCCATGGAAGCCGTGACAGCGTCTATCCCGCCGAAGGCCAGAAGGCGCTCTATCGCTCTCTCAAGGCCAAGGGCTATCCGACGCGCTTCGTGCTTTTCGAAACCGGCTCGCACGGAACGCCGGTGCGCATGACCGACTGGCGCGATGCGCTGAACTGGATCGGCAGCCGCTAATGCATGTCGCGCAAAAGTGTGCAGCGGTTTTGCGGCAGCGACATGCATCAAAACAAGAGCCTAAGGCCTGGTGCGTGAATCTTCGTTCACGCGACAGGCGATAGGCGTCGCCCTGCTGCTGCGGATTTGTTAACCAGCCCGCCAATTTGCGAGCGAAACAAAGGCCTGCGTTTCCACTCTGGAAAGTTGAAGTCGTGATGATACCGGCAACTATGGCTGGGATGGACTTCATGGACGCGCGCACCGAGACACGGCACATTCCGCTGTGTGTGGATCTTGACGGCACTTTGCTGGCCGCCGACACCCTGTGGGAAGGGGCGGCGATCATCCTGCTGCGCAATCCGCTGATGCTGTTTCCGATGCTGGTCTGGCTGGCAAAAGGTAAGGCACGGCTGAAGCACGAAGTGGCCCTTAGATCCGGCCGCCGTGCGGAAGACTGGCCTTATCGGCAGGCCGTCATCGACCGGCTCATGGAGGAAAAGAAGAGCGGGCGAGAACTCGTGCTCGTCACCGGCGCAGCACCGTCCGTTGCAAGAGACATTGCCGCCCATGTCGGCATGTTCTCCTCGGTCATGCATTCGACCGACGCGCTCAACCTGACGAGCAGCAACAAGCGGCGGGCGCTGGTCGAGCGGTACGGCGACGGCGCCTTCGACTACATGGGCAACAGCCGTGACGATATCGCCGTCTTTGAGGTGGCACGCCGCGCGATCGTGGTCTCGCCCGATGCGGCCGCGGAAAAATGGCGTCGCAACCATGATGCCGAACGGCTCGATACCGGCAAGGTCAGCGCGCTTGCGCCGCTGAAGTCGATCCGCGTGCATCAATGGGCGAAGAACGTGCTCATTGGCGTGCCGATGATCCTCAACCACGAGGTGCTGCATTTCGATGCGATCGTCAGCGTCATCATCGCCTTCTTTGCCTTCAGCTTCCTCGCATCCGCCGTCTACGTCATCAACGATCTTTCGGACCTTGCCAACGACCGCCGCCATGCGAAGAAACGTTACCGGCCGCTCGCGAGCGGCCAGATGTCCGTGCCGACAGCGCTGGTGCTTGCAGGCTGCCTCATCATCGCGTCCGTGGCGCTGACCCTTCTGTTGCCCTGGAAGTTTGCCGGGGTGCTCGCCTTCTACGCCTGCGCGACGACGGCCTATACCTTCGTGCTGAAGCGCAAGCTGCTCGTCGACGTGTTCACGCTCGCCGGCCTCTACACCACACGCATCGTCGCTGGTGCGGCCGCGACCGGCACGGAACTGTCCTTCTGGCTGGTGTCCTTTGCGATCTTCTTCTTCCTGAGCCTCGCGCTGGTGAAGCGTTACGTCGAGCTGCACGAATTCGAGGACAAGGACGGCGGCAACGTGCCGGGGCGTGGCTATCTCGCTGTCGACTTCGAGATGGTCGGCCAGGCCGGCGTTGCCTCCGCCTTCACCTCGGCCCTGGTTCTGGCGCTCTACGTGCACAGCAAGGAACTGCAGGAGATGTACACCACGCCCTGGGCGTTGTGGCCGCTCTGCCCGCTGGTGCTCTATATGTTGCTGCGCATCTGGATGCTTGCACGCCGCGGCATGCTGCATGAGGATCCGGTCGTCTTCATCATGCGCGACTGGCGCAGCCAACTGACCATGCTGATCGGCGCGCTGCTGATCCTATTTGGAGCCATCGGGCCGCAATGACCCTGCAAGACCATGAAAGCTGGGGCCGCATCGACAATCGCGTGCGGCCTGGAATTTCGCCTGACGACTATGAAGACCGGCTCGGCAGTCTTGAGTCCGAAGGCTATCTGCCTTTCGGCAACGGACGCAGCTACGGCGACAGCTGCCACAACGATCGCGGTACGCTGATCGAAAGCAACCTTCACGGCCGAATACTTGCCTTCGATCCCGGCACCGGCATGATGACCTGCGAGGCGGGGGTGACGCTGCGCCAGGTGCTGGAACGGGCGATCGAGTATCGCTTCTTCCTGCCGGTGACGCCTGGCACGGCGTTTGTCACCGTCGGCGGCGCGGTCGCCAACGACGTGCACGGCAAGAACCATCACGCGCGCGGCACCTTCGGCAATCACGTGACGCGTTTCACGCTGCTGCGCTCGACCGGTGAACGGCTGGCCTGCTCGCCGGTCGAAAACCCGGAACTCTACGCCGCGACCATCGGCGGCATGGGTCTGACCGGGCTGATTCTCACCGTGGATATCCGGTTGATGAAGGTGCCGTCGCCGCATGTGCAGCAGCACGCGATCCGTTTCGAAAACCTGGACCAATATTTTGCCCTCGTCGACGGCGTCGATGCCGAGCATGAATACTCCGTCGCCTGGATCGACCAGCTCGCAAAGGGATCTCGAATGGGCAGGGGGGTGCTGCTCGCCGGTGATCATGCCGATGGTTCCTGCGAACTGCCCGACATCCCCAAGGGATTGAAGCTGTCCGTGCCGTTTCCGCCGCCGGTCAACCTGCTCAACCGGGCAACGCTCAAAGGCTTCAACGAGTATTACTTCCGCAAGGTGAAGCCGGGCGAGACGGTGACGACCGTTCCCTGGACGTCCTATTTCTATCCGCTGGATGCGATCGGCGCCTGGAACCGGCTCTATGGCCCGCGCGGGCTCTACCAGCATCAGAGCGTCTATCCCGCTGAAAACGCACCGGAGATCACGGCCAAGCTCATGGAAACCGCCCGCCAGGCCGGCCATGCGTCGTTTCTGACGATCCTGAAGCGTTTCGGCGACATCGGCTCCCGGGGCATCCTGTCCTTCCCGCGTCCCGGTTTTACTTTGACGCTGGACTTCGCCAATCAAGGTGAACGGACAGTAAAGCTGCTCGATGATCTCGATCGCATCGTAATCGAGGCCGGCGGTGCGATCAATCCGTACAAGGATGCCCGCATGAGCCCACAAGTCTTTGAAAAATCTTTTCCTTTCTGGAGAAAGATCGAAACGTTGCGCGACCCTGCGCTGGTTTCGAACTTCTGGAAACGCACGGCTCTGGCTTTGCCAGAATGAGAATGCAGACAATTATATTCAATTAAATGCGCAAACTTCACGGAATATCCGTCTCTTGCCCGTAAGTAGATTTTCGGGACTGGGAGTAAAACTATGAAATATATTCCATTCATTCTCTTTACCGTGCTCACCAACGCCGCCGCTCAGCTGATGCTGAAGCAGGGCATGATGACGCTCGGACCGATTTCGATGACTGCCGAAACCGCGATCGTCCGGCTGTTTCAGATCGTCTTCAACCCATGGGTCTTTGCCGGTCTTGCGACCTTCGTCATCTCGATGGCGTCGCATCTTTATGTGCTGTCGAAGGTCGAGCTTTCCTTTGCCTATCCGTTCCTGAGCCTCGCTTACGTTCTCGTTGCTGTCTTCGCCTATTTCGTCTTTCGCGAAGACCTCAATGCCTGGCGTATCGCCGGCATCGCGCTGATCTGCGTCGGAACCGTTCTTATCGCCCAGTCGGGAATCTCATCCAGCGCCGACGAGAAATCGGCTGATGCCGCCGGGGTGAGCACCGCAGAATTCGGGAGCAAGTCATGAAACACATCATCTTTGGTGGCGACGGCTTCGTTGGCCGTCATTTGGCGGAACGCCTCGTCAAGGAAGGCGAGGACGTCGTTGTCGCCGATATCGTCAAGTCCGACCTGCCGCACTACGGCCGCGTCCGCTTCGTCCATTGCGACGTCACCGATCTGGAAGCCGTCCAAAAGGTCGGCATCGGCGCCGACGACATGATCTACAACATGGCGGCGAAGATGCTGTCGCCGTTGCAGGTCCGCGCCAAGCGCTGGGAGTTCTTCTGGCCCGTCAATTATTACGGTGCCGAAAACATCATGAAGGCGATGGATGCCGCCGGCGCATCACGCCTGGTGCAGTTCACCACCGATATGATCTATGGCCACACCGTCCAGTCGCCGCAAACCGAGACCCATCCGGCAAAGCCGCTCGGCGAATATGGCAAGTCGAAATGGGCAACCGAGCAGCTGGCCATGCAGTGGCGCAAGCAGGGCATGAACATTTCGATCTTCCGCCCGCGCCTGATCATCGGTCCCGGCCGTCTCGGCATCCTCGAGAAATTGTTCAAGCTGATCGACCTGAACCTGCCGGTGCCGATGATCGGCTCGGGCAAGGTGCCCTACCAGTTCATCTCGGTCTTCGATTGCGCCGAAGCTGCGCGCCTTGCCTGGAAGGGCGGCGTGCCGAACGAAGCTTACAATCTCGGCTCCGACAATCCGCCTTCGGTGCGGGAGTTGCTCGGTAACCTGATCAAGCACGCCGGATCGAAGTCGTTCCTGCTGCCGACACCGGCCTTTGCGGTGAAGCAGACGCTGGCGCTGTTCGACCTGATCAACAAGCCGATCATGGACCCGGAACAGTATCTGATCGCTGATGAAATGTGCGTGCGCGAGACCGGCAAGCTGAAGCGCGAGCTCGGCTGGCGCGCGGAGTTCAACGATGGCGACATGTTGATCGCCGCCTATGACGAATATCGGGCCAAGAAGATGGGCGCCGCAGTTCCTGCAGCTGTCGCCGTGCCGGCCGAATGAGGGGAGACACCATGCTGGACAGACCGAACCGTATCGCCGTTGCCGCGCCGTCGCTCGACGGCGGCGTTGCCAGGCCCGATCTCATCACCGTCGAACAGGCGAAAGCCATGTCGATCGGCGACATCACCACGGCGTTCAAGGAACACCTGAACCCGGGCCAGCTTCACTTCATGAAGCTGCTCGGCTTCCACAAGGTGAAGATCGAGAGCGCCGAGGGCATGTTCTACACCGACCAGAATGGCCGCCAGATCCTCGATTTCTTCGGCGGATTCGGCTCGCTCGCCTTCGGCCACAACCATCCGCGCATTCTGGAAGCCCGACAGAAATTCCAGGACGAAAAGCGCCACGAGATCGCGATCGCCTTCATGTCGCAATATGCAGCGGCGCTGGCGAAGAACATCGCGGCCTGCTCGCCGGGTGATCTCGACATGGTGTTCCTCGGCTCTTCCGGTTCGGAGGCCATGGAGGCTGCCGTCAAGCTTGCCGAACGTGCCGCCGGCCCGAAGCGGCCGAAGGTCGTCTATGCGGAGAATTCCTTCCACGGCAAGACCAAGGGCGTGCTCGCCATCACCGATGGCCAGCTTTACCGCGCCGACTTCAAGATCACGGACAACACAGTGCGCGTGCCCTTTGCCGATATCGACGCGGTGGAGAATGCCTTCAAGTCCGACCCGGAAATCGGCGTCATCGTGCTCGAAACCATCCAGGGCGGCGGCGGCATCATCCAGGCACCGGCGGAGTACTGGCAGAAGCTGCGTGCGCTCTGCGACAAATACGGCGTGCTCTGGGTCGCCGACGAAGTGCAGTGCGGCTATGGCCGCTCCGGCCGCTTCTATGCCTTCGAGCATTACGGCGTCGTGCCTGACGTGACGGCGCTCGCCAAGTCGCTGGGCGCCGGCAAGGCCGCCGTCGGCGCGATGATTGCCCGCCGTGAGGTCTACATGAAGGCTTACGGCACGCCGAAGACCGCCATGATCCATGCGATGGCCACGTTCGGCGGCATGGGCGAGGCCTGCGTCACGGCGATTGAAGGCATCAATGTGCTTTACGACGAGCACCTGATCGACCGCGCCGCCGACAGCGGCGACTATCTGCTCGAGCGTCTGCAGGCGCTGAAAGAGAAGTATCCGAAGATCATCAAGGACGTCCGCGGCAAGGGCTTGATGGTCGGCCTGGAATTCCAGGACTTCAGCCAGACGCTGCCTATGGTGCTGCGTCCTGTTGTCTCGATGCTCGACGACAAGCTCAAAGGCTCGCTCTCCGGCTTCATCGGCGCGCTGCTCCTGCGTGACTACGACGTGCTGGTGGCCTTCACCGAATACAATCGCAACGTCATCCGGCTCGAACCGCCGCTGATCTGCGAGCGCGCTCATGTCGACCAGTTCATCGCCGCCCTCGACGACCTGCTCGGCCGCGGCATCGTGCGGATCGTCAAGGATTTCGTCGGCAGCCAGATCGGTTGATCGAGAAGCCTATCGACTTGCAAAGGGCAGGGGCGTTCAGCGCCTCTGCCCTTTGATGTTCATGTCGAACTCGACGACGTTGGAATAGATCGGCGTGCCGACATCCATGCCGTAGGGTGATCGGTGGATATTGCCGCGGATGTTGAAGGCGATCGAGCCGCGGTTCCAGTCAAGCAGCGTTACCGAGAAGCGCTCCTTTCGCGACGTGCCGCGCGCCGTCAGCGTTCCCTCGACCGCGGCCGTGTCCGGTCCGGTCTGTTTCACGGTCGTCGAATGGAATGTGACGGTGCTGAAGTTTGCGGTATCGAAGACGGCGCTCGACTTCAGGAAGTCCTCGATCCGCTTTTCTCCGGTTTTCACGCTCTCCGGGTAAAGCGTGAATTCGACCGTCGAATGGCCGACATCATTTCGGTCGATGCGGAAATTGCCGGAAAACTTGGCGAAATCGCCGACAATGCCGCCGCCGCCCGCTTGCGCAACGGTGAAATGGATACGCGAAGCCGGCGTGATCCCGTAGTTGCCGGCAGCATCGGCAAGGTCCGGCGCGGCTGCCGTGGCGGGCGACGGAATGCTCCCGAGCGCCAGCAGCAGCGTGAAGGCAATGGCCTTTGTTGGTGATTGCGAGTGCAGTGTCATGGTTTCTTCCTTCCGGCGATAACCGGATCCGAACCAGCCGCTTGGGAGGAAGCGCGTTGGCGTGATCCGGTCTGAAGCATGCGGACGAGGACGTCGTCGCGGCGTGCGAAGTGATGGTAGAGGGCGGCCAGGACGTGAAGCGCGACGAAGCAGAGCAGGAGATAGGCGAGCGTCATATGGACGAGCGTCCAGAGGTCTTCGGCCGCTTCCGATTTCGCCATCGGCAGGTGGGGGATGACGATCCAGTTGAAATAGAAGCTCGGTATGTTCAGCGTCGATGTCGAGGCCACCGCCCAGCCGGCAAGCGGAACGGCGAGCGCGAGGAGGATGAGCACCACATGGGTGGCGCTGGCTGCACGGCGCTCGAGCGCGTTGAGGCCGGCCGGCGGACGCGGACGAACCTCGACCAGGTGCCAGAGCGCGCGGATTGTCGCCAGACCGAGTGCGGTGAAACCGAGCGACTTGTGCCATTGGTAAAGCGAAAACTGCAGCGCCGGATCGACGGGCGTTCGCCGCATGATGAAGCCGAGGCCGAGTAGGGTGAGGATCAATGCCGCAATCGCCCAGTGAAGGACGATGGTGATCCACCCAAATCCGGCTTTGTCGTTGCGCAGCATGTTCGACCCCATGGTCGCTCGCCCGGCCGCTATTGGCTCGGCGACTGCGGTAAGACTCATGAGTTCGTGCTTTTATTCGCCTAGAATACCATAAAATTGCACTGAGATCTTGTTGATCTCGGCAAGCTATGGTCCATTTGCTGGTGGAGGGGACACGGAGGGGTTGTTCCTGGGAGCATGTGGACTGGCGTACATGACAAAGAAGAAAACGACACCAATGAACCCGCACGAGCGGGAAGCCTACGAACACGGCCGCGCGGGCATCCGGCTTGGAACCGAAGGCAACTATGGCGAAGCGGTCGACGCCTGGCGTCTGGCATCCAACGTAGCCGATGTCCACCTCGCTTTCACGGACATGTATTATTGGGTCAAGAGCGGCTACGGCGCCGCCCTTTGCGATGCCGGGCACCATCGGGAGAGCATTGCAGTCTCCCTGCTTGCCCGTGAGTGGACGCTCGCGCGGCGCCAGCCGCTCTCGTCGCTTTCGATCGCGCGCGCTTATCTGGCGCTCGGCGAAGGCGAGGCGGCAGCACCCTATCTCCGCGAGGTTCACGCCCTGATCGGCGACGCGATCTTCGAGCAGTTCGACGAGGATGCTGAAGCCGACGTTCACGCGGCGATCGCCGGCTTGGAGAACGGCGGCAATCAACCGACGGCCGGCCGCCCGAAGTGAAGGCAGGCGTATAGCCTAGTAACAGCGGTGCCGGAATCTGGCGAGATACCGGCAGTTCTGACTTTGGCGTTTTCTCGCCATGATTTCATTTTATCCGCCGATTGCCCCTTTAACGGGTGATTCGAGGCCCGCCGTTCTGGTTCGGGCCCTTTTTAACATTTTGATTTTTCTAAGGAGTTTCCCATGAGTGAAACCGTATTGCCGTCCGATGCCGAAATCACCCTTCGGCGCATATCAGCCTTGACCGTCTGCGACGTCTGCGAACTCAGCGAGACGCTGAGCGACGAACAACGCAACATGGTGGCGGACAACGGCACCTCGATCGCCGAGGCGCATTTTTCCGAGAATGCCTGGTTCCGTGCAGTCTACGCCGATGAGACGCTCATTGGCTTCATCATGCTACACGAAGGATCCGACTGGGATGACGGAATCGATTGCCCGGGTGTCTATCTCTGGCGCTTCATGATCGCCCGGCCTTTCCAGGGCAAAGGGTATGGCAAGCAGGCGATTGCCCTTGTCGTGCGCGATCTGAAGGCGCGGGGCCTGCATGAGCTCTACACGAGTTACGGGCGGGGCCCTGGCAGCCCTGAGGGCTTTTACCAAGGCCTCGGCTTCAAGCCGACGGGCGAGTACTATGATGACGAGCTTGAGGCTGTGCTGAAATTCTAAGGGCGCCGGGATACGGGGAAAAAACCTCCCGTGTCTCTCCCAGATGTTCAAGAGTTGGAACATGAGTATTGATCTTCACGAGGCCAATCGCCTCTCGTGGAATGCCGCGACCGTCGCGCACAACAGTCACAAGGGCGACCAGGCCGCTTTCTTCCGCGCCGGCGGCTCCACGCTCTATCCGGAAGAGATCGAGTTGCTCGGCGATATCGCTGGGCTCGACGTCCTCCACCTGCAATGCAATTCCGGCCAGGATAGCCTGAGCCTGGCGCGGCGCGGCGCGAACGTGACCGGCGTCGATATCTCGGATGAGGCGATCGCCTTTGCCACACGGCTTTCGGCGGAAAGCGGCATCGCAGCCGCCTTCGAGCGGTCCGACCTGTTCGGCTGGTTCGACGACGCCCGCAAGGCCGGCCGCCGGTTCGATCGCGTCTTTTCTTCCTATGGTACCATTTGCTGGCTATCGGACCTCGGTGTCTGGGCGCGTGGCATTGCCGACGTGCTGAAGCCCGGCGGGCGTTTCGCCTTCGTTGAATTCCATCCCTTTGCGATGGTTTTCGATCAGGGCTGGAAGCCACACTACGACTACGCGCCCAAAGACCCGGTCGCGGAAGCGGGCGTCGGTGACTATGTCGCCGACTCGGGCGCAGGCCTTGCCCATGGCGGCTATCAGGAGGGCGTGGTGGGATTCACCAATCCGCACCCGTCCTTCGAGTTCAACTGGGGTATCGCCGATGTTGTGCAGGCGCTGATCGACGCCGGGCTCCGGATGGAAGTCCTGAAGGAATACCCCTATGCCAACGGCTGGGTGGCGTTTGAAGGCATGCGCGACCTTGGCGGCGGGCGCATGGCGCCGCCGGCGGCCATGCCGAGCCTGCCGCTGATGTATGCGATTGTGGCCGCCAAGGTCGGGTCGGCGGCGGAAGATCGCGAGAAGGCAGGGCGTCCTTGAGCGTGATGCTGGCGACGCGCAACGCCTGACGGCGAGGCAGGGCAACCGGCCCCGCGGCCCATGAATAATCGCCGGCGGTGCTTTTATTTGCCGGCTGCATTTGCTAGGCCGCTTCCGGAGAAAAGTACCCGGAGGAAATAGCATGACGCCCGATATCCGCCCGCTCGTCGCCGGCAACTGGAAGATGAACGGAACCCGCGCTTCGCTCGATCAGATCAAGGCGATGGCCGAAGGGGTCAAGGGCGAACTCTCCGCCAAGGTCGAAACGTTGATCTGCCCGCCGGCAACGTTGCTCTACGTGGCGACGGCGCTTTGCGACGACAGCCCGCTGCTGATCGGCGCGCAGGACTGCCACCAGAAGCAGTCGGGCGCCCACACTGGCGACCTTTCCGCCGAAATGATCGCCGATTGCTTCGGCACCCACGTCATTGTCGGCCATTCCGAGCGCCGCACCGATCATGCCGAAAGCGATGCGCTGGTACGCGCAAAGACGGAAGCGGCCCATTTGGCCGAACTCGTCGCGATCGTCTGCATCGGCGAGACCGGTGATGAGCGCAAGGCCGGAAAGACGCTCGATGTTTTGAAGCGCCAGCTCGCCGAAAGCCTGCCGGATGCAGCAACCGCGGAAAACACCGTGATTGCCTATGAGCCCGTCTGGGCGATTGGCACCGGCCTGACGCCGACGGCCACGGATGTCGAGGAAGCCCACGCCTTCATGCGCAAGGAGCTGATCGCACGCTTTGCCGACGCCGGTGCCAAGATGCGCATCCTCTATGGCGGCTCGGTCAAGCCGTCCAATGCGAAGGAATTGATGGGCGTTGCCAATGTCGACGGCGCACTGATCGGTGGCGCAAGCTTGAAAGCCGAAGACTTCCTCGCCATCTACCGGGCTTATGAAGAATTGACAGCCTGATCGCCCGGGTTACCGGGCAGGGGCTTTTAATGGCGCACGGCATGGTATAAAGAGGCGCGAAAATTGCGCCCGGCCATGCCGAGTTTGCGCAGGGTTTGATTCGTGTGCCCCAAGGGCAGGACTGGAAGCTGATGCAGACCGTACTACTCGTCATCTATCTCATGGTCGTCGTCGCCCTGATCGGCGTCGTACTCATTCAGCGTTCCGAAGGCGGTGGCCTGGGCATCGGCGGCGGCTCGGGCTTCATGTCCGCGCGCGGCACGGCCAATGCGCTGACCCGCACGACGGCGATCCTTGCCGCGCTCTTCTTCGTCCTGGCGCTCGGCATGGGCATTCTCGCGCGTTACCAGCCGCAGGCGACCGACATCCTCGACCGTATCCCGGGCACCAGCTCGAACGGCGGTGGCGTTCTCAATTCGCTCGGTGGCGGCGCCCCGGCTCCGGCTGGCGGTGCGACTGGACAGCAGCCGGCCACCGGCAACGCCGCTCCGGCCGACAATGGCGTTCCCTCGACGACCGCACCGGCAACGACGGGCGAAGCCCCGGCCGGCGGCGCAACGACCCCGGCGCCCGACGCTGGCGCCAACAGCAATACGGGATCGCAAGTTCCCAGCGGCCAATAAGGTCGCAATTCTGAAGAACCCGCCGGCGGATGTTTCATCCGCCGGTTTTGTTTTGTGTGAAATCTGCCTCCATCCCAAGACGAAAAGTTCTGGAACATGAATTTTTCGGTGGCGGAATCATTTGTTAAAAGGTATCCGGTGACTCCCATGGCGCGATATGTATTCATCACAGGCGGCGTGGTTTCCTCCCTCGGAAAAGGCATCGCTGCAGCGGCTCTCGGAGCACTGCTGCAGGCGCGTGGCTACCGGGTGAGACTGCGCAAGCTCGACCCCTATCTCAACGTTGACCCGGGCACCATGAGCCCGACCCAGCACGGTGAGGTTTTCGTAACCGACGATGGCGCGGAGACCGATCTCGATCTCGGCCACTATGAACGCTTCACAGGGCGTTCGGCGACGAAGACCGACAACATCACCACGGGCCGGATCTATAAGAACATCATCGACAAGGAACGTCGCGGCGACTATCTCGGCGCAACCGTTCAGGTGATCCCGCACGTTACCAACGAAATCAAGAACTTCGTTACCGAAGGCAACGACGACTACGACTTCGTTCTCTGCGAAATCGGCGGCACCGTCGGCGACATCGAAGCGATGCCGTTCATGGAGGCGATCCGCCAGCTCGGCAACGACCTGCCGCGTGGCACCGCCGTCTACGTCCATCTCACTCTGATGCCCTATATCCCGGCAGCCGGCGAACTGAAGACCAAGCCGACGCAGCATTCCGTCAAGGAATTGCAGGCCCTCGGCATCCACCCTGATATCCTCCTCGTTCGTGCGGACCGCGAAATTCCGGAAGCCGAGCGTCGCAAGCTGTCGCTCTTCTGTAACGTCCGCCAGTCTGCGGTCATCCAGGCGCTCGATGTTGCCTCGATCTACGACGTTCCGATCGCCTACCACAAGGAAGGCCTCGACAACGAAGTGCTGGCAGCTTTCGGCATCGAGCCGGCGCCGAAGCCGCGCATGGACGCCTGGGAACGGGTTGCCGATCGCATCCGCACGCCGGAAGGCGAAGTCACGATCGCGATCGTCGGCAAGTACACTGGCCTCAAGGATGCCTACAAGTCGCTGATCGAAGCGCTTTACCATGGTGGCATCGCCAACCGGGTAAAGGTCAAGCTCGAGTGGATCGAATCGGAAGTCTTCGAGAAGGAAGACGCAGCGCCCTACCTTGAAAAGGTACACGGCATCCTCGTTCCCGGCGGTTTCGGCGAACGCGGTTCCGAGGGCAAGATCAACGCGGCGCGCTTTGCCCGCGAGCGCAAGGTGCCGTATTTCGGCATCTGCTTCGGCATGCAGATGGCTGTCGTTGAAGCTGCCCGCAACCTCGCCGGCATCGAGAAGGCGTCCTCCACCGAGTTCGGTCCGACCAAGGAACCGGTCGTTGGTCTGATGACCGAGTGGGTGAAGGGCAACGAACTCGAGAAGCGTTCCGCATCGGGTGATCTCGGTGGCACGATGCGGCTTGGCGCCTATCGCGCATCGTTGAAGGCCGACACCAAGATTGCCGAGATCTACGGTTCGACCGAGATCTTTGAGCGTCACCGCCACCGCTACGAAGTCAACGTTGACTACAAGGATCGGCTTGAGTCCTGCGGTCTGGTGTTCTCGGGCATGTCGCCGGACGGCATCCTGCCGGAGACGGTCGAGTATCCGGACCATCCGTGGTTCATCGGCGTTCAGTACCACCCGGAACTGAAGTCGCGTCCGCTCGATCCGCATCCGCTGTTTGCAAGCTTCATCGAAGCTGCACTGGAACAGTCGCGTCTCGTTTGAGGCGCACAGGAAAGACAAGCAAAAGGCCGGTCGCAAGACCGGCCTTTTTCATTTCTGCCGTTGCGCTGCGGCCGAGCTGCGACGCCTGGAGCCACTAACTGCGACGGGCGATGTGGTAGCTATAGAGCGTTGCAATTGCGACCGGCAGCAGCAGCGCGGCGATCGTCGCTGCGGCAAGCGCTGGACCGGTGCTCATGACGAGGGCCAGCAGCGCCAGGGTGATACCGGCGCAGACCATCAGCAGGCCCGCAAGCCGGTGCGTTGCCCGCCAGTTGGCGTTATCGGCGAGCGTCCACGGCAGCCGAATGCCGGCAAGGCCGTTCGGCTGCGATTTCGGCAGGACGTTGCCGACGACGATCGACAGAAGTCCGAGGCCGAAGGCGATCACGCGCGTCATCGAGAGGTCGCCGCCAAGCCCGATCAGCACGATCACAGTTTGAATGGCGGCAAAGAGCGCGAGGATCGCGGGGAGGGTGACTTCGGCGATATGCCGGCCCGCCTGAAGCTCGGCCTGTGGTGCGAACCGACCAACGGCGAACGAGAATGCGGCAAGCACGGCGACCGCCACAGGCGCCAGCGCCAGCGCCCGGTCGCGCGGCCAGAAGGCATCGGCCGTGCCGTCAACACCCCAATGGATCGGAAGCAGCGCCTCGGCGGGGATTGCGAGATAGCCGACGAGCGTCGCGGAAAAAAGTATGCCGCCAGCGACCAGCGCGATCGGGGAACGCAAAAGCAAGGTCATGGTGCTTGATCCCTTGTGCTGAGGAGACCGCCGAGCGCCTCTTCGAGAATGGACATGTTGAGGTGGTAGATGAGGCTCGTGCCGCGCCGCTCGACCGCGACGAGTTCTGCCTCGCGCAGCTTGTTGAAATGCACGGAAAGCGTCGGCTTGGTCAGGTCGAAATGCTCGGCGAGTTCGCCGGCGCTCATCGGCCCGGCCTTCAACAGTGCCAGGATCTGCCGCCGCACGGGATGAGAAAGCGCCTCGAAAACCCTGTTGATCCGCATCGTCTCCGCTCGCTTGTTGTCTCAATATTTAGACAAGCATCTAATTAGAGTCAAAGCGAAATAGTGCCGAACTGTGTCTCAAGCCAGGAAGCGAAAATGCCCAGCGCCGAAGGCGCCGGGCAGCATTGGTTGCGGGAATTGGCTGGTGTCCGTCAGCGCGCCTCCGCCGGGCGGCGCCACTGCGGCACGCGGCCGATGGTGATGAAGCGCAGGATCCATTCGAGCGGGCCATAGGCGAAACGGGCCATCCACCAGTGGCTGATGAAGAGCTGGGCGGCAAAGATCGCAAGCGCGATCAGCACGCTTGCCAAAGGCGCGACCTGGCCGATGAGACCAAGGCCGTAACCATGGAAGATCAGCGCCGCGATCAGCGACTGCAGCAGATAGTTGGACAGCGCCATGCGGCCGGCAGGCGCCAGCAGGTTGCGCAGGCTGTGGCCGGTTTCGGATCCGAAGAGCAGCATCATGGCGCCGACATAGGCGCCGGTGAGAAGCGGGCCGGTGGCGAGCCCGATCGAAAGCGCGATGACCGCGATTGGCGATTCGGGCATCTCGACGCTGACATAGGCATAGATGACGGCGCCAGGCAGGCCGATCCAGAGACCGGTACGAACGAGGCGCTGGAACAACGCCGTGTTCTCCTCCGGCCGCGCCAAGGTCTTGCGACGCCCGGCGATCAGGCCGAGCAGGAACATCGCCAGCGCGCACGGCGCTTGCAGCAGGACGAGGATGATCCAGACCGAGTTGAGCTCCTTAAGGTGCTGACCGATGACGGCTTGCCAGTCGCCTTGGAAGGCAAGCTCGGCCGCCTCCGCGGCGGAAAGAATGGCAGACCGATCGAGCGGTACCGGATCCAGCGTGATGAGGATGCCGAGTGTGCCCCAGACCACTGCAAGGATAAGGACCAGCCATTTCGCCAGGCGGAAGAGGGCCCCATCGCTGCGGTTTCTGAGCATCAGGAGGACGATGCCAAGCACCGCGTAGGTGGTGAGAATATCGCCATGGAAAAGCAGGACCGCATGGGCAAGCCCGATCAGCCAGAGGCCCATCTGTCGGCGCAAGAGCCTGGGAACGAAGGCCTCGCCGGATTTTTCCGCCGAACGCATCTGCAGGGTGAAGCTGTAGCCGAACAGGAACGAGAAGAGCAGGTAGAATTTCATTTCGAAGAACAGGGCGATCACGAAATGCACGCTGCGATCGAGGATGCCGCCGAAGGCGGGGTCGGAAATTTCCAGCCCGTAGAAGGCGGAGGCGAAGGCCATGATGTTGACAAGGAGGATGCCGAGCAAGGCAAAGCCACGCAATGCATCGACGTCGTCGATGCGGTCTGGGGTACTCATTCGTGTTCTCCGTTACGGGAGGCGCTATAAATTTGCGCCGTAACCGATTGAAAAAGTTTGCTTTCATGAGGCAGCGACCATGACCTGATCGCCGCCGATCTTGGTGCGCGCGAGCATTCGTTCATCGTCGACACGCGTGGCATTTAATAAATAGACTAATCTATCTAATAATTGGCATGGACATACGTCAAGAGGGCCGCGCGATGTTGCGGCGGCCTCGTTTATGGTGCGTGAAGCGGGTGTTTAGCCTTTGTGGGGAGCGTTTTGCCGAAGCCAGGCAATCTGGCGACGGGCGCGCAGAAGGGCCGTAAGCGCAGCCCCAGTCGAGATCGCAAGGAGCGCGATCCACAGCAGTTCGCCATCGCCGAGCCAGAGGCCTTCGAAGGCGGACACCACGGCGGCCAGCGTCATCGTCGCCATGCGGTGTTGTTTGGCCATCGGGCCGGAGAAGTCGCCCGGCGCTCCATTGGCACGGCCGAGCTCGCGCACATAGGCGGTCAGCACGCCGAAGGTGGCCGCGGCAAAACCGAGAGCCGGCACGCCGATGGCAAATCCGGCGCCGACGAAGATGAAGATGTCGGCGATGCGATCGGGAAACTCGTTCCAGAAGGGACCATCGGCCTCGCCCTTGCCACCCTCGACGGCGACCATGCCATCGAAAAGGTTGCAGAGCAGGCGCAACTGGCAGAAGAGCGCGGCGGCGATGAACAGGCTCGCCCTTACGCCGTCCTCGCTTTCGCCCGTGAGCCAGAAGGAAAGGCCGGCAAGGGCCGCCGCCAGCATGCTTGCCTGCGAGATCCGGTTTGGCGTGAGGTTCATCGATGCCAAGCGGCGTGCGGTGGCCTGCGCCCAGCGGGTGTTGCGGCTTGCGAGCGGCCTGCGGTCACCGGTCTCGGTCATGTTCGCCTCGGCTGATGGAATAGTTGTAGATGGCGGCGTAGGTGGTCGAAACCGTGAGCGGCAGCGCAATCGTTTTCAGGATCTCGGGCGTGCCGCTGGCGGCGTGGATCGCGATCAGAATTGCAGACGAGCCAAGGCACGCGAAGAGCGGTGGCAGAACCAGGCGCCTGGCGCCGTTGAAACGCCTGGAAAGCGCATCGATCGCCGTCTTGAGGTAGAGGGTAAGCAGCGCCGAAAGCGTTCCCTGGACGAGGCCGGCAACAAGCGGCTTGGGCATGGGGTGATGGCGGTTGGCGAAAAGCGCCCAGCCGCCCATGGCGAAAAAGGCGAAGGCCACATGTACGACGCCGCTTGATGCCAGCCCCTTCAGTTTCGCGCTCATGTCAGCGACCACCAGTAGCGCGTCAGGTGGAAGAAAATCGGCGCGGAGAAGACGACGGAATCGAGCCGGTCGATCAGCCCGCCATGGCCTTCGATCAGATGGCCCCAGTCCTTGACGCCGCGGTCCCGCTTGATCGCCGACATGACGAGCCCGCCGAAGAATCCCATCAGGGTTATGATGAGCGACATCAACGCGGCTTGTGCCGGGGTGAACGGGGTAATCCACCAGAGCGAGGCGCCGATCAGCGTTGCGCTCGCAACGCCGCCGACGAAACCCTCGACCGTTTTCGACGGCGAAAGGGTTGGCGCGATCTTGGTTTTGCCGAAGAGCTTGCCCCAGACATATTGAAGCACGTCGCTCGACTGAACCACGATGACGAGGAAGGCGATGAGAAGCACGTTGCGTCCCTCATAGCCCGGAATCTGCAGCGTTAGCAGCGCCGGCACATGCGAGGCGCAGAAGACGCAGATCATCAGCGCCCATTGCACCTCGGAGATCCGGACCAGGAAGTCGCGGGTGTCGCCGCGAAGAACCGCGACGATCGGCATCAGCAGGAAGGCGTAGACCGGCACGAAGATCGAATAGATGCCGTATTGCTCGGCCCACAGCAGGAAGTAGTTGATCGGCAGGACGACGAAGAAGGCGCCGGCGATCGCCCAGTGGTCGCCGCGCCGCGTGTTGATGAGCGTGATGAACTCGCGCAGCGCCGCAAACGAGCAGAAGGCAAAGAGCAGGAGCACGCCGACCCGTCCGGCAACGAAGGCGATGGCGATCAGCACTACCATTGCCCACCACGCCTTGATGCGGGCGTTGAGGTTCTCGATCGAGCCATTCGACCCGTCAGGCGACAGCTTCTGCTTGAGCATGTAGCCGACGCTTGACGCCAGCACGAGAACGCCGCCGACGCCGAAGAGCAGCTTGAGCATGTCCAGGCTGGCCGCGCTCATGCGCCGTCATCCGTCGATGAAGGCGCGAGCGAAAGCAGGGCGTTCTCGGCGCGAGCGATGAACTCTTCCTTCGTCTCCTGCGCCTTGAGGCGCATCGGTTCGCCGAAATTGACGGTGCAGATGAGCGGGATCGGCACGAACTCCCCCTTGGGCATGACGCGGTTGAGATTGTTGATCCAGACGGGAACCAGCGCCACGTCCGGGCGCTTGCAGGCGAGGTGATAGAGCCCGCTCTTGAACGGCAGCAGTCGCGCTTCGGTCTGGTTGCGCGTTCCCTCGGGAAAGAGAATGAGCGACGATCCGTCGTTGAGCACGGCCGTCATCTGCTCGACCGGGTCCTGCGTGCGCGCATCCGGGTCGCGCTCGATCAGCACCGCGTCGAAGACGTCGCGGCCGATGAAGGTCGAAAGCTTCGATTTCAGCCAGTATTCGGCACCTGCGACCGGCCGCGCGCGTTCCCTGAGCCAGGGCGGCAAGACCGCCCAGATCAGCACGAAATCGCCGTGGCTGGAGTGGTTGGCGAAATAGATGCTCTGCTTCGGCGGCAGGCCGGTCTCATGCCAGATGGCGCGCGCCGCCGTCAGCGCCCGCGCAAACATCATGATGGCGATGGAAGCCAGCTTGGCCATCATCTCGCGCATCATGTGGGTTTGTGCCCGGTTGGGAGCCGAGTCAGTGTGCCGAAGCGCCCCTTGGCGTGACTCGGCCGAGCCCGGATGCGTTCCTTGTCTTGCGACTCAATAATCAAATGCTGCCCCTCAGCCCGCTGCCCGGCATAACTCCAGGCTGCAATGACGAATTTTACGCAATTGTGACGGCTTCTCAAGCGGTTGAAATCATGCGCAACATGATAACGCGCAGACCATGCCGGATATTCGTTCGCCGACACCATGACGGAGAAACCATTGCGGCGGCACGTCGCAGCCGTTGGCCTCCGTTCGCGTTGACCATTCGCAACCTAGCCGCTAGCTTGCGGCTTCCAGTAAGGGGAGCCGTCGTCCAATGCGCCAGTAATGCCCGGTGAAAACCGAATCGCCTCAACTTCGCTTGCGAAGAGGATGGACGATGGCATTGCTGCGATCCGCATCGACGGACGAACGCTAGGGCATTTCTGCCTGCGATCTCCATTCGCCTTCGTGAGCGGTCACATCAGGACAAGTTCCAGGGACCGAACATGCAAGATATTTCCTCCTTCAATCTCGATATCATCGATCACAATCGCCAGGCGTGGGACAGGCAGGCAAGCCAGGACTGCGAATGGTCGCGTCCGGTAACACCGGAGATGATCGCCGACGCCCGCAAAGGGCAGTGGCAGGCGCGGCTGACGCCCGGCGATCTGCCTGTGGGCTGGTTGCCCGACGTCAAGGGCAAGAAGATCCTCTGCCTGGCGTCCGCCGGCGGGCAGCAGGCGCCGATCCTGGCCGCCGCCGGTGCGGACGTTACGGTCTTCGACCTCTCCGAGGGACAGCTCGAACAGGATCGGCGCGTCGCCGAACGCGAAGGGCTGTCGCTTTTGACCGTGCAGGGCGACATGCGGGACCTCGCGACCTTTGCGGACGAAACCTTCGACATCGTCTTTCATCCGATCTCGAACCTCTATGTTCCCGACATCCAGCCGGTCTGGCGGGAGTGCCACCGGGTGCTGAAGACCGGCGGTCGGCTGCTTTCGAGCTTCTACAATCCGATCGTTTTCGTCGGCGACCGCGATCCGGCCCATGCGGAAAAGGGCCTTATCCGCCCGGCTTACCGGCTCCCCTTTGCCGAGGTGGAGCATCTCGCGCCCGATGTCGTGCAGGCCAAGGTCGATCGGGGCGAGGCCCTGGTCTTCGGACACAGCCTTTCTGCGCAGATCGAGGGGCAGCTGCAGGTCGGTTTCCTGTTGGCCGGCTTTCACGAGGATTGGCAGCCGTCGGCTCGTTTCCTGATCGACAGGTTCGTGCCGACCTTCATCGCCACCTTTGCCATCAAGAGTGATCTTCATCCCTGATGCGGCAGGCCCGGCGCTCTGTTCGGGCCCGCAAGCTCGCACGCAACGAGGGCAGTCGCAGCGGCCGGAAGGCGCTGCGGTTGCCGATCCCGGCTTCCGCACCGCCTTTTTACCTCGCGTTACTGTTACGTACTCGCCAACGCATCGGTTTCGTACTTTGCTGTTCGTCAGCGAAACTGGAAAGGGGTCAATCCGTATGCGCTTCATCGCTTTGTTGTTCGTGCCTTTGGCGGTCGCCGTGCTGGGGCTTTCGGGTTGTGCCTCGACGTCCTCGACCAATACATCCTACACGCAGCCCCAGACGTTCGCCCCCGGTCTCGGTGCGGGGAACACGGCGAACGCCACGACGGCGCCGGGCTACTACTGACCTTCCGGCGGTTCGTCTCCCGCTGACAGGCATAATCCGCGGCGGGCGCAGCCGGCCGCGGACGGCTCACTTTGCGGCAACGGCCCGAACCCGGATGGCCGATCCGGTCCCTGGCGGTGACCCGGCTTGCATTCGCCGGCCAAAAGTTGCAAACAGCGGCGAACCATCAGGGAACACGCCATGAGCCTCTCCAAGCGCACCACCCGCCCGCTCGATCACCTCGTGCTGCCGGTGGATACGCTTACCCAGGCGCGGCGTCGGCTTTCCAATCTCGGCTTCACCGTCGCCGACGATGCCCGCCATCCCTTCGGCACCGAAAATGCCTGCGTCTTCTTTGCCGACGGCACCTATCTCGAACCGCTAGCCATAGCGTCCCGCGAGGAGTGCGAAGCGGCGGCACTCGACGGCAACGCCTTTGTGGCGCGTGATCAGGCGTTTCGTTTCCGCCAGGGACCGGAAGGCCTCTCGGCGCTGGTCTTCGGCACCGAGGATGCGGCGAGCGACCATATCCGCTTTCGGGCGCGGGGCATCTCCGGCGGTGACATGCTGGAGTTTTCCCGGCCGATGAAGCTGCCCGATGGCCGCGAAGGACTGGGCTCGTTCCGTCTTGCCTTTGCGGCGGACCTGCGCGCGCCGGATCTCTTTCTTTTCAGCTGTCAGCGCGTTCGCGCACTCCCCACCGATCGGGCGGCGCTGGAGCGACACGACAACGGCGTGATCGGCATAAGCGAAGTGGTGCTGTCGGAAGCCAATCCGACTGATTTCCAGTATCTGCTGCAGGAAGCGGTCGATGAGCGCGAGGTTTCGGCGCATTCCTTCGGCATGGATGTCGCGACCACCAACGCCAAGATCTCGGTGCTGAACGCCGCCGGCATGGAAGCCTTCTTCGGTCGCTCGGTGCGCGGTGCCGAACGGGGCCTTCGCGGACGGGCGGTCGTCTTCCGTGTTGCCGATCTCGAGGCAACGCGGGCGCTCTTTGCCGAGAACGATATCGAATTTGCAGAAATGGGCGGGCGCCTCATTGTCCCCGAAATGCCGGGGCAAGGGGTGATCTTCGCGTTTGGAGCTTGATGATGAAAACCAATGCCAGAGTCGTTGTCGGTGAGGGCGCCCGTCAGGTCGCCTTCGCACAGACCGAGAAGTTGTCGCTGATCGCCGGCCCCTGCCAGATGGAGAGCCGTGAACACGCCTTCATGATGGCGGGCGCGCTCTCCGAACTCTGCAACAAGCTCGGCCTCGGCCTCGTCTACAAGTCCTCCTTCGACAAGGCCAACCGCACCTCGCTTTCGGGCAAGCGTGGCATCGGTCTCGACAAGGCGATGGAAATCTTCGCCGACCTGAAAAAGGAATTCGGCTTTCCGGTTCTGACCGACGTGCACACCGAAGAGCAATGTGCTCTGGTCGCGCCGACGGTCGACATTCTGCAGATCCCTGCCTTCCTGTCGCGCCAGACCGATCTTCTGGTCGCAGCCGCCAAGACTGGCCGCGCGATCAACGTCAAGAAGGGCCAGTTCCTGGCGCCCTGGGACATGAAGAACGTGTTGGCGAAGTTCACCGAAAGCGGCAACCCCAATGTCATGCTCTGCGAGCGTGGCGCTTCCTTCGGCTACAACACGCTGGTCTCCGACATGCGCTCGCTGCCGATCATGGCTTCGCTCGGCGCGCCGGTCGTCTTTGATGCGACCCATTCGGTTCAGCAGCCGGGCGGGCAGGGCGGCTCTTCGGGCGGTCAACGAGAATTCGTCGAGACCCTGGCGCGCGCTGCCGTTGCCGTCGGTGTTGCCGGTGTCTTTGTTGAAACCCATGAAGACCCGGACAATGCGCCCTCCGATGGCCCGAACATGGTGCATCTGAAGGACATGCCGAGGCTGCTCGAAAAGCTGCTGGCTTTCGACGCGATCGCCAAGGGCTGAGACCCGCGCGACGCTTCGTGAAATTTTCATGAACCGCAATGGCGCGGTTGTTTTTGCATATTGCGCGCCATTGTAATTTCGAGGCCTTGGCGTATGACAGGCCCCGACCACCCACCGTCCTCAACAGGGAAGAGATCATGACTGCAATCATCGACATCATCGGCCGAGAAATTCTGGACAGCCGCGGCAACCCGACCGTCGAGGTCGACGTGTACCTGGAAGACGGAAGCTTCGGCCGCGCGGCAGTCCCGTCGGGCGCCTCGACCGGTGCCCATGAGGCTGTTGAGCTGCGCGATGGTGGTACGCGTTACCTCGGCAAGGGCGTCGAACGTGCCGTCGAAGCCGTCAACGGCGAGATCTTCGAAGCGATCGGCGGTCTCGATGCCGAGAACCAGATCCAGATCGACAAGACCATGATCGAGCTCGACGGCACGGCGAACAAGTCGCGCCTCGGCGCCAACGCCATTCTCGGCGTTTCGCTTGCCGTTTCCAAGGCTGCCGCCGAAGCTGCCGGCCTGCCGCTCTACCGTTACGTCGGTGGTCCGAACGCCCACGTGCTCCCGGTTCCGATGATGAACATCATCAACGGTGGCGCGCACGCCGACAACCCGATCGACTTCCAGGAGTTCATGATCGTTCCGGTTGGCGCCGACACGATGCGTGATGCGGTTCGCATGGGCTCGGAAGTGTTCCACACGCTGAAGAAGCAGCTTGCAGCCGACGGCCACAACACCAATGTCGGCGACGAAGGCGGCTTCGCGCCGGGTCTCGCCTCTGCTCCGGCAGCGCTCGACTTCATCATGAAGTCGATCGAGAAGGCTGGCTACAAGCCGGGCGAAGACATGTTCATCGCGCTCGATTGCGCCGCAACCGAATTCTTCAAGGACGGCAAGTACGTACTCGAAGGCGAAGGCCGCACGCTCGAGCCGGGCGCCATGGCTGAATACCTGGCGGAACTCGCTGCGAAGTACCCGATCTTCTCGATCGAAGACGGCATGGCCGAAGACGACTGGGACGGCTGGAGGGCTGTGACCGACCTCATCGGCAACAAGTGCCAGCTCGTTGGCGACGACCTGTTCGTCACCAACTCGGCCCGACTGCGCGACGGCATCAAGATGGGCGTCGCCAACTCGATCCTCGTCAAGGTCAACCAGATCGGCTCGCTGTCGGAAACGCTCGACGCCGTCGAGACCGCCCACAAGGCGCGCTACACCGCCGTCATGTCGCACCGCTCGGGCGAAACCGAGGACGCGACGATCGCCGATCTCGCGGTTGCCACCAACTGCGGCCAGATCAAGACCGGCTCGCTTGCCCGTTCGGACCGGCTCGCCAAGTACAATCAGCTGATCCGCATCGAAGAGCAGCTCGGCGTGCAGGCCAAGTACGCCGGCCGCTCGATCCTGCGTGGCTGATCGCCGCCTGATTTTTGTCTGAAAACTGAGCCCGCCCACACGGCCCCGTGTGGGCGGGTTTCTATTTTCCTGCCGTTCATGGTCAACGGTCGGTTAATCAATCGACGCTAATCTGATTGCCGTACTGCGTATCAGGGCGGGAATGCATGTGGACACGGCATCATAAGAAACGGAAACTGGGTCGGCTGGTGATGCCGCTGATCGCGGTCGCCTTTCTCTCCTACTTCGGCTATCATTCCATTCACGGCGGCTATGGCCTGAAGGCGACCGAGCAATTCGATCGTCAGATCGTCGAGCGGCAGGCGCGGCTGGATAAGCTCACGAAGCAGCGAATGATCCTCGAAAAGGAGGTTCAGCTGATGAGTGATGGGTCGCTGGAACGGGACATGCTGGATGAAAAGGCTCGCCTCGCGCTGAACATGTCGCGAAGTGACGAGATCGTTATTTTCCACCGTGCCGCAAATTAACCTGAATTCAGTTAATTGGAATTTGTGAAGTAAAATCAATCATTTGTGCGGAATGCGAGCCATGCAAATATGGCATTGCTGTGTCTGCTTTCTTTCCCTATGGTAACCGCAAAAGGCTAACCATTGGGAGGAACGAATGGCTCCGCGAAAATCCGCGTCCGTTTCCAGCCGCAAGAGTGCCGCAAAGCCGGCGAAGAAAGACTTCAACGGCGGCACGTTCGCCGACTTCTCCAAACAGGAAGATCTGAGTGCCTACCGCGAGATGCTGCTGATCCGGCGTTTCGAGGAAAAGGCCGGCCAGCTCTATGGCATGGGCTTCATCGGCGGCTTCTGTCACCTCTACATCGGCCAGGAAGCCGTTGTCGTCGGCATGCAGATGGCGCTGAAGGAAGGCGACCAGGTCATCACCGCCTACCGTGACCATGGCCACATGCTGGCCTGCGGCATGAGCGCCCGCGGCGTTATGGCCGAACTCACCGGTCGTCGCAGCGGTCTTTCCAAGGGGAAGGGCGGCTCGATGCACATGTTCTCCAAGGAAAAGCACTTCTATGGCGGCCACGGCATCGTCGGCGCCCAGGTGTCGCTCGGCACCGGTCTTGCTTTTGCCAACCGCTATCGCGGCAACGACAATGTGTCCGTTGCCTATTTCGGTGACGGCGCTGCCAACCAGGGCCAGGTCTACGAAAGCTTCAACATGGCGCAGCTCTGGAAGCTGCCGGTGATCTACGTGATCGAGAACAACCGCTACGCCATGGGTACTTCCGTTTCGCGGGCTTCGGCACAGACCGACTTCTCGCAGCGTGGCGTCTCCTTTAACATTCCGGGCTTCCAGGTCGACGGCATGGACGTGCGCGCGGTCAAGGCCGCCGGCGACGAGGCGGTCGAGCATTGCCGCTCGGGCAAGGGTCCGATCATCCTTGAGATGCAGACCTATCGCTACCGCGGTCACTCGATGTCCGACCCGGCGAAGTACCGCTCGAAGGACGAAGTGCAGAAGATGCGCTCGGAGCATGACCCGATCGAGCAGGTGAAGGCGCGTCTGACCGAAAAGGGTTGGGCGACCGAGGATGAGCTGAAGCAGATCGACAAGGAAGTCCGCGACATCGTTGCCGACAGCGCCGATTTTGCCCAGGCCGATCCGGAGCCGGATGCATCCGAGCTCTACACCGACATCCTGCTTTGATCCGGGGAGGGACAAACATGCCAGTAGAAATTCTTATGCCCGCCCTTTCCCCGACCATGGAGGAAGGCACGCTCTCGAAATGGTTGAAGAACGAGGGGGACAAGGTGTCCTCCGGCGACGTCATTGCCGAAATCGAGACCGATAAGGCAACGATGGAAGTCGAAGCCGTCGATGAAGGCACGATCGGCAAGCTCTTGATTGCCGCCGGCACCGAAGGCGTCAAGGTCAACACCCCGATCGCCGTGCTCTTGCAGGACGGTGAAGGCGCTGGCGACATCGCCGCTCCGAAGGCCGAAGCGCCGAAGGCAGCCGCTGCCGAAGCGCCGGCCGCTTCCGCGCCGGCTCCGGTTGCAGCGCAGCCGAAGGTCGAAGTCGCTGCTGATCCGGCGATCCCTGCCGGCACCGAAATGGTGACGATGACCGTTCGCGAAGCACTTCGCGACGCCATGGCCGAAGAAATGCGCGCAAGCGATGACGTCTTCGTCATGGGTGAAGAGGTCGCCGAATATCAGGGCGCCTACAAGATTACTCAGGGCCTGCTGCAGGAATTCGGCGCCCGCCGTGTCATCGATACCCCGATCACTGAGCACGGCTTTGCCGGCGTCGGCGTCGGCGCTGCCATGACCGGCCTTCGTCCGATCGTCGAGTTCATGACCTTCAACTTCGCCATGCAGGCGATCGACCAGATCATCAACTCCGCTGCCAAGACACTCTATATGTCCGGCGGCCAGATGGGCGCGCCGATCGTCTTCCGTGGCCCGAGCGGTGCGGCTGCCCGCGTGGCCGCGCAGCACTCGCAGTGCTACGCCGCCTGGTACAGCCATATCCCGGGCCTCAAGGTCGTCATGCCCTACACGGCTGCCGACGCCAAGGGCCTGCTCAAGGCTGCGATCCGCGACCCGAACCCGGTCATCTTCCTCGAAAACGAAATCCTCTACGGTCACTCCTTCGAAGTGCCGAAGCTTGACGATTTCGTGCTGCCGATCGGCAAGGCCCGTATCCACAAGGTCGGCAAGGACGCAACGATCGTTTCCTTCGGTATCGGCATGACCTACGCCGTCAAGGCGGTTGCCGAACTTGAAGCCCAGGGCATCGATGTCGAACTGATCGACCTGCGCACCATCCGTCCGATGGACCTGCCGACGGTCATCGAATCCGTCAAGAAGACCGGCCGCCTCGTCACCGTCGAAGAAGGCTACCCGCAGTCTTCCGTCGGCACCGAGATCGCAACCCGCGTCATGCAGCAGGCCTTCGACTACCTTGACGCCCCGATCCTGACGATCGCCGGCAAGGATGTGCCGATGCCTTACGCCGCGAACCTCGAGAAGCTCGCGCTTCCGAACGTCGCAGAGGTTGTCGATGCGGTGAAAGCCGTTTGCTACAAATAAGGGGAGGGCCCTTCGATGCCTATCAACATCACAATGCCTGCCCTCTCCCCGACGATGGAAGAAGGCAATCTGGCCAAGTGGCTCGTCAAGGAAGGCGACAAGGTCAAGTCCGGTGACGTGATTGCCGAGATCGAGACCGACAAGGCGACGATGGAAGTCGAAGCCGTCGACGAAGGCACCGTTGCCAAGATCGTCGTTCCCGCCGGCACCGATGGCGTCAAGGTCAATGCGCTGATCGCCGTTCTCGCCGCCGATGGCGAGGATGTCGCCGCCGCCGCCAAGGGCGGCAACGGCGCGGCAGCACCGGCACCCGCCGCCAAGGCCGAAGCGCCTGCACCGGCAGCGCCGAGCGCTCCGGCTGCGGCTCCTGCCGCTGCACCGGCTGCAGCCCAGCCGGCCAAGGCCGAGGGCGGCGTCCGCGTCTTCTCCTCGCCGCTCGCACGCCGTCTGGCAAAGGACGCGGGCATTGACCTTTCGGCAATTGCCGGCACCGGTCCTCATGGCCGCGTCGTCAAGAAGGACGTCGAAGCCGCCGTCTCCGGTGGCGCTGCCAAGCCCGCCGCCGCGCCGGCTGCTGGCGCTGCTGCTCCTGCAGCCGCACCGCTTGCCAAGGGCATGTCGGAAGACGCCGTTCTCAAGCTGTTCGAGCCAGGTTCCTACGAACTCGTGCCGCATGACGGCATGCGCAAGACGATCGCCAAGCGTCTCGTCGAATCCAAGCAGACGATCCCGCACTTCTACGTGTCGGTGGACTGCGAACTCGACGCGCTGCTGGCACTGCGTGCGCAGCTCAACGCAGCGGCTCCCGAGCAGGGTGGCAAGCCGGTCTACAAGCTCTCCGTCAACGACATGGTCATCAAGGCCCTGGCGCTGGCACTGCGCGACGTTCCGAACGCGAACGTCTCGTGGACCGAGAGCAACATGGTCAAGCACAAGCACGCCGACGTCGGCGTTGCCGTGTCGATCCCGGGCGGCCTGATCACCCCGATCATCCGCCAGGCGGAACTGAAGAGCCTGTCGGCCATCTCCAACGAGATGAAGGACCTCGGCCAGCGTGCCAAGGACCGCAAGCTGAAGCCCGAAGAATACCAGGGCGGCACGACTGCCGTCTCCAACATGGGCATGATGGGCGTCAAGAACTTCGCCGCCGTCGTCAACCCGCCGCATGCCACGATCCTCGCGGTCGGTGCCGGCGAGGAGCGCGTCGTCGTCAAGAACAAGCAGATGGTCATCGCCAACGTCATGACCGTCACGCTTTCGACCGACCATCGCTGCGTCGATGGCGCGCTCGGTGCCGAATTGCTCGGTGCCTTCAAGCGCTACATCGAAAACCCGATGGGCATGCTGGTCTGAGTTGGATGAGGACCGGCCTTCGGGCCGGTCCGTTCCTTTTCGCGCAGTCGAAGGCGGGCCCGGACGATGAAAACAGTTCTCTGCTATGGCGACAGTCTGACCTGGGGCTACGATGCCACCGATGGCGGTCGACATGCGCTTGCCGATCGCTGGCCGAGTGTCTTGCAGAAGGCGCTGGGGCCGGACGTCCAGGTCATCGCCGAGGGGCTGAACGGCCGCACGACCGCCTACGACGATCACCTCGCCGATTGCGACCGTAACGGTGCGAAGGTGCTGCCGACGCTGCTGCACAGCCACGCGCCGCTCGATCTCATCATTCTTCTTCTCGGCGCAAATGACATGAAGCCGGTGATCCACGGAACCGCCTTCGGCGCCGTCAAGGGCGTCGAGCGGTTGGTCAATCTGGTGCGCCGGCACGATTGGCCGGTTGAGAGTGAGGACGGCCCGGAGATCCTGATCGTGTCGCCGCCGGTGCTTTGCGAAACCGCCGACGCCGGCTTTGCCGCAATGTTCGCAGGCGGCATCGAGCAGTCTTCGATGCTGGCGCCCCTTTACCGCGATCTCGCCGACGAACTCGATTGCGGCTTCTTCGATGCCGGATCGGTGGCGGTGACGACGCCGCTCGATGGCGTGCATCTCGATGCGGAAAACACGCGTGCGATTGGCCGGGGTCTGGAACCGGTCGTGCGGATGATGCTCGGGGTCTGAGAATGGTCGGGGGCGTCACCATACGTCCGGCCGAAAGACGTGAGGCGGCGGAACTCGCCATCCTCGTCGATATCGCCGCGCATGGCTTTGCCTCCTGGCTCTGGTACGACGCCGTCCAGCATGGGGTGACGGATACGGCTTTTGAGCGCGGGCGCAACAAGCTGCGCGAAGAGCCGGGTCCGGGGAACTGGCGTGATGCGCTGGTTGCCGAGGTCGATAACGAGGTTGCCGGACTGTCGCTCGGCTATGGGGTCGGGCCGGAAGCGGCTGAGATTGTTGCCGGGCACCCGGTTCTCGAGCCCCTGCTGGCGCTGCAGCGGCAGATCGTCGGCCACTGGTTCATAGAGAGCCTGGGCGTCTATCGCCATCAGCGCGGCCGGGGGATCGGCAAGGCGCTTCTGGCAAAGGAATTCGAACGCGCCGGATCGGCGCCGGTGAGCCTGATCACCGAGAGCCATAACGGCAGGGCTCAGGCACTATACAGGGCAAACGGTTTCGGCGAGGCAGCGCGCGCCGAGGCGGTTCCGCTCTTTGAGGAAAGCAAGAAACACGACTGGGTGCTCTTCACCCGCAAGGTCGCTTGAGACAAAGGCAGGAAACACATGGCTGAGAATTACGACGTCATCGTCATCGGTTCGGGTCCGGGGGGCTATATCGCCGCCATTCGTGCGGCACAGTTGGGTCTCAAGACCGCGGTCGTCGAGCGCGAGCATCTGGCCGGCATCTGCTCCAACTGGGGCTGCATCCCGACCAAGGCGCTGCTGCGCTCCGCCGAAGTTCTGCACTACGCCCAGCACCCGGGCAGCTATGGCATCAAGATCGAAGGCACGGTGACGCCGGACCTGAAGGCGATCGTTGCACGCTCGCGCGGCATTGCCGAGCGCATGAATGGCGGCGTCGGCTTCCTGATGAAGAAGAACAAGGTCGATGTGATCTGGGGTGAAGCCAAGCTCACGAAGCCCGGCGAAATCGTCGTCGGCAAGTCGACGAAGCCGGTCGTCCAGCCGCAGGCGCCGCTGCCGAAGAACACCAAGGGCGAGGGCACCTACACCGCCAAGCACATCATCATTGCGACCGGCGCCCGCCCACGCGCGCTGCCGGGCATCGAGCCCGATGGCAAGCTGATCTGGACCTACTTCGAGGCGATGAAGCCTGAGGAAATGCCGAAGTCGCTGCTGGTCATGGGCTCGGGCGCGATCGGCATCGAATTCGCCTCCTTCTACCGCACCATGGGTGTGGATGTGACGGTCGTCGAAGTGATGCCGAACGTGATGCCGGTCGAAGATGCCGAGATTTCGAACATCGCCAAGAAGCAGTTCGAAAAGCAGGGCATGAAGATCCATCTCCAGGCCAAGGTGACGAAGGTCGAGAAGGCTGCCAACTCGATCACCGCCCATGTCGAGATGAAGGACGGCAAGGTCGAGAAGATCACCGCTGACCGCATGATCTCGGCCGTCGGCGTTCAGGGCAACATCGAGAACCTCGGCCTCGAAACGCTCGGGGTCAAGACCGACCGCGGCTGCATCATCATCGACGGCTACGGCAAGACCAACGTTCCCGGCGTCTACGCCATCGGCGACGTCGCCGGCCCGCCGATGCTCGCACACAAGGCCGAGCATGAGGCCGTCATCTGCGTCGAAAAGATCGCTGGCCTGCCGAACGTCCACCCGATGGACAAGCTGAAGATCCCGGGCTGCACCTATTGCCACCCGCAGGTCGCCTCCGTCGGCCTTACGGAAGCCAAGGCCAAGGAACTCGGACGCGACATCCGCGTCGGCCGTTTCCCCTTCGTGGCCAACGGCAAGGCGATCGCGCTCGGCGAGGACCAGGGCATGGTCAAGACGATCTTCGACAAGAAGACCGGCGAACTCTTGGGCGCCCACATGGTCGGTGCGGAAGTCACCGAACTGATCCAGGGCTTCGTCGTCGCGATGAACCTCGAGACGACCGAAGAAGATCTGATGCACACGATCTTCCCGCATCCGACGATCTCCGAGACGATGAAGGAAAGCGTGCTCGACGCCTACGGCCGCGCGCTCAACGCCTGATGGTTTCGGCGCCGGCGCCTTTGGTGTAGCTTTGGCATTGATAATGGGCGCATTTTCAATGCACGGAGACCAAAATGAGCGTGAACGGCGTCGGTATTTTGGCTGCGATCATCGTCGGCGGTTTGGCCGGGTGGCTCGCGGAGAAGTTCATGGGCAGCAGCATGGGGCTGATCATGAACATAGTGCTCGGCATCATCGGTGCGGTGGTGCTGAATTTCGTCCTGGCGGCCTTCGGCATGGCCTATGCCGGCTGGGTCGCCTACCTGATCATCGGCTTCATCGGCGCATGCCTGTTGATCGCCGCTGGTCGGGTCGTGAAACGATAGTCCGTCGGGCCATCTGCGCTTCCGTCGGGCTTCGAAAATAGACGGCCTGACATTTCCGGTCGGGCCGTCTATATAGAGCGAAAATGGGTCATCCGGCCTGATGCCGGATCCGCCGCGACGAGGAAGACAGTATGGTAACGGTGTTCGATGCCGTCTCTGACCGGGCGCAACGCGTCCGCCACCCGGAAAAGGCCCACAAGCCCGACACGGAAGTGATGCGCAAGCCGGAGTGGATCCGCGTCAAGGCGCCGATGTCCAAGGGCTACCAGGAGACGCGCGAGCTGGTGCGTTCGCACAAGCTCGTGACCGTGTGCGAGGAAGCCGGTTGCCCGAACATCGGCGAATGCTGGGACAAGAAGCACGCCACGTTCATGATCATGGGCGAGATCTGTACCCGCGCCTGCGCCTTCTGCAACGTCGCGACCGGGAAGCCGAATGCGCTCGACATGGAAGAGCCGGCCAACATCGCCAAGGCCGTCAAGCAGATGGGCCTCAGCCACGTCGTCATCACTTCGGTCGACCGTGACGATCTGGAAGATGGCGGCGCCGAACATTTCGAGAAGGTCATCTGGGCGATCCGCGAGGCCTCGCCGACGACGACCATCGAGATCCTGACGCCGGACTTCCTGAAGAAGCCGGGCGCTCTGGAGCGCGTCGTTGCCGCCAAGCCCGACGTCTTCAACCACAATATGGAAACGGTTCCCGGCAACTACCTGACGGTCCGCCCCGGTGCGCGCTACTTCCACTCCGTCCGCCTGCTGCAGCGCGTGAAGGAACTGGACCCGACCATGTTCACCAAGTCCGGCATCATGGTCGGCCTCGGCGAAGAGCGCAACGAAGTGCTGCAGTTGATGGACGACCTGAGGACCGCCGATGTCGACTTCCTGACGATCGGCCAATACCTGCAGCCGACGCGCAAGCACCACAAGGTCGAAGCGTTCGTCACGCCCGAGGAGTTCAAGTCCTACGAGACTGTCGCCTACACCAAGGGCTTCCTGATGGTGTCGTCGAGCCCGCTGACGCGCTCGTCGCACCACGCCGGCGACGACTTTGCGCGGCTGCGTGCAGCCCGCGAAAAGAAGCTGGCGGCCGTGGCAGGCTGACGGCTCGGGCGCTCAAAAAAATACCGAAACTCCGGCCCCGCGCCGGAGTTTCGCATTGGGTTTCCTTGTTCCCGAGTTCCGCGGGAGTTTCCATGGACCTGCCGTCAAAACCGGCAATTGTCAACTATGTCGACGATGCCGTTGCCGCCGACCATATTCGCAGGGCCAGGCGTATCCTCGTTGTCGGGTGCTCCGGCGGCGGCAAGTCGACGCTTTCACAGAAGCTCGCCCGTCAGTTCCAGTTGACCTACATCTCGATCGATCGCGATATCCGGTGGTTGCCGGGTTGGGCAGAGCGTGACCGGGCGGAGCAGCGCCAGCGCATTGTCGAGAGGATCGCCGCCGATCGCTGGGTCATGGATGGCACCGGTCCGTCCACATTCGATATCCGGGTGCCGAGAAGCGACATCGTGATCTGGGTGCGCATGCCGCGGCTTGTCTGCATATGGGGCGTCGTCACCCGCTGGCTGAAACATTTCGGCCGCACCCGCCCGGAGATGGCGCCGGGCTGCATCGAAAAGGTCGATTGGGATTTCCTTCAGTTCATCTGGACGTTTGAGCAGAAGTTTACGCCGCACATCGTCGCAGGTCTGGCGAAGCACGGCCCTGACGTGCCAGTTCTGCAGTTGAAATCGCGGCGCCAGATGCGCAGGCTCCTTGATCTTCTCGGTTCTCCCGCTTAACTCCCCTTTATGCCGCATTTCGAAACCAACCACGTCGTCAAGCACACCGCAGACCAGATGTTCGACCTCGTTGCCGACGTCGAACAATATCCGCAGTTCCTGCCGCTCTGTGAGGCGCTGACGGTACGCTCGCGCAAGGAGCGCGATGGAAAAGTGCTTCTGCTTGCCGATATGACCGTCGGTTACAAGGCGATCCGCGAGACCTTCACGACGCAGGTGCTGCTGAACAAGGCAGAGCGGACGATCGACGTCAAATACATCGACGGGCCGTTCAAATATCTCGACAACCGCTGGCGCTTTGAGCCTTCGGGCGAGGGGCAGTCGATCGTGCACTTCGACATCGACTACGAGTTCAAGAGCCGCATCCTCGGGGCCTTGATGGGCTCGATGTTCGACCGTGCCTTCCGCATGTTCTCCGACGCCTTCGAAAAGCGCGCCGACAGCATCTATTCGGCCTGAGCGATCTGCGTGAGCAGATCGAGTGCGGTGCGGATGGTCGCAAGCCTTATGTTGCTGCGGCCGATATCGCCGTAGCGCATCTCGCGATGCAGCAGCGCGCCGTTTCGCCCTGCCGCAGCGAGATGCACAAGGCCGACAGGCTTTTCAGCCGAACCACCGCTCGGCCCGGCGATGCCGGTGACGGCAACGGCGAAGTCAGCCGCCGAATGCGCGATTGCGCCCTGTGCCATCTCGATCGCCGTCTGCCGCGAGACGGCACCATGGGCGACGAGCGTCGCCGTCTCGACGCCGAGCATTGCGACCTTTGCCTCATTGGAATAGGTGACGAAGCCGCGGTCGAGGACTGCGGACGAACCGGAGATCTCGGTCAGCGCACCGGCGATCAGGCCACCAGTGCAGGATTCGGCGGTCGCGACCTTGCGGCCATTTGCCGTGAACTGAGCGATGATCTCACCGGCTTTGACTTCGATGTCGGCGGACCACATCACGAAAGGTTCCCATAGACGACCGTCGCCGTGGCGATCGCAGCGATGCCTTCGTCGCGGCCGACGAAACCAAGGCGTTCGTTGGTCGTTGCCTTGACCGAGCAGCGGTCGAGTGAAATCCCCAGCATGTCCGAGAGATTTTCGCGCATCGTCAGGCGGTGCGGCCCGACCTTCGGCGCTTCGGCGATCAGCGAAACGTCTGCATTGGTGATGATGCCGCCGCGCTCGCGCACGATTTTGGCCGCGTGCTCCAGGAAAATGCGAGACGGCGCGCCCTTCCATTGCGGGTCGGACGGCGGGAAATGATCGCCGATGTCGCCGGCGCCACAGGTGGCGAGCAGCGCGTCGGTGAGCGCATGCAGCGCCACGTCGGCATCGGAATGGCCGGAAAGTTTCTTGGTGTGCGCAATGAAGACGCCACAGAGCGTGACGCCGTCGCCCTCGACGAGCTGGTGCACGTCGTAGCCGTTGCCAGTGCGCACATCGGGCAGGGGCGCGCGCTTGAGTTTCTCGTCGGCCATGGCGATATCCCTTTTCAGCGTAAGCTTGACATTGTCGACGGCGCCTTCGACGAGCACGACCTTGAGGCCGGCCCATTCGGCGATCGACGCGTCGTCGGTAAAATCCGTGCGGCCGCTTCTCGCCGCCTCCCGGTGCGCGGCAAGAATGGCCTGGAGATCGAATGTCTGTGGCGTCTGTGCGCCGTAGAGGCCGTCGCGCGGCACGGTTTCCGTGACCATGCCATCCTTGCCGGCACGCTTCAGCGTGTCTGCGACGGCGACCGCCGGCAGTACGGCCCTGACGTCCTCACTCAATGCCGCAGCGCACCGCGACAGCAGCGCGTGATCGGCAAAGGGGCGCACCGCATCGTGGATCATCACGCGGCGCGCGCCGATGTCGGCCAGGGCTTCGAGGCCGGCGAGCACCGATATCTGCCGGGTCGCGCCACCGTGGACGATGATCACGTCGCTGGCCACGGAGCGCTTGCATGCAGCGTCGAACAACGCCTCGTCGTCCGGATGGATGACGACGACGATCGGACCGCCGCCCGGCCATGTCGCGAAAGTGTCAAGCGTATGGGCGATAACGGGGCGGTCGCCGATGGTTCGGTACTGCTTCGGGCCCTCGGCGGATTGCCCGGCGCGTTCGCCGCGTCCTGCCGCGACGATAACCACGCCGCACTTGAACTGTTCTTGAGGCTGCATTTTCTGTATGAGGTCCCGCATTCGCCGATCTTCGCCGTGATGTACCGCGAAGGGTCGTGCTTTGCCAGCTGAGCTTAGAATTTTGCGCGCCGCGCCGAAATCGCTTGGCAAGTCCGAGAACAATGTCTAAAAATAGTGCAGGAACAACATGTGCCTGAAAGATATGCATTTGCCAATTCCGGCTCTTTCGTCTCCGCTTCGCATCGGATCCATCGAAATCCGCAACAGAGTTGCGCTCGCGCCGATGTCCGGCGTCACCGATCTCCCATTCCGGCGGCTTGCCTGGCGCTTCGGTGCGGGTTTCGTCGTGACTGAAATGGTGGCGAGCCGTGAACTGGTCGGCAATGCCCAGGAATCCTGGGCGCGGCTGAAGAACTCCGGGATCGAGCCGCACATCGTCCAGCTTGCGGGCCGTGAGGCCCATTGGATGGCGGAGGCCGCGAAGATCGCTGCCGACAATGGCGCCGACATCATCGACATCAATATGGGCTGCCCGGCAAAGAAGGTGACGGGCGGTTATTCCGGTTCGGCCCTGATGCGCGACCCCGATCACGCTTTGTCGCTGGTTGAGGCGACCGTCAACGCAGTCGATGTGCCCGTGACGCTGAAGATGCGGCTCGGCTGGGATGAAAACTCGATCAATGCGCCGCTGATTGCCAAGCGCGCCGAAGAGGCGGGCGTGAAGGCGATTACCGTGCACGGCCGCACGCGCATGCAGTTCTACAACGGCAAGGCGGATTGGGATGCGATCCGATTGGTCCGCGACGTCGTTACCGTGCCGCTGGTCGCCAATGGTGACGTGGAGACGGTCGCCGATGCGGAAGAGATTCTCCGCCGATCGGGCGCGGACGCCGTCATGGCCGGCCGGTCCTCGCAGGGGCGCCCGTGGCACGTCGGGCTTCTCGCCGGGGCGGTCACGCATCCGTCAGCGGCGGAGGTCGCCGATATCTTTGCGGAGCACTACGAGATGATGCTCGAATTCTATGGCGTTGAGGTCGGCCTCCGGCATGCCCGCAAGCATGTCGCCTGGTATATCGATCGCGCCGCCCCTGACCTTGCGGGTCCGGAAAAGGCAGCAATCCTGACATCGACCGATGCCCGTTTCGTCCGCGACAGGGCCCGTGCGGCGATGCTCGACGCCGCCTCGAGTAAGCCGGAAGGCGAGGCGGTCGCAGAAGGAATTGCCGCATGACCGAGAAACCGAGCATGCCGGATGCCGTCGCCAACGGTCTGTCGATGGCGGTTCTGAACGCCATCCAGAACCCGGTGATCATGGTGGACGCCAAGGGTCTCGTCGCCTTTGCCAACTGGGAGGCCGAATCGTTTTTCGGCGCCAGCGCCAACCACCTGGCGCGCCATGACATCAGCGCCTTCATTCCCTTTGGTAGTCCGCTGCTGACGCTGATCGAGCAGGTGCGCGAGCGCAAGGCGCCGGTCAACGAGTATCGCGTCGACCTGAGTTCCCCGCGCCTTGGGGCCGACAAGCTGGTCGATCTCTATGTCGCCCCTGTACTGTCCGAGCCGGGTGCGGTCGTCGTCGTCTTCCAGGAGCGTTCGATGGCCGACAAGATCGACCGGCAGCTGACGCATCGCGGTGCTGCCCGTTCGGTGACCGGTCTCGCCTCGATGCTGGCGCACGAAATCAAGAACCCACTCTCGGGCATCCGAGGTGCTGCGCAACTGCTGGAGACCTCCGCCAACGACGAGGACCGCGCGCTGACGCGGCTGATCTGCGACGAGACAGACCGCATCGTTTCGCTGGTCGATCGCATGGAGGTGTTTTCCGACGAGCGCCCCGTCGATCGCGTGCCGCTGAACATCCATTCGGTGCTCGACCACGTGAAGGCGATCGCCAAGGCCGGCTTCGCCCGCCACATCAAGTTCGCGGAGCACTACGATCCGTCGCTGCCGCCCGTCTATGCCAACCGCGATCAGTTGGTTCAGGTGTTCCTGAACCTGATCAAGAATGCGGCCGAAGCGATCGGCGAGCGCCACGACGGCGAAATCCTGCTGACGACCGCCTACCGGCCGGGCATTCGCCTGTCGGTTGCCGGGACGCGCGAGAAGATCTCGCTGCCGCTGGAATTCTGCGTGCACGACAATGGCCCAGGCGTCCCTCAGGACCTGCTGCCGCTCTTGTTTGACCCCTTCATCACCACCAAGACCAATGGTTCAGGCCTGGGTCTCGCTCTGGTTGCCAAGATCATCGGCGGCCATGGCGGGATCGTCGAATGCGACAGCCAGCAGAACCGCACCACCTTCCGCGTGCTGATGCCTGCCTCCAAGGGCCAGGCCGCGGATGACGACGACATGCCGATGACAAAAGGAAACCTTGCATGACCGGTGCCACGATCCTCGTCGCGGATGACGACGCCGCCATTCGCACCGTGCTGAACCAGGCGCTGAGCCGCGCCGGCTACGATGTCCGCATCACTTCCAACGCGGCGACGCTGTGGCGCTGGATTGCGGCGGGCGATGGCGATCTGGTCGTGACCGACGTGGTGATGCCGGACGAAAACGCCTTCGATCTTCTCCCGCGCATCAAGAAGGCGCGCCCCGACCTGCCGGTGCTGGTCATGAGCGCCCAGAACACATTCATGACGGCGATCAAGGCCTCGGAGAAGGGCGCCTACGACTATCTGCCGAAGCCTTTCGACCTGACCGAGTTGATCGGCATCATCGGCCGGGCGCTGTCGGAGCCGAAGCGCCGGCCGGCAAAGCTCGACGACGACACCCAGGACGGCATGCCGCTGGTCGGCCGCTCGGCTGCGATGCAGGAAATCTACCGGGTGCTGGCGCGCCTGATGCAGACCGACCTGACCCTGATGATCACGGGCGAGTCCGGCACCGGCAAGGAGCTTGTTGCCCGCGCGCTGCACGACTATGGCAAGCGCCGCAACGGCCCTTTCGTGGCCATCAACATGGCGGCGATCCCGCGCGACCTGATCGAATCGGAACTGTTCGGCCACGAGAAGGGCGCCTTTACCGGTGCGCAGATGCGCTCGACCGGCCGCTTCGAGCAGGCCGAAGGCGGAACGCTCTTCCTCGACGAAATCGGCGACATGCCGATGGACGCGCAGACGCGTCTTCTACGCGTCTTGCAGCAGGGGGAATATACGACCGTCGGCGGACGCACGCCGATCCGCTCAGACGTGCGTATTGTCGCGGCAACCAACAAGGACCTGAAGCAGTCGATCAATCAGGGCCTGTTCCGCGAAGACCTCTACTATCGTCTGAACGTCGTGCCGCTGCGGTTGCCGCCGCTGCGCGACCGTGCCGAGGACATTCCGGACCTCGTGCGCCACTTCGTCCAGCAAGCGGAAAAGGAAGGTTTGGACGTCAAGCGCTTCGACCATGAGGCGCTGGAGCTGATGAAGGCGCACCCCTGGCCGGGCAACGTTCGCGAGCTGGAGAACCTGGTGCGGCGCCTGACGGCACTTTATCCACAGGATGTCATCAGCCGCGAGATCATCGAAAACGAGCTTCGCTCCGAGATCCCGGATAGCCCGATCGAGAAGGCGGCGGCGCGTCCGGGCTCGCTGACGATTTCGCAGGCGGTCGAAGAAAATATGCGCCAGTATTTCGCAAGCTTTGGCGAGGCCTTGCCTCCGGCCGGCCTTTACGACCGGGTACTTGCGGAAATGGAGTATCCGCTGATCCTCGCAGCGCTCACCGCCACCCGCGGCAACCAGATCAAGGCGGCCGATCTGCTCGGCCTCAACCGCAACACGCTGCGCAAGAAGATCCGTGAGCTCGGTGTTTCGGTCTATCGCAGCTCACGCAGCGCTTGACTTGGCCGCACCCACCGTTGCATTTTCGCCACAATGCGTTGCTTGAACGGATAACGGCCGCCGAATCGCGCGTCGTTGCCGTCCTGCTCAATCGATTTGACCCAATCGATTGACGGGGGTGCCGCGCGGCAGCCCATCTGGGTGGTGAGGTCAACCTTTGACCCGAGAATGCAAGCAAGAGATGCCGTCGCCGGCCGGCGACGGTTGGGGGAACGCTTTTCATGGTGGACGCAATGGCCTTGCCGCTGGGCACAGATGAGGGACTGGCGGCGCAGGATCGCCGTGGGTCCTTTGCCCTGCCGGGCCTGATGTTGGCAACCGGCGCGCTGATCTGTGCGACCGTCTCCCTGCTCGTGCTTCTCGGCCTGACGCCAATCAAGCTCGAACGAAATATCGTCATCGCCTGTGCGGCGATCAACAGCCTCTTCGTCGTCGGCCTCATCTATCTGATCGCACGTGAAATCCTGCGTCTCCTGCGCGCCCGCCACAAAGGCCGTGCCGCAGCGCGACTGCACGTGCGTATCGTCGCGCTGTTTTCAATCGTGGCGATCACGCCAGCGGTTCTCGTCGCGATCTTTGCCAGCATCACGCTCGATGTCGGCCTTGACCGCTGGTTTTCGCTCCGAACCCAGGCGATCGTCCGCTCCTCGATCAACGTGGCGCAGGCCTACGTGCTCGAGAATGCCAGCTATCTCCAGGGCCAGACCGTCTCGATGGCGAACGACCTCGAGCGCAACCGTCAGCTCTACAGCCTCGACCGCACGGGCTTTGCCGAGCTGATGACCCGCCAGGCGCGCGGACGCGGCATGCTGGGCGCCTTTCTTGTGCGTGCCGACGGCAGCCCCATCGTGCAGGCCAACATCTCGACCGATCGGCCGCTGCCGGCGATCCCGCCGGATGCGTTGAAGAGTTCCGTCTCTGGCCAGCCGACTCTGATCCCGCCGGGGATTACCAACCTTGTCGGCGCGGTCATCCCGCTTGACGACATCCCGGGCACCTTCCTCTACACGGTTCGCAACGTCGATCCGGAGGTGATGCGCTCGCTCCGGCTGATGGAGGAGAACACCGCCGAGTACAAGATGCTCGAGGCCGGGCGAACCTTCACCCAGATCGCCTTCGGCGTCCTCTATCTCGGCTTTGCCCTCATCGTACTGCTTGCCGCGATCTGGACCGCGATCGCAGTCGCTGACCGGATTGTCCGGCCCATCCGCCAGCTGATCGGTGCCGCCGACAGCGTCGCTTCCGGCAATCTCGATGTCGTCGTGCCGGTGCGCGCCGTCGATGGCGACGTCGGTAATCTGTCACGAACCTTCAACAAGATGGTTTCTGAGATCCGCAGCCAGCAGGAGCAGATCCTGGAGGCCAAGGACGAAGTCGACCACCGCCGCCGCTTCATCGAGGCGGTTCTGTCGGGCGTGACCGCGGCTGTCATCGGTGTCGGTCGTGACCGCCAGATCACCATTGCCAATCCGTCGTCCGAAGATTTCCTGAAGAAGGCCGCGCCGGATCTTCTCGGTGCCGATCTCAGGCAGATCGCGCCCGAGATCGAGGAGGTCCTGGTCGAGGCCGAAGGGCGCCATCGCAACGATTACCGCAAGCAGATCAACGTCATGCGCGGCGGAACCGAGCGCACGCTGAACGTTCAGGTGACGCGCGAAGAGGGCGGCGAGGCGAACGAATCCTACGTCATCACCATCGACGACATCACCGATCTCGTCATCGCCCAGCGCTCGACCGCCTGGGCGGACGTGGCGCGCCGCATCGCCCACGAGATCAAGAACCCGCTGACGCCGATCCAGCTTTCCGCCGAGCGCCTGAAGCGGCGCTACGGCAAACAGATCAATCAGGACGACAAAGCCGTTTTCGACCAGTGCACGGACACCATCGTGCGCCAGGTGGAAGACATCGGACGCATGGTGGACGAGTTCTCGGCCTTCGCGCGCATGCCGAAGCCGACAAAGGAACGGGCGGATCTTCGCGCGATCCTGAAGGATGCAGTGTTCCTGCGCGAAATGGGCAACAACCACATCAACTTCGTGCGCGATCTCGGCGAGGAGCCGCTTGAGGGCTCGTTCGACGGGCGCATGCTCGGTCAGGCCTTCGGCAACATCGTCAAGAATGCCGTGGAATCGATCGAGGCGGTGCCGGCGGATGCGGTCCGCGGCCAGCCTGTCGTCGTGGCGCGTGCGCGAACCGATGCGGCGACCGGCCAGTTCGTCGTCGACATCATCGACAACGGCAAGGGCCTGCCCACGGAAAACCGGCACCGTATTCTGGAGCCATACATGACGATGCGCGAGAAGGGCACGGGCCTGGGTCTCGCCATCGTCAAGAAGATCATTGAGGACCATGGCGGACAATTGGAATTGCACGACGCGCCTGCCGAATACGACGGCGGCGTCGGGGCGATGATCCGCGTGATCCTGCCGCCTGCCGGAGAAACCGGGGGCGAAGAGAGTTTGAAGGATAAGGGTGCGAGCGATGGCCGCTGATATTCTGGTTGTGGACGATGAGGAAGATATCCGCGAGATCGTGTCGGGTATCCTGTCCGACGAGGGGCACGAAACGCGCACCGCCTTCGACAGCGACAGCGCGCTGGCGGCGATCAGCGATCGCGTGCCGCGGCTGGTCTTCCTCGACATCTGGATGCAGGGAAGCCGCCTCGACGGCCTGGCGCTGCTCGACGAGATCAAGGGGCGGCACCCGGATCTTCCGGTTGTCATGATTTCCGGTCACGGCAACATCGAGACCGCGGTCAACGCCATCAAGCGCGGCGCCTATGATTTCATCGAGAAGCCCTTCAAGGCCGACCGTCTGATCCTGATCGCCGAACGGGCGCTGGAAAATTCCAAGCTCAAGCGGGAAGTCTCGGAGCTGAAAAAGAAGTCCGGCGATCCGGTCGAGCTGATCGGCACGTCCGTTGCCGTCTCGCAGCTTCGCCAGACGGTCGAAAAGGTCGCGCCGACCAACAGCCGCATCATGATCCAGGGGCCCTCGGGTTCCGGTAAGGAACTGGTCGCGCGTATGATCCACCGCAAGTCGACGCGATCGACGGGCCCCTTCGTGGCGCTGAACGCAGCGGCGATCACGCCGGACCGAATGGAAATCGCGCTCTTCGGGACCGAGGGCACGCCGGGCCAGCCGCGCCGCACGGGCGCGCTCGAGGAAGCCCATGGCGGCATCCTTTATCTCGACGAGATCGGCGAAATGCCGCGCGAGACGCAGAACAAGATCCTGCGCGTGCTCGTCGACCAGCAGTTCGAGCGTGTCGGCGGCACCAAGCGCGTGAAGGTCGACGTCCGGATCATCTCGTCGACGGCCTACAATCTCGAAAATATGATCTCCGAGGGGCTGTTCCGCGAAGACCTGTTCCACCGGCTGGCAGTCATTCCGGTTCGTGTTCCGGCACTGGCCGAGCGGCGTGAAGACATTCCGTTCCTCGTCGACATGTTCATGCGCCAGGTCAGCGAGCAGGCGGGCATCCGTCCGCGCAAGATTGGCGACGACGCGCTGGCGGTGCTGCAGGCGCATGACTGGCCGGGCAACATCCGCCAGCTTCGCAACAACATCGAGCGGCTGATGATCCTTGCCCGCAGCGACGGTCCGGATACGCCGATCTCGGCCGACATGCTCCCAACCGAAGTGGGTGACACCCTGCCGAAGATTTCGGCCCAGGGCGACCAGCACATCATGACCTTGCCGTTGCGCGAGGCTCGCGAAATGTTCGAACGTGATTATCTGATCGCGCAGATCAACCGATTCGGCGGCAATATTTCGCGCACGGCGGAGTTTGTCGGTATGGAGCGGTCGGCGCTGCATCGGAAGCTGAAGTCGCTGGGCGTCTGAACCGGAATTTCCGGCCAACCCGCCCGCGCTCGCATGTGAAAGAACGACATGAAGGTAGTCATTTGTGGCGCGGGGCAGGTCGGCTACGGCATTGCCGAGCGACTGGCGCAGGAAGACAACGACGTTTCGGTGATCGATACGTCGGCGGCGCTGATCGCCAACATCACCGAGAGCCTCGACGTGCGCGGTTACGTCGGCCATGGCGCGCATCCGGATGTGCTCGCCAAGGCGGGTGCTGACCAGGCCGACATGCTGATTGCGGTCACGCTGTCCGACGAAGTCAACATCGTCGCCTGTGAAGTGGCGCACGCGATCTTCAACGTGCCGACGAAGGTTGCGCGCATTCGGGCGCAGAGCTATCTCGCGCCTGAGTATGCGAACCTGTTTTCGCGCGAGAACGTGCCGATCGACGTCACCATCTCGCCCGAAGTCGAGGTCGGGCGGCTCGTGCTGCGGCGCATTTCCTTTCCCGGCGCGATCGACGTCGTGCGTTTCGCCGATGACCGCATCGCCATGGTCGCCTTCGAGTGCCTGGAAGACTGTCCCGTCGTCGGCACGCCGCTGCAACAGTTGAGCGAACTGTTTCCTGACCTGCTTGCGACCGTCACCGGCATTTTCCGCAACGGCAAGGTGATCGTGCCCCATTCCGACGACCAGTTGCAGGCGGGCGATATCGCCTATGTCGTTTGCGATCGGGATCATGCGCGGCGCACGCTGACGCTCTTCGGCCACGAAGAGCAGGAGGCGCGGCGCATCATCATTTTCGGCGGCGGCAATGTCGGCTATTTCGTCGCCAAGACGATCGAGGAACACCAGCCGCGCACGCGGGTGAAGCTGATCGAGAGCGATCGCGACCGCGCGGTGATGATGGCCGACAAGTTGAGCAGCACGGTCGTCCTCAACGGGTCGGCCATGGACCAGCGGATCCTCGCGCAGGCCGATGTCCAGGACGCCGATCTCGTCGTGGCGCTCACGAACAACGACCAGATCAACATCCTCGGCAGCATGATGGCGAAACACCTGGGTGCAAAGTCCACACTCGTCCTCATCAACGAACCGTCCTACCAGGATTTTGCCGCGACTGCCGGCGTCGACGCCTATGTGAACCCGCGCGCGGTGACCATTTCGCGCGTGCTGCAGCATGTCCGCAAGGGCCGCATCCGCTCGGTCTATGCGGTGCAGAAGGGCATGGCCGAGGTGATCGAGGCCGAGGCTCTGGAAACGTCGCCGCTCGTCGGCAAGGCCCTGCGCGACCTCGAACTTCCCGACGGAATCCGCATCGGCGCGCTCTATCGCGACAAGACGTTCATCCGCCCTGATGGCGCCACCCGGATCAAGGCGAAGGACCGCGTCGTGCTCTTTGCCACGGCCGATGCGGTGCGCCATGTCGAGCAATTGTTCCGCGTCAGCATCCAGTATTTCTAAGGTCGAGACGATGTCCCGAATTGCCTATGTCAACGGCGCCTACGTGCCGCACGCGGACGCCGGCGTCCATATCGAGGACCGCGGCTATCAGTTTGCGGACGGCGTCTACGAGGTCTGCGAGGTGCGTCACGGCTATATCGTCGATCTCACCCGTCATCTCGATCGCCTCGGCCGCTCGCTCAGCGAACTGCGCATCGACTGGCCGATGACAAGGGCCGCGCTCGTCCACGTGATCCGCGAAGTCATCCGGCGCAACCGGGTGAGAAACGGCCTGTTCTACATGCAGGTCACGCGCGGCGTGGCGCGCCGCGATCACGTCTTTCCCGTAGCGGAAACACGCCCGTCGATCGTGGTGACGGCGAAGCGCACCGACGCTGCAGCCATTGCCAGGAAGGCGACCCATGGCATTGCGGCGATCACGGTGCCGGAAAACCGTTGGGATCGTGTCGACATCAAGTCGGTCGGGCTTATGCCCAACGTGCTGGCGCGCCAGAAGGCCAAGGAGGAAGGCGCACAGGAGGCGATCTTCGTCGATGCCGACGGCACGGTGAAGGAAGGCGCAGCGACCAATGTCTGGATTGTCGATCGCGACGGAAACCTGCGCACACGACCGGCAGAACACGGCATCCTCAAGGGAATCACCCGCACCACCTTGATGGATGTGGCGGTGCCGCTTGGGCTTAAAATCGAGGAGAGGGCGTTCTCGGTCGATGAGATGCTCGCGGCGCGCGAAGTGTTTATTACGGCCGCCACCAGCATCTGTTTTCCGGTCGTTTCGATCGACGGCAAGCCGATCGGCAACGGCCATCCAGGAAGCATAGCACAGAATATTCGCGAAGCCTTTTTCGGCGTTGCGGAAAAGACATTGATTTGATACCAACTCTGAAGAGGTGTCGGGGAAGGTACTTGTGGCGCCTCTGATTGCTGAATTTGACAAAAATGCACCGGCGCAAAACGCCGGCAAATAAGAAAGAAGCGGCGCGATGGCGGAACGTTCTCAAAACTTGCAGGATCTCTTTCTCAATACGGTCCGCAAGCAAAAGATTTCCTTGACAATTTTTCTCATCAACGGCGTCAAGCTTACCGGCGTTGTGACCTCGTTCGACAACTTCTGCGTCCTGCTGCGTCGCGACGGCCACTCGCAACTGGTCTACAAGCACGCGATCTCGACCATCATGCCCGGCCAGCCGCTGCAGATGTTCGAGAACGAAGAAGCCGCATCCTGACGGGACGTTAGGCACATTACCAAACGTGATTCAAAATTGTCGTCGATCATTCCGGAGCTCGAGAAGCTCCGCGACGACATGCGCGCGGTTGTCATCGTTCCGGTCTTGAAAAAGACCGGACGGCAGTCCGCAGATATGCTCTCGACCACCACGACGCGCTCGGACGAAAGTCGCCTCGAAGAGGCGACCGGTCTCGCCATGGCGATCGATCTTGAGGTCGTGCATGGCGCCATCGTTCCGGTGGCGCAGCCGAAGCCGGGCACCTTGCTTGGTACCGGCAAGATCGAAGAGATTGGCCACATCCTCGTCGAGCTCGATGCTGGTCTTGTCATCGTCGACCATCCGCTGACGCCGGTGCAGCAGCGCAATCTCGAGAAGGAATGGAACGCCAAGGTCATCGACCGTACGGGCCTCATTCTCGAAATCTTCGGCCGCCGCGCCTCCACCAAGGAAGGCACGCTGCAGGTCGATCTCGCGCATCTCAACTATCAGAAGGGCCGCCTGGTCCGAAGCTGGACCCACCTTGAGCGCCAGCGCGGCGGTGGCGGCTTCATGGGCGGTCCGGGTGAAACCCAGATCGAAGCGGACCGGCGCTTGCTGCAGGATCGCATCGTCAAGCTCGAGCGCGAGTTGGAGCAGGTGCGCCGCACACGGCAGTTGCATCGCTCTAAGCGCAAGAAGGTACCGCACCCGATTGTCGCCCTCGTCGGCTACACCAATGCCGGCAAGTCGACGCTGTTCAACCGCATGACCGGGGCAGGCGTTCTGGCCGAGGATATGCTGTTTGCGACGCTCGACCCGACGCTTCGGCGGCTGAAGCTGCCGCATGGCCGGATGGTCATCCTCTCCGACACTGTCGGCTTCATTTCCGACCTGCCGACCCATCTCGTCGCCGCGTTTCGCGCGACGCTGGAAGAGGTGCTGGAGGCGGATCTGATCCTGCATGTCCGCGACCTCTCGGACCCGGACAACCAGGCACAAGCAAGCGACGTTCTCAGAATCCTGTCCGATCTCGGCATCGACGAGAAGGAAGCCTCCGAGCGCCTGATCGAGGTCTGGAACAAGATCGACCGGTTGGATGACGAATCACGCGAGGCATTGCGCGGCAAAGCGGCGACGTCCAACAACACGGTTGCCGTTTCCGCGATCACCGGTGACGGCGTCGACGAACTGCTCGCCGAAATCGGCCGTCGTCTTTCCGGCGTCCTGACGGAATGCACTGTCGTTCTCGGCATCGATCAGCTGCAGCTTCTGCCCTGGGTCTACCAGCACGCGATCGTCGATGGTCGCGAGGACCTGGAAGATGGGCGGGTGAGCCTTGATCTCAGGTTGACCGAGAACGAGGCCTCCGAGCTGGAGCGTCGCCTCGGAAACGGGCCGAAGCCCGTCGAGGAAGACTGGTAAGCCATAGCTTTCCCGGGGTTGGCGGCTAGCCGCTGTCGGCCTCAGCTTTGGGAAAGGGGACGCATGGCGGGCACGCGTCCCGCTCGTTCTAGCCCAGCTGTCGCTCGATCGACTTGGCTGCCTGCCAGAGCTCTTCCATCCGCTCCAGCGTTGCCTCATCCAGCGTCTCGCCGGCCGCGCCGAGTTCCCGCTCGATATGGGCGAAGCGGCGGCGGAATTTGGTGTTGGTGCCGCGAAGCGCCATCTCGGGATCGGTGCCGACATGGCGCCCAATGTTCACCACGGCAAAGATCAGGTCGCCCAGTTCGTCGCTGACTTTGGCGCGGTCCTTTTCTCGCAGAGCCTGGCGCAACTCGCCGATCTCCTCCTCGATCTTGTCGAGAATTGGTTCCGGTTCCGACCAGTCGAAGCCGACCTTTGCGGCGCGCTCCTGCAGCTTCAGGGCTTCTACGAGCGCCGGAAATGAGCGCTGCACCGAGCCCAAATGGTTTGCGGCTACATCAGGCGCGAGGCCGCGCTTGGCGCGCTTTTCTTGCCGCTCGGCCTTTTCGGCCTGCTTGATCTCATCCCATTGCAGCTTCACCGCCTCGGGCGTATCGGCGTCGGAGCGGGCAAAGACATGCGGGTGCCGGCGGATCATCTTGCGGGTCACCGCCTCAACGACGTCGCCGAAAGCGAAGTCGCCGGCCTCTTCGGCCATACGGGCGTGGAAGACCACCTGCAGCAGCAGGTCGCCGAGCTCGTCGCAGAGGTCGTGCATGTCGCCGCGCTCAATGGCGTCGGCAACCTCATAGGCCTCTTCGATCGTATAGGGCTTGATGGTCTCGAAGGTCTGTACGATGTCCCAGGGGCAGCCGGTCTCGGGCTGGCGGAGCGCCGCCATGATGTCGAGCAGGCGCGTTATGTCGCGTGAAGGTTCCATGGATCTCAGTTCAGCGGAATGGCGTTGTCGTCCTTGCCCGACTGGTAGCTGTCGGAAAGGCTCTGGTAGCGGGCGCGGATGCGGGCATCCTGGGCGGAAAGCCGATCGCGGGTTTCGGCGTCGGCGTCTTTCGAGAGTGCAGCAATCGAGGCCGAGTGCCAGAAGGCGTTGTCTTGCGCGTAGCCACCCGGTTCCAGCCGGAAGACCTCTTTCAGGATCTTCAGGTCGTGCGGGATCGCGAAGGCGTCGCGCGAATCCTCGTGGCTGAAGAAGTAATAGAAATTGTCGAAGCCGGCCCAGGTGATGGCAGAAAGGCACATGGAGCAGGGCTCGTGCGTCGAGAGGAAGATGAGGTCGCGCGTGTCCGGTTTCTCCGCCATCTCGTAGAACCGCTTCAGCGTGTGCACTTCGCCGTGCCAGAGCGGATTTTCCGTCTCGTTGTTGGTTTCGGCAAGCACCAGCGACAGATCGGACTTGCGCAGGATCGCTGCGCCGAAGACCTTGTTGCCGGCGGCAACACCCTTTTCGGTAAGCGGCAGGATATCCTGCTCGATGACGGTCAAAAGCCGTTCGGCGAGTTCGGGTTTTGTCATGTCTTGGGCCTCCGGCAGGTCGTTGACGGCATTTAACGGAGGTTACCCATGCGGCGCAATGGCCGCGCCAAGGTCGGCGATTGAACAGGCTCGGAGATATTTGCTCAAAATGGTGCACCGCCGAGCAAAACAATACGTGCCTGGAAAGGCATTGAAATTTCTGTTCCTTCAATTGTCGTGCGCCATAAGGGATATTCGCCGCAGCCTGTAGAAGGAACGACCGCCAGACCATGTCGCAGCAGCTCGCCGTTTTCCCCGCATTCTTTCGCGTCGCGCAAAAGCGCGTGGCGGTTTTCGGCAATGGCGACGAAGCCTTTGCCAAGGTGCGGCTGCTGCTGAACACCGAAGCGTCGATCGTCGTCTTCGCCGACGCGCCGGAAGCGGAGTTCGCACAATACCTTCGTGACCGTGGGATCGAACATGTCGCGGCCGCCTTCGCACCCGAGCAGCTCGACGGCGCCATTCTCGTTTTTGCCGCGACCGGCAATGCCGTCGAGGATCAGCGCATCGTCCTTGCAGCGCGTGAACGCAAGATCCCGGCAAATGCCGTCGACCAGCCCGACTTCTGCGACTTCTTCACGCCGGCGCTCGTGAACCGTGCCCCCGTTGCAGTCGCCATCGGGACCGAAGGGGCAGGACCCGTTCTGGCGCAGATGATCCGTGCGCAGATAGATCAGCTGCTGCCCCCCTCGCTCGGCGTCGTTGCTTCGCTTGCCGCGAGCTATCGCGAGGCCGTCGATCGCCTGGTGCCGCGCGGCGTTGCCCGCCGCATGTTCTGGCGTCGGTTTTTCCAGGGGCCGGTGGCAGACAAGGTCGCCGGCGGCGATCTGGCTGCTGCCCGCCGTGAAGCTTCGCGTCTGCTCGATGCGACCTCGAAGGCGGGGGGCCATGTCTGGCTCGTCGGTGCCGGTCCAGGCGCTGAAGACCTGCTGACGCTCCGCGCCCAGCGCGTGATGATGGAAGCCGATGCGATCGTTTATGATGCGCTGGTGCCGCAGACGATCGTCGATATGGGTCGTCGTGACGCCGAGCGCCTGTCGGTCGGCAAACGCAAGGGCTGCCACACCAAGTCCCAAGACGAGATCAACCAGCTGCTGGTGACGCTGGCTGCCGAAGGCAAGCGCGTCGTCCGTCTGAAGTCCGGCGATCCTTTGGTTTATGGCCGCGCCGGCGAAGAGATGGCGGCGATGCGCGAAGCCGGTATCAGCTACGAGATCGTCCCGGGTATCACTTCGGCCTTCGCCGCGGCGGCCGATTTTGAACTGCCGCTGACGCTTCGCGGTGTTGCCTCCTCGCTGGTCTTTACGACCGGCCACGATCTGACCGGCGAAGTCCTGCCCGATTGGGCGCGGCTTGCCGTCTCGGGCGCAACGATCGCCGTCTACATGGGGCGCACTGTTGCGGCGTCGGTCGCCGGTCGTCTGATGCAGGCAGGTCTTCCGCCGGAAACGACGGTTGCCGTCATCGAGAATGCCAGCCGCGCCGATCGGCGCCTGCTGCACGGCACGCTGAAGGACCTTCCGGATCTTGAAAACCGCAGCGAGCTTGCAGGTCCGGTCATGGTCATCATCGGCGATGCCGTCGCCGGCGCCAATTTCGAGCGGTCCGAACCGCTCGTCGCAGGCAAGGCGCGTGGCGAGAAGAAAAACATTGAAGCCGCTTTCGGGCGCGACGAACAGATTTTGAACTGAGGAAGAGGTCATGGTGAGCAAGGTTTTGACGGCAAATCGACTTTCGGACGGCATTTCCGTCTGGCTGGATGCCGCGGGCAACTGGGTCGAGCAGCTTCAGGATGCCTTCATCGCTCGCCACGCCGAGGCCGTGACGGCGCTCGAAGCCACCGGTAAGCAGGCGTTCGATGACAACAAGGTCGTCGATGCCAACGTCGTCGACGTCGAAGAGATCAACGGCACACTTCGCCCGCTGCGCATGCGCGAGCGCATCCGCGCTGAAGGCCCCTCGATCCCCTACGCTGCCGGCTACAATGGCCTTTCCGGCCCGAAACACGCTGCCTGAGGAACCGATACCCGATGTACCGTTACGATGAATTCGACCACGCCTTCGTTTCCTCCCGCGTCGAACAGTTCCGAGATCAGGTCGAGCGGCGACTGAGTGGCGAGCTTGCCGAAGACGCCTTCAAGCCGCTGCGCCTGATGAACGGCGTCTACCTGCAGCTTCACGCCTATATGCTGCGCGTCGCCATTCCCTATGGCACGCTGTCGAGCCGCCAGATGCGCATGCTCGCCCATATCGCGCGCAAATATGACCGCGGCTACGGCCATTTCACCACGCGCCAGAACATCCAGTACAACTGGCCGCGTCTGTCCGACACGCCGGATATCCTGCAAGAGCTCGCAAGCGTCGAGATGCATGCGCTCCAGACCTCGGGCAACTGCATTCGCAATGTGACCGCCGATCACTTTGCCGGCGCGGCCGCCGATGAGGTCGCAGACCCAAGGCCTTACGCCGAGATCTTGAGACAGTGGTCGAGCGTACATCCGGAATTCTCGTTCCTGCCGCGCAAGTTCAAGATCGCCGTCACGGGCGCTGAGCGCGACCGCGCCGCAATCCAGGTCCATGATATCGGTCTGCACCTGAAGAAGGACGAAAACGGCCGCATCGGCTTTGCCGTCTATGTCGGCGGTGGTCAGGGCCGCACGCCGATGATCGCCAAGAAGATCCGCGACTTCCTGCCGGAGGAGGACCTGCTGTCCTACACGACGGCGATCATGCGCGTGTACAACCTGCACGGCCGCCGCGACAACAAGTACAAGGCCCGCATCAAGATCCTCGTACACGAGACCGGCGCCGAAGAATTGTCGCGTCAGGTCGAAGTCGAGTTCGCGGCCCTCAAGGACACCGAGCTGAAGCTGCCGGAGACCGACATCCAGGCGATCTCCACCTATTTTGCGCCACCGGCCCTCGAAAACCGTGCTGAAGGCTGGGAGAGCCTCGCGCGCTGGAAGAAGACCGATCCCGAGTTTGCCCGTTGGGTGCAGCAGAATGTGCAGCCGCACAAGCACCCGGACTACGGCATGGTGACGATCTCGCTGAAGCCGATCGGCGGCATTCCGGGCGACGCCAGCGACGCGCAGATGGATGCCGTTGCCGATATTGCCGAGGAATACGCCTTCGACGAAATCCGAGTCAGCCACGAACAGAACCTGATCCTGCCGCATGTGGCGCTGGCCGATCTCGAGCCGGTCTACCGCGCGCTGGTCGCCTCAGGTCTTGCCACTGCCAATGCCGGCCTGATCACGGATATCATCGCCTGTCCTGGGCTGGACTACTGCGCGCTTGCCAATGCGCGCTCCATCCCCGTGGCGCAGGAAATTTCGACCCGCTTCGGTTCGCCCGAGCGTCAGGCCGAGATCGGTGAGTTGAAGATCAAGATCTCCGGCTGCATCAATGCCTGCGGTCATCACCATGTCGGCCATATCGGGCTGCTTGGCGTTGAAAAGAAGGGTGCGGAACTCTATCAGATTACGCTTGGTGGCTCCGGCGACGAAAACACCTCGATCGGCGAGATCATCGGCCGCGGCTTCGAACCGGAGAAGGTGACCGACGCCGTCGAGACCATCGTCGACACCTACCTGGGACTGCGCCGCGACGGTCAAGAGACCTTCCTCGAAGCCTATCGCCGCGTCGGCCCACAACCCTTCAAGGATGCGCTCTACGGCAGCGCGCAGGAAGCTGCCTGAGGCGCTGAGGAACGGAAATGACGAAAATCTGGAAGGAAACCGGTTTCGTGGGCGATGATCCCTGGGTCATCGAGACGGAGGAAACCAAGGCAGGCTCGAACGAGAAGGCGATCGTCGGTCTCGACGCGTTCCTGAAAAAGGTTGCAGACAGCGACGAAACCGGTCTTGGCGTGGTCATCGCGCCGGCAGACGACGTGACGAAGCTCGCACCACACCTTGATCGCCTTGCGCTGGTAGCCGTCGCGTTCCCGGCGTTCAATGACGGCCGCGCCTTCAGCCATGCGTCGCTGCTGCGCGCGCGCCTTGGTTTTACCGGCGAGGTGAGGGCGGTCGGCGACGTGCTGATCGACCAGATCCCGCTGATGCTGCGCTGTGGCGTCGAAAGCTTCGCTGTCAGCAATGCGACAGCGCTGAAGCGTTTGTCCGAAGGACGCCTGCCGGGCATTGCTGTGCACTACCAGCCGACCGCCAAGCCCTCGACCGATGCTAAATCCTATAGCTGGCGCCGGGTGTCATAGGGTAGGGTTGGCCGCGACAGTGTGAAGCACGCCGAAATCCCCAAAAGCGACTATATTTGGAAGAGATTTCCTTTCAACAAGGCGCAGCTTGGAATATCGGCTTATTGTTGATAGACAGGGTCATCATTTACAGGACTTGTAGCTAAGATGAATGCTCCGGCAAAAACGGAAGATTTCGCGATCCAGGCACCGGCAGGCGTCTACGTCGAGACGGTGACCAGCGTTGAACACTATACGGATCGGCTCTTCCGCTTCCGCATGACCCGCCCTGCCGAATTCCGCTTCCGCTCGGGCGAATTCGCGATGATCGGCCTGATGGTCGGCGACAAGCCGGTCTATCGCGCCTATTCGATCGCCAGCCCGGCCTGGGACGAAGAACTCGAGTTCTTCTCGATCAAGGTGCCGGATGGCCCGCTGACCTCGCACCTGCAGGGGATCAAGCCGGGCGACAAGGTGCTGATGCGCAAGAAGCCGACCGGTACGCTGGTGCTCGACGCGCTCGTTCCCGGGCGCCGTCTCTACATGTTCTCGACCGGCACCGGCATTGCGCCCTTCGCAAGCCTGATCCGCGATCCCGAGACCTATGAAAAGTTCGAGGAAGTGATCCTCACCCATACCTGCCGCGATGTTGCCGAACTGAAATACGGCTTCGATCTGGTCGAGGAAATCCGGAACCATGAGTTCCTGAACGAGATTGTCGGCGACAAGCTGCGCCACTACGCGACGGTGACCCGCGAAGACTTCCCGTTCAAGGGCCGCATTACCGACCTGATGGTAAACGGCAAGTTCTTCTCCGATCTCGGTCTGCCGCCGCTCGATCCGGCTGTCGATCGCGGCATGATCTGCGGTTCGACGGCGATGCTGAAGGACACCAAGGAAATCCTCGAGGCCGCTGGTCTCACCGAAGGTGCCAACAACAAGCCGGCCGAATTCGTGATCGAACGCGCCTTCGTCGGCTGACCCTTTTTTGTGTAGTTTATCGTTAGAGGGGCGCGCCAAGGGTGCGCCCCGCGTCGTTTAAGGCGAAATGCCATCGAGCTATGCGTCGGCGGTAGTTCCGCCTTGCCCATTCTGCGTACCGCCCTTCGGTCCGAGCGGCTATCGTGCTCCTGCGAATCTTCATAGCGTGCGCACGCAGACATGCGAAAATAAGCGCACGACGAACCAAGCCCGCGCGTCCTGATATGAGCCTCGTGGGCCATTTCTGGGAGTGCCCGATGAGTCGTGTTCCGCCAACCGACCTGGAAGCCAGGATCCGCTGCAAATCGCTGCGTGATCGCATCGCTACGCCGCAAGAGGCGGCCGCGCTGATCAAGGACGGCATGACCATTGGCATGAGCGGCTTCACCAAGGCCGGTGACGCGAAGGCCGTGCCGCTTGCCATGGCCGAACGGGCCGCACGGGAGAAGTTTCGCATCACGCTGATGACGGGCGCCTCGCTCGGTCATGACATCGACAAGACGCTGACAGAGGCGGGTGTTCTTGCCCGGCGCCTGCCGTTCCAGTCGGACCCGGTTCTGCGAGCGGCGATCAACCGCGGCGAGGTGATGTTCATCGATCAGCATCTCTCGGAAACCGTCGAGCAGTTGCGGTCCGGCCAGATCAGCCCGATCGACTATGCGGTGGTCGAGGCGGTGGCGATCACCGAAGACGGCGGCATCGTTCCGTCGACATCGGTCGGCAATTCGGCAAGCTTCGCGATCCTGGCGAAGAAGGTGATCGTCGAGCTCAATCTCAGCCACAGTCCCGAACTCGAAGGCCTGCACGATATCTTCATTCCGGCGAAGCGACCGAGCCGCACGCCGATCCCGGTCGTTGCCTGCGATAGCCGTGCGGGCTCGCCCTACATTCCTGTCGATCCGGAAAAGATCGTCGCAATCGTCGTCACCGAGAAAGAGGACAGCGCCGCACGGATCTCTCCGCCGGATGCGGAGACGACGGCGATCGCCGGCCATCTGATCGCCTTCTTGCAGGAGGAGGTGCGCAAGGGCCGCCTCGACATGACGCTCAACCCGCTGCAGGCGGGCATCGGCGTCATCGCCAATTCGGTGCTGAGCGGCCTGGTCGACAGTCCGTTCCATGATCTGCGTATGTATAGCGAGGTGCTGCAAGACAGCACGTTCGAGCTTTTCGAGGCCGGCAAGCTGAGCTTCGCCTCGGCCTCGTCGATGACGCTTTCCAGCGCCTGGGCTGATCGCGTGTTCCGCAACATCCGCGCCTACAAGGACAAGCTGGTGCTGCGGCCGCAGGAGGTGAGCAATCATCCGGAGATCATTCGGCGCCTCGGTGTCATCGGCATCAACACGGCGCTCGAATTCGATATCTACGGCAACGTCAACTCGACCCATGTTGGCGGTACCGACATGATGAACGGTATCGGCGGCTCCGGCGATTTCGCCCGCAACGCCTTCCTGTCGATCTTCGTCGCCAAGTCGGTTGCCAAGGGCGGGGCGATATCGTCTGTCGTGCCGATGGTGTCCCATGTCGACCACACGGAGCACGACGTCGATATTCTGGTGACCGAGCATGGTCTTGCAGATCTGCGCGGCCTGGCGCCGCGGGAGCGCGCACCCGTCATCATCGAAAACTGCTGCCACCCGGCCTATCGGGAGCTTTTGTCGGATTACTTCAATCGTGCGGTCGCCACCCGTGGCGGACAGACCCCGCATATTCTGGAAGAGGCTTTCGACTGGCATGTGCGCCGGCTGAAGACCGGCAGCATGATGCCGACGGCCTGAAGTGTGTTGAAGAAACAACCGTGAAAGCAATCGCTTGCCGTTGTTTCTTCTCGTGCAGGCAAGGTTTCTTCAGGCGTCTGATAGATAGCTCATCAGGTCCGCCATCGCGGCCGACGCGCCTTCAGCGTCAGCCCGCTCGATCGCATCGATCACCGTTACATGGCGGCGGACCGATCCGGCCATCTTTTCATGCGAGGACGATGCAAACCAGATGCGGCGCGCATGTGTCTGCAGCGGGGCAAGTGCTGCGGTCAGGAACCGGTTGGGGCAGGCTTCTTCCATCAGTTCGTCGAACACCTTGTCGGCGACGAGAAAGCCCTCCATTTCGCCCGCATCAAGACAGGTGGCCATCTCCGCACCGCAAGCTTTCATCGCGCTTCGCTCCTCGGCGCTTGCGTGCGTTGCGACGAGGGCGGCGGCAAGCGGCTCCAGTTTCTGGCGCGTCTGCATGACATGCACCTGGTCGTCCGGCCGGATCGTGGTGATTTGCAAGCCGACACGGGGACGGATATCCATGAGGCCCTGCCATGCCAGCTTCTGGATCGCCTCGCGAACCGGTGTTCGCCCGAGGCCGGCAAGTTCGATCAACTGTCTCTCGGTGACCAGGGCGCCGGGCTCGAGCTTCAGAGTGACGATCAGGCGTTCAAGCGCGAGATAGGCGAGGTGAGCCTGGGATTGCGGTGACATGCCGTTCCTTTGGTTCTGATATATCAGTATAGCTTGCACGATTTCCTGCAACCAGGCAAGCGCGCCGGTTGCCTGCATTTGTGCGGGTCAAAGGGGGTGGTTTGCCTATGTGGTCAATAAAATAAGCGAATGCTTAAAAAATACGAATTTCAAAGGCATGAATAAACCAACCTCATAGGACGTTTCCAATAGGAATCGTGTTGACGAACCGGGAGGTGCTTGCCACTCTCCCAACAAAGGCCCCGCGTGAAAGAGGCGCGTGGGCCGTTGCGGCAAGAAGCTGGTTGCATGTTTCCTTGGTCGCTAGGGATCGAAGGCAACAGGCACAAGGCAAGGCAACAACCGTCAGCCACCGGCGTTGAGGGGCGCAAGATGCAAGTGGGCGCGTTTCTGGTCTGGTCCTTGATGGCATTTGCGGCGCTGCTGGCCGTACCCGCAGTCAGTCACACCAATGCATTGACGACATTTTCGCTGATGGCGTCGTCGGCGGCCTTTGTCGGCATGGCGGTCGCGCAGTTCATGGCCGCGCGCCCGCCGTTCGTCGAGGCTCTCTTCGGGGGGCTCGACCGTGTCTATCATTTTCATCGCAGGATAGGCATCTCGGTGCTGTGCCTCATCCTCGTGCACTATTTCCTGAAACCAGACTTCAAGGGCCTGGCGCTGACGAGCGGTCTGAACCAGCTTGCTGCATCCGCCGGCAAATATGCCTTCTACGGTTTCGTCGTGCTGCTCGTTCTCAGTATCGTCAAGATCATACCGCGGACGAAGATCGAGATCCCCTACCATCTGTGGCGCTACACGCACCGCTTCATCGGGCTGCTCTTCGTGATGGTCGCCTTCCATCAGATGTTCATCAAGCGCCCCTATGACGGTACCGCGCTTCTGGCGGTCTACCTCAACGCCTTCGCAGCACTTGGCATCCTGAGCTACACCTATACCCAGCTGCTGCCCTGGCTCAGAACCCGCGGCTACGAAGTCTTCGATGTCGCCCGGGAGGACGGGGCGACGGTGATTGCGGCGCGGCCGCTGCGCCGTGCCTTGCGCGCCAAGCCCGGGCAATTCGGTTTTCTGCGGGTGCTGAAGCCTGGGCTGCGCGAGCCGCATCCGTTTACGATCGCTGGTATCGAGCCCGACGGGGTCGTGCGCTTCGCGATCAAGCCGCTTGGCGACTACACCCAGGCCCTGCGCGACGGAATCGCTGTCGGCGACCGGTTGAAGCTCGAGGGTGGCTATGGCCGCTTCAACCACCGCCGTGGCGGCAAGAAGCAGATCTGGCTCGCCGGCGGCATCGGCGTTACACCGTTCCTGGCGATGGCGCGGCATCTCAATGGCGACGAGGGGCAGGACATCCACATGGTCTATTGCGTGCGCGACCGGCGCGAGGCGATCGGCCTCGAGACCTTCGAGGGGCAGGCCGGAAAGCTCGGCAACTTCACTTTTATCCTGCACGATTCCTCCGTGGACGGGCGCCTGGATGCGGCCAAACTCGCGAACGGCAGCGCGATCGATCCGGCGGAAGCCGATCTCTGGTTTTGCGGCCCGCCACCTCTCAGGGAGGCGATCGTCAAGGGCCTGAAAGATCTCGGCAAGCGGCCGAAGCGGGTTGAATTCGAGCGATTTCAGTTTCGATAGTGCAGCGGATTTCAGTAGCGATTCTATTGTTTTAGGGAGTGGGTTTCATGCGCGGTCTGCAGAGAAAGCGAGAAGGCGCCTCGTCATTGTCCGGTCTTGGCAGCGGATATTGGGCCGTTTCATTCGCGGCGCTGGTCGCAGTCTCGCTCTGTCCCGCTGGTGCCTCGGCGCGCGATGCCTTCTCTGAGGATGCCTTCTCCACCTATAAGGCCAATGTCGACAACGGCAAATACATGTTCAACGCCGCAGCCTGCGGCGCCTGCCACGGCTCCGGCGACAACACCGAACTGCTCTCCGGCGGCATGGAGATGAAGACGGCGATCGGCACCTTCTATGCGCCGAACATTTCGCCGCACGCCAATGGCATCGGCGGCTGGACCAATGCGCAGTTTCTGAATGCGGTTCTGGTCGGTCTCGATCGGGAGGGCAACAACCTCTATCCGGTTATGCCCTACACCTCCTATGGCGGCATGAGGCCGGAGGATGCGCTCGACATCAAAGCCTATATCGAGACGTTGCCCGAGGCGGATGCGGTGTCGAAAGAGGATGAGATTGCTTTTCCGTTCAGTCGCCAGACGACGATCACGCTCTGGAAGCGCAGCCACTTCACGGTGCCGGCCTACCAGCCGCGCGAGGAGACGCAAGCCGAGCGCGGCCGCTATCTGGTCGAGAATGTCGGCGGCTGCGGCGATTGCCACACACCGCGCACCACGACCTATGGGCTCGACCTGGAGCGCGCCTATGAGGGCGAAAAGGATTTGAGCGGCGCGGTCGCGCCCGACATCAGCAAGACGAAGATGGCCGGTCTTGCCTCGCCCGACGTTTTCACCAGGGGCCTGATTGAGGAAGGCAAGAAGCTCTCGGGCGCGCCGATCAGCGATCCGGTGATGCGGCGTATAGCCAAGGGACTGAGCGTTCTTTCTGACGACGATCGCCGCGCGATCTATGCCTTCCTTGCCGATCGTGAAGTGAAGGCCCCCGCGCCGGTGGCGCAGTCGGTCACGGCCGTCTGCAAGGAGAATACGGCGACTGAAGCGCTGGGCGGCGGCAATGCGGCGCTGGCGCAGCAGGCAGATGCCTTCATCGGCAGATACTGCCGCAACTGTCACGGGCCGGGCGAAAGTTCGCAGGGGAGCTACCCGGCGGGCGAACTCGCCTCGATTGCCGCCGACGCAAACTTCGTGACCCCCGGAGATGCCTCGAAGTCACGGCTCTACGCGACTGTCGTCAGCGGCCGCATGCCGCTTGGCAAGCGCCCCTCTGCCGAAGAGATCAAGGTGCTGGAAGACTGGATCAACGCACTGAACGAAAAGAGCCTGCCGCAGGCGGTGCCCGCAAAACCGGCGCGCGCCCGCCCGATGTTGGGTTATGGCCAGTTCGTCGATGCGGCGCTGAAGGACATCGAGACGGTCAGCGCCCTCGACCGCCCCTACATGCGCTACTTTTCCTATCGCGACCAGTACAACGGCATGATGGGCTGCGAGGACGACCAGACCTTCATGAAGCGCATGGACGTGCTTGCCGGCGGCTTCAAGAAGCTGCTGAATTCGCTGTCCTACGGGCCAAAGCTGGTGCTTCCGACAGAGGTCGACGGCACCAATGGCTTGCTGGTTCGCGTCGATCTGCGCGAACTGCAATGGGACGCGGCGGACTATGACTTCCTGATCAAGCGCTATTTCTATGGGATTGATCCCGAGAGCGACGCGTCGCTTTCGGCCCTTTCGAAGGAAACGGCGACGCAACTGCCGATCATGCGGGTCGACTGGTTCATGAGCAACGGCGCGCGCCCGGAGATCTACAACCGGCTGATGAAGTTGCCGACCGAGATCGCCGAACTCGAAAAGCGCTTCAAGATCGACGTGGCCGGCAACATTCGCAGGCGCGATGTGTTGCGGGCCGGTTTCGCCGACGGCTCGTCCGGGGTTTCCGACCACAACCGCATGCTCGAACGGCACGACATGCCGTTCGGCGGCTACTACTGGAAGTCCTATGATTTCGGCGGCGACGTCGGCAAGCAGGTGCTGAAGCGCTTCCCGCACGGGCCTCGGGAATTGGCACCGCTCGACGCGGGCCTCGTGCCCTTCGAGCACGACGGCGGCGAAATGATCTTCTCGTTGCCGAACGGCCTGCAGGGCTACTACCTCTCGACGTCAGCAGGAAAGCAGCTTGATGTCGGGCCGACCACCATCGTGTCCTTCCGCAAGCGCCCGATCGGCAAGGGCGTCGAGATCATCAACGCGCGATCCTGTGTCGATTGCCACGCCGATGGCATCCTTTCGAAACGCGATCAGCTGCGCGAGCAGATCGAGACGTCGACGCTGTTCAGCAAGGACCAACAGGACGTGCTGCTTGCCATGTATGTGAAGCAGGAGGAACTGGACGAAACCTATCGCAAGGACCGCGAGCGCTTCGTCAACGCGTTGAAGGTGCTCGGCATCACCGAGCCGACGCCTGATGGGGGCCTCCAGAGCAAGCATGCGCCGGGCGAGGCGGAGCTCATCACCTACTTTGCCGACAAGTACGAAGACGAGCTCGACTTCGATGCCCTGGCGGCCGAGTTTGACATGACGCCCAAGCAATTCTCAGAAGCGATCAAGCGGGTGACGAACACCGATGTCCTGCGCCTCGGGCTCGACTGGGTGACGACGCTGGAAGCGGGCGGAACCATTCCGCGTAACGAGGTCGAGCAGCAATATGCATTGCTGATGGCGCCGCTCACCCAGCGCCGTCCGCTCGACACGACGGCGATCGTCATTGCCGGTTCCGAGCCGATGGTGGACGACAGGCCGCAGTCGATCGCAGCCGCCGTGCCGGACTATCGCAAGGAGGATGCGGGGACTGGCCACAAGCTCGAGCTGGCCCTGAACGTGAAGTCGACGACGGCGAAGGTTGGCGACGAGCTTTCCTTCGAACTCAGCGCCAACCAGGCCTGCGAGCTGCAAATCCTCTATGTCGAGGAGAACGGCAACGTCGAGGTCATCCCGGACGTGATGATCGGCAACACCACGCTTAAGCCGGGCGAGCGGCGACTGATCCCGCAGCCGGGTACGGGCACGCTCACCTTCGACACACCTGCGCCCGCCGAAACGATGCTGGCCTTCTGCCGTGCCGGCGGGCTCGGTGACCAGAAGCTGACGGTGGAGAAGGCACGCCAATATGTCGCGACGTCGCGGTTGCCGCCGACACGGGGACTGGCAATCAGCCTGGCCAAGCGAGCGCAGGGTGACGCCGGTGCCAGCAGTGTTCAGATGGTGACGTTCGAGATCAAGGATTGATGGTCGAGTCATGGTTCAGCTACGAGCATTTCTCCTCGCTTCGGCGGTTCTGGCAGTCTTCACCGCGCCGGTCATGGCCTGCGACGGTCTTCGCCTGGCCTCCGAGGCGCTGAACCGCGCCGACGAGGCCGGCACTAAGGTGGCGGCCGATCCCGTAAACATGAAGGGTTGCTCGGCGACCGAGATCGCGCTCACCCGGCGCACCGCGGCGCTCGCAACCTTCAACCGGGTTGCAGCGGCAGTGGGGCAAGGCGTGAAGCTTGAAACCTTCGAAGCGGAACTGACGGCCGCAAGCCGCGACGCCGGCGGCCCCTGGCAGATCCTCGATGCGCTCGGCGACATCAAGCGCGAGCGCAAGGATTACGACGCCGCGGCGACCTCCTATCAGCAGGCGCTGGAAGATGCGGCAAACGAGGAACTGACGCCCGATTGGATGGCGCCGGACAAGGCCTATATCGAACGGCTGGACCGCCTGGCTTCGGAAATGCGGCTCGCTGCAAGCAAGCCGGTCAAGCTCGCCGCGCGCGGCGCCTGCAAGTTCTCCTATCGCGGTGTCTCGATCCGGAAAAAGGCGACGCCGGTGCGCTACGTCTTCGGCACGGCCGAGTTTACGCCCGAAGGTCTCGAGTCGGCCAGGGATCTGTTCGAGTGCCTGAAGTCCGCAAAGCCGGCCGCGATTACGCTGATCGGTCACACCGATCCGGTCGGTACGCCCGAGGCGAACAAGGCATTGTCGATCGCCCGCGCCGAGGCACTGGCGCATTACCTCGTCGATGCCGGCTATCCCGGCATGTGGACCGTGATCGGCAAGGGCGAGGAGGAGCCGTTCAAGCCGGATGATCCGACCGCCTATAGCGAGGAGATGTTGCACCAGCTCGACCGGCGCGTGGATGTGGATGTGGGGAAATGACAGTGCTGTGCAGAACCCTGCTTGCGATGAGCTTGCTCGCATTGCCGGCGGCCCCGGCGATGGCCTCGACCTCGGCGCTGGTCGTCGGGGTGGACAAGTATCCGCACGAAGTAAGCCTCGATGGTGCCGTCCGCGATGCGCAAGACGTCACGCAGGCGCTGAAGGCGGCGGATGTCGCCCCGATCCGCCAATTCATCAACGAACAGGCGACCAAGGATGCAATCCGTGCGGCCTGGGGCGAGCTTGTGACGGCCGCTGAGCATGGTGATACGATCGTCTTCACCTATGCCGGGCACGGCGCGCAGATGCCGGAGCTGGTCGCCGGCAGTGAGGAGGACGGGCTCGACGAATTCCTGGAGCTGCCGGGCTTCGACCGGGCGCTTGCTGAGGAGACGGCGAGCGAAATCATCGTCGACAACGAGCTCAGCGCCTGGTTCGCGGAGGCGGAAACCAAGGGCATTCATGTCCTGTTCGTCTCCGACAGCTGTTATTCAGGCGGCATGAACCGCTCGATCTCCGGCAAGACGCGGCTGGCGCCGATGGTGCGCGCCAAGCTGCCGCCGCCATCCAAGGAGGCGCTGTCCGGCGCCAAGGTGAGGGACGTGGAGCTGTCGCAGGTGACGATCCTCGCCGCATCGCTCGAAAGCCAGCCGACCCCGGAAGTGGTTATCGGCGGCGAGCCCCGCGGCGCCCTGAGCTGGAGTTTTGCCCGTGCGTTGGAAGGCGCCGCCGATCGCGATGGCGACGGGCGGATTTCGCGGGTCGAACTCGAAGACTACGTGTTTTCCAACGTCAAGCTGCAGTCGGAAGCCCTGCAGGTGCCGAACTTCACGCCACAACTGGCGCGCTCCGATAAGGAGATCGTGCTGTCCCTGCCGCGCAGCGCCAAGGTCGGCGTGGCGCCAACAGTGAGCGGCACGAAACATGCACTGAAGTCGCCGCGCGAAACCGGATGGACGGGCAAGTTGCCATTGAGCGTCGTCGGTGACATGCCTGATCTTGCCAATATCGGTGGCGACGGCGTGCCCTACCGGTGGGAGGCGACATCCGGTGTCTTCTATACGCCGAACGGGGACGTCGCCGCGGAACATGTCGCGCCCAAAAGGCTCCAGGGCGTGGTCGACAAATTCATCCTGGTGGGTTTTCTGAAAGCACTTGCGGCGCAGAGCCCGGGAGCCGTTTCGCTGAAGCCCGTCAAGGACATCTACTTTGCCGGCGACCGCCTGAACGTCGAGGCGCCGCAGGGCGGCTATGCCAACATGCTGGTCTTCAACCTCGCCAACACAGGCGAAGCGCAACTGCTCGACGTGCAGATTGCCGGCAGCGAAAGCCATGCCTTCAAGCTGCGTGACCTGGAGGTGGTCAAGCCCTTCGGTGCGGACCATCTGGTCGTCATCGCGACCAATGCGCCTGTCGACGCGATCGCGGCCGCCTTTGCCAATTCGGACCTCGACGCAGCGGCCTTGCTGCGCTTGCTCGAAACGCGCCTGGAGGGGAGTGAGAGTACGATCGCAGTTCAACCGCTTTACACGAGAGGTCAGGGCCAATGAGCATGGGCGCCAGATCGCGAGTGCCGTTCTTTCACGCCCTTGCGTGTTTCATGCTGCTGGCTGCTCCTGCGGTCGCCGGAGATCGGGCTTTGCTGATCGGGGTCGGCAACTATCAGAACTTGCCGACCGAGTTTTCCCTGCCCGGACCGGCGAACGATCTGGTGGCGATGCAAAGGCTCCTCACGGAACGGCTCGGCTTCGACAGTGCCTCGATCCGCGTGCTGAAGGACGGGCAGGCGACCAGAGCTGAAATCCTGTCATCCATGAACGGCTGGCTTGTCGATGCGACGAAGCCCGGCGATCGCGTCTATCTCTATTTTTCAGGCCACGGCCTGCAGGTGAAGGATGCGGATGGCGACGAAGCGGATGGGCTGGATGAAGCGATCGCACCTGCCGACATTGCCGCCGGTGAAACGGACTGGCAAGGCGCTGTCCTCGACGACGAGATCGATGCGGTGCTGGAGCGCCTGAAGGGGCGCGCTGTGACGGTCGTGATCGACGCCTGTCACTCCGGCACGATCTCCCGGTCGCTGTCCGAGGACATCAAAAAGCCTATCGACGGCGCCCGCTTTCTCCCGCGTCCCGATGCCAAGCCGGTCGAGCAAGCGCTGACCCGCGGCCTTAGGATCGATCTTGCCCTAGTCGACAAGCCGAAGCTCGTCGATGCCGGGGTGACCGCCTGGAGTGCGGCGGCGCCCTATCAGGTCGCCTGGGACGATGTCCGGTTACCGACAGCGGATCGGCACGGGGTCTTCACCGCAGCCTTCGTCGCCGGCCAGACCGGCGACGCTGCCGATGGCAATGGCAACGGATTGACGAGCAACGCCGAGCTTCTTGGATATGTAAAGGCGCAATCTGCCTCCTACTGCGCCTTGCAGGACCAATGCGGCAATCTCGACCCGCAGTTGGAAGGCAGACCCGAGGCGCTCGGCGACAGCGCGATGGTGCCGGAAAAGCGCGATGCGGATGGCAGCGGGCAGGGCGGTAATCAGCACGCCAATGCACCGAATGCAGCGGTGCCGAGCTATCAGGCGGCCAACCCCATCGATGCCGTCGGTGATATCATCGGCAAGAGCGAAGCCGGCGATGTCACGCTCTCTATCGACAAGCCGACCACCATGAAGGCCGGCGAAGTCTTCAAACTGACGGTCAACAGCCACACGGCCGGCAATCTCCTGCTTTTCGATGTCAACAGCCAGGGCAAGGCAACACAGATTTTCCCGAACGAGTTCGCGCAAAAGATCACGACGTTGGCGCCGGACGTGCCGCTGACCTTGCCGGATGAATATTACGGTTTCGATTTCGAGGCCTCGGGCGAGGGCGACGGCATTTTCGTGGCGCTTGTTGTCAGCGATGCTGTCGACTTGAGCGATCTTGCGCCGATATCGCGGGGCCTCAAGGTGGAGGTCGATGCGCGCGAGACCTTGAGCGAGATCATCGCGCGGCTGCAGAAGAACTGGACCGAGGATCTCGACACGCGCGGAATCCATTGGTCAGTCGGCACCCTGCGCTATCGCGTCGAGTAGGATCGATAACGGACAGAACGAAAAAAAACCCGCCTCGATGAGGCGGGCTTCTTTTTGTGTCGTCTCGTCCGGTCCTAGTGCAGGATCTGGCTGAGGAACAGCTTGGTGCGCTCGTGCTGCGGATTGTCGAAGAACTCGGCCGGCGAGTTCTGCTCGACGATCTGGCCCTGGTCCATGAAGATCACGCGGTTGGCAACCTGGCGGGCGAAGCCCATTTCGTGGGTCACGCACAGCATGGTCATGCCTTCTTCGGCGAGCGACACCATGGTGTCGAGCACTTCCTTGACCATTTCCGGGTCGAGCGCCGAGGTCGGCTCATCGAACAGCAGGATCTTCGGCTTCATGCACAGCGAGCGGGCGATCGCCACGCGCTGCTGCTGACCACCGGAGAGCTGGCCCGGATACTTGTTGGCCTGCTCGGGGATCTTGACGCGCTTCAGGAAGTGCATCGCGATTTCTTCGGCCTGCTTCTTCGGCATCTTGCGCACCCAGATCGGCGCAAGCGTGCAGTTTTCGAGGATCGTCAGGTGCGGGAAGAGGTTGAAGTGCTGGAACACCATGCCGACTTCGCGGCGCA
>Ga0102591_1000317_pt1 | contig 102521 bp, 70 predicted proteins | sample AraplaCol_mCL_r2_2_FD_76860 | JGI IMG/M metagenome (GOLD analysis project Ga0102591, IMG submission 76860) | Arabidopsis root microbial communities from North Carolina, USA - plate scrape MF_Col_mCL_r2 (SPADES assembly) (version 2) | ecosystem: Host-associated > Plants > Roots > Endosphere...
GGCTCGATCCGAGCCCACTCCTCATCGCTAAGCCACTGAACCTGCTTGGCCATTTCAAGGCTCCCTTCCAGAGCCTTGAATCAGAACCCAGCCCCCGCCGCTAGCGCTTATTGAGTACGGACCCTAGCGCCAGACGACGCTCGCTTCAAATACCTTCTCGTTTCGCCGACGACCTTGAGGCGCCGTAAATCCGCCGGGCGGCTGACCGCTGTCGAAAGCAATCGTCTCGCGAGGCTAGCAAAGGTCTTCGGTATGGCGCTGGAGGTCTACGGCGCACCAGAAGGCGCGCGCAATTTCATGCGTCGGCCTCATCCCATGCTGGAAGGTGCGACTCCGGTTGACGTGGTCCTTGCCGCTGATTCTGGCGCTGATGTCGTCATCAATCTGCTTGGGCGCGCCGCCTACAGCGGGGGTGTCTGAGGCGCGCGGCCCGCCCGTAGATCGCAGGGTAGATGGGATGTGATTTCCGATAACGCCCGGTAGGCGGCGCAGACAGTTCTACTTCCAGCGCGTCAACCGCCCGCGTGGGTGACGAACAGGTTTGCGCGGTGCCACGCCAGTTGTTTTCGGTGGTTGTTGGTCAATGAGATCGGATCCCGCCAGCGCAGTTCTGCGCGGGCTACGTCGGTCAGTGCCGGCGACAGCAGCGGCTGACCTTTATCGTCGAACGTCACGAGCCCCCGATCGAAGGCCGCGTCCCATAGGGCCGAGAGCAGTAGGCCGTTGTGCACGTCCAGGCGCTCGGCGTCGGTTGAGCAGTCCTTCCACGGCACGATGTGCGAGGCGCGCAGCAGCGCGGTGTCGGTGATGCCGGTGAGCGGGCACCGCCCTTGCCAATAGTCGATCAGGCTGGCGCGAAAGATGTTTTGACCGACGCGTTGAACGATGAGCCTCTCGGCCTCGGTCGTCTTCGGCAGGTCCCTGACCTTGCTTTCGAATTCCCGGAGGGGCGCGTCAGGGAGGCTTGCCGCGAGCTGGTAGATGCGCGGTAGTAGGTCGTAGACGCCGCCTAGCGTCTCGCAGGCGTAGCGGGCGAGACCCGGGCCCGTCATGCCAACGGTAGGGGCGTCCAGCTCCTCGATGACACCTCGGTGGTCCAGGGCGATAAACCAGGGGCCCAGTGCGCTCGCCGCTGCGAGATAGACAACACCCGGCGCCGTGGTCGACTGGAAGGCGGCCCATCCCGCTTGTTCGTCCAATTTCCGGCGGAAGCCATTCTGAAACGCGGTCTTTTCGCACTCCTGGCGGACAATGAACGACTGAGGGCTTTCAACAGCGGTCATGAAGCTTGCCTGTTCGTCAGCGGGCGAGCTGGTCAAGCTGCTCTAGGAGTCGAGAAAATCGGCGAAGCTGCTCGAAATCACCGTCTTCGATGACGTCTGGGTGAAAGTGCATGATCTCGTTGCGAAGCTTGCGAACTTCATCGAGCTCTTTGCAGAATGTCTTCCGGCAGGCGACGAACCCGAGCTTGTCCCAGTTTTCTTCTAGCTCGAATATCCTCTGATACTCCCCGAACGTTAGTTGGGACGCCTTCGTGACAGCAGCCTTGCGCTCGGGGTCATTGTCATCACAAGCGGCGCGTAGTGTCTCGACGTCGAAGACGTCCTGAATGAGCCGCCGGACTTGATTCTCGATCCGACCCAATAGCAGGAATGGTTCGGAGAGCCCCTGAAACTGCTCGCTCAGGTCGGTCGCTGTCACGATGCCGGTAATCCGCTGATCGGCGAGCGCTCGCACGAATACATACTCGCGTTGGACAACGATCTTCGTGACCTCGAAAAGCGAGTCCGCGTCCGACACTACAGAGGCTTGCTCCATGGCGTCTTTAACCTGCTTGAGCTCGTTGCGCTGGCTCAGACGGCTGCCGATCGATTTCCAGCTGATAGCACCCTTCAGTTCGCGGGGGCTCGTCATCACGGCGAGCTGCGAGAAGTCGTAGGCGAGCATAAGCGTGATGGCGCGCTCGATCGGATCTTGCGGATTGACCGCGATAACATCTCGGTTCGCTGCCTCAAGCATTCGAACGAGGTGCGTCATGTCCGGAGCGTCGGCAGGTCTCGCGGGTTCGGGCAGATCGGCTTCGGGCTCGGGCGCTAACTTGTTCGCGGCCGGGGCAGGAGCGATAGCTTCGCGCTTCCTGAAAACGACGGGGGCGTCGATCCAAGTGGTCGTGAAGTGAGGGTCAGTAAGAAGGCCCGCAGCTTCCAGTTCTGCTTCGATGCGCTCAACCACACCGGTCCGCCTGCGCCTGGCACCAAACCAGCGAAGCAGCTCCCGAACGCTTCGGGAAGGCTCCCGACCTTCCGCAACATCCTGCCTCACCTCTTCAAATGCGTCGATTATCGGCGCGTCGGGGGCATTGAGATCGTGAGGCATCGGTCACATCTCCATAGCAGCAAACTCGCCATTTGCGTCCATGCGATCCCAGGCCTCCAAGACCAAGCGCCGGGTGCGGTATTCGCCGTATTGGCGGATTTCCTTTTCCTTGAGGACGCGGAACGTCTCCGAGGGGTAGTCGGGGCCCTTCACGTCGGCGGGATCGAGTATGTAGCGCAGCTCGTCGCGCGATAGGCCGTAGGCGCGGGCGTAGAAGGCGTCGAGATCGGCGCGCAGGAGTGCGCGTCGATCCTCGTCCCAGGTGAAGGGCGGGCCATCATAGCCCAGATCGCGGGCGAACGGAGCGAGACTGCGCGAGGTATAGGTAAGTTCCAGCACCTTTGGGGTGATGAAGGCGAGGCGGGGTTCGGTGTAGAAGTCGGGAGCGCTGAATGGTAGCTGGCGAATAACGTTTGACTTGAGGTGAATTCCACCAACACTTTGTTTCGCAATGTAGTCAAAAGGTAAAGAACTGAACTGCCCATACAATGCTGCGACCTGAGACGGTGAAGCGTTCAGAGGGAATAGCAGCAAAAAGGTATCGGCGCTTCCTCCAAGCGGAATAATGGTTGGGATAGCTGTTCTCTCATTCGTCGACGACGTAATGTCTCGCCAACCTAGTAGCCAGCTATGGAGCCATCCCTGCCGTTCTAGCCGCCGCGTAACTTCGGCCTCTGGCACCCAATAGTATGGCGTGACCTCGAAATCGAAGTTTTGATGCTCAGTTAGTGTTGTTTCTGGCAACACCCTATAACCTCTAGCGTCGCCTCGCTCCCCGTAGCCAGCTGCCCGATGATCAAAGAAGTTCGCCATCTTTGCTTCGTAAAGAGGAACGAAACGTGCGCCAGTACCAACCCAATCGGCACCGTCTCTCTTTAGTCCAGCACCTCGAAGTTGCTCTGCGGATCGGAACCACTCTGAATCTTCCGCCATATGCCAAATTCGAGTGTGTATGCGCGCGCCCCACGGATTACCCAAATCGCCCCTCGCTTCGTTTATCAGAACTGTGGCATGCGCGTAGATTTTCGCTGTAAGTTCAGCGTCATTCCTTGATCGGAACACAGGTGCCGTCCTAGTGTTCGGATTGATCGCGGCGATGTTGGCAGGAGAGAGGGTGAAGTTGCGTTCCGGCTCTGCCAGTTGAGAGGGCTCCGTCAGGAAGAAGGCGAAGCGGGCAGTGCCTTCGCCGTGGCCCAGCGTGAGAATGCAGAATTTCATCCGGCTATCGACGGCGGGGAAGAGGCCGGCCCGGTTCTCGAAATCCACCAGCTGGGCGAGGCGGTGCTTTGAAACGAGGTCGGCGAAGAATGGGGCCGTTGTGGCATCCGTGGCGATACCAGTCGGCACTATCACGCCGGAGCGGCCCTTCGGTCCGGCGAGCCGTGCAAAGAGTTCTGCAAATAGCGCGTAGGTGTTCACGTCGCCGCGCCCGGTGAGGGGGAAGCGTCCCCCAGCTTCTTCGGCTACGCGCATGAACTCTGATGAAGCTTCAGCGAGGCGTTTGGCCTGCTGGAATTCCTCGTACAGCGTGCGATCAGACGTGCCTTCAGGTGCTTCAGCCAAGGCCTTGATTAAGCGGTCGCGAGCAGCCTTGTTGGCAGCGGTGGCTATCGCGGGGGAGCGGGCGGCGAAGAACTCCTGCTCCTGAAGCTTGATGCGCTCCCAGGGCGGATTGCCAAGGACGACGTCAAAACCGGCCTTCTCCTTCGTGAAGACGTGGGGGAACTCCAGCGGCCAGTGGAAGGCGCGAGCGCCGGCGAGAGCAGTATCGATCTCTGTCCAAGAGTAGGGCTCACGCCCGCGCAGATACTCCCAGACCATGCCGGATGTGGCGATGGTCTCTGCACCGCGGCGGGGCAGGCCGTCATCGCCTTGCGCGTGGGCGGGGGTGTATTTCCGGGCGAGGAAGGCGGAGGTGTAGAGGTCAGCCGCGCGATGGATACGAGCGACATTTTGATCGGCGGCTAGTGCCTGGGCCTGAGCGACCTTGGCCTCGATAGCGGCTAGGTCATCCTCAGGCATTGCGCGCATAGCCTGGAAAGCGGAGGCTAAACGGGTCTGGCGGGAAAGGTCGAAGCCGGCGGCGATGCGGGCTGCTTCGCCCTTTTCCTTGCGGTTTTTGGCAGCGTAATACTTCGCGGTGGCTTTCTCGTCCCCGGAGAGCGGCTTGTAAGCGGCGTCGGGGATACCTTTGTCGAGGGCGGTGAGGTCGAAGACCCCGAGAAGCGCGTCGCCGCAGCGGATCTGAGCGTCGAAGAAGCCAAGAGGCTTTCCGGGGTCCACCGTCTCGATCCAGAGAGCGACCTTGGTCAGTTCGACGGCCATCGGATTGCGGTCGACGCCGTGGAGGCACGACCGCGCCACATCGCGGAGCGCATGGCGGAAGTCTTCCATCGAGGGCGTTCCCTCGGCTCGAATGCGCGCCAATCGCGTGGCGATACGGCGTGCTGCGGCCAGTAGGAAATGGCCCGAGCCGCAGGCCGGGTCGACGACCGTGAGCTCCAGCAGGGCTTTGGCTGGGTCGTCCGCTTCTGCTTCTGTCTTGTCGAGCATAGGATCGAGCGCGGTGTCGAGCAGCGCCTGCACGAGGCTATCAGGCGTGTAGTAAGACCCCGTGGTCTTGCGCTGGTTGCCTTTTTGCTCGGCGGCTTCGGATGCGAAGCTTAGGGTCTTGCCGTCATCGCCTAGCTGCGGCTGCAGCTCGAGGAGAGTTTCATAGACCGAGCCCAGCTCCTCGGTCTCCATCGCACGCCAGTTGACGGGGACCATGCCGCTCTTGTCCGACAACCACGAGAGACGATAGAGCGCCTCCATGAAGGCGCGATTCCTGAGGCGGGCGGTCGCGAGGTGGGGCAACTTGTCTTCGGCGAAGAGGCCGCCGAGCGCCGGAAGAGCGAGCGCCTCTTGCCCTTGAGCCAAGGCGTGGAAGACAATCTTGACGCCCTCGTAGCGGTCGTGATGCTTGTCCCAGGTGGCGGCGCGGTAGCACTGCTTGCGCAAGGCCGTGAGGCTGTAACCCTCGGCATAGAGCGCGCGGGCTTCCGCCTTCGCTTTCTCCGGGTGGAGAAGATTGCGATCCTCGGCGACCATCAAGAAGATCAGCCGATAGACAAGACGCAGCAGTTCGTTGAACCAGGCGGTGAGGTCGACTTCGCCCGATTTCAGCTTCTCGGAGAGGTCGGGGTTGGCTTCGAGGAAGCCCGAGCCAAGCACCTTCAGGGCGATCTGGACCTGGTTGGCCAAGCGGTCGCGGGCGGCTTCGCCCTCGCGTGAGCCCGCCTCCCGCCAGCGTTCGAGCGGGCAGTCTGTGGCCGGGCTCTCGGTCGCGCCAAAGCGAGACCTGTGGATCAGCAACCAGAGCGCCGCGAAGGAGGCGATGTCCTCGGTCGAGAAGATCTGGGCGAGGTCGGCCTCGATGAAGGCCGGACGCGTCAGAGAGGCGTTGTCCCGCATCAGGCGCATCTGCGCGCCATTGGTGACGATGCCCCAAAGGGCTCCATCGGTTTCGTTGAGGTAGTCCTGCAGCGCGAAGGCCGGCGAACGCGACCGGTCGACCGACAGGGTCGGGCTGCGGCGGTCTAAGGTTTCGCCAGGGGGGACCACGACAACGGGAACCCGGCCGCCGGCGATCAAGGCGAGCGGCGCGGCGGCGGGCGTCAAATCGTGATAGCCGAAGGTCTCTTTCAGGAAGCCGGTCACAAACCGGCGCGTGACCTCCTGGGAGGGGGCTTCGATCTTGTTGAAGGCGTCGAAATGCGATTGGCCGACCCGGAACGCCGTCGCGATTTCCTCGCGGATCGTGAGGCCTTTGCGGACGGCGTAGTCTTCTTCTGTCTGTTCTGACGCCTTGCGCTGGTCGATCTGGGCGATCATCGCCGGGGCGATCAGGTTGCCCTCGAGACGCAGTGAGGGCCATGCGGACATGTCGGAGATAGGTTTGCGGGCCATGACTAAACCGCCGCCGGCATCAAGACGAACAGGCCGATGACGTCTGGCGGCAAGACGGCTTCGACACTCACACGGGAGATAGAGCCCGCCGCGGCGCGCAAGCGAGCGTGGTCTTCAATCAGTTCGGCGGCGCGTTGATTGACGAACTGCGCCAGCGGCCCTTCGAGCAGACTGGGCAGCTCGGCCTGGGCCGTGCTGATCAGGCGATCTCGAGCGATGGTCGCGAGGTCTGCAACGGCCGGCGTATTGAGGAAGACGCGGGCGTCTTCACCGGTCGCGATGATGTCAGTCCCCTGCAGCGCGACCAGAGCCGCCTCCTCGGCCAGCAGAAGGCGTTCCTTTCGGGCGTGAACAGTCAGCTTGTAACGCACGCGCAGGAGCGCCACGCGGGTCATGTTGGTGACCGCTGTCGTTGGCCAGGCGCCGACGCGGCCGATCCCGAGATCGGGAAGGGCTTCCTGATCCAGTGAAGCCTCGACGAGGCTTTCAGCGAGAGACGCCGTCAGGGGATGGGTTCTGGTCAGCAAGGCGGCGCCCGATGGAGCGGGTTCCGTCATGGCAAGCTTCACAGACGGGTCTAGATTACGCTGCTCGAGCTTTTCCTTGAGGGTGTGCTGGAGCGCGTGAACGTGCGCCAGGTAGACGTTTTGCTTCTTCTCGAGCGGCACGCCGAACCGCGACATCGCGCTTTCCACGAACTGCTTGGTGTCTTTAGGCGAGCCTAGGAGGGTCTTGGCCTTGTCCCACTCCGGCGACACTTCAGCCGGTTTCATCGCGTTTTGCGCGAAGCGGGCGCGCGACTTCCTTTCATTCTCGCTGGCGTCGCGCCAGCGCGCTTCCATCGCCCTGGCCCCGTCCTCTAAGCGCAGGTCCAGTGTCAGCTGTCTGTGCGCTCCACGGCGGAGCATCATGGCCGACATCAAGGCGTCGGTAACGGGGCCGCGCTCGTCGGGCAGTGGCACAGTCACGCCTGTGGCCTTTCTGATCTCCTGGGCCTTCCGCAGGATCACATCCAGGACGGCGCCATCGATGGCGCTGTCGGGCGAGAACATCATAATCGAGCGTACCAGCTCCGCCGGCTGGCCGAAGCGATCTACGCGTCCTTCTCGCTGTTGATGGCGAGTGGGATTCCAAGACAGGTCGTAGTGCACAACGGTGTCAAAGAGCTGCTGTAGGTTGATGCCTTCGGAGAGGCAATCGGTCGCCACCAGTATCCTCTGCGCGCCTTCGTCTCCATCTGCGACGGCCATCTCAGAAACCCGATCGCGACGTTCGTCGGGCGTTAGTTCGCCGGTCACAGACGCGATGGCCAGCTTAGGGAAAGCCTTCCGCAGCCCCGCCTTCACGTGGTCGGCCGTAGCAAGATACCGACAAAAGATGACGGGGTTAGCGCCGTTCTTGATCAGGGGCCTTAGTACTCCGATCAGGGCATCAAGTTTCGGGTCCTTGGAGGCCAAAAGCTGCCCCGCCTGGTCCACAAGGGCACGCAGCGCGGGATCCTCCGAAAACGCCATGCTCGGCTCGATGTCGACGGCGTCTTCATCGTCGCCGTCTTCATCATAGATCTGCGGCTCTAGACGGTCGGACTCGTTGGCGGCCCGATTTCTGAGCGCACTCACTGCTGCTGCCGGCGACGAGCCCACGCAACGCATGAGCGCCAGGGTGCCCCAGAACGCGAGACGCTGGTCCCTCTTCTGCTCACCGGCTTTCGAAACGACCGACAAGCAATAGTCCAGTACCGCTTCCTGGAACGCCAAGTGCTCGGCCGACAGACTGTAGGCGTGCTCCTTCGTCTCGTGCTTTGGGAAGGATCGGTCCTCCTGCCAGTCACCTTCTATCAGGTCGACGCGCCGGCGTTGGACGTAATGTCTCGCCAGTCGCTCGCGGTACCTTCCGTCCTCGAAATCGAGCGTGGCGAAGTCCTGGTCGATGAGCGACAGCAGCCTTGAAAAGGCTTCTTCGTCGCCGGAGTGAGGCGTCGCGGTCAGCATGATGATCCGCCGCTCAATATCCTTCGCTAGCCCTTGTAGGAGCTCAAACCTTTGCTGCTTGCCCTTGTGCGTTCCAACGCACGCGTGAGCTTCGTCGACGATCACAAAGTCAGGACAAGCCCGAGCGAACCCTTCACGCCTTTTCTCGGCCTTGATGTAGTCAAGGCTGACGACCGTGTGGGGGTAGGCGTCAAACAGGGTCTGAGCGAGCGGCAGATCACGTTCAAGGCGCGCTGCAGTGCCGGATGTCACTGGGACCGCATCGATCCCAAAGCGGTCCTTGAGCTCGACAATCCACTGATCGACGAGGTGGGGCGGGCAGAGGACCGAAAATGCGTCGACCTCACCTCGGTCCATGAGCTCTCTAAGAATAAGGCCTGCTTCGATCGTTTTGCCGATCCCGACATCGTCCGCGATCAACAGCCGCGGTACTTGCAGCCGAAGCGCCATGAGCAGCGGCACCAGCTGATAGGTCCTCGGTTCAAAGGCGAGTTGCGCGGCGGAGCGGAAGGGGCCAGCTCCGCGCCGCAGCGTAAGGCGAAGGGCGTCAGCCAAAAGCGCTGCCTTGGCCTGTACCGTGCTTCGAGCATCCGTCGGCAGGTCAAACCGTGCGGCTTCAACCGCTGAAACCTCCAATGAAGGGTCCAGCACTACAATGTCGTTTTCATTCCCCGACAGGGGGCGCAGCGCCAGAATTCCTTCTCGGGGCGACGGCAGCGCGACCCACTCGCGTCCACGGGCGCGCACCAGGTCGCCCGGCGAAAAACTAAGCACCATCACTACCCTTCAAGAGATCTCGGAGCTTGCCGGGGACGCCTGCATCAGCCGAGGCTGGCAGCAGTAACAACTCCCAGCCGCGGTTGGCGGCGTCTTTAGCTGCTGAGGAGGATATTGGCTGGGCGGTGGCGGCGACGAAGTGACTCCGCCAAGCAAACTCGGCCTCCAGACCGGCAAAGTTCAGTCCGATGGTATCGGCCGGGGGAAGACCCTCCGCCTGAAAAGCCTGTAGCCAAGGAGATGGCTCTGCTTCGATCCTCTTGTCGATTTCCGTGCGGCCGCGGGCCAGATCAATCAGCAGCTTTGCGACCTCTTTGCTGCTTCGATTAATATGCTCGTGGTCTGGTTGGTTGAAGTATGACAACAGGCAGCGGTAACAGCCCCTGACGCAGGCTTCGTCAGCCTTTTCGGTCAGCAGATCGGCATCGCCGCTCGATATGGCCGCGCTTATGTTGTCGAAGTGCATCAAGCTGAGCGCTGCTCGAGCGACCTCGCTTATGGCCTCCGGATTATCAACCAACCGGGAAAGGACGCCGGCACCACCCTCCGCTGCCTCATACGCCAAGATCGCGCGACGATTGTCGCGAGCTGGGAGTGGTTCGCCCAAGATCTCCCCTTCTTCCAGCTGATAGACGACCTCAATACCTCGCAGTAGGGCATGCTGAATGGTGGCAATGGTGCTTGGTTCGTAGTCCTCTGGCTTTTTGAACCGGAGAAGAAGCGCATTTTTGCGATCTCGCACGATAGGCACAATACGGACTGGACGGACCACATCGGGCGGGAGGTCTACCTCTGAATCTTCGTCCTCTGATTTGGCCCAGTAACCGGTTCGAGGGTCTATGTTGAAGCCCAAAACCGTCTGGTCTTTGCGACGCTTCAGGCCCTTGTTGAGGCGGCTTATCTCGGCGCTATTGGCGTATTGCAATGCGAGCAGTGGAGTGTCATCGCATTTGAATTCAGCGCTCGTAACCTGAAGCTGATCGTCCTTCTTCGGCCAGGCGAACACGGTCTGAATATCGAAGCCCTGACGAACCCGCTCTTCATCATTTGCAGTGATGCGCTCAGTTGGGGCAGCTTCGACGTTATCGATGCGGAGCGTACGCCTAATCGGCACTTCTCCAGCCATGTGCGCATTGCAGCCATGGCAGCGTTCGACTTCCGCCTCGTGGCATGCGCCGCAGTTTGCGCAGATAAAGATATCCTTGGTCGCAAGTTCGGATCCATCACCCTCACGAACTTCAGGAGGCAGCTTCGCCTTCATTACCCGATAGGCGCGGCCTTCGTGATAAATCAGGCTCCGCGGGCCAAATTCTGAGATCGCAAGAAACCGCGCCCGAGAGAGAAATGAGCCCGTCTTCCCTTCACCAGGCACAAAGGCGTAGAGCGGCAGGCGTGGGAAATTGTAGCCGGGTAAGAACCCTTCCGTTGCAAGGTAGCGGTAGGAGTAGAAATCAGACCCGTTTGAAGCTTTTCCTTGCTCAAGGATCGCCAGTTGGTCGCTCGCTTGCATCTGCGCCGCCTTAATTTTGCGGCGATCAGCAGCGGAGAGGCCGGCCATTTCTGATCGTGTATTGGCTTCGGCCAACTGAGTTCGAGCAGAATGGTAGAGCTCGCGCCAGCGATCAAAGGCTCGATTGAACTCCAGCGGAGCGTTCGTGGCCACACGCAGCACAAACTCGTCGGCGTCTTCCATCCAAGCCGGCAATGCTCCGCCGTCCGAGTGTAGGATTTGCTCTAGTACCCGTCGCATCGGCGCGCGGGCGCTAGAAACAAGGTCGGGGTTGGAAATGACGTTCAGAATCTCGTCGCGGAGAGGATAGCGATCTCCAACGAGGTTGAGGATCTCCGGAATGTCTGGCGACAATGCAACGCGGCTCTCGGCCAACCAGATTGCCTGCAAGTGCGAGCGCAGTAATTCCTCGTTCGTGATGTCCAACGCTGGTGGACGTACGATGCCAGCAACCATGTCGTTGCGGCGCTGGAAGAAGTACTGGTCGTGAGGCGATCCGGACGCGCAGTAGGTCACCACGACCGCTGCTTGGCCAGACCTTCCCGATCGGCCAGCACGCTGCGCGTAGTTTGCTGGCGTGGGCGGGACGTTTCTCAGATAGACTGCATTTAGAGCCGAAATATCGACGCCAAGTTCCATCGTTGGGGAGCAAAACAGAGCCGGAAGAAACTGGTCAGATTCGCCGGTTGCTTTGATTTCGCTACGATACTCTGAGGTGGTGAGGTTCTCTAGGTCATCCGCTTCGTATCTGAAGCGCCACTCGCGCCATTCTCTTTGCTTTTGCGAAACTTGCGCCGTGTGTTCGCGACCTTCTAGTCCCCAATAGGCACTACGACCCGACGCCAGATCGTTAGCAATCGAGGCATACAAGTCGTGGAAGTAGCGGTTTCCGCGGCGGCTCTCATCAGAAAGCGCAGCCCCGGGAATGAGGCGAACGGACGAGGGGGTAAGCCGCCAGCCCACTAGATCCGTATCGACCTCAACTGGTAGAACAAGTCCCTCACTCGCCAATAAATCTATCAGGCGCTGCAGGAATTCGAGGTACTCGTCGCGTCCAAGCTTCCTGCCGAGGACGCTCCTTCTGTTTATAAGCCTGGCGATGCGTGAATTGTGGCCTGCGCGAAGTAGAGTCTGCTCTTCACGAAGGCCCACTACGCTTTTGCCCGGAGCTCGCAATAGGAGTGTCGACCGGCTGCGAGGATTCTCCTTATCATCAATCGTCCACGGCGCGCGCAGCAGCGAACGGGATTTTTGAGCAATACCATCGAGTATGGTGAGGTCGAGTGCCTCGGTGTTGACTGCCAAGCCTTCCAGCATCGCGCCGAGCAGGCTATTCAGAAGCAACGCCCGTTGTTGTTCGGACTGATCGCCGAGCTCGGGAAGAATTGTCATCAACCGCTCTCGATCGGTTGCGAGCTCTTTCACGCCGACAAACTCAACCTCAAGAAGGTTCAAAACAGAAAGGCTTGGGTTGGTGTAGCGCCAGCCTCTGCGAAGGTCGGTCCAGACGCGGTGAGCAAGGACTTTGGCGAGCGCCCTCTGCGCGTCCTCCCGGACGACCGCGCCAGCAGATGGATCGAGCATCCAATGTGCGCGGGCCTCCCTATTTGAAGACGTAAAGCCAAGCGCCTTGACTACGCTAAGGCCAAACTCGTCTTCAGACAGGCCATCAGCTCCCGCTGCGATTATTGCCCGTAGAATGGCTCCGCGCAGTAGGCTGACGAAAAGAAAATCATTGAAATGCCCGGACTGGAGTGCTGCGTCTTGGCGGTTATCCGTGAAGCCCAGAAGCTTACGCTTGGTTTTTGGGACGCCGCTCGTCGGCTTGTTCATCCATTCGAGAGCGCTCGAGACAAGTAGTGTCGTCGCCGAGCTCCGACCTTCACCCGATAGGCCCGCGAGTTTGCTGCGCTCACGCATTCCTTGATTGGGTTCGTCCTTACAGCAAAGGCAAAATGCAAACTTTCCAGGGATAAACCAGAAATCCCTGCCATCCGGGCCTGATCTGCCGTCTGGTTTCAGGGCATATGAGATGGGGATGCGCTTGCGCCGATATGACCGCACCCGATCAACGCCATTGCGCTCTTCGAGCCAGCTCTCTGGGTAGCCGCTGATATCGCCGTCAAAGGCAAAATCGGGATCGTCGGTCGGGATCGGACAAAGATACCCCGCCACCTCGTCAGCGTCTTCGCCTTCAAGCGGCGTGTCATCGATGTTGCGCGGCAAGAACCTCGTATGGCCTTCATCTTCAGTCTTGGTCACGACATGGTATTCGTGTCCACAACTTCTACAGAAGCGCGTCGGGTACAAGCGATTGCCCGGCGCCTCCGGGTCTTCGAGTTGCCCTTCGAATAAAACGGTTCTCGGTGTATTGGTCAGCGTGACGAAGATTTCGCTCGCGCCGGAGATGAACCTGTGCAGCTTGAATGCCAGAAATGCGCCATCGCCAGCTCCTCCGCGTTGGTCTTCGGGCAAACTCACTAGAGTAAGAAAATTCTCTAGATAGGCCCGGCATTCTGCAGCACCAATGCCGCTGTCTTTCGCTAACTGATTGACGGCTTCCTCAAACGGGATGGGCTTTTTTCGTTTCAGCTCAAGCCTGTCATCCAGACCAAGCGCAAGTTCTGCCCACACCGCAAGCGGATGCTTCTTGAGCTGATGATCGCTCAAGTTCGATGGAAGAGGTTGCTGGAGTACGTCGGCCAGCTCGGTAATAGCCTGCTTCAGGGTTATGGTATCGTCTGTAGCTCGCTGAAGAGACTCGTCGATAACGGCGTCCGCGCCGATCTCGGAGCCGAAAAGCCTGGTCGCGACTTTGGCCACCGCAATAGCTCGGCCGTCTTCGGTCCCCTCTGAAGCCATCGTTGCCGATGTGCCAATGCAGATTGGAGCCTTGTCGGGTGTGCAACGGTCGCGAAGTCGTCGAACAAGCACCGCGACGTCCGCGCCTTGGCGGCCGCGGTAGGTGTGGAGTTCATCAAGGACGATAAAGTCCAGGCCGGTTGCGTTGCCAATAACCTGAGCATCAAGTTCATCTTGGCGAGTTAGTAGTAACTCTGCCATCATGTAATTCGTTAGTAGAATGTCTGGCGGGTTATCGGCGATCCGCTTTCGCTCTTCGCGGCTCTCCTGGCCAGTATATCGCTTCACGACTGGGCGAAGGCTTTCCGGCAGGCCTGACTGACCAATGAACTTATCGATCTCCTTCATCTGGCTGTTTGCCAGAGCGTTCATTGGGTAGACGATGATCGCTCGCGTCGTTCGCGGCTTTCCTGCCCGAAGCGCGCGGATGATGGCGTCCACCACCGGCACGAAGAAGCACAATGATTTGCCGGAACCTGTTCCGGTAGTGACGACGAAGCTCCTGCCCGTTTTTGCCTTTGCAATCGCTTCGGCCTGGTGTCGGTGAAACCGCAGCGGCCTTTCGCCAAACCTAAAGACCCTTCCTGTCGCCTCGTCCAAATCGCCTGACGCGACGAGATCGTCGACCGTAGGGCCCGAAAGGAAGCGCGGGTTCAATGAAAGCAGAGCGTCAGGCCAAAACCGCCCCATATCATACTGGGCATCAACTGCGGACCGCAGATCCACTGATCGAATGGTGCTGAAGGACCGCGAAAAGCGCTCGTAGGAGCTGATCAGATGGTGATCAAATTCGAAAGCTCTCATGAACGCCCCTGGTTGCGAGGGCGGTAGATTAACCGCTGTAAGTTGAAGCTAGCTAGTGCTTTGCTGTTTCAGCCGAGAGCTATCCCCAACGCATATAGAATGGGGGTTGGGAGTGTGGGTCCCCGGTTCGACTCCACAAGCTTCTGACGTCGGCGTCCACAGCTCTGTCACTCGCTGGAAACGTCTTGGAAACCTGGCTCGACGCTGATCGCCGGCTTTTCGCGCCGTGGGCGCGTCAGTCGTGTCGAGTTGCATGCCGCGTAAAACGTCAGAGATCGAAGGTCCTCCCAATGCAGACGAGCCGAGGCGGCGGGGGAGAAAAGCCAAGCCCATCGCGGAAAGGCCGGAGCCGCTCTGGTTAGAGTGGGAAGACCCGGAAGATTTCGCGGCGGCTCTTGAGCTGCATATGCGACGGCACGGTGACTCCACTTATCACCTCCAGAAGGCGCTAGCGGCCAAGGGAGCGACCGTGAACGTCACGACGCTGCGCATGTGGCGCATTGGAGAGAAGTCGCCCAACGACGCGCTGAGCCTACGAGCGCTGGGGCGGATCGAGGCGCGGTACGATCTTCCAGCTGGTTATCTCCGGGCGAAAATCCCGCCGTCCGGGCGCGCGGTGGCCAACCATCGCTTACCCGGCCTGACGACGGCCGAACGGCGGAGGTTGGCATGGCACCTGCCGGACAACTTCAATCAGCTTCCTTTGGCGAAGCGGGAAGAGATCCTGGAATGGGTGCGAACAGTCATCGTATCCGGGTCGACGGAGTACCGGCGCTATCAAGCGGCGGCCGTGCGTCAGCGCTTCGCCGTGCGGTTCTCCGGCCCCCGCAATGACTGTGCTCCTTCGCCGAACGACCCATGTGAGGACGGCTTCGAGTTGATTGAGCCTGACGCCGAGCTGGAGGCGGGGACAGTGCCCGCCCCGATCGCGTTGGAGCGGGAGATGGCCAGCCTGCTGGCCTTCAAAACCGCGGCGCTGACCTCACGCGGCCTACAGCGTTCCGGCGTGTGGGGCTCGGAAACGGCTTCGCAGAAGGTCGAGCACCTAGGCCTCATGTTCGGCGCGTTGGCGGCGGCGACCGCCGGCGAGATCGCGGGCGCTGGCGTGCCGCTGAACCGGCTCACGTTCGCGTTGCTCATATTTCCGGCCGCGTGGGACTGGTACCTGCAGTGGCGGCAGGGGCGGCGGGGCTTCTACACCCAATGGGAAGTGGAGATGCTCATGCTCGGCGCCGCGCTTACCCGGCGGGAGACGGGCTGGATCCGGCAAACGCCCGAGTTGGCCGGGCGCTTGAAGCCGATCTCAGGCTTGGTCTCTCAAGCCGAGATCGATGCGGTTCGTTCGGACTGGGAGGTTGCTTGCGACGAGATGCATCGCCATGCTTTGCACCGCGCCAAGGAAGTCGCCCGTATCGCTCGCGTGCACCGCGATCCGTTCGAGCCGATCATGGCGATTCTCGAGGCCGATAGCCCTTTGGCGGCCTATCGAAAGATCACGGAGGAGGTGCTGGCGCGGGCGCCGAACGCGCGCCGCTATCCAGTGCCGGCGGCCGAGGCTTGTCGGTCGTTTCTGATGTTGCGGTTGGGACTCCACCTGGGCGTCCGGCAAAAGAACTTGCGCCAACTGCTGATTTGCCCGCGCGGCGCGCCCGCGTCTTCCGAGCGACGCCTGGAGACGCTGAAGTGTGGCGAGCTGCGCTGGAACGATCGAGAGGGCGGATGGGAGGCCTTCATCCCCGCCGTCGCGTTCAAAAACGCCGGCTCTTCGTACTTTGGCCGCCAGCCCTTTCGCCTGGTGCTGCCGGACCTAGGTGGGCTTTACGATCAGATCGGCGCGTACCTCAAGGTCCACAGGCCGCGCCTGCTCGGCGGCGCGCCGGATCCTGGCACCTTCTTCGTGAAGACGATGAAAGCCACAAGTAAAAGTGCATCTTACGATCAGACCACGTTCTATGAGGCTTGGCGTCTGGCGATCCAGCGCTATGGGATCTTCAATCCTTACACCGGCAGCGGCGCGATCGAGGGCCTGCTCCCGCATGGCCCTCACAATGTGCGCGACGTCCTGGCGACCCATATCTTGAAGAAGACTGGCTCATACGAGCAGGCGAGCTATGCGATCCAGGACACCGCCGACACCGTCGCGAAGCACTACGGCCGCTTTCTTCCCAAGGACAAGGCCGCGCTCGCCGCGAAGATCCTGAACAAGGCCTGGGAAGACGCTTAGTGGCCAGCCTAAGGTTGGCAAATGACCATTGGTGGCCAGCGTTAGGTGGTGGCCTCAAGTGGTCGCCTTCCGCTGACCGTGTAAGATCAAGGGCTTACGCGGACAGCGTTAGCTAGTCCCGACATGGGGTCAATAGACCGTAGGCACCACGCGGCGGCCCTCAAGGATGCTCTGGTCGTCATACTTGTGCTTGTCCGAGCGCTTGGGCAGCTGGACCTTGGGGCGGTCGATCTTCTCGTAGGGGACCTGCGAGAGGATGTGGGCGATGCCGTTCAGGCGAGCCCGCTTCTTGTCGTCCGAGCGCAGGATGAACCAGGGCGCCTCCTCGCGATCGGTGGCGGCGAGCATCTGGTCGCGGGCCCGGGAATAGTCGTACCAGCGCGAGTAGGACTCGACATCCATCGGGCTCAGTTTCCACTGGCGCACGGGGTCGTTGACGCGGGCGTGGAAGCGCTTGTCCTGCTCCTCCATGCCGACCTCCAGCCAGATCTTGATCAGGATGATCCCGGAGCTGACGATCCAGCGCTCGGCCTTGGGGCAGATCTCGAGGAAGTCGCGATGCTCGTCCTCGGAGCAGAAGCCCATGACGTATTCGACGCCGGCCCGGTTGTACCAGCTGCGGTCGAAGACCACGATCTCGCCGCCAGCCGGGAAGTGCTGGATGTAGCGCTGCATGAACAGCTGGGTTTTCTCGCGCTCGCTGGGAGCGGGGAGGGCGGCCACCCGGAAGACGCGCGGACTGACCCGCTCGGTCAGGGCCTTGATGAAGCCGCCCTTGCCGGCGGCGTCGCGGCCCTCGAGCACGACGATCACCCGGGCGCCGGTGGCCTTGACCCAGTCCTGGAGATGGCAGAGCCTCACCTGGAGCTTGGCCAGCTCCTCCTGATAGGCCTTGTCCTTCATCTTCCCGGCCTTGGTTCGTTCGGCCTTGTTCTCGTCGCGACGTTCCGCCTTGCTCATGCCGCCGTTTCCTTTGGGAAGCGTGTCCTTGGAGAGGTGATCCCGCAGGGCGCATGGCCGGGCAATCCGGCGAAACCCGCAAGCCCGCCGAGGTGAACGGCGCCGTCATTATCGTGGTCCGGTCGATCGCGGACAACGCTCGGTAGTTCGCCTGATATCGTCTCCGGGACCGCGAGGCTTAGCCTTGGCCGAAACGTTCGGCGAGGTCGAAACCATGCCTGCAACCGCCGCGGCCGGCCCGCCGGGCCAGAATCCCAACACGCCCCCTGCGCCCAAGCCTCCCGCCAAGCCGCCGGGGCGACCCAAGTCGCGCAAGCCGTTGCTGATCGGAGGCGCGGCCTTGGTGGTGATCGCCGCCGGCGTGGGGGCCTACATCTGGATGACCCGCCCCGACCTGCCGCCCGGGTTCGCCTCGGGCAACGGCCGGCTGGAGGCCAACGAGATCTACGTCGCCACCAAGTACGCCGGCCGGATCAAGGAAGTGCTGGTCAACGAGGGCGACACCGTCGAAGCCGGTCAGGTCGTCGCGCGGATGGACACATCGGCCCTTGAGGCCCAGCTGCGCCAGGCCGAGGCCGAGATCTCCGCCGCCGAAGACGCCCGCCGGGTCGCCCTGGCCCAGGTCGCGGTCCGCCGCGCCGAATACGCCTTCGCCGCCCTGCAGAACCGGCGGTCCAAGCAACTGGTGACGACCGGGGCGGTCAGCACCCGCGAAGCCGAGACCGACACCGCCAACATGCTGTCGGGCCAGGCCGAGCTGGCCGGCGCCCAGGCCGGCGTGGTGCAGGCGTCCTCGTCGATCGACGCGGCCAAGGCCACGGCCGACCGGCTGCGGACCGAGATCGCCGACGCGGTGCTGGTGGCTCCGATCCGGGCCCGGGTCGAGACCCGCCTGGCCGAGCCGGGCGAGGTGTTGCCCGCCGGCGGCCGGGTGTTCTCACTGCTCGATCTGGCCGACGTCTACATGTACGTCTTCCTGCCCGAGAAGATCACCGGCAAGGTCCGGCTGGGCTCGGAGGCGCGCATCGTGCTCGACTTCGCCCAGGAGTATCCGGTGCGGGCCGTGGTCTCCTACGTGTCGCCCGCCGCCCAGTTCACGCCCAAGACTGTCGAGACCGCCGAGGAGCGTCACAACCTGACCTTCCGGGTCAAGCTGCAGGTGCCCAAGGAGCGGCTGCGGCAGTACGAGCCGCTGGTGAAGTCGGGCCTGCCTGGCATGGGCTATGTGCGCTTCGATGAGAAGGCGCCGTGGCCCGAGCGGATCCAAGGCACGACCACGCCGCCGGCCAACCTGTGGCAGAACACCGGTGCGGCGACGGCGGGGCACAAATGAACGGCCCGGTTCTGGAACACGTCGCCAGCATCCGGAACCTCACCCACAAGTACGGTAAGGTGACGTCGCTGGACGGGGTCAGCCTCGACATCCCGGCCCAGAAGACGATCGGCCTGATCGGCCCGGACGGGGTGGGCAAGTCCACCCTGCTGGCCATCCTGGCGGGCGTGCGCAAGATGCAGGAGGGTCAGGTCGAGGTTCTGGGCGGTGACATCGACGACGCCGGCTTCCGCAACGACGTCGCGGCGCGGATCGCCTACCTGCCGCAGGGCCTGGGCAAGAACCTGTATCCGACCCTGTCGATCTACGAGAACATCGACTTCTTCGGCCGCCTGTTCGGGCAATCGGCCGAGGAGCGGGCCTGGCGGATCGACGACCTGCTCTGGAGCACCGACCTGATTTCGTTCCGCGACCGGCCGGCGGGCAAGCTGTCGGGCGGGATGAAGCAGAAGCTGGGCCTGTGCTGCTCGCTGATCCACGACCCCGACCTGCTGATCCTGGACGAGCCGACGACGGGGGTGGACCCCCTGGCGCGCCGCCAGTTCTGGGAGCTGATCGAACGCATCCGCGGCCGCCGCCCGCAGATGAGCGTCATGGTCGCCACCGCCTACATGGACGAGGCCGAGGGCTTCGAATGGCTGGTGGCGATGAACGCCGGCCAGGTGATGGCCACCGGCACCGCCGACGAACTGCGCCAGCGCACCGGCCAGGACACCCTGGAGCGCGCCTTCGTCCGCCTGCTGCCCGAGGAACAGACCCGCGGCCACAAGGAGCCGGTGATCACCCCCTGGGTGTCGTCGGAAGGCCCGCCGGCCATCGAGTCCCATGGCCTGACCCAGAAGTTCGGGGCCTTCACCGCCGTCGACCACGTCAATTTCCGTATCGAGCAGGGCGAGATCTTCGGGTTCCTGGGCTCGAACGGCTGCGGCAAGACCACCACGATGAAGATGCTGACGGGCCTGCTGCCGCCCAGCGAGGGCGAGGCCCTGCTGTTCGGCAAGCCGGTCAAGGGCGGCGACATCGAGTCGCGGCGCCGCGTCGGCTTCATGTCCCAGGCCTTCTCGCTCTACACCGAGCTGACCGTGCGGCAGAACATGATGCTGCACGCCCACCTGTTCGACCTGCCGCCCGAGAAGGGCAAGGCGCGGGTGGCCGAGCTGATCGACGACTTCGGGCTTGAAGAGGTGGCCGACACCCTGGCCGAGAGCCTGCCGCTGGGCATCCGCCAGCGCCTGTCCTTGGCCGTGGCCGTGCTGCACGAGCCCGAGGTGCTGATCCTGGACGAGCCCACCTCGGGCGTCGACCCGGTGGCCCGCGATGGATTCTGGGAACTGCTGATCCGCCTCTCGCGCGAACGGGGGGTGACGATCTTCCTGTCGACCCACTTCATGAACGAGGCCGAGCGCTGCGACCGGATGTCGATGATGCACCGGGGCAAGGTGCTGGCCCAGGGACGGCCCGCCGACCTGGTCGCCGAGCGCGGCGCGCCAAACCTGGAGCACGCGTTCATCGGCTATCTGGAGGAGGCGGCCGAGGAGCTGGGCGGGGCGGCCGACGCCTCCGCCTCGCCGGTCTCCGAGCCGCCGGAAAGCCTGGGCCACTCGGTTCCGCCCAAGGGCTTCAGCGTGGGCCGGGTCTGGGCCTTCGCCCGTCGCGAGGCGATCGAGCTGCAGCACGACACGGTGCGGCTGCTGTTCGCCGTGCTTGGTCCGATCCTGCTGATGATCGTCTTCGGGTACGGCATCTCTCTGGACGTCGACAAGCTGGCCTTTTCGGTCCTCGACTACGACAACACCCCGGCCAGCCGGGCCTATGCCGACACCTATCGAGGGTCGGTCTATTTCGACGAGAAGGCGCCGATCTACAGTTACGCCGAGCGCGACCGGCGGCTGCGCAACGGCGAGCTGCGCTTCGCCCTGGAGATCCCCTCGGGCTTCCAGGACGACCTGCGGGCGGGCCGCCAGCCCACCGTGCTGGCCCAGATCGACGCGGCCGTGCCGTTCCGCGCCGAGACGACCCGCGGCTACATCGAGTCCGCCCACAAGGCCCACGACGTCCAGGTGCGCAAGGAGCGGGGCCTGCCCCAGGCCCAGACGGCGGTGAAGATCAACGCTCGGGCGCTGTACAACCAGGCCTTCCTCAGCGTCTACGCCATGGTGCCCGGCGACATCATGCTGCTGATCATGCTGATCCCCAGCATGCTCACCGCCCTGGCGGTGGTGCGGGAAAAGGAGCTGGGCTCGATCGCCAACTTCTACGCCGCGCCCGCCAGCCGGACCGAGTTTCTGCTGGGCAAGCAGTTGCCCTACGTGGCGGTCTCGCTGTTCCAGTTCCTCAGCCTGGTGGCTCTGGCGGTGTTCGTGTTCGGCGTGCCGATCAAGGGCAGCGTCGGCGTGCTGGCCCTGGGCGGGCTGCTGTACGTGCTGGCCAGCACGGGGTTCGGCCTGCTGATCTCGGTGTTCGCCGCCACCCAGACCGCCGCCATCTTCGCGGCCGCCATCATCTCGATCCTGCCGGCGGTGCAGTTCTCCGGCATGTTCGTGCCCGTCTCCTCCCTGACCGGGGGCGCGGCGGTCGCGGCCAAGATCTTCCCGTCGACCTACTTCCAGGCCGTCAGCGTGGGCGCGTTCACCAAGGCCCTGGGCTTCGCCGCCCTGTGGCCCAGCATCCTGGCGCTGGCGCTGATCGCCTTCATCTACTTCGTCCTGTCGGTGATCCTCTTGAAGAAGCAGGAGGCCTGATGCGATGCGCGCCGTCGGTCACATCTTCCAGCTCGGCCTGAAGGAACTGCTCAGCCTGGCGCGCGACCCGGTGCTGCTGTTCCTGATCGGCTACGTCTTCACCTTCTCGGTCTACACGCCGGCCAAGAGCGCGGTGATGGACGTGATCAACGCCTCGATCGCCATCGTCAACGAGGACGACTCCAAGGCCGCCCGCTCGATCGGCGACGCCATGCTGCCGCCGCTGTTCCTGCCCGCCCAGGAGATCGGTTTCGGCGACATAAACCGGGTCATGGACCGCGGGACCTACACCTTCGTCGTCGACATCCCGCCCGACTTCGAGGCCGACATCATCGACAACAACCCGCCCACCGTTCAGGTGGTGACCGACGCCACCGCCATGAGCCAGGCCGGCCGGGGGCCGTCCTACATCCAGCAGATCATCGAGAACACGGTTGCCCACCTGTGGCCCGGCCGCACCGACCCGAACAACCAGCCCGTGGTCGGACTGGAGACCCGGGCCCGGTTCAATCCCAACATGCAGCAGAGCTGGTTCGTGGCCGTGAACCAGGTGATCAACAACATCTCGGTGCTGGCAATCTTTCTGACCGGCGCGGCGGTGCTGCGCGAGCGCGAGCACGGCAACATCGAGCACCTGCTGGTCATGCCGCTGCAGTCGTTCGAGCTGATGTTCGCCAAGATCTGGGCCAACGGCATGGTCGTGATCCTGGCCGCCATGCTCTCGCTGTTCCTGGTGGTGAAGGGCGCGATCGGGGTGCCGATCGCCAACAGCTCGATCCCGCTGTTCGCCCTGGGGCTGGGCGTCTACCTGTTCTCGGTCACGGCGCTGGGCATCATGCTAGCGACCATCGTCAATTCGATGCCGCAGTTCGGCCTGCTGGCCTTCCCCGTCTACATCGTCATGAACCTGCTGTCGGGCGGGCAGACGCCGCTGGAGAGCATGCCGGTCCTGCTGCAGCGGATCATGCAGTTCGTGCCGTCGACCCACTTCGTCGCCTTCTCGCAGGCGGTCCTGTTCCGCGACGCGACCCCGGCGATGGTCTGGCCCGAGCTCTTGAAGATGTTCCTGATCGGCGGCGCCTACAGCGTCTACACCCTGTCGCGGTTCCGAAAAATGCTGGCCGCGGTCAAGTGAGAAGGGGTCTTTCGAAGATGAACCCGCTCCGCATAAGCGCAAGTCTGGCCCTAGCCGCAGGGGTCCTGGCCACGGCCGGATGCAAGACGGTGGGACCCGACTATGTCCGGCCCGAGGTCAGCCTGCCGGCCGGCTATCGTGATGCTCCGGCTTCGGCGGAAGCGTCGGCCTCGCTGGCCGACCTGCCGTGGTGGGCGGTGTTCGACGATCCGGTCCTGCAGGGACTGATCAGCCAGACCCTGGCCAACAATCCCGACCTCCAGGTCTCGGTCGCCCGCATCGCCCAGGCCCGGGCCCTGGTTGGGGTGTCGGCCTCGCAGAGCAAGCCGCAGCTGGGCTATCGCGGCGACGTGGGCGCCCAGTCCACCTTCTCGCCGGACAGCAACGGCGGTCCCGACACGATCGGCTACGGCACGCTGGGCGCGGCGCTGGACTTCTCGTGGGAGTTCGACCTGTGGGGCCGGATCAAGCGCTCGAACGAGGCCGCCGAGGCCAGCCTCCTGCAACAGGAAGAGATCCGGCGGGGCATCCTGCTCAGCCTGACCAGCGACGTGGCGGAAGGCTATTTCCGACTGCTGGAGCTGGACCGCGAGATCGCCATCGCCCAGGAGAGCACCCGCGTCTACGGCGCCACCTTCGACCTGTTCAACCAGCGCTTCGAGGCGGGCCGCGACAGCCGTCTGCCGGTCGAGCGCACCCAGGCCAACCGCGACGCGTCGGAGGCGCGGATCGACGATCTGCGCCGGCGGATCGCGGTGCAGGAGAACGCGCTGAGCGTGCTGATGGGCGCGCCGCCCGGACCGATCCCGCGCGGGCGCCCGCTGCAGAGCCAGACCCTGCCCGCCGCCCCGCTGGGCGCGACCACCGAACTGCTCCAGCGCCGTCCCGACATCCGCGCGGCCGAGCAGGGGATGATCCGCGCCAACGCCGAGGTCGGAGTGGCGGTGGCCAACAAGTTCCCGCGTCTCGGACTGTCGGCCCTGGCCGGCCTGGTCGGCGCCGACGTCAGCGGCGACAGCGGCACGTTCGGCGTGGGCGCGATCGGCCTGGGCCTGGCCGGTCCGATCTTCACCGGCGGGCGGCTGGAGGAGATCTACAACAACCGCAAGGCCTACTGGGACGAGACCGTCGCCCAGTACCGTCATACGGCCCTGATCGCCCTGGGTGAGACGGCCGACGCCCTGGCGGCGCAGAGGACGCTGAACGCCCGACGGGCGTCGCTGGAGCGGCAGGTGGCCGCGCTGCGCCGCTCGATCGACCTGGCCCAGAGCCGCTACGACAACGGCCGCGCCGGCTACTTCGAAGTGCTGGAGGCCCAGCAGCAGCTGTTCCCCGCCGAGGACGCCCTGGCCCAGACCCAGCGCGACCAACTGATCGCGGTGGTCAATCTCTACAAGGCCCTGGGCGGCGGCTGGCAACTGGCCGACGACCAATGGACCAAACCGCAGACCGTCGCCGCTACGGGGGGATGAGATGTCGGACGCAGCCGGCGGTCGCACGCACGCGCAGTTCGAACGTCTGCTGGCCCGCGCCCAGCAGCATCCGCCGCTGGCCACGGCCGTGGCCCATCCGTGCGATCTCGTCTCGCTGGACAGCGCGGTCGAGGCGGCGCGGCTGCGGCTGATCCAGCCGATCCTGGTCGGCCCCGCCGCCCGCATCGCCGAGGTGGCGGCGGCCGGCAAGCTGGACATCTCGTCGTTCGAGCTGATCGACGCCGAGCACAGCCACGACAGTGCCGCCAAGGCCGTCGCCCTGGTGCGCGGCGGACGCGCCGAGGCCCTGATGAAGGGCAGTCTGCATACGGATGAGCTGATGGCGGCGGTGGTCGCCCGCGAGACGGGCATCCGCACCGCCCGGCGGATCAGCCACTGCTTCATCATGGATATACCGGGCCATCCCACCCCGCTGGTGGTGACCGACGCGGCGGTGAACATCGCCCCCACGCTCGAGGACAAGATCCACATCGTCCAGAACGCCATCGACATGACCCGGGTGCTCAGCGAGCGGAAGGGCGAGGACGTGGTCAAGGTCGCTGTGCTCAGCGCTATGGAGACGGTCAATCCCAAGGTGCCCTCGACCCTGGAGGCGGCGGCCCTGTGCAAGATGGTCGACCGGGGCCAGATCACCGGCGCGCTGATCGACGGCCCCCTGGCCCTGGACAACGCCATCAGCCCCGAGGCGGCCGCCATCAAGGGCATCCATTCGCCGGTGGCCGGCCACGCCAACGTGCTGGTGGTGCCCGACCTGGAGGCCGGCAACATGCTGGCTAAGTGCATGTCGTTCCTGTCGAACGCCGACGCGGCGGGGATCGTGCTGGGGGCGCGCGTGCCGATCATCCTGACCAGCCGGGCCGACGCCAAGCTGACCCGCCTGGCCTCCTGCGCGGTGGCCTCCCTGCTGGGGGCCGCGCGTCGGACCTCGGCCGATATCGTCTGACGGGAGGCCACCATGAGCGCCTGCCTGGCGGTTCTCAACGCCGGCTCGTCGAGCCTGAAGTTCGCCGTCTACGACGCCGCGCCCGGCGAGATCCTGTTGTTCAAGGGCCAGCTGGACGGGATCGGCGTCTCGCCACGCCTGGTGCTGAAGGACGCGCGGGGCGAGGCGCTGGAGGAGCAGAGCTGGCCCGCCGACGGGTTCGACCACGCCGCCGCGACCCACGAGGTGCTGAACGCCGCCATTCAGCGCAAGGGCGAGCGCACGGTGCTGGGCGTCGGCCATCGTGTGGTGCACGGCGGGCGGACCTACGCTAGGCCGGTGCGGATCGACGCCTCGGTGATCGCCGCCCTGCGCGCCCTGGAGCCCCTTGCGCCGCTTCACCAGCCGCACAACCTGGCCCCGATCGAGGCTATCGCCGAGGGCGCGCCGCATGTCGCCCAGGTCGCCTGCTTCGACACCGCCTTCCACCGCCGGCAGCCGCCGCTGGCGCAGATGTTCGCCCTGCCGCGCGAGTTCCACGAAGCCGGCGTGCAGCGCTACGGCTTCCACGGCCTGTCCTACGAGTTCGTCTTCATGCGGCTGCGCGAGCTGGCCCCCGAGTTGGCGGAGGGCCGGGTGATCGTCGCCCACCTGGGCAACGGCGCCAGCCTGTGCGCGATCCGCGACGGGCGCAGCGTGGCCAGCACCATGGGCTTCACCGCCGTGGACGGGCTGATGATGGGTACGCGGACCGGCAGCCTGGACCCGGGCGTGCTGATCCACCTGATCGACGCCTACGGCATGGACGCCCGAGGGCTTGAGGACCTGGTCTACAAGCGCTCGGGCCTGCTGGGCGTCTCGGGGATCTCGTCCGACATGCGCGCCCTGCGGGCCTCGTCCGAACCGGAGGCGGCCGAGGCCATCGACCTGTTCGTCTATCGCGTGATCCGCGAGATCGGCTCGATGGCGGCGGCCCTGGGCGGGGTCGACGGCCTGGTCTTCACCGGCGGTATCGGCGAGAACGACGCCCAGGCCCGCGAGGACATCGTCAGGGGCTGCCGCTGGCTGGGCCTGGACATCGACGAGGCCGCCGACCGCTTCGGCCGGCAGGCGCGCCAGATCAGCCCGCATGGCGCGCGGGCGGCGGTCTGGGTCGTGCCCACCGACGAGGAGCGGATGATCGCCTGCCACACGACGGCTTTGCTGAGCTTGGCGCCGGCCGCGAGTTGAGAGGCGCTCGCAAACCCTCTGAGTAGGCGCCGAGGGTTCACCGTGGGCGATCTCGGGTCTTACCCTAATGGCTTGGCCGTGAGCCTGGCCGGACACTGCCGTCGCACGAAAATGAAGGAGGGGCGCCTTCGGCGACCCCCTGCGAAAAGGGCAAGGCGATGGACAGGATGGCGGAAGGGGCGGTCGTTCCCGAACTCGATATGCGCGAGCCTCCGGCGGGATCCGACCGACGGGCCTTCATGATGCGAAGCGCCATGGCGGTGTCGATCGGCGCCCTGACCGGCTGCAAGCCCAAGGATGTGTCCAACATCCCCGCCCAGGCCCCCGGCGCCAAGGGGGCGGCCGCCCCGCCGCTGGATCCCAAACTCGACGTGGTCAAGCGGTCCAAGGGGCCGGTGATGACCACGGTCGAGGAGTTCTACAAGGTCGGCCCGGGCCCGTCGTCGTCGCACACCATCGGTCCGATGCGGATCACCTACGACTTCTACCAGCGCTGCACCAAGCTGCCGGCCGATCAGCTGGCCCAGGCGACCGCGCTGAAGGTCAACCTGTTCGGCAGCCTCAGCGCCACCGGCAAGGGGCACGGCACCGAACGCGCCGCCTTGGCCGGCCTGATCGGCAACGAACCGGCCACGGTCGATCCGGCCTTCCTCGACGGCCTGGCGGCCAACCCCAACCAGACCTTCACGGTGAAGCTGGGCGGCAAGGATATTCCGGTCTCGCTGAAGGACATCATCTACGACGCCCCCAAGGGCGACTTCCATCATCCCAACACCATGACCTGCAAGCTGCTGGCGGGCGACAAGGTGCTGCTGGAGCAGGAATACTATTCGGTCGGCGGCGGCTTCATCGAGTGGAAGGGCTACACGCCGCCCAAGAAAAATCCGCCGAAATATCCGTATGAGCGGATCAGCGAGGTCATCGCGCACTGCAAGCGCGACAACCTGAACCTGGCTCAGTTCGCCATGGCCAACGAGATGGCCATCACCGGCCACAGCGAAGCCGAGGTGAACGCCTTCCTCGACAAGATCCTGGGGGCGATGGACGCGACGGTGAAGACCGGGCTGGCTGCGCCGACCTCGGTTCTGCCCGGACCGATCAAGCTGAAGACCAAGGCCCACGACGTCTATGTCAGCGCCCAGAACCAGGAAGGCGCCGCGCGCAAGGCCATCGCCCTGGTCTCCGCCTACGCTCTGGCCGGCTCGGAGGAGAACGCCCGCGGCCACCTGGTCATCACCGCCCCCACGGGCGGCTCGGCCGGGGTGCTGCCGGCCGTCATCTACTCGCTGGGTCCGGCGGGGGCGAAGATGTCGAAGGAAAAGCTGCGCGAAGCCCTGCTGGCGGGCGCGATCATCGGTTATCTCTGCAAGCACAACGCCACCCTGTCGGCGGCCGAGGGCGGCTGCCAGGCCGAGATCGGCGTGGCCTCGGCCATGGGGGCGGCCGGCATCGCCCAGGCCTATGGCGACCCGCCGCAGGTGGCGGCCAACGCCGCCGAGGGCGCGCTGGAGCACCATCTGGGCATGACCTGCGATCCCGTGGCCGGCTTCGTGCAGGTGCCCTGCATCGAGCGCTGCGCCTTCGGGGCGGTGAAGGCCTGGACCGGCTACCTGATCGCCACCAACGAGGTTCCGGTGAATCGCCGTGTGGACTTCGACTCCACGGTCGACGCCATGGCGCTGACCGCCAAGGAGATGAACTCCAAGTACAAGGAGACCTCCGAAGGCGGTCTCGCGGTTTCCGTCACCCTGTGCTGAGGCGGCGATGCAGCGGAGGATCGCCAGTTCGGGAAGCGTCGGCGGCGTGATCGTCGTCGCCTGGCTGGCGACCTCCGTCTTCTATTTCTACCAGTACGTCTTGCGCTCGGCGCCGGCGGTGATGATGCCCCAGCTGTCCGACGCACTGGGGCTGTCGGCGGCGGGGCTGGCCACGCTGGTGGGCCTTTTCTACTACGGCTACGCCCCGTTCAGCCTGGTGGCGGGCGTGGCCATGGACCAGTTGGGGGCGCGCCGCGTCGTGCCCCTGGGCTGCGGGATCGTGGCGGTGGGGGCGCTGCTGTTCGCCACCGGCGATCCCAACCTGGCGGCGGTGGGACGGTTCCTGCAGGGCGTGGGCGGGGTCTTCGCCCTGATCGGCGCGGCCTATATCGCCACCACCAACTTCCCCGCCTCGCGCGCCGCCACCCTGATCGGTGTGACCCAGATGTTCGGCATGGCCGGCGGCTCGGCGGGGCAGTTCCTGGTGGGACCGGCCATCGCCGGCGGCGTGGGCTGGAAGCTGTTCTGGCTGGCCATGAGCGTGGTCGGCGCGTTGATCGCGGTGCTGCTGCTGGTCGTCATGCCCAGCGGCCGCAAGAGCGGAAACCGCAACTGGCTGGGCTCGGCGGCCAGCGCCGTGTGGACGGTGGCGATCAATCCGCAGTCGATCCTGTGCGGCCTGATCTCGGGCCTGTTCTTCATTCCCACCACCATCTTCGACATGGTGTGGGGTGTGCGGTTCCTGCAGGAGGCGCACGACATGCCCTATGGCATGGCGGTGCTGCGCTCGGCCTCGGTGCCGTTCGGCTGGATCATCGGCTGTCCGCTGGTGGGCATGCTCTCGGACCGCATGGGACGGCGCAAGCCGGTGATCGTCGGCTCGGGCCTGCTGCTGGCCGGCTGCCTGGCGCTGATCCTGTACGGGCCGCCGGACCTGTTCCCGCCGTTCCTGCTGGGCCTGTTCACCGGCATCGCCTCGGGCGCGGCCATGCTGCCCTATACGGTGATCAAGGAGGCCAACCGCCCCGAGCACAGCGGCACGGCCACGGGCGTCGTCAACTTCATCAACTTCTCGTTCTCGGCCCTACTGGGACCTGTGTTCGGCGGCTGGCTGCTGGAGGCGTCGAAGGGCGGCCCGCGCGAGCTGGAGCACTATCAAGCGGCCTTCTCGCCCCTGCTCTACGGGGTGGCCCTGGCGGTGCTGCTGACCCTGCTCTTGCGGGAGACCGGGACCGGAGCCCGATCCGCGACGCCGCCGTCCGTCACCACCAGTCCTGCCTGATCCAGATCCCTTCGGAGACGTCCCATGACCGACACGATTTCGAAGCCCTCTCCGGCGGAGGCCGAAAGGGCGGCCCTGCCGTTCGCGGCGGGCCTGTGGTCGCGCGAGATCGACGTGCGCGACTTCATCCAGCAGCACATCACGCCCTACGAGGGCGACGAGTCGTTCCTGGCGGGACCGACAGAACGCACCAAGGCCATCTGGGCCAAGCTGGAGGCTATGTTCCTCGAGGAGCGCAAGAAGGGCGTGCTGGACGTCTCGCAGATCCCCAGCACGATCATCGCCCACGAGGCCGGCTATATCGACAAGGACAACGAGGTCATCGTCGGCCTGCAGACCGAGGCCCCGCTGAAGCGGGCGATCATGCCCAACGGCGGCTTTCGCATGATCGTCAACTCGCTGAAGACCTACGGCTACGAGCCCGACCCGGCGGTGGTCGAGACCTTCACCAAGTATCGCAAGACCCACAACGAAGGGGTGTTCGACGCCTATACCGACGCCGTGCGCCGCTGCCGTTCCTCGCACGTCCTGACCGGCCTGCCCGACGCCTATGGACGAGGCCGGATAATCGGCGACTACCGCCGGGTGGCGCTCTACGGCGTGGACCGGCTGATCGAGGCCAAACGGGCCGAGAAGGCGGCGCTGGACGACGCCTGGTCGACCGACGAGATCATCCGCGACCGCGAGGAGCTGTCGGAACAGATCCGCGCCCTGGCCGAGCTGAAGGTGATGGCGGCCAAGTACGGCTTCGACATCTCCGGCCCGGCGACCACGGCGCTGGAGGCGGTGCAGTGGCTGTATTTCGGCTACCTGGCCGGGGTGAAGGAACAGAACGGCGCGGCCATGTCGCTGGGCCGGGTGTCGACCTTCCTGGACATCTATTTCGAGCGCGACCTGGCCGCCGGCGTGCTTACCGAGAGTCAGGCCCAGGAGATCATCGACGACTTCGTGATCAAGCTGCGGATCGTCCGTTTCCTGCGCACGCCGGAATATGACGACTTGTTCTCGGGCGATCCCACATGGGTGACCGAGTCGATCGGCGGCCTGGGCGACGACGGGCGGCCGCTGGTGACCAAGACCAGCTTCCGCTTCCTGCAGACCCTCTACAACCTGGGTCCGGCGCCCGAGCCGAACCTGACCATATGGTACTCGCCGCGGCTGCCCGAGGGCTTCCGCCGGTTCACCGCCAAGGTGGCCATCGACACCAGCTCGATCCAGTTCGAGAGCGATGAGATCATGCGCCGCGAGTGGGGCGACGACGGGGCCATTGCCTGCTGCGTCTCGCCCATGCGCATGGGCCGCCAGATGCAGTTCTTCGGCGCCCGCGCCAATCTGGCCAAGTGCATGCTGTACGCCATCAACGGCGGCCGCGACGAGGTCAGCGGCGAACAGATCGCCCCGCCGTTCGGGGCCGTCGAGGGCGACTATCTGGACTTCGAGGACGTGATGGTCCGCTATGAGCGGATGATGGACTGGCTGGCCGGCACCTATGTCAGCGCCATGAATGTCATCCACTACATGCACGACAAGTACGCCTACGAGCGAATCGAGATGGCGCTGCACGACTATTCGCCGTTCCGGACCATGGCGTTCGGCATCGCCGGCATGTCGGTGGTGGCCGACAGCCTGTCGGCGATCAAGTACGGCAAGGTGAAGGTCGTCCGCGACGAGACCGGCCTGGTGGTCGACTACATCACCGAGGGCGACTTCCCCACCTTCGGCAACAACGACAACCGGGTGGACCACCTGGCGTCGTGGCTGGTCACCACGTTCATGGAGAAGCTGCGCAAGTACCCGACCTATCGCCACGCGCGGCACACCCAGTCGGTGCTGACCATCACCTCGAACGTGGTCTACGGCCGGGCGACCGGCAACACGCCGGACGGCCGCCGCAAGGGCGAGCCGTTCGCGCCGGGCGCCAACCCGATGCACGGCCGCGACACCCACGGCATCCACGCCTCGGCGTCGTCGGTGGCCAAGATCCCGTATCGCGACGCCGAGGACGGCATCTCCCTGACCACCACCCTGGTGCCCAGCGGTCTGGGGCGAACATCCGAGGACCGGATCACCAACCTGACCGGCATCCTGGACGCCTTCTTCGGCTCGACCGGCTATCACATGAACATCAACGTCCTGAACAAGGACACCCTGCTGGACGCCATGGAGCATCCGGAGAAGTACCCGTCCCTGACGATCCGGGTGTCGGGCTACGCCGTGAACTTCGTGCGGCTGACCCGCGAGCAGCAGCTGGACGTCATCAACCGCACATTCCATGGCGGCTGACGTGGGGGAGGCGGCGAAGAAGGCGCCGGCCCTGGAGGCCGCCAACGAGTTCGAGCTGCGGGTCGGGCACAGCCAGCACGTGCCGGAGATGAACATCCGCACGGGACTGGCCACCGGCGAGATCGGCTTCCTGCACTCGTTCACCACCGGCTCGGCGGTGGACGGGCCGGGCATCCGGCTGGTGGCCTGGCTGGCCGGCTGCATGTTCCGCTGCCGGTTCTGCCACAACCCCGACACCTGGACGATGACCAACGGCCTGCCCGTGCCCTTCGAGCGGGCCGTGGAGGAGCTGCGGACCTACGCCCACGGCCTGAAGGTGATGGGCGGGGGCCTGACCCTGTCGGGGGGCGAACCCCTGATGCAGGCCCGTTTCGTCGCCCGCCTGTTCGCCGCGGCCAAGGCCATGCGCGTGCACACGGCGATCGAAACCAACGGCTTCTATGCCGAGCGGTTGTCGGACGAGGAACTGTCGAACATCGACCTGGTCATCCTGGACATGAAGGGCTTTACGTCCGAGCAGCACGAGCGGGTCACCGGCGTGCGGGACAATGCCCGGGTCCTGGCTTTCGGCGAGCGGCTGGCCAGGCTGAAGCGCCCGATGTGGCTGCGTTTTGTCCTGGTCCCGGGCCTGACCGACGTGCCGGACGAGATGGCTCGGTTGGCGGACTACAGCGCCGGCTTGGGGGTCGTCCAACGCGTGGAGGTGCTGCCCTTCCACCAAATGGGGGCCTTCAAATGGGCGAGACTTGGGCTCGATTACACGCTCGAAACCACGCCGCCCCCGTCGGCGGAGCAGGTGGAAGCCGCGCTGGCTATCTTCCGCCGGGCGGGGTTGAGCGCCTGCTGAGGAAGCGCCCGGCCAGGACGCCGCCCGCACGGAGCGCCAGCGAAATGTTCCGGTCTGTAGGGGGTTGGCCTGATATTCGCCGAGTACGAAACGAGACGACACTCGCCCGCCCAAGGCCCGCTCTGACGGCGGGGCCGAGGCTGAACCCGGCAGCGGAGGCGAGGGAATGATCTCCGACGCACATCGGCTGTCGCCAGACGAAGTGCTGGCGCGGCTAGGGACGGACGCCCGTGGCGGCCTGAGCGCGGCCGAGGCGCGGCGACGACTGTCCGAGCACGGTCCCAACCAGCTCGCCGCCGCCAAGGCTCGGCCCGCCTGGATGAAGTTCCTGGCCCAATTCCGCGACATACTTGTCCTGCTGCTGATCGCCGCGGGCGTCGTTTCGCTGGCGCTCTGGCGCCACGAGGGGGAGACGCCACTGCCCTACGAGGCCCTGGCGATCTTCGGGATCGTGCTGCTGAACGCGGTCATGGGCTTCGCGCAGGAGGCCCGGGCCGAGCAGGCCTTGGCCGCCTTGGACCGCATGTCAGCAAGCCGGACGACGGTGGTGCGCGAAGGTCTGAGGCAGACCATCGCCGCCACTGAACTGGCGCCCGGCGACATCATCGTCATCGATGAAGGCGACACCATTCCCGCCGACGCCCGGCTTATCAGTGTGGCGGCCCTGCAGGTCGCCGAGGCGGCCCTGACCGGTGAAAGCCTCCCGGTGTCGAAGGATGTGGACACGATCGCCCACGAGGCGGCCTTGGCCGATCGCTACAACATGGTCTTCAGCGGAACGGCGGTCAGCTACGGTCACGGCCTGGCGGTGGTGACGGCCACCGGCATGCACACCCAGATCGGCCGTATCGCCCACCTCCTGGAGAACGCGCCCGCCGAGCCGACCCCGCTCCAGAAGGAGCTCGACCGGATGGGAAAACGGTTGGCGCTGGTGGTGGTGGCGATCGCGGCCGTCATGGTCGCGACCCTGGTCTTCGTGCAAGGAGCGGAGGACGGGGCGGTGTTCGACGCCTTCATTCTGGGCGTCGCGCTGGCGGTGGCGGCGGTGCCCGAGGGGTTGCCGGCGGTGGTCACCACCGTCCTCTCGATGGGCGTGCAGCGCATGGCGCGACGCAAGGCGATCGTGCGACATCTGTCATCGGTCGAGACCCTGGGTTCGGCCGACGTGATCGCCTCGGACAAGACCGGCACGCTCACCCGCAACGAAATGACCGTCCGCCGTGTGATCACCGCGAGCGCGGCCGTCAGTTTCGCGGGTGGTCCTGAAGGCGGGATCGGTCTGGCCGATGGCGGGGTGGTCGAAGGGGCCGCGCGAGAGGAGCTCTTGCGTGTGCTCGCGGCGGCCAGTCGCGCCAACAATGCGGTGATCCAGCAGCAGAATGGGATCGCGACGGTCCTCGGCGATCCCACCGAGGGCGCGCTCCTGTTGGCGGCTCACAAAATGGGTACGGACTTGAATGAGCGCTTGGCCCAGTTCACGCGCGTCGCCGAGGTGCCGTTCTCTTCCGAGCGCAAGCTGATGAGCACGGTCGAGGCCGATTCCGCGCACCGGGAACGCTTCCTGGCGGTCACCAAGGGGGCCCCGGATGTATTGCTGCCGCGCTGTGCGAGCGAGTTGGTGGGCAAGGAGGTCCGTCCTCTTACGCCCGAGCGCAGGGCGGCGATCCTCGCGGCGAACGACGGCTTGGCCGATGAAGCCATGCGCACGCTGGGCGTGGCTTTTCGGGTCCTGCCCGGCGCCGGCTTCGAGGTGGAAGACGTCGGCGAAGAACTCGAGCAGGGGCTCGTCATGCTGGGCCTGGTCGGGATCATCGACCCGCCGCGCGAGGAGGCGAAGGAGGCCGTTGCGCGCGCCAAGCGTGCGGGCATCCGGCCGATCATGATCACCGGCGACCATCCTCGCACGGCCCTCGTCATCGCCCGTGAACTGGGGCTGGTCGACAACGACCGCACCGCGACCGGCGTCGAGCTGGCCTCGATGTCGGACGACGACCTCGCGGAGGTGATTTCGACGACCTCGGTCTTCGCCCGCGTGAACCCGGAACACAAGCTGAGGATCGTCCAGGCGCTCCAGAGGCAGGGACGGATCGTCGGCATGACCGGCGACGGGGTCAACGACGCCCCGGCTCTGAAGGCCGCCGACATCGGGATCGCCATGGGCGTTACCGGCACCGAGGTCTCCAAGCAGGCGGCGGACATGATCCTGGCCGACGACAACTTCGCCACGATCGTCGCGGCCGTGGAGGAGGGGCGGGCGATCTTCGACAATATCCGCAAGTTCCTCTGCTATCTGCTGTCGTCCAATATCGGCGAAGTCATGACCATGTTCTTCGGCGTGCTGCTGGCCGACATCATCGGTCTGACGGGACACGGTCATGGCTTGGTGCTGCCGCTGCTGGCCACCCAGATCCTCTGGATCAATCTGATCACTGATGGAGCGCCGGCCCTGGCGCTGGGTGTCGAGCCCAGCGCTCCGGGGGTCATGGACCATTCGCCGCGGGCTAGGAGCGAGGGCATAATCACCGCTTCGATGTGGCGCGGCATTCTCCTTGTCGGCGCCATCATGGCGGCCGGCACGCTGGCGGTGCTGGACGGGGCTCTGCCCGGCGGGCTGATCGACGGTTCCGGCACGCTGGCCTACGCCCAGACGATGGCCTTCACGACCCTGATGATGTTTCAGGCCTTCAACGCCCTGAACGTGCGATCCGACGAGCAGAGCGTCCTGGTCGGCCTGTTCCGGAACCGCTGGCTCTGGGCAGGCTTGGCCCTGTCGCTGGTGCTGCAGTTGGTCGTGGTCTACACGCCCGTCTTTCAGACGGCGTTTTCGACCGTGCCCTTGAGCGCTTCCGACTGGCTGGTCTGCGTGACCGTCGCAAGCTCGGTGGTTTGGATCGTCGAGATCATGAAGTGGCGCCGGCGGTGTAGCACTTCGAACCAATGGGCTTAGAATCACCCTCTTGGGGCAAGGTCCAACACCTACGGCGTAAAGTTGTCAGGTCGAAATTGCGGAAGGTGGCCGCCACAGCTAGATCGACGGCTTAGTGGGACATCGCTGAGTTGCAACGATAGTAAAGCAAGGCGGCTGCGGGCGTAGGCCCGGGTCAGGTTGGACCACTGGTACTGGCCCCCGGCCGGCAGGATCAGGAACTTCTCGGCGAGCTCGTCCAGAGCGGCGGCGGCGGCGTTGGCGTCGAGCGCGGGGTCGGTGACGGCGTCGAGGGCGGCCTCGAGGCCGAACGGGCCGGGGAGCTTGGAGAGACGCTCGAAGACGCGACGCTCCGGGGTGGACAGCAAGGCGTAGCTCCAGTCGAATGATGCTTCGAGCGTGCGTTGCCGCGAAAGCGCCGTCCGCCGCCCGGGCCAGAGCAGGCTGCGCCCGTCCTCGTGCATCTTCAAGGTGGTGGCCGGACCGTAGGTCGCCGCGCGGATGGCGGCGTGCTCGATCGCCAGGGCCACCCCGTCGAGACGCCCGCACAAGCGAGCGACCGTCCGCAGTTGAGCCTCGTCCTCGCCCACCGGGCCGCCGGCGGTCGAGGCGTGATGCAGGAAGAGCTCGACCGCCGGGCACGCGAGCAGGGCCTCGCGGCCGAGGCGCGCGCCTTCGACGGGGATGTCGTGAGGCGAAAGCCGGTGGACGTGCTCATTGCGGGCGCGCAGCGTCTGGCGGCTGGTGGCCAGAAGCCGAACGCCCGGCGCGGCCGCGGCGATCAGCTCGAGGAGATCGGCGACCGGCGCGAGAAGATGTTCGCAGTTGTCTAACACGAGCAGTTGCGTCCGCCCGCGCAGATGGTCGAGGACGGCGGCCATCGGGTCCTCCTGGCTGGTTCCGCCGCGGAGCGCCTGGGCGATCATCGGAACGAGGCGGTCCGGCGTGCTGACGACCGAAAGGTCGATGAAATCCGCGCCGTGAGCGAAGCCGGCCTGGACTTCGTGAGCGATCTCCACGGCCAGGCTGGTCTTGCCCACGCCGGGTGCGCCGACGATCGTCAACAGGCGTGTCGCGGCGAGGCGCTCGATAAGATCGCGCAGGTCCCGGCCGCGCCCGATGAGCCGATCCACCCGGCTGGGCAGCCTGGGGGCGCGCCGGACGCCGGCGATGGGCGCCAGCGGCCGATCGATCCCGGCGCGTTGCAAGGCGCCGACGAAGGCGTAGCCCACGCCGACCTGGGTCGTGATCAGGCGGGCGTCGCCGCGCCCGTCGTCCAGGATCTTTCGCAGGCGGGTCATGTGAAAGCGCAGCGCCGCGTCCTCGACGACGACATCCGGCCAGACCCTCTGGACCAGCTCGCGCTTGGGCACGACGCGACCCGGTTGCTCCAGCAGCGCCAACAGCAGGTCGAACGATCGGCCGCCGATCTTGACGGGCGCGCCGTCCTTGGTCAGCAGCCGTTCCTGGGGCGACAGGACGAAGCGATCGAAGCCCATCCGCCCGACGTCGGGCGACGGTCCGCCGGAAGGCGGGGGGACGATCGAAAGATGGCCTCGCGAGGCGTTCATGGCTCTATGCACGACCTTCGAATCCCGGGCGGCGCGGACGTCGCGGCTCGCCGAGGCCGGGCTTGTGCGAGGGCGTGCGCATGCCATAAGCGCGACAGATCCGTCGCGTTGTCAGCGCGTCGGCGAGGTAGATGACGACGGGACTGGGTTGGCGCATTCGTTCGTACTCCGCGATCAGGACCAGGAACGCAGCGTTGGTCCAACCCCGTACGCGGCGGTCCGACTTTTTTTGAAGCCCGCGCGTTTCGGACGGCGGCCTGTGCGCCATGGGCTGTTGGGTCTCGCATTTGGCGTCGTCGTGACGGCCTGGGCCACGCAGGGGCTGGCCGGCGTCTCCATGACGCTGGACATGCCGGCGCAGTCGCTCTCCCTCACGCTCAAACGGGTGGCGCGAGCCGGCTCGGTGGAGCTGGCCTTCGACCGGGCCATGACCGACAAGCTGCGCGCGCCGAGCCTGAAGGGGCGTTACACGGTCGACCAGGCGCTGGCGGCCGCACTGGCTTCGACGGGGCTCGCGATCCAGCGGACCAGCGACGGCGCCTATGTGATCAAGCCGGCTTCCAGTCCGCCGCGCGTCAACCCGACCGACGCGGGGGATGGGGCGGTGTCCGAGATCCTGGTCATGGGACGGCGCAACCTGAATACGGGCATCCGCCGCACCCGCGATGATATCCAGCCCTACGACGTGGCGCTGGACGAGACGATCCGCCAGGCCGGCGGCGTCGATATCGAGACGTTCATCCGCAAGACGATGCCCGCCAACGCCCAGGCCGCATCCCTGACCCAGGCGCCGGCGGCCAACTCCGCCTCGGCGCGTTCGCGGATCGACCTGCTGGGCCTGGGCAGCGGCCAGACCCTGGTGCTGGTCGACGGGCGACGCCTGCCCAATGCCCCGGAGGCGGTGGGCGCCAGCGCCGGCTTCGTCCAGGCGGACATCAACGGCATCCCGCTGGCCGCCGTCGAACGCATCGAGGTGCTCACCGCCGCGGCCGGCGCGCTGTATGGCCCCGGCGCCACCGGAGGCGTGGTCAACATCATCCTCAAGCGCGACTACCAGGGCGCGGAGGTGAAGGTGAGCCAGGGCTTCACCCAGCACGGCGGCGGCCTGGCCTCGCGGCTGGACGCGACGATCGGGCGGACCTTCAGCGACGGCCGGGGCGGACTGTCGGTGCGGATCGGCCTGGGTCGCAACCAGGGACTGGATGTCGGCGAGCGCCTATTCGGGGAGCGCGCCCTGACGGCCAGCGGCGCCGACTTCATCGCCGGGGGCGTGCCCAGGGCCTATCTGCCGGTCGGCATGGGCGTGAACGTCGTCAGCACCGGCGGCGCGCTGACGCTGAAGCCCGAATACGGCGGCGGCGCGCTGGGGGCGGCCTTCACCACCTTCTCGACCTCGGGCTTCACCGCCGAGGAGGCCCTGACCAACGCCGGCAAGCTGGACCTGGAGCTTTCGGACGACGCTTTCGGCGTGAAGCAGAGCCTGGTCACCGAGACCTCGCGGCGCGCGCTGATCATCGGCGGACGGCAGGAAGTCGGGATCCTGGAGGGCTTCTTCGACTATCTGCGCCTCGACAATCGCGGCCGGGCGACGGTGCCGGCGGGCGACACGGTGCTGACGATGCCCTCGACGTCGCCGCTCAATCCGTTCGAGCAGTCGGTCTATGTGTCGCGCTCGGTTCCCTGGGACGGGGTCGTCCGCAACCGCAGCCTGACCCAGAAGATCGGGGCGGGTGTGATCGCCCGTTTGCCGCACGGGTGGATGGCCGAAGGCGACGTCAATTGGAGCAAATCTGAGGTTCGGGTCGCCAACGACGCCCGGGGCGCCAGCGTCTTCGCCGGCGTCTCGACCAGCGTGGGCGCCAAGCAGGTGGGACCGGACCTGTCGCCGTTCGCGCCCCAGGATCTGTTCCTGGCGACCTATCGCAATTACCAGTTGGCCGGCGGTTCGCTGCTGACGCTCAGCGATACGCTGGAAGACATCAACCTGCGCGCCTCGGGGCCGCTGTGGCGTCTGCCGGGCGGCCCGCTGACCATGACGCTGTCGGCGGAGGTCGCGCGCGAGCGGGCGCCGGGCGGCCGTCGCTCGGGCTATGACCGCAGCACCGCCAAGCCCCAGACGGTCCAGGGCAATAGGCTGGATCTCACGACCCGTTCGGCCGCCGCCGAGTGGCGGGCGCCGCTGGGGGCGAGCGACGCCCCGGCGCCTTTCAGAGACCTGGAGCTGCAGCTCGCCGTGCGGGCGGACGACTATCGCATGGTGGCGCCGCGGTCGGACCAGACGATCGGCCAGGGCGGCGTCGCCATCCTCAGCGACATCGTCTCCGAGCATGTGGTCCTGGCCAAGACGCTGGGCCTGAAGACTTTCGTCGCCGACGGGGTCATGCTGCGCGCCAGCTACAGCGAAGGACATCTGCCGCCGCGTTCGGATCAGGTCCAGCCGGTGGTCTTGTCGGTGAATGGGACCGGCTATCCCGGCGTCGATCCCAAGCGCGGCGACCAGACGCTGGGCATGACCGGGCCGTTCCAACTGGTCCAGGGCGGATCGCCCGACCTCGATCCCGAGGTGGCGCGCACCTTCGGCCTGGGCCTGGTCGTCGAGCCGCCGTGGCTGGCCGGCGCGCGCCTGTCGATCGACTATCTGCGCACCGACAAGAGCCGGGAGATCTCGGCGTTCTCGTCCGACCCGGTCGAGTTCATCCTGGCGAATGAAGCCCTGTATCCGTCCCGTGTGGTCCGCGCGCCCCTGACCGACGCCGACCGCGCCAGGGGCTTCACGGCGGGGGCGATCACGCGGCTGGACATCACGACGATGAACGTCGGCCGCTCGATCGCCGAGACCGTCGACGTCGGCGCCGAGTATGGCCGGCGGGCGTTCGGCGGCGACGCCAAGGTCTATCTGCGCGGCGTCTGGCAGCCCAGCTATCGCCGCCGCGTGAACGCCGAGAGGGCGTGGATCGAGACCGCCGGTTACAGCGACGGCCCCCTGCGCATCCGCGCCTTCGCCGGCGCGCGATGGACGGGACAAGCGCTCAGCCTGGGCCTGAACGCCCAATACTACGCCAGCTACCGGGTGGCGGATTCCGGGCTCTCGCCGGTCTTCATCACCCAGTACCTGGCCAGGCTGAAGGGCGGCAGCGTACCCTCGCAGGTCTATCTGGACGCCTTCTCGACCTGGTCGGTCGGCGACAGGACGCAGGTCCAGCTGATCGTGCGCAACCTGGCCGACGCGACGCCGCCTTTCGCCTTCGCCTCCGCCATGGGCTACAGCCCTTATGGCGACGCCAGCGGACGCGCCTTCGAGATCAACCTAACGCGCAGGTTCTAAGGACCGGATCTCCAGCGTGTCGCCCACCCGGACCGCGCGCACCGGCAGCAGCATCGACACGGTGCGCAGGAACCGCTCGGGCTCGCCCAGCTTGAACCGGCCGCTGATCTTCAAGGCTCCGACGCGAGGATCGGTAATGACCATCTTGCGACCGCCGTGCCGGTTCATCTCGGCGACCGCGTCGGTCAGCGGCGTGTCGGAGAACTCCACGAAGCCGTCGCGCCAGGCCAGGACCATGTTCAGGTCCACCGTCTGCAGCATGGGCGGACGGCCGTCGCGCAGCATCAGGCGCTGACCAGGCTTCAGCTCGTGGACGGGCGGGCCGCCCCGCGTCCCGACGGCGATGCCGCCTTCGGCCAGGGTCACCGACATCATGCCGGGCATGACGCGGACGCTGAACTCGGTGCCGCGGTCGACGATGGTCTGGTCGCGGGCGTCCACCGAGAACGGCCGCGCCGGATCGTGGCCGACCTGGATGTAAGTCTGCCCGCTCAGCACCCGCAGACGCCGCGCCTTGTCGTCGAACGCCACCTCGACGCGGGTGTCGCTGTCCAGGTCCAGGCGCGTGCCGTCGGCCAGGGTCACGGCGCGGCGTTCGCCCACCAGGGTGGCCAGTTGCTGGGTCGGGACCGGCGCGACCTGGGAGGCCGAAGGGTCCCGCGCGGTCCAGTACCGCCACCCCACGGCCCCGCCGAGCAGGACGGCGACGGCGACGCAAGCGGCGGCGAGGGCGCGGGGCCACGAGACGGCCGGCCGGGCGGCCAGGGCGCTGGCACGCAGGGCTTCGGCCAGGGGATCATCCCGCAGGTCATCGGCGGCGCGGCTCCACAGCGCCTGGGCGCGCGCCCAGGCCGCCGCGTGACGCTCGGACTCATTCAGCCAGGCCAGGAACGCCGGGTCGGCGACGGTCGCGGAATCGGCGTCGTGCCGGGCCAGCCAATAGGCGGCGGCGTCTTCCAGGGACAGGCCGGCGGTGATCGAAGAAGGCGGTCGGTTAGACGTCATCGCTTGTCTCCCCGAGCGAAAGAAGGTGTCTGGCGGCGCGCTGGACGTGCTTTTCGACCGCGCTCAACGATAGTCCCAGGCGGCGTGCGATCTCCGGATGGGAGAGGCCCTCCAGGCGGCGCAGGACGAAGATGGTTCGCGTGCGCTCGGGCAGGGCCATGATCGCCCGGGTGGTCGAGCGCAGCGCCTCGCGGGCCAGGACCGTCTGTTCGGGCGAGACGTCGGCCTGTGAATGCAGGTCCGGCTCGAACGGGACGTGGCTGGCGCTCAGGCGTACGCGGCGGCGGCGGAGGCGGTCCTTCAGGACGCTGGCGGCGGTGGTGAAGACATAGCCTTCGAACCGGTCCAGCTCCCGGCTGTCGCCGCGTCGGACGATACGCAGGAAAACCTCTTGCACCAGGTCTTCCACCTCGTTGGCGTCGGGCAGGCGACGCTGGAAATAGCGGGTCAGCGCGCCCCTGAGCGCGCGCGAGCGGGCGGCAAGGTCGGTCTCGCCATCGTTGTCCGAGTTGTCTTCAAATCCCGCGCGCATGCGGGTGATATCATGGAGCAGTTCGGTCCAGCCCGTCCATCGCGGAGCCTGGTTCACGAGGCCGGGCCGGGATCGTCGAAGTCCGTCGAGGCGCTGAGCGGACCCCAGCGTTCGAGTTCGGCGAGCCTGTCTTGATCGGCCGCGCTGATCGCCGCGATGGCGTCGCTCCCCAGCGGCAGTCTCAAGGGCGGCTCGGCCATGACGGCCACCTTCAGCAGAACCTGGGCGGCGCGGTGCGGATCGCCCGGCTGCCGACCGTCGTACTGGGCCTGCATCCGCGCGGCCTTGCCGACCACGGCGTCGTACTCCGGACGTCCGGCGTTCAGCGTGGTGGAGGCGCCGGCGAAGTCGGTGCGGAAGCCGCCGGGCTCGACGATCGTGACCTTCACCCCGACCAGGGCCATCTCCTGGGCCAGCACCTCGGAGAAGCCTTCGACGCCCCATTTGGCGGCCGAATAGGCGGCCCGGCCGGGCGCGCCGCGCCGCCCGCCCACCGACGAGAGCTGGATGAAGTGGCCCGAGCCCTGCTCGCGCAGCACGGGGATGGCCGCCTTGGTGACGATGATCGTCCCGAACAGGTTGGCCTCGATCTGCTTGCGGAAGTCCTCGAGCGCGGTGTCCTCCACCGAGCCGATGTCGCCGTAGCCGGCGTTGTTGACCACCACGTCCAGGCCGCCGAAGGCCTCGACCGCCAGGGCCACGGCGCGGGCCGCCGCGTCTGGATCGGTGACGTCCAGGGCCGCTGGCCGAACCGCGTCGCCGTAATGCTCGGCCAGATCCGTCAGGGCGGCGGGGTCGCGGGCGGTGGCGATCACCCGATGGCCGGCTTCCAGCGCGGCTTGGGTCAGGGCCCGGCCAAGACCGCGCGAGGAACCGGTGATGAGCCATCTCTGGGACATGTCTTCTCTCCTTGAGGTTCCTCGCGCGGCCCAAGGCCGCGTCCAGGGATCAGTTGGCGGCCGCGGCCTCGATCAGCTTGGCCACTTCATGCGGGTGCGAGATCATCACGACGTGCGAGGCGCCGGGGATCGTGACGACCTTCTTGGCCTGGGCGCGCTCGGCCATCCACTTCATGGCGGCGGGCGGGATGTTGCGGTCGGCCTCGCCATAAACCCACCACGACGGCAGGGTCTTCCAGGCGGTGGCGACCGACTTCTCGGCTCCGGCCGCGTCGGTCAGCGGGCGCTGGGCCACGGCCATCAGCTTGGCCTGGGCCAGGGGCACGTCAGCGGCGAACTGGGCGGGGAACTTGTCCTGCTGGATATAGAGGTCGTGGGCGCCGCCGGGCAGGTCGACCGGCTTGTCCAGCGTCGGAGGCAGGGTGCTGCCGGGGAACTTGCCGGTCAGGTCGAAGATGCTCTCGCCGACCTCGGGGGCGAAGGCGGCCACATAGACCAGCGACTTGACGTTGGTCGCGCCGTCGGCGGCGGCCGAGATCACCGTGCCGCCGTACGAGTGGCCCACCAGGACGACCGGGCCGGGGATGGAATTGATCACCGTGCGGACAGCCGCGGCGTCGCTGGCCACGCCGCGCAGCGGGTTGGCGGCGGCCACGACATGGTAGCCGTCGCGGGTCAGGTCGGCGACCACGCCGTTCCAGCTGCTGGAATCGGCGAAGGCGCCGTGGACCAGCACGACGGTGGGCTTGGTCTGAGCGTGGGCGGCGACCAGGCCGGTCAGGCTGAAGGCCAGGGCCAGGGCCAGGGGTTTCTGGATCATTGGAGCATCTCCATGGGAGGTTGGAAGGCGGACAGGATGGCGTGGGGATCGCGCGCGTCTTGAAGGAAGCTACGGCTATCCGAAGGTGAAGACGTAGGCGCGCAGGCCGGGGTCCAGGGCCTGGAGCTCGAAGGTGCGGTCCTCGACCGGCCGGGACTGGCGGACCAGCTGGTACATGCGCGGGCGATCGACCAGCGCCATGCCGTCTGCGCCGACGTCCCAGCCGTGATCCGGTCCTGGCGCCTGTCCGTCCAGCCGCACGCGAATGCGCACCGGACGGCCCTGCATGGCGGGGGCCAGCACCATGTGCAGGTCGCGGGCGTGGAAGCGATGGGCGATGGCGGCGTTCGGCGTGATGCTGGTGGCGAACTCCTCGCCGGCGTTCCAGCCGCCCGACAGGCTCCACCGGTTCACTGGCAGGTCGCGTGGCGGGTGGTACGTCTGCTCGACGTCGCGCCGCAGGCCGCCGGGATAGACGAAATCAGCCGCCTGGGCATAGCCGACATAGGTCTCGCCGGACTCCAGGTCGCGCCAGTCGGGCGCCGCCTGCGGACCAACGCCGGTCACGTCCGATAGACCCTCGGGCGCGCCGGGGCTGGGGCCCTGCGACAGCAGCTTCTGGATCAAGCGCTCGATCTGGTCGTAGCGGCCCTCGCCGTCGACCTGGCCCCGAACGCGACCATCGGCCCCGATTACGTAGAAGGCCGGCCAGGCGTTGTTGCCGAACGCGCGCCAGATGCGCCGGTCGCTGTCGACGACGACGGGGAAGGTGACGTCCAGGTCCTTCAACGCCTGGCGAATGTTGGGAAGTTCGGTCTCGAAGGCGAACTCAGGGGTGTGGACGCCCACCACCGTCAGGCCGCGCGCGCCATACCGCGCCTGCCAAGCCCGCAGATAGGGCAGGACCCGCAGGCTGTTGATGCAGGAATAGGTCCAGAAGCAGACCAGCATTACCCGGCCTTCCAGGGCGTCGGCGTCTAGGGCGGGGCCGCCCAGCCAGGGTCCGCCCAGGGCCAGAGCGCTTAGGGCGGGCGAACCATTCAGCGCCCGGGCCAGGGCCTCGCGCGCGGGCGGCAGGGCCAGCACGCCGCCTAGCGATAGCGGGACCAGGCCCGCCGCCGCGCCTTTCAGCCAGCCCCGCCGGGACGGCCGGTCAGACGAGGTTGAACGCGACATCGATATTGCCCTCCAGGGCCTTGGAGTAGGGGCAGGTGCGGTGGGCGGCCTCCACCAGTTGCTGGGCGATGTCGGGGTCCAGGCCCGGCGTCGAGATGTTCAGCCGCGCGGCCAGGAAGAAGCCGCTCCCGTCCGTGTTCAGATCGATCTCGGCGTCGATGGCCACATCCTTCAGGATCACGCCCTGCTGGCGCGCGGCGATGGCCATGGCGCCCTGGAAGCAGGCCGACCAGCCGGCCGCCAGCAACTGCTCCGGATTGGTCCCGGCGCCCGGACCGCCCGGCGTCGACAACTTGATGTCCAGGCGGCCGTCTTCGCTGCGCGCGGCGCCGTCGCGGCCGCCGGTGACGTGGACCTTGCCGGTGTAGAGGGTCTGCATGGGGAGTTCTCTCTGTTGGGGATCAGCGGAGGAAGCGGAAGGCCGCGCGGACTTCCTGGGCGAACAGCTGCGGCTGTTCCCAGGCCGCGAAGTGGCCGCCGTTCGAGGCCTCGTTGAAATAGACGAGGTCGCGGTAGCAGCGCTGGGCCCAGGTCTTGGGCGCGCGGAAGATCTCGCCGGGAAAGACGCTGACGGCCACCGGCAGGTCGATCACGCCCCGGGCGTTGAAGTTGTTGGAGTGGTCTTCCCAATAGATCCGCGCCGCCGAGGCGCCGGTCGCGGTCAGCCAGTACAGCGAGAAGTCGTCCAGGATCTCGTCGCGGGTCAGCACCTTCAGCGGATCGCCGCCGCTGTAGGTCCACTGCGAGATCTTCTCGTACATCCAGGCGGCCATGCCGACGGGCGAGTCCACCAGCGAGTAGCCGATGGTCTGCGGGCGGGTGTTCATCATCGCCGCGTAGGCCGAGTTGTCGCGATAGAAGGCCTCCAGCTGGTCGAAGGCGCGACTCTCCTGAACGGTCAGGGTGGCGGGGGCGGCATCGCCGGCGGCCAGGAGGTGGGCGATCTCGGCGGGCACGACGGCGGGCATGTTCAGGTGGATGGCCAACAGGCCGGGGACCTTCTGCAACGCCATGCGCTGGGAGATCACCGAGCCGCAGTCGCCGCCCTGCGAGACGTAGCGGTCATAGCCCAGGCGCAGCATCAGCTGCGACCAGGCCCGGCCGATGTGGTCCGAGCCCCAGCCGGGGACGGTGGGCTTGGCCGAGAAGCCGAAGCCCGGGATCGACGGGATCACCAGGTGGAAGGCGTCCTTGGCCTCGCCGCCGTGGGCGGTGGGGTTTGTCAGGGGATCGATGGCCTTGAGGAACTCCAGGATCGAGCCCGGCCAGCCATGGGTCAGCAGCATCGGCATGGCGTTCTCGTGCCGCGAGCGGACATGGATGAACTGGATGTCCAGCCCGTCGATCTGCGTCACGAACATCGGCAGGGCGTTCAGCCGGGCCTCGACCTTGCGCCAGTCGTAGGCGCCGGCCCAGTAGGCCATCAGCGGCTCCAGCGTGCGGCGGCGCACGCCTTGGGTGTCGTCGCTGACCGGCTCGGCGTCCGCCCAGCGGGTCTCGGCGATGCGGCGCTTCATGGCGACGATGTCGGCCTGAGGGATGGCGACCTTGAACGGCCTGACAGCCGGTGATGACGGCCTGGCGAGCGCAGGGGCGAGGGCCGCCGCGCCGGCCATGGCGAGGCCGCCGACCACCGCGCGGCGGGTGGCCGGGAAGAGCTGATCTTTCAAAGGAAACTCCTTGGGGAGGGGAGGCGACGTCCCGCGCGCGCCTAGGGGGCGTAGCGGGTGAAGACGTAGTCGCGGTCGGGCGAGAGGGTGGCGTGACACGAAAAGCAGGTCTCGTGCTGGGCCTGGTCCACCGGCTTGCCGTCGATGAAGCGACCGAAGCCCCAGCCGCCGGTCGAGGCGTAGCGCTTGGAATCCTTGACCATCACCTGGACCGTGGTCGCCTTGCCCGGGACCGAGGCGGGGGCGAAGTCGGGCGAGGCGGTGTGCTTCCAGGCCAGCTTGACCAGCACCGCGCCATCAGGAAACGGCCGCGTCTTGCCGGTCCGGTACGCTTTCAACGCCTTGCCGTTGCCGACCGTGGCGCGTAGTTCGTCCAGCGGCGCGGCCTCCTGGGCAGGGGCGACCAAGGTCCAGTCGCGATAGCCGGCCGGAATGCGCACGCCGTAGATCGGCGACGCCTCCGAGGCCGGTTTCGTCCAGGCCCAGGCCGTGGCGTCTGCCCAGCAAAGTCCGGCGACGACGGCGCTGGCTCCGGCGGCGAGAACAAGCAGGAAGGGCGACTTCATGGGCCCGGCTCCTACAGCTTGCCGACGTCGAGCACGGCCTGGGCGAAGGCGGCCGGCGCCTCCTGCGGCAGGTTGTGGCCGACGCCGCCGGTGATCAGGCGATGGGCGTAGGGGCCCTTGAACTTGCCGGCATAGGCGGCGGGCGGCGGATGCGGCGCGCCGTTGGCGTCGCCCTCCAGGGTGATGGACGGGATGGTGATCGGCGGACTGGCGGCCAGCTTTGCCTCCAGCTCGTCGAACTTGGCCTCGCCCTGGGCCAGGCCCAGCCGCCAGCGGTAGTTGTGGATCACGATGTCGACGTGGTCGGGATTGGCGAACGACTTGGCCGTGCGGGCGAAGGTCGCGTCGTCGAACTTCCATTGGGGCGAGGCCAGGGTCCAGATCAGCCGGTTGAACGCCTCGGTATTGGCCGCGTAGCCCGCCCGACCGCGCTCGGTGGCGAAATAGAACTGGTACCACCATTGGAGTTCCGCCGACGGCGGAAGCGGGGCGGCGTTCGCCTTCTGGCTGCCGATCAAATAGCCGCTGACGCTGACCAGGGCCTTGCAGCGCTCGGGCCACAGGGCGGCCATGATGTCGGCCGTGCGCGCGCCCCAGTCGAAGCCGGCGATGGTGGCCTGCTTGATCTTGAGGGCGTCCAGCAGGGCGATCCCGTCCACGGCCAGGGCGGCCTGCTGGCCGTTGCGCGGGGTGTCGGCCGAGCGGAAGCGGGTGGTCCCGTGGCCCCGCAGGTGCGGGATGATGACGCGATGGCCGGCCGCGACCAGCCGGGGCGCGACCTCGACGAAGGCGTGGATGTCGTAAGGCCAGCCGTGCAGCAACAGGACCGCCGGACCGTCCTTGGGGCCCATGTCGACATAGCCGATGTCCAGGACGCCGGCGTCGATCTGCTTGATGGCGTCGAAGGTCGACGCCGCTGAAGCACCCGCCGGAATTTGGGCGCGGGCTCCGGTGGGGAGGCTGGCGAGCAGGGACGCGAAGGTCGCCGCGCGGATGAAGCCCCGCCGATGCGGGTCCTGGTCCTTCGGGGGCGCGATGGGCATGACGAGGCTCCTCGGTTGCGTGGGTCGATACTAGGTCGGGCGGTGGAGGACCGGGCGTGAGTTGGTGTGAGCGCGCGTGATCCTCTGCGTCGCCTGGCGCCTATGCGGTCCATCCGCCATCGATGGTGAGGCTCGCCCCGGTCATGTAGGCCGCGCCGGGACCGGCCAGCCAGGCGACCAGGTCGGCGATCTCTTCCGGCTGGCCGATGCGGCCGAGCGGGAGCTTGGGGGTGATGTAGGCCATCAGGTCGGCGGTCATGTCGGTGCTCACCGGACCGGGCTGGACGTTGTTGACGGTGATCTGGCGAGGCGCGAAGTCCAACGCCGCTCCGCGCACCAGTTGGGCGACCGCGGCCTTGGTCATGGCGTACACGCTGGAGCCCGGCGCGCCGATGCGCTCGGCGGTGTTGCTACCGATGGTGACGATGCGGCCGCCATCCATCATGTGCGGCGCCGCGTAATGGATCGCCGCGAACACTCCGCGCACATTGACCGCCAGCATGCGGTCGAAGTCGGGGAGCGCGAACTGGTCGATGGCGCCGCTGATCAGCACGCCCGCGTTGACCACCAGCACGCCCAGGTTTCCGAAGCGCTCGACGGCGGTTTCGACCGCCTTGCGGACGGCTTCCGGATCGGCGCTGTCGGCCTGCATGGTGAGCGCGGTTCCGCCCTCGGCCTCGATGTCCTTGGCCAAGGCCGCGGCCTTGTCCGGCGCGCTGACATAGGTGAACGCGACGGGGCGGCCCTCGGCGGCGAGGCGCCGGACGATGGCGGCGCCCATGCCGCGCGAACCGCCGAACACCAGGGCCGGGCCGGTGGGGGAGAAGGGGATGGTCATGACTTCTTTCCATTCTTGACTGATCGGTCCAATACCTCTCTGGCATTCCGGACCGATCAGTCAAGAACATTCTGGACTCATCGATCCAGAATGTTAGGATGCCGTATGGCCAGACCTTCAGAATTCGACCGAGACGAGGCGATCGCCAGCGCGATCAAGGTGTTCGCGCGCCATGGCTTCGAGGCCGCGTCGACCAGCGACCTGCTCGAAGGCATGGGCATCGGGCGGCAGAGCCTGTACGGCGCCTTCGGCGACAAGCGTCGCCTGTTTCTGGAGGCCCTGAAGCGGTATTCGGCCGACTCCCTGGCGCAGATCACGCAGGCCTTGTCGGCGGGCACGGCCGCCGAGGGGATCGAAGAGGCGCTGTTGGTGGGGCTGGGCGGAAGCGACGAGATCGAGACCGGATGTCTCGGCGTAGGCTCGATCGTCGAGTTCAGCCGCTCGGACCCCGAGGTCAACGCCCTGAATGACGCGGCGGCGGCGGCGGTCGTCGCGGCGTTCGCCGCCCGGGTCGCCGACGGTGTCGCGGCCAAGGCGTTCGATCCGGGGCTGGACTGCGACGCAGCGGGCCGGATGCTGTTGGTCCTGCGATCGGGCCTCAAGGTCTCGGCGCGGGGCGGGGCGAGCCGGGTCGAACTGCGCGAAGCCGCGCGCCTGGCGCTGCGCGGCCTGGGACCTTCTCGACCGGCGCCCTGAGCCTGGACGGATGGGCGGCCGACTTTGCGCGTCCGAAAATAGCTGCGACCCGTGAGCTAAAGACAGGCGAGCTTTCGTTTTATTTCCCAAATCAGCCTGTCGGCGGCATATTCGGACGCGGAATTGTTCTAAACCGCTGTTCTTGCTCTCCATTGACCATCGGGGAGTTCAAAGGCAAATTATTGGAATCTATGCCGAAAGCCGTTCCGCGCAGCCGCGATTCGGTCAGGGAGATGCGGTTTTATGGCGGACGGTTCCGGTAAGGTAACGCGCGATACGTCTGAGCGTCGGCGCGAGATCACCTCCATGCTCCGGACGCGCGGCAGCGTGCAGGTCGCCGCCCTGTCCGAAATGTTCAACGTCTCGATGCAGACCATCCGCAAGGACCTGCACTATCTCGAGGAACACGGGATCGCGACGCGCGCCTATGGCGGCGCCATCTGCTCGGAAGTGGTGAACGCCAACATCGAGCCGGCCATCGAGACCAAGCGGGTCAGCCACACCGAGGCCAAGGAGCGGATCGGCAAGCTGGCGGCCAGCATGGTCCAGCCGGGCGACTCCATCATGCTCGACTCCGGCACCACCACCCTGCAGATCGCGCGCTTCCTGCCGGACGAGGAAGACATCACCGTCGTCACCAACGACTTCGACGTGCTGGGCGTGCTGAACCAGAAGCGGAAGATCAAGATCGTCATGCTGGGCGGCGAGCTGCGCCGCCGGAACATGGCCTTCTACGGCGCCCAGACCGTCGCGGCGCTGGACGACCTGCTGCTGGACAAGCTGTTCCTGGGCGTCGACGGCTTCGACGTCGATCGTGGCATCACCACCCACCACGAGCCCGAGGCCCAGCTGAACCGCAAGATGGTCGAGACGGCGCGCGAGGTCATCGCGGTCACCGACGCGTCCAAGTTCGGCAAGGTGTGCCTGCACCGCATCATCGACGTGGCCGACCTGGACGCGCTGGTCACCGACACCGCCGCTCCATCCCATATCGACGAAGCGGCGGAGCGGCTGAAGGTCAGGCTCTACAAGGCCTGAGGCGTCAGCGGCGCAGGGCCGCGTCGCCCCAGGTGACCACCAGCGGCAGGTCGCTGGTCAGGGCCTCCGAGCGGGCGACGATCTCGACGATGCGCACGTCCTTGATGTCGGCGCTCAGCAGGTGCGGCGCCTCGCCGAAGCCGACGGCCGGGCTTTCGGCCAGCAGCTTCCCGTCGCCGTAGACGTAGAACCGCACCTTGTCCTTGGTGTTGCGCGTGGAGTCGTCCACGCCGACCTGGGCTTCGAAGCGCGTGTGCCCCCTGTTGCGGACTTCCAGGCGCGAGTTGGTCAGCACGCCGATGCCGGTGTCGAAGCCCTGGCCGCCGACGTGCAGCGCCTGGTCGTAGGGCGTGGCGTCGGCCTGGGCGCCGCCCCAGCCGGTATAGGTCGGGCGCTCGCCCGAACCCCGCGTCTCGCCCCAGGCGTTGCGCATGCGGTGGACGACCGGATCGGGCTCGGGCGCGATCACGCCATCGGCCGCGACGTTCACGTCGCCAGGGATTTCCGACAGATAGACGCCGTCGCTCAGCTGCCGCGCGCCCGAGGCCTCGAACAGCAGGGTCTGGCGCGGCTCGAGCGTGAAGGTGGTCTCGCCGGTGAACGGCGCGGGCGTGGTCTTGTCCCACAGGTTCTTGAGCTGGACCGGCGCGTTGTCGGCGAACTTCAATTGGGCGGCGGTGAGGGTGACGTCGGTCTTGCCCAGGCCGCGGTTGAACAGCGCCACGGCCTTGCTGCCGTTCGACAGCGTCTTGACGATGATCTGCACATCGTCCGAGGCGTAGGCGATGACGCCCTGATGGCCGCCGGGGTCCTGGTTCAGCCGCACGATGTCGGCGGCGCCCCAGATGTCCATCAGGCTTTTCGGAGCCTGGCGCAGGTCGTAGCTGATCAGCAGCGGCGCGTTGATCATCGCCCACAGGGCGAAGTGCGAGCGGGCCTCGGTCAGGTGGTCCTGGTCGAACTCGCCATGGCCGATGAACAGGATGTCTGGGTCGTTCCAGGCTCCCGGCTTGGCGTAGAGGGCGCGGGTCGAGGCGCTGTCGAAATTGTGCAGCATGCGCGTCCAGGTCGGCGTGATGTCGCCGCTGGTGCGCCACATGTGGCCGATCTCCTTGCCCCAGGTCCGCACGTCGGCCGAGCCCCAGTTGCAGATCGCCAGGATGTAGTCGCCGTCCGGATTGTAGGTCTTCAGCGCCTGGGCCACTTCGGCGTAGCGCGCCTTCACGGCGGGCACGTCGGTGCGGCTGATGGCGGCCTGGTCGATCAGGGGCGGCACGGCCGTATAGGCGTGCTTGCTGACGATGTCGGTCCCCGGGCCGTAGACGTTGATCCCGCAGGCGTCGACCTTGATGTAGTCGAAGCCCCACTCCTTGAAATACAGGCCGATGTCCTGGTCGACGTGCCCCTCGAGCCCGACCTCGCGCTCGGCCGTCGTGCCTTCGGGCAGGTTGGGGGAGTGCAGGTCGTAGGCCTGCGAGCAGGCGTTGCGGCCGATGTCGGTATAGATGCCGGCCTTCAGCCCCATCCGGTGCAGCTTGTCGGTATAGGGGCGGAAGCTGGTGTCCTTGCCCTTCACCTTGGCCGACGGGAAGATCGCCGTGCGGATCTCCAGCCGCCCGTCCGTTTGCCGGCGCTTGAGCCACCACCCGTCGTCGATGTTGACGTAGGTGTAGCCCAGCTTGGACAGGCCGCTGTCGACCAGCACCTGGGCCGCGCCCAGCACCTTGGCCTCGTCGACCTCGGTGCGGAAGGCGTTCCACGAATTCCAGCCCATGGGCGGCGTCCGCGCCTGGCTCCGCTCGGGAATGGACCACTCGCCCGTGGCCGCCAGGGGATCGGTCGAAGCGGTGGTTTGGGCGGCGGCGGGCGCGGACACGGCCAGAAGGCCGGCCAGCGCCGCGGAGGCCAGCAGGGTGCGGACGGTCATGAAGCCTCTTTCCGGTCGGCGTTCGATCAGGACTTACGCCCAGCGAGGAATTCGCGCTTGGCGTTGGCGTAGTAGATCTTGTCGATCACCGCCCTGGGCAGGGCCAGGCCGCGCGCGTCGGCCTCGATGTCGTCGACACGCTGGGTCTCGCCGGTGGCCAGATAAGTCCAGTCCCGCAGCCAGTAGTCGTGCGCGACCTTCTTGAAGCCCTGCGGATCCTCGCCGGGGTTCAGCGTCAGGTCGGTGCCGTAGAGGATGCGGTCCTGGTACTTGATAAAGAAGTTCCGGACCTTCTCGTAGTCGCGGACCGACTGGTACTGGACCTGGGCCATGCGGGCGGCCAGCTCGATCACCGCGTTCGGGTGGCCGTCCAGGAATTTCGCGGCCTCGTCGACGTTCCATTCCAGGCTGGCCATGTGCGCCCCGACGAAGCGCAGCTTCGGATGGGCGGCGACCATGGCGTCGCGCTTGGCCATCAGGGTCTGATAGCTGGGCATCTCCGGGTGGAGATACATGTGGTACTCGGGGTGGGCGCTGAAATAGCTCTGGTCGTTCTTGGTCGTCATCTTCTCGAGCGGCAGCCAGCAATTGTACGGCTCGGCCTGGTGCGCGATCAGCGGGATGTTCTTGGCGATCAGATTGTCGAGGACCGGATTGAAGCCCTTGTCGTCGATGAAGATCAGCTGGCCCTTGGCGTCGCGCTCGACCATGCCGACGTTCTTCCAGACCTTCACGGCCAGGGCGCCCCGTTGGAATTCTGAATCCAGGTAGGCGTTGGTCTTCCGCGCCCAATCGGCGTCGCCGAAGCCCTTCATCGTGAAGGTGGCGGCGTAGTGGAAGCGCTTCGGGTCCACCGTCATGAAGTGATGGGCCGCATCGGACTGATGGGCGATCGACGGAAAGGCCGGGTAGTCGACGTTGATCGACAGGATTTCGAAGTTGTCGGCGACCGCCTGGTCCAGGAACGCCGGATCCTTGACGTTGACGTGGACGTGGGCGTCGAACTTCCGCACCTTGGCGAAGTCGGCGACGCTGTAGGTCTCGGCCACCTGCGGGGCCTTGGTCGCGGGGCTGCAGGCCAAAAGCGCCATCGGCGCGACCAGGGTGAGCAGCAAGCGCCTGTTTAGCCTCATGGTCCCCTCCAAAACCTATAATATTTCCACCCTGAAACAACGAAAACGAAATGCGTTGTTTCGTTTATGTGTCTTTTTGTTTGCCTTCTAAAAACGACTTATGCAAGATCATTTTGGAACGATGGTCGGAGGCGTCGGATGCTTGCAAAATCCCTGGTGAACAGGCGCGGCGTGCTGACGCTTCTGGGCGGGTCCGTCCTGGCCACGGGAGCGCTGGGCGCCCGTCGCGCCTGGGCCGCCGCGCCCGTGGCGCGCGTGGGCGACAAGGTCCTGACCGTCGAGTTCGACTCGGCGATGAACAGCCTTCTGATCTCCAGCCTTGGCGGCCAGGCCGCGCCCCTGACCGACTTCGCCGCGTCCGAGACGCTGAAGCTCAAGGATGGGAAGGTCGTCGACCGCTATCTCTTCGCCGAGCAGCGCCAGGTCGCGGTCAAGGACGCTCACGGCAAGGGTACGCGCTACGCCGTGCGCGGCGTTTCGACCGAAGGGCTGGAAAAGACGGTCAGCCTGACCTTCTACGAGCGCTATCCCGGCTTCCCCCTGATGAAGGTCGAATGGCGGAATGTGGGCGGCGGGCCGCTGAGCATCGAAAGCCATCGGATCGGCGCCCATACGCTGAAGTCGTCGGGCGCAGGGTTCTGGTCGTGGTCGGGCTCAACCCATTCCGATCGCCGCGACTGGGTGCAGCCGGTGAAGGACGGTTTCGATCAACCCAACTTCATGGGCATGAACGCTTCGGACTACGGCTCGGGCACGCCCGTCGCCGACGTCTGGCGGCCGGACGCCGGTATCGCCGTCGGCCATGTCGAGCTGGCGCCGAAGCTGGTCTCGCTGCCGATCGTCGCCTCGCCGGCCGGCGCGTCGGTGGCGCTGGAGGAGGCGAGGGCGGTGACGCTGAAGCCGGGCGAGGCCCTGAGCTCGCTGGACGCTTTCCTCACCGTGCACCAGCGCGACTACTACGCCACGCTCGACGCCTATCGCCGAGTCATGGCTGACCGCGGCCTGGCGGCCCCCAAGGCGCCCGAAGGCTCGTACGAAGCCATCTGGTGCGCCTGGGGCTACGACCGCAATTTCACCGTCGCCGAGATCGAGGGCACCTACGCCAAGGTCAAGGAACTGGGCTTCAAGTGGGCCGTGCTCGACGACGGCTGGCAGACCAACGAGGGCGACTGGGCGCTGGACCCGCGCAAGTTCCGCACCGAGGCGGAGATGGTGTCCTTCGTGAAGGCGATCCGCGCGGCGGGTCTGAAGCCCAAGCTGTGGCTGGCGCCCCTGGCCGTCGATCCGGGCTCGGACCTGCTACACGACCACACCGACATGCTGCTGCTGGACGCCGACGGCGCGGTGCAGAACGTCACCTGGTGGAACGCCTTCTACCTGTGCCCGGCCTACCAGCCGACGCGGGACTACACCCAGAAGCTGGTGCGCAAGATCATCGGCGAGTGGGGCTATGAGGGCCTGAAGCTGGACGGCCAGCACATGAACGGCGTGGCCCCGTGCCACAACCCAGCCCACAACCATGCGCGGCCCGAGGAGTCGGTCGAGAAGCTCCAGGACTTCTGGAAGCTGGTCTACGACACGGCCCGCGAGGCCAATCCCAACGCGGTGGTCGAGTTCTGTCCGTGCGGCACCTCCTACGCCTTCCACAATCTGCCCTACACCAACCAGGTTCCGGCTTCGGACCCGCTGTCGTCCTGGCAGGTGCGCCTGAAGGGCAAGTCGCTGAAAGCGCTGATGGGACGCGACGCGGCCTATGCCGGCGACCATGTCGAGCTCAGCGACGGCGGCAACGACTTCGCCTCGACGGTGGGGATCGGCGCGGTGATCTCCACCAAGTTCACCTGGCCGAACGAAGGCCGTGGCAAGGACGCCAACTTCCGCCTGACGCCCGAGCGCGAGGCGGTGTGGCGCAAGTGGGCCGACCTCTATAACGCCAAGATGCTGCCCAAGGGGCGCTATCTGGGCGAGCTGTACGACATCGGCTTCGACAAGCCCGAAGCCCATGCGATCGAGAAGGATGGCCGGCTCTACTACGCCTTCTACGCCCCGACCTGGGACGGCCAGGTCGAGCTGCGCGGTCTGGGCAAGGGCGACTATCGTCTCACCGACTATTTCAACGGTACGGATCTGGGGACCGTGACGGCGAGCGCCGCGCGCATCCCCGCCAAGTTCGAGAAGTTCCTGCTGATCGAAGCCGTTCCAGCCAAGGGCGGCCGCGCATGACCGACACTACCGTGACTTCCCCCGAGGCGCCCGTCGTCGCGCCCCGGCGCTGGCTGACCTTCGCCTTCCTGACCGTCGCCCTGTGGGGCGTTTGGGGCGCGTTCGCCGGCATCTCGGCCCAGCGCGGCTTTCCCGAGACCCTGGTCTACTGCGTCTGGGCCCTGACCATGATCGTGCCCGCGGTCATCGTCATGCAGCGCGAAAAGTGGAAGCTGGATCGCGATCCGCGGTCGATTCTCTACGGCCTGCTGATCGGCCTGACCGGCGCCGGTGGCCAGATGGTCCTGTTCTATGCGGTGACCACCGGCCCGGCCTATCTGATCTTCCCGATCATCTCGCTGTCGCCGCTGGTCACCATCCTGATGTCGTTCGCCCTGCTGAAGGAGCGCACGACACGGCTGGGCGCGCTGGGCGTGGTGCTGGCCCTGATCGCCCTGCCGCTTTTCGACTTCTCGCCGCAGGGCTTCTCGTTCTCCCAGGGCGCGGGCTGGTTCCCGCTGGCCCTGATCATCATGGCGTGCTGGGGCGTCCAGGCCTATTTCATGAAGCTGGCCAACGCCCACATGAGCGCCGAAAGCATCTTCTTCTACATGATGCTCAGCGGTCTGCTGCTGGTCCCGGTGGCCGTGGCCATGACCGATTTCTCCAAGCCGATCAATCTGGGCTGGGACGGGCCGTGGCTGGCGGCGGGCATCCAGGTGCTCAACGCCATCGGCGCCCTGTTCCTGGTCTACGCCTTCCGGCACGGCAAGGCGATCGTGGTCGCCCCGCTGACCAACGCCGGCGGGCCGCTCGTCACGGCGGTGATCTCGCTGCTGATCGCCGGGGTCGTGCCCGGCGAACTCAAGATGGTCGGCCTGGCGCTGGCGGTCATCGCCTCGGCGCTCCTGGCCCTCGCCCCGTAGGCTCCGCAATCTCTCGTCCCCCCTCGGAGCGGTCGCTTTCCTGCGGCGACCGCTCCATTTTTCGCGAATGATGCGCGCTGAAGCGAAATTTAATGTTTCGTTTTCATTGCTTTCATTGCGTTTCGGTGTGGGCTGGGTTAGGACTACTTCCTGTCACGGAAGGATTCCTCATGAAGGCGATGCTCGATCTGGTCGCCCGGCATAAGTCCGGCCAGGCCTGCGGCATTTACTCGGTCTGCTCCGCCCATCCGCTGGTGATCGAGGCGGCTTTCGTCCATGCGCTGAAGGCCGACGTGGACGTGGTTCTGATCGAAGCCACCTGCAATCAGGTCAATCAGGACGGCGGCTACACCGGCATGACGCCCGGCATGTTCCGCGACTTCGTCCACGGGATCGCCGACAAGGTCGGCCTGCCGCGCGAGCGCGTTCTGCTGGGCGGCGATCACCTGGGCCCCAATCCGTGGACCAGCCTGACTGGCGACGAAGCCATGGCCAAGGCCGAGGTGCTGATCGAGCAATACGTGGCCGCCGGCTTCCGCAAGATCCACGCCGACTGTTCGATGTCTTGCGCCGACGATCCGGTTCCGCTGCCCGAAGACACCATCGCCCGTCGTGCCGCCCGCCTGATCGGAATCGCCGAGGCCACGCAACAACGCGTCGGCGGCGAGCCGTGCGTCTACGTCATCGGCACCGAAGTGCCCGTGCCCGGCGGCGCGGCCGAGGACCTGCCCGAACTGGAGGTGACCACGCCCCAGGCGGCGATCGCCACCATCGAAGCCCACCGCGCGGTCTTCGCCGAAGAAGGGCTGTCGGCGGCCTGGTCGCGCGTCATCGCCACCGTCGTGCAGCCGGGCGTCGAGTTCGATCACCACAAGGTCATCGACTACGACCGGGCCAAAGCCGTGCGCCTGAGCGCCGCCCTGGATGACCAGCCGCACATCGTCTTCGAGGCCCACTCGACCGACTACCAGACGCCGCAGGCGCTGAAGACCCTGGTCGAGGACCATTTCGCCATCCTGAAGGTGGGGCCCGGCGTCACCTTCGCGCTGCGCGAGGCGTTCTGGGCGCTGGACGCCATCGAGCGCGAATGGCTCGGCGAGGACTACGCCTCGCGCTTCCGCCACATCGCCATCGAGCGTATGACCGCCGACCCCCGCAACTGGGCCAAGTACTACCACGCCAAGGGCGAGGCGCTGCGGTTCGACCTGGAGTACAGCCTGTCGGACCGGATCCGCTACTATTGGCCCGACGCGCAGATCACCGCCGCGCAGCAAGCGATGTTCGCCAACCTGGCCGGCAACCCGCCGCCCATGGCGCTGATCAGCCAATATCTGCCGCTGGCCTATGCGGCCGTGCGCGGCGGCGACTTGACACCCACCCCGGCCAATCTGGTGATCGCCCATATCGGCGCGACGCTGGAGGCCTATCGTGCGGCTTGTACCCCCAAGCCGGAGTATGCTCATGCCTGACATCACCCACCTGGGCCTCGACGAGTCCGAACTGGCCCGCCTGGGCGGCCTGTGGACCGCGCGCGAGATCGCGCAGCAGCCAGCCATGCTGCGGGAGACGCAGGCGCTGCTGATGGCGCGCCGCGAGCAGATCGAGGCCTTCCTGAAGCCGCTCCTGGCCTCGCCCGCCATCCGTGTGATCCTGACCGGCGCCGGGACCTCAGCCTTCATCGGCGAATGCCTGGCCCCGGTCCTCTCCGCGCGCCTGCGTCGCCGGGTCGAGGCCATTCCGACGACGGACCTGGTCTGCGCGCCGCACCTCTATTTCGAAGAGAACACGCCCACCGTGCTGGTCTCGTTCGGCCGATCGGGCAACAGCCCGGAAAGCGTCGCGGCCGTCGAGCTGGCTGATCGGCTGGTCACGAACCTGCATCACCTGGTGATCACCTGTAACGCCGAGGGCGCCCTGGCGACCTATGCGCAGGGCTCGCGCGGCCTGACCGTTCAGCTGCCCGAAGCGACGCACGACCGCAGCTTCGCGATGACCTCCAGTTTCTCGTGCATGACCTATGCCGCGCTGGCGGTGTTCAGCGGCATCGGCGCCATGGACAAGCGTGTCGACGCCATCGCCCGCGCCACCGAAGGCGTCATCGCCAACTACACCGGCGTCATGAAGGCGGCGTCCGCCGAAGGCTACGAGCGGGTCGTCTATCTGGGCAGCCACATCTTCCAGGGGCTGGCGCGGGAGTCGGGGCTAAAGCTGCTGGAGCTGACCAACGGCGCCCAGGTGACGATGTTCGATTCCCCGCTGGGCTTCCGCCACGGGCCCAAGACCATCGTCAACGACAAGACCCTGATCGTCGTCTTCTTCTCGAACAACGCCTACACCCGCAGCTACGATGTCGATCTGCTGGACGAGCTGCGGCGCGACAACGACGCGGCTCGCGTCATCGCCATCACGGCCCAGGACGGCGTCGGGTTGGCCAAGAGCGACGAGGTCGGGGTCGTGGGGCTGGAGACGGCGGACGACGCCGAGCTCTTGTTCCCCTACATCGTCGCGCCGCAGATCTTCGCCTTCTTCGCGTCCCTGCGCCTTGGCCTGACGCCGGACAAGCCCAACACCTCGGGCACGGTCAATCGCGTCGTGCAGGGCGTGCGCATCCACGAGCTGAGCTGATGGGCGTCGAGGACGGGTTCTTTCTGGGTGTGGACGGCGGCGGCACCAAGACCGCCTTCGTCCTGACCGACGGCGCCGGCCGCGAACTGGCCCGCCACGAGGGTGGGTCCAGCTACTACATCCAGATCGGCGTGGAGAGCCTGCACGCGCTGCTGCAGGATGGCGTCCAGGCGGTGTTGGACAAGGCCGGGGTCTCGGCCAAGGACGTCACCTACGCCTTCTTCGGCCTGCCGGCCCATGGCGAGGACTCGCAGGTCCAGCCGTTTCTCGACGTGATCCCGGAGGCCGTGCTCGGTCACCGCCGCTACGCCTGCGGCAACGACATGATCTGCGGCTGGGCGGGTTCGCTGGCCGGCGAGGACGGCATCAACATCGTGGCCGGCACGGGCTCGATCGGCTACGGCGAGCGCCAGGGCCTGTCGGCGCGGGGCGGCGGCTGGGGCGAGCTGTTCTCCGACGAGGGTTCGGCCTACTGGATCGCCGTGCAGGGCCTGAACGCGTTCTCGCGCATGGCCGACGGCCGCCTGCCGAGCGGGCCGCTGCACGACCTGTTCACGCGCGAATTGGAGCTGAAGGGCAACCTGGACCTCTGCGCCTATGTCTACGCCAAGTCGACGTCGCAACGCGATCGGATAGCCGGCCTGTCGCGCCTGGTCGCCCGGGCGGCGGCGCAGGGCGACGAGGCCGCCCAGCGCATCTTCGCCGACGCCGGCCGCGAGCTGGCGGCGATCGTCGAAGCGATCCGCCAGCGCCTCCGGTACCAGCCGGGCGAGATCGTGAACCTGTCCTATTCGGGCGGCGTGTTCCAGGGCGGCGACCTGATCCTGAAGCCCTTCCGGCAACAGCTTTCGGCCTATTCGCCGGACTATCGTCTCGTCGCGCCGCGCTTCAGCCCGGCTATCGGCGCTGCCCTTTACGCGGCGCGCCTGAGCGGCCGCCCCGTGAGATTGCCGGCGAATGCCTGACCCGTTGCTTGTGTCCTCCGCGTTCCCACCCCTTGAGGCCCTGCTGTTCGACATGGACGGCACGCTCAGCGACACCGATCCGGTCCACCGCCAGGCCATGTCCGAGACGTTGGCCGCCCATGGCGTCGATCTGAACGACGAGCTGTTCCATCGCCATGTCTCCGGGCAATCGAACGACGCCGTCTTCGGCCACTTCTTCCCGATGCTGTCCGACGAGGCGCGTCGGCGGCTGGCCGACGAGAAGGAGGCGCTCTATCGCCGCTGGACCCCGCGCATGGATCCCATGCCCGGGCTGCCGCGGCTGCTCGATTGGGCGAAGGCGAGGGGCGTGGCCTGCGCCCTGGTCACCAACGGCCCGCGCCCCAATGTCGAGCACACGCTGGCGGCCCTGGGCCTGACCGATCGGTTCGACTGCCTGGTGTTGGGCGAGGAACTGCCGCGCGCCAAGCCCGATCCGCTTCCCTACCTGGAGGCGCTGCGCCGACTGGGCGTTAAGGCCGAGCGCGCCATCGCCTTCGAGGACTCGCGCCCGGGCGCGACCGCCGCCTTGGCGGCCGGCGTGTTCACCGTGGAGATCACCGGGCCGTCGCGAACGGGGTCGATCCATCCCGGCGTCGACCTGACCGTCGCCGATTTCAATGCGCCGGCGCTCTGGACGCGCCTGAAGGCGGGGGAGGTCCTGGCCTGCGCGTGAGCCGGGACCTCCGCCTGAACGGCGATCGGCGCCTATTCCGGCGGCAGGGTTTCGACATTTCTGCAACGAAAGTGTTTTCGAAACGAAACTTCGTTAAGTGTCGATTTGACAGCTTTGCGAAACCGTTGTTACCTTTTGTATTATAAAAAGGGTGCGAACCGAAACTTCGGAATCTGCACCGCAAACAAGCGAGGAAAAGGGGTTCGCTATGTCACGTCGTCCATCTCACCGGTCCGCCATCATGGCTTCCGTCGGCATCGTGGCGCTGTTGTCCGCCAGCGCGGCGATCGCGCAGGTTTCCACCAGCGCGCCTGAGGACCAGGTCGAAGAGGTCGTCGTGGTCGGCACGCGCGCCAGCATCGCCAAAGCCGTGGCCCTCAAGCGCGACGCCAGCACCGTGCAGGATTCGATCAGCGCCCTTGAGCTGGGGATGTTTCCCGACGACAACGTCGCCGACTCGCTGAGCCATATCACCGGCGTGTCGATCTCGCGCACGGCGGGCGGCGAAGGCCAGAAGGTTAGCGTCCGCGGACTGGGCCCGGAATACACGCTCTCCACCTTCAATGGCCGTATCCTGGCCACCGACGGCGCGGGGCGCGACTTCGCCTATGACGTGCTGCCGTCCGACGTCATCAGCGGCGCCGACGTGATCAAGGGCGCCGAGGCGGCCAACACCGAAGGCGCCATCGGCGGCCTGATCAACCTGCGTTCGGCCAGCCCCTTCGACAGGCTGGGCCAGCAGGGCATCATCCGCCTCGAAGGCGACCGGAACCTGATGTCCAAGATGGACGGCCGCAAGCTGTCGGGCGTCTACAGCAACACCTTCGCCGGCGACACGCTGGGCGTTCTGTTCGGCGTGGTGCTGGAACAGCGCGACGACCGCACCGACGTGGCCGGCAATGACGGCGGCTGGAGCCGCAACGCCGACCCGACCGACGAGAGCTGGCTGTGGGGCAACACCTGGGGCGGCGCCATCGACCCGAACGGCAACGGCGTGCTGGATCCCGAGGAACACGGCCTCATCGGTCCGGGCCAGTTCCGGGTCGGCTCCATCCTGGAAGAGAAGAAGCGCAAGGCCTTCACCGGCAAGGTCGAATGGCGGCCGTCCGACAACTTCAAGCTGGTCGTCGACGGACTGGCGACCAAGCTGGACTCGCCGCAGGTCGGTTACCAGCAGTCGTTCTATCCGTTGTTCGCGCCGGGCCGCTGGTCGAACATGGTGATCCAGAACGGCATCGTCACCAGCTTCGACATGGACAATCCCGATCCGGAGATGCGTCTCAATCCAGAGCTGCTGAACCAGACCTCCTACCGCGTCGTCGAGACCAAGCTCTACGGCGCCAACGCCGAATGGAACGTGTCCGACAAGCTGACGGTGACCACCGACGTCTACCGCTCGACCTCGAAGCGCCATTCGGGCGGCCAGGACAGCTACGTCGTTCTGCGGATGAACCAGCCCAACACGGCGCACATCTCGCTGACCGGCGCTCGGGTGCCGAACGTCACCGTCGACTTCGACGACGGTCGCGACCTGGCCACGGGCCTGGCGAATGGCGAGTTCGGCGAGTCCGACTTCAACACCCATTACTTCTCGCTGGCCGGCGACAATATCGACGACAAGATCACCGGCGCGTCGTTCAAGGGTAAGTGGGCCACCGAGCGCGGCTGGCTCGACAACGTGCAGTTTGGCGTCACCTATACCGACCGCACCAAGTCGCGTGACCTGGTCAACAATGCGCTGACGGGCGGGGCGGATTACTATTCCGGCGCCTACGCGATCAACGTCGGCGACCTTGGCAGCAACGTCATCTCCAACACCTTTAGCCTGCCGAACTTCATGAACAAGGTCGACGCGCAGTTCCCGCGCAACTTCCTGGCCTTCGACGTCGCCAGCTACCAACAGGCGCTAGCCAGCTACAACGGCACGCCCCGGCCGGGCGGCGGCGTGTACGACTACGCCGAGGCGGCGCCGACCTGGAATCCGCTGCAAAGCTATCGTGTCGGCGAGGAGACCTGGGCGGGCTTCGTCCAGGCCAATCTGGAAGCCGAGCGCTGGAGCGGCAACGTCGGCCTGCGCGTCGTGAAGACGACGACCAACGCCCAGGCCTGGAACGCCCAAATCCTGCAGATCATCGAGAACGGCGCCTTCAACTACACGGCGGTCTATGACGAGCCGACCACCGTCGAGCAGAAGAACGACTACACCTACGCCCTGCCGTCGTTGAACCTGAACTACAAGATCACCGACGAACTGCGCCTGCGCTTCGGCGCGGCCAAGACCATGGCCCGTCCGTCGGTCGAAACCCTGGCGCCGACCAGCACCACCGAGAGCGTCTCGTGGGGCGAGTTCACCCAGATCTACAGCGGGAACGCCGAGCTGAAGCCCTATTCGGCCAAGCAGTTCGACCTGTCGCTGGAGTACTATTTCAGCCGCAACTCGATCTTCAACTTCGCGGTGTTCAAGAAGAACATCAAGGACCAGATCACCACCAGCTGGGAGCCCGGCCAGGACATCGGCGTGCCAAACGTGGACCCCAGCGTGCCGGGCAATCAGCTGTTCAACGTCAGCCGCCCGATCAACGGCGACTACGCACGGGTGAAGGGCATCGAGGTCGGGCTGCAGCACTTCCTGGACAACGGCTTCGGTGTCCGCGCGCAATACACGCGCAACTGGGCCAAGAGCTATGTCGGTGAGCAGGAGCGTCCGCTGGAAGGCATCGCGCCTTCGGTCTACTCGCTGGGCGTGTTCTACGAGCACGGCAAGGTGTCGGCCAGCGTCTCGGCCGATCACACCGACGGCTTCGCCACGGCGGTCAACGTGCTTGGCGAGGGCTACAACGAAGAAGCCGACCCGATCACCTGGGTCACGGCGCACGCGTCGTACAAGATCAGCGACAAGGCCGACATCTCGCTCGAAGGCCAGAACCTGCTGGACGAAGCCAACACCTACAGCATCAACGGCAACCCGATGCTGCCGCAGGGCTACTACCGCTACGGCCGCTCGATCAAGCTGGGCGTGAGCTACCGCTTCTAGAACGGCATCGCCGCTGGTTCCGCTGTCAGGCGGGGCCGGCGGCGGTCTTTATTCACCGATTGAATCAGACACGGGGCGGATGTCGTGGCTTCTCTGGAAGGGGCGACCCAACGCCTCGGATTTTTGCATCTGGCGATCCTCTCGGCCGCGCTGATGGCGACTGGATCCGTCCAGGCCAGGCCCCCGGTCGAGCCCGCCAACGCCGTCGCCAGCGTCGACTTCCGCGCCAGCGACGCCGACTTCCCCAACCCGGAGCGCGGCTTCTACCGAGCCGCCGAAACCGACCTGGACGTCCTGGCCCCGGCGTTCGTGGCCCAGGCTTACGCCGATGGCTATCGGCTGGTCTATGCGCGGATCAATCTCGAACCCTACCGCGACACCGACCTTCCCCCGGCGTTCCTCGACAAGATCCAGGCCGGCTTCGATGTGGCGCGCCAGGGCGGCGTGAAGCTGATCATCCGCGCGACCTATAACTATCCCCGAGGCGAGACCGAATACCGCGACGCGCAGGACGCGGCCTTGCCTCGGGTGCTGGCCCACATCGGTCAGCTCAAGCCGCTGCTTCAGCGCAACGAGGACGTGATCGGCTTCATGCAGGCGGGCTTCATCGGCGCGTGGGGCGAATGGCACACCTCGTCCAACGACCTGACCACGCCCGAGAACCGCACCCGCATCCGGGACGCCCTGCTCGAGGCGACGCCCGTCTCGCGCTTCATCCAGTTCCGGTACCCGCCCTACATCCAAGCCTGGACGCCTCGTTTGCCGACATTGGACGCGGCGCTGGAAGGTTCGTTCCGCATCGGCTTCCACAACGACTGCTTCCTGGCCAGCGACACTGACGTCGGCACCTTCGACGAGGATGCTGGGCTACGCGGGCGTCAACGCGCCTATGCCGAGGAGCAGGGCGACCTGGCGCCGTTCGGCGGCGAGACTTGCAACCCCGCCGACGATCCCGATCCACGGCCGCGTACGACCTGCGGCGACGTCCTGGACGAGGGCGCGCGCTACAACCTGACCTATCTGAACGACGGCTATTACCGCCGCCTGTTCCACGACAACTGGCGCAAGCAGGGGTGCATGGACGAGGTGCGCCGCCGGATGGGCTACCGCTTCGCGCTGGTCCGGGCCAGCCATCCGGCGGTCGTCGCGCGGGGCGGCGCGCTTTCGCTGTCCCTGACGGTGCGCAACCAGGGCTGGGCCCGGCTCTACAATCCAAGGCCTGTCGAGATCCTGCTACGGGACCGCAAGTCTGGCGCCGTTCGTCGCCTGGAGGCGGCGGGCGCCGATCCGCGTCGTTGGCTACCCGGCGCTGAGACGACGGAAACCCTCAAGGTGACGCTGCCCGACGACGTGTTTGGCGAGCAGGAGGTCTGGCTGGCCCTGCCGGACGCTGGCCTCCGTCTCAAGGACGATCCCCGCTTCGCCATCCGCCCAGCCAACGGCGATGTCGGGCCAAACGGACAAAGGTGGGACGCCGAACGAGGGGCGTTCGCGCTGGGGACCGTGGTGGACGTCCGGCGCTAACTACTGCGCGGCAATGTCGGAAAGGCCTTTTCGCTTTTCACTCATTCACTACTAAATTAATGAAACGGGAGATCGCAGACTCGCCCCCGTTCGGATCGCTCGCGGAAGACAGCGTCGAGAGGAGGGCCGCCAGGGAGGCCTCTATGTCGAACGACGCCGTCGCACTTAGCTCCATCCTCGCCCACCACGCGCGCCGGTCGCCTCGGGCAGCCCTGATCGTCGACGGGACCGCTGTTTCGTATGACGAGCTGGACGCGCGGGCGAACCAGCGGGCCCGGATGCTGGCGGCGCGGGGCGTGGGGCAGGGCGACTTCGTCACCGTGGCGCTGCCCAACGGCCAGGCCTTCTACGAGACCACCTTCGCCCTGTGGAAGCTTGGCGCGATCCCCAACGTCGTCGCCGCCAAGCTGCCGCGCCTGGAGATGGAGGCGATCCTCGATATCGTCCGCCCCAAGCTGTTCGTCGGCGTCCCGCCCGGGCCCGGCGTTCCGGCGGTGGAGGCGCGGCCCGCAGGGCTGGAGCAGTACGCGACCGACGCCTTGCCCGAGGTCGTGTCGCCGCACTGGAAGGCGATGACCAGCGGCGGCTCGACGGGCCGGCCCAAGGTGATCGTCGACGCCATGCCGGCGCGGTGGAATCCGGAGGAAGGCTTCCTGGGCCAGCGTCCCGGCGACGTGATCCTCAATCCGGGGCCGCTCTATCACAACGCCCCGTTCCACTGCATCCACATGGGCCTGTTCGTCGGCGCCACCATCGTCGAGATGGGCAAGTTCGACGCGCTGCGGGCGCTGGAGTTGATCGAGGCTCAGGGCGTCAACTGGGTGACCCTGGTGCCCACCATGATGCACCGCATCTGGCGCCTGGGTCCCGACGAGCTGGCGCGCTTTGGCCTGCCCACCCTGCGGATGATGCTGCACATGGCCGCCCCGTGCCCCGCCTGGCTGAAGGAGGCCTGGATCGCTTGGCTGGGGAGCGAGCGGGTCTGGGAATATTACGGCACCACCGAGGCCACCGGTTCGACCATGATCTCGGGCACGGACTGGCTGCAGCACTACGGCTCGGTGGGCCGGGTCCGTGACGGCTACGCGCTGAAGATCCTCGACGGCGACGGGAACGAGCGCCCGGTCGGCGAGGTGGGCGAGGTCTTCTTCCGGCCTCAGGGCGGACCGGGCTCGACCTACCACTATCTGGGCAGCGAGGCCCGACGCATCGGCGAATGGGAGACGCCGGGCGACCTGGGGAGGGTGGACGCCGACGGCTATCTCTACCTGGCCGACCGCCGCAACGACCTGATCATCTCGGGCGGAGCCAACATCTATCCGGCCGAGGTGGAAGCCGCGCTCGACGCCCACCCGGCCGTGCGCACCAGCGCGGTGATCGGCCTGCCGGACGAGGAGTGGGGCGCGCGCGTCCACGCCATCGTCCAGGCGGTCGAGGGGAGCGCGCTGGAGGACGCCGAGCTTCTGGACTTCGTCGCCGATCGGCTGGCGCGCTTCAAGTTGCCCAAGACCATCGAGTTCACCGCCGAGTCCCTGCGGGACGAGGCCGGCAAGGTGCGCCGGGCGGCGCTGCGGGAGGCGCGGCTGGTCGCTTCGTCGTGAGGGGCGCTGACGGCGGGCCTAGCCCGCCGTCGCCTTACGGTGTTTGTAGAGGGCGTCGAAGCCGCCGGCCATGAAGGTCACGAACCGCTCGCGCACCGCTTCGAAATCGTCGGACCTGCACAGACCGTTCGACAGGCGGTCGATGCGGCCGGTGCGCGACAGGATCAGCGAATAGGCGCCAGAGGTGAACTGGAAGCTCCAGAACAGGTCCTCGGCCTGGGCGTCGGGCAGGGCCTGCTGCAGCAGGTCGATCAGGCGCAGGACCAGCGGGTCGAAATAGGTGTCCATCTTCTCGGCGCCGTAGCCGGGGGCGTTGTTCACCTGGGCGAAGATGCGGCCGAAATTGCGCCAGCCCTCGTCGCCCTGGACGTAGACGTCGAACGCGCCGTCGTAATAGCAGCGCAGGGCGCCTTCGACGGTGGGATGGCCCGCGGCCTCGGCTTCATAGGCGTCCAGCCCGGCCGTTCGCGTGGTGACGGCGTACTCCACACGGCGTTCGAAGACCGCGTCGAACAGGGCTTTCTTGCCGTCGAAATAGTAGTGGATCAGCGCCGGGTGGATGCCCATCCGGTCGGCGACGTCCTTGATGGTCACCCCGAAATAGCCGAGCTGGGCGAACAGGTCCTCGCTGGTGTCGAGGATCGTCTTCACGGTGGCGGCCCGCTGCTCGGCGCGTGTCCGGCGTCCCTCGGGTTTCGTCGCTGCTGCCATAACCTCCCGGCCTTCTTGATGGTGCGTTCGGAGAAGACGCATCCACCCGATCCTCAGGAGGGGGACGATGGGGTGATGCCTTCGACCGGTCAAGCGACCGCATGCATATATTTCATTTAGTGCTAAATGAATGAACTTGACGACCCCTTGCCCCTGGGGTACCCGGTTGACCAAGCAAAAACACATAAGGGGAGGGTTTGAATGGCTAGAACCTGGAAAGCCGCGCGGCGCATCGTGCTGTCCGGCGCATCGTCGGCGGCCATGATCCTGGCGGCCGGGCAAGCGGCGGCGCAGACGTCGAAGCCGGCGGACGCCGAGGCCACGGACAACGTGCTGGAAGAGCTGGTCGTCACCGGCACGAGCATCCGGGGCGTGCCGCCGGTCGGATCGAACCTGATCAGCGTCACCCGCGAGGACATCGAGGCCATCGGCGCGGTCAGCACGCCGGACCTGGTCGCCACCGTGCCGCAGCTGAACAGCTTCAACACCGCGCCCCAGGCCAGCCTGGGCGGGGTTGGATCGTACGCTCCCGGGATGCGAGGGCTGCCGGCCAGCGCCACCCTGCCGCTGATGAACGGCCACCGGCTGGTCGCCGCGGCCGCCAACGAAACCAATCCCGACTATCCGCTGCTCCCCGGCCTGGCGATCGAGCGGGTCGAGATCGTGGCGGACGGCGCCTCGTCGATCTATGGGTCGGACGCCGTCGCGGGGGTCGTGAACTTCATCACCCGCAAGCGCTTCTCGGGCGTCGAACTGAACGCCAGCTACGGCGTGGGCGACGACTACAGCGCCGGCTACATCGGCGGCCTGTTCGGCAAGGACTGGGGCTCGGGCTCGATCCTGGCGGCCTACCAGTATGCCGAGAGCGGCAACATCAAGGGCGGCGACCGCGACTATCGCGTCCAGGACTTCCGACCCCAGGGGGGCATCGACACCCGCGCCACCTCGTGCCCGTCGCCGAACGTGCTGGCCAACACGACCTTCTGGTCGATCCCCCAGGCCGCGCCGGCCTTCGCGCTGAACACGACCAACTATTGCGACAACGGCGCGGTGGCCGACCTGCTGCCCAGTTCGCGCACCCACAGCCTGTTCGTGTCGGGCCGCCAGGATGTCAGCGACCGCGCCACCCTCTGGGGCGAGATCCTGTATTCCGACCGCCATGACGAGCTTCGCGCGACGGCGCCGGCTCAGACGGTGTTCATCGCCAGCACGAACCCCTTCTTTCGGGGACCGGCGGGTGCGACCAACGAGTACGTCCTCTTCCGCCCGGACAACCTGATCGGCGACGACCACTTCACCAACACCGACGACCGGCGGGCGGGCAACTCGTCCTTCGGCCTCGACTACAAGCTGCCGCGTGATCTGAACCTTACGGTCTACGGTTCGTACGACTGGGCCGAGAACGACGCCTTCATCCCGCAGATCAACACCGCGGCGATCACGGCCGCCGCCGCCGGCACGACCACGACCACCGCCCTTGACCCGTTCGGCACGGGCACCTCCGCCGCCACCCGCACCGCCATCCTCAACTCGTCCACCGACGTCGACATCAAGCAGACCACCAAGCTGGCGGCGGCGAAGCTGGATGGTCCGCTGGCGACCCTGCCGGGCGGCGAGCTGCGGTTCGCCATCGGCGCGGAGACCCGTCGCGAGACCTTCAATCAGCGGGGCTTCGTCGGGGCGACCTCGGTTCCCGAGGACCTCAAGCGGGACGTCGACTCGGTCTACGGCGAGCTCTTCATCCCGATCGTCGGCGCGGGCAATGCGACGCCGCTGTTCCGCAGCCTCTCGCTGTCGCTATCCGGCCGTTATGACCACTACAGCGACTTCGGATCAACCACCAATCCGAAGGTCGGCGTCAATTGGGAGCTCGTCGAGGGCGTGACCCTGCGCGGCTCGTACGGCACCTCGTTCCGGGCGCCGGGCCTGCGCCAGGTCGGGGCGACCGTCGGCTCGTACTATCTGAGCGCGGCCCAGGCGGTGACCCTCGCCAACGACCCGACCCGGGGCGCGGCCCAGGTCAACACCGTCTACCTGCTAGGCGGCAACAAGGACCTGAAGCCCGAGGAGGCCACGACCTACTCATTCGGCGTCGATGTGAATCCCAAGCCGTTGCCGGCCCTGCGCGCCAGCCTGACCTACTATAACATCGAATACACCGGTGTGATCGGGACGCCGTCTGTCCCCTATGTCTTCACCGATCCGACGTTCGCCGGGCAGGTCTACCGCAATCCGACCCCGGACCAGCTGAACGCCCTGCTGTCGATCGCCACCCCGGTCAACCTGCCGTCACCGCTGCCGGCGATCGGCAACGTGCTGGACCTGCGGCTGAACAACTTCGGCATCCGCAAGACCGACGGCGTGGACTTCGACGTCAACTACCGCTGGACCACGGGCTTCGGCTCTGTGTTCGCCGACCTGGCCGGCAACTACATTCTCGACTTCGACACCCAGTTCTCGCCGGGGGCTCCGGTCTCCGACAGCCTGCGACTGGGCGTGCCGCGGTGGACGGCCAGGGCCACCCTGGGCGCCGAGGCCGGCCCGGTCTCGGTCATCGGGTTCCTGAACCATCGCGACGGGATCCGGAACAACTTCACGACGCCGACCGGCGTCGGCTCGTACAAGGCCGACGCCTACACGACGGTGGACGCGCGCGTGATCTGGACCCTGCCGGACAGCGACTGGACGAAAGGCACGGTGCTGGCCCTGCAGGTCAACGACCTGTTCGACGAGACGCCGCCGTTCTTCCCCGCGACCGACGGCGTCGGCGGCGCCTACAACCCGATCGGGCGCTTCGTGGCGCTCAATCTGCGCAAGTCCTTCTGATGACCGAAGCGGCGGCCCTGGGGAGGGCCGCCCAAGGCGCCGCGGGGGATCGCGACCTCCCCGTCCTCTCCCGCGGCGCAACAGTGACTTCTTACGAGGCCGGAGCGCCCCCTTTCATGACCCGTGACGTTTTCGGTCCTACCGCCGGTTTCGATCCCGCCCAGCTGGCCGAGATCGGACCGGCGCTCCAGGCGTTCGTCGATCGCGGCGAGTTGGCTGGAGTCGTGACCCTGACCTCGCGCGCCGGCCAGATCGTCCAGGCCGAGGCGCTGGGGTGGAGCCACCTCGAAACCAAGACCCCGATGCGCTCGGACACCCTGTTCCGCATCGCCTCGATGACCAAGCCGATCACCTCGGTCGCGGCCATGATGCTGGTCGAGGAGGGGAAGATCGCCCTCGACGATCCGATCTCGCGCTGGGTTCCGGAGCTGGCCGATCCGCTGGTGCTGCGCCATCCGGCGGGACCCTTGCGTGACGTCACGGCCGCGCGGCGGCCGATCACCGTCGAGGACCTGCTGACCCATCGCTCGGGCGTCGCCTACGGCTTTTTTTCAGAAGGCCCGCTGAAGGCGGCCTACGAGCGGGCGCTGGGCGATCCGGCGATGACCCGCATGACACCGGACGAATGGCTGGCCGCCCTGGGCCGCCTGCCGCTGGCCTACCAGCCGGGCGAGCTGTTCCACTACGGACACTCCACCGACGTGCTGGGCTTCCTGATCGGTCGCGTCGAGGGCAAGCCCCTGCGCCAGGTTCTCCAGGAACGGATCTTCGCGCCGCTGGGCATGGTCGACACCGACTTCTGGCTGCCCCGCGACAAGCGTCATCGCCTGGCCAGCCTGTACGCCTATGACGAGGCGGCGGGCGGGCTCGCGAAGGTTGAACCCGAGATGTATGAAGAGCCGCCCAGCTACACGCCCGGCGGCGGCGGGCTGATCTCGTCGGCGGGGGACTATCACCGGTTCGCGCGGATGCTGTTGCAGGGTGGAGTCCTGGACGGCGTCCGCCTGCTGCGGCCGCAAACCGTCGCCCTCATGCAGGCCAACCGCCTGACCGATGCCCAGCGCGAGGTCCCCTTCGCGGGCATGCCGCTATGGCGCAAGTCCGGCTTCGGCCTGGGATTGTCGATCGCCGAGGACGTGGTCGACAATCCCTATGCCTGCGGCGCGGCGGGGTCGATGACCTGGCCCGGCATCTTCGGCACCTGGTGGCAGGCCGATCCGGCCAACGACCTGGTGATGATCTATCTGATCCAGCACCAGGTGCCGGTGTCCGCCGGCTCGGGCGCGACCATCGCCACGGGGCAGGGGGCGGCCGGCCGTCGCGCCTTGCCCGTCTACCAACAGGCCGTCTATTCCGCCTTGCGGGGCGGGTTCCCTTCCACCCCAGAACGATAGACGGGCCTCAAGGTCCGCGGTCCGAGGAGACGATGATGAGCAACGCCGAAGCCGCCGTGGTCGAGACCTCGCCGCCACACCTTGTCGCCGAGCCGCCCGCGCCGGGCGCCCGGGCCTGGGTCGCGCTGGGATGCCTGTGGTTCATCTATGTCCTGAACTTCCTGGACCGGCAGCTACTGTCGATCCTGGCCAAGCCGATCCAGGACACGCTGCACATCACCGACAGCCAGCTGGGCCTGCTGGGCGGGCTCTATTTCGCGGCCTTCTACTGCTTCATCGCCATTCCGGTGGGCTGGCTGGCCGACCGGACGAACCGGGTAGCGGTATTGGCCATCGCCTGCGGCATCTGGAGCGCGGCGACCATGGCCTGCGGCGTCGCCAAGACCTATGGCGAATTCGCCATCGCGCGGATGACGGTGGGCTTCGGCGAAGCCGGCGGCGTGCCGCCGTCGTACGCGATCATCACCGACTATTTCCCGCCGGGCCGACGGGGAAGGGCCCTGGGCCTCTACAACCTGGGTCCGCCGGTGGGCGCTGCCCTGGGCATCGCCTTCGGCGCCTCGGTGGCGGCGGCGTTCAGCTGGCGCGACGCCTTCCTGGTCACCGGCGCCGTCGGCGTGGTCGCGGCCCTGGCGCTGAGCTTCATCGTGCGCGAGCCCAAGCGGGGCGGCCTCGACCACGCGCCGGGCGCGGCGGTTCCCGCGCCGGCCAAGGCGGGGTTTGGCGAAACCCTGCGCGCCTTCGTCTCGCACCCAGCTTTGATGCTGGCCGCCCTGGGCGGCGGCGCGACCCAGTTCATCACCTATGGCCTGGGCAACTTCGCGACGCTGTTCCTGATGCGCGAGAAAGGCATGACCCTGCAGGAGGTGGCCCTCTGGTACGCCCTGGTGGTTGGCGTCGGCATGAGCATCGGCATCTTCGGCTCGGGCTGGCTGATCGACCGCTTCACCCGGGTATCGAAGCGCGCCTACGGCCTGGCGCCCGCCATCGGCCTGATCCTGGCCGTGCCGTTCTTCCTGGCCTTCGTCTGGGCGCCCAGCTGGCCGCTGGCGATCGGCCTGCTGATCTTCCCGATGTGCCTGAACCACTTCTACCTGTCGCCGGCCGTGGCCCTGGTCCAGACCGAGGTGCGACCCAATCAGCGGGTGATGTCGGGCGCCCTGCTGCTGCTGGTGATGAACTTCATCGGCCTGGGCCTGGGCCCGACCTATGTGGGCGCGGCCAGCGACTTCTTCCGCGCCGAACACCCGGACAACTCGTTGCAGATGGCGCTCTACACCCTGGCGCCGTTCTACGGGCTGGCCATCGGCCTTTTCCTGGCCCTGGCGCGACTGCTGGGCAAGCCCCGCAAGACTGGAGCCGACCGATGATCTCGTTGTCGAAGACGCTGCTCGGCCTCGCGGGCGCGACGGCCCTGCTGGCCGGACCCGCCCTGGCCGCGGACGCCACGCGCCCCGTGGTCGCCGCGCCGGCCGGGACGGTGGAGGGCGTCGTCGACGGTGGGCTGCTGGCCTTCAAGGGTCTGCCCTACGCCGCCCCGCCCGTCGGGGCCGGCCGCTGGAGACCGCCCGCGCCGGCCGCGTCCTGGACCGGGATCCGCGACGCCGGCCAGTTCGGCGCCGCCTGCATCCAGCCCACGCCCGGGCCGCCGTCGGTCTATTCGACCACCCCGGTCCCCACCAGCGAGGATTGCCTGACCCTGAACATCTGGACGCGCTCGACCACGGGCAAGGCCCCGGTGTTCGTCTGGATCCACGGCGGTTCGCTGACCTCGGGGACCAGTCGCTCGAACGGCTACAACGGCGTCAAGCTGGCGAAGACCGGCACGGTGGTGGTGTCGATCAACTACCGCCTGGGCGCGCTGGGCTATCTGTCCCACCCGGAGCTCAGCAAGGAGTCGCCCGACGGCGTGTCCGGCAACTACGGCCTGCTCGACCAGATCGCGGCCCTGCGGTGGGTCCAGCGCAACATCGCCGCGTTCGGGGGCGATCCGGCCAACGTGACCATCGTAGGGGAGTCGGCCGGCGCGCTCAGCGTCATGTACCTGATGGCCTCGCCCCCGGCGCGCGGCCTGTTCCAAAAGGCCATCGCCCAGAGCGCCTACATGATCTCGACGCCCGATCTGAAGGCCGCCCGCTACGGCGCGCCGTCGGGCGAGGGGGCGGGGGTCTATGTGGCCGGCGCCCTGAAGGCCTGGAACCTGGCGGCGTTGCGCGCCATGGACCCGCAGGTCGTGACCGATGGTGCGGCCAAGGCCGGCTTCTTGCCGTTCGGGGTCGTGGACGGCAAGGTTCTGACCCGCCAGTTGGTCGACACCTTCGACCGCGGCGAGCAGGCGCCGGTGCCGATCCTGGCCGGCTTCAACAGCGGCGAGATCCGCGCCCTGCGCTTCCTGGCCCCGCCGACGCCGACCAGCGCGGCGGTCTACGAGAGGACGATCCGCGAACGCTACGGCGACCTGGCCGACGCCTTCCTGGCGCTCTATCCGTCGTCGAACCTCGAGGAGAGCGTGCTGGCGACGACCCGCGACGCCCTCTACGGCTGGACGGCCGAGCGCCTGGTGCGGTCGCAGACCAAGGTGGGCCAGCCTTCGTTCCTCTATCTGTGGGACCACGGCTATCCCGCCGCCGACCAGGCGGGCGTCCACGCCTTCCACGCCAGTGAGATCCCCTTCGTGTTCGGGAACATGGACCGCACCGGACCGCGCTGGCCCAAGTCGCCGGACACGGCGGAAGAACGCGACCTGTCCCAGGCCATGATCGGCTATTGGACCAGCTTCGCCCGGACCGGCCGACCCCAGGCCACGGGCGCGGCCGAGTGGCCGGCCTATGCGCCGCAAGGCGGCTATCTGGCGTTCCGGCAAAAACCCGAGGCCGACGCCGACCTGATGCCGGGCATGTTCGCGCTGCATGAACGGGCGATGTGCCGCCGCCGCGCTGACGGCAGCTTGGCCTGGAACTGGAACGTCGGTCTGGTCTCCCCCGTCCTGCCGGGCCCGACGCCGGCCTGCCCCTGAACCCCTGTCAGGACGCAGCCGCGAGGGTCCGGGGCTGATCCAGCAGCGCCTTGGCGATCGCCTTGCCGCAGGCGACCGTGCCCAGGGGGCCGCCGAGATCGCGGGTGCGCAGCTCCGGCTGGGCCAGGACCGTCTCGATGGCGATGACGATAGCCGCGGCGGCCTCGCGTTCGCCCAGGTGGTCCAGCATCAGGGCGGCCGACCAGATCTGGCCGACCGGGTTGGCGATCCATTGGCCGGCGATGTCGGGCGCGCTGCCGTGCACCGGCTCGAACAGGGACGGGAAGGTCCGCTCGGGATTGATGTTGCCGGCCGGCGCGATGCCGATGGTGCCCGTGCAGGCAGGGCCCAGGTCCGAAAGGATGTCGCCGAACAGGTTGGAGGCCACCACCACGTCGAACCAGTCCGGGTGCTGGACGAAGTGCGCCGTCAGGATGTCGATGTGGTACTTGTCCCACCGCACTTCTGGATAGGCCTGCGCCATCGCTTCGACCCGCTCGTCCCAGTAGGGCATGGTGATGGCGATGCCGTTGGACTTCGTCGCCGAGGTCAGGTGCTTCTTGTCGCGGCGCTGGGCCAGGTCGAAGGCGAACTTCAGAATCCTGTCGACGCCAACCCGCGTCATGACCGTTTCCTGCATCACCACCTCGCGCTCGGTGCCCGGGAAGATCCGGCCGCCGATCGAGGAGTATTCGCCCTCGGTGTTTTCGCGCACGACGTAGAAATCGATGTCGCCGGGTTCGCGGCCCGCCAGGGGGCTGGGCACGCCGGGCATCAGCTTGACCGGGCGCAGGTTGACGTACTGGTCGAACTCCCGCCGGAACTGGATCAGCGAACCCCACAGCGAAACGTGGTCGGGCACGGTCTCGGGCCAGCCCACGGCGCCGAAGAAGATGGCGTCATGGCCGCCGATCCGGGTCTTCCAGTCGTCGGGCATCATCCGCCCATGCTGAAGGTAGTAGTCGCACGAGGCGAAGTCGAAGCTGTCGAAGGTGAAGGTGCAACCGAACCGGCTGGAAACCGCCTCCAGCACCCGCAAGCCTTCCGGCACGACCTCCTTGCCGATCCCGTCTCCAGGGATGACCGCGATGCGGTAGTGGCGGGTGCTGCTCATGGAGTCCTCGTCCGACGATCGATCTGCACGCCCGGACTGGGGCCAAGCCTCCTTCGGTTAGGCTAGCGGCGGCCTCCGCCGCTAATGCGGAAATCGGATGAAATGATGCTGGAGGTGAGCGGCCGACGCCGACGTCGCGCCGGCGTGCGCCGCGGCGTCGGTGTTAGTGCGCTGTTCTTATTGAACTTTGTTGGGTTTGTAGTCGCCCGGTAGGTTCCGGTCTGAAGCGTGTTTCAGCGCCTTGGGCGTCCAGGCGGCCGTTTGCCGACCACTGGGGATGCCGCTAACCGTGACTACGGGGCGATCGCCTCTCACCGGCGAATGGCGATTGCATGCAGACGACGTTTGGAAGCCAGGACATGCTCGACCAGCAGATGCTCGGCGCGCGCGGCGTCGCCCTGGGTGACGGCCTCCACGATCAGCTCGTGGTCGCGCTGGGAGGCCTGGATATGCTCAGGCGGCGTGTGCGGGATCTGCTTGTGGCGCGGCGCCGCCGCGGCGGCCACGCTGGGACACAGCCGCGCCGGATCGCCGAACACCGGGTAGATCAGGGTCATGCGGATCGCGTTGCGCAGCACCCGGTTCTGCGCCGCGTAGTGGATCGTGCGGTGGAACGCGTGATTGATCCGATACCAGTCCAGCTCGATGGCTTCGGACCAGGCCCCGGCGTCGACTATGGCGCGGCCCCGCTGGGCCAGGTTCGCCAGTCGCTCCAAGGCCGGCGGCTCCCAGCCGAGCTCGACCGACAGCCGGGCCGACTGGCCCTCCAGGCGGGCGCGGACCTCGATGGCGTCCAGCACGTCGCTGATCGTCGCCGCGCGGACCGTGTAGCCGCGATTGACGCCGTACTCGACCAGGCCTTCCGCCGACAGCACCGCCAGGGCGCTGCGCACCGGCGTCCTGGACACCGCCAGTTCGGTCGCAAGGGCCTCGGCGCGCAGGCGCGCGCCCGGGGCGATCTGGCCCGTCACGATGCGCTCGCGCAGGTTCATCAGCACTGTGAAGGTCGCCGGCTCGGTCTGGGGAACCTCGATCGCGTGGGTTTCCATCTGGGACAGTTCGGCCGGGCCGTCGGCGAGCTTGGCGTCCGGAATGCTCGTCTGGGGCGCCATTGGACCGCTGTCTCCTCCAACCGGGACGCGCCGGGTGCGTCCATCCCTCCTTACACCGCCAGTGGGGCGGCTGCGCAAGTCCGCGACCGAGCCTGGCCTTCCGACCTCATGACAGGGCCGCCGCGAACCGGCCCGGAGACCTTCTCGTGACCGAATTGCTCCTACACCCCGCCAGCCTGGGCTTGGCGATGGTGGTCTGTTTCATGACCCTGATCATGACCAAGCGGATGTCGGCGATCGCCGCGCTGCTGCTGATCCCGCTGCTGTTCGGCCTGATCGCCGGCGCCGGACCCAAGTTGGGCGAGATGATCCTGACGGGCGTCGGCCAGGTGGCGCCGACGGCGCTGATGCTGTCGTTCGCGGTGCTCTACTTCGCCATCATGATGGACGCGGGCCTGTTCGATCCCCTGGTCAACAAGGTGCTGTCGATCGTCGGCGAGGATCCGCTGCGCATCAGCCTGGGGACCGCGCTGCTGACCATGGTGGTGGCCATCGACGGCGACGGCACCACCACGGTGCTGATCGTCGTTTCGGCGATGCTGCCGGTCTATCGCCGGATCGGCATGAACCCGCTGATCCTGCTGACCCTGCTGGGCCTGGGTAATTCGCTGATGAACTACGTGCCGTGGGGCGGGCCGGCGGCCCGGGCCGCCACCGCCGTCCACGTCGACCTTGGCGACGTCGTCGGGCCGATGCTGGTCCCGGCCGGCGTGGGCCTGCTGGCCATCCTGGGCATGGCCTGGATGTTCGGGATGTCCGAGCGCCACCGCCTCGGCGCCTTGGGGCCAGGGGCGGGCGTCCCGGGCGCCGAGGCGCCGCTGGCCAGCGTTCTCCTGACGACCGCCGAACAGGACCGCGAACGCGCCGCGATCCGCCGGCCCAGGCTGTTCTGGTTCAACGTCGCCCTTACCGTCGGCCTGATCGTGGGCATGGTGCTGGGTCTGGCGCCGCTGCCGGTGCTGATGATGAGCGGCTTCGCTGTGGCCGTGACCGTCAACTATCCCAGGCTCAAGGACCAGAAGGAGCGCTTGGCCGCCCACGCCGAGAACGTCGTCAACGTCGTGCTGCTGATCTTCGCGGCGGGAGCCTTCACCGGCATCTTCAACGGCACGGGCATGTCGACGGCCATGGCCAACGCCGCCCTCTCGATCATCCCGCCGCAGGTGGGTCCTTACCTGGCGCCGATCACCGCCGTGGTCAGCCTGCCGCTGACCTTCGTGATGTCCAACGACGCCTATTATTTCGGCGTGGTCCCGGTCATCGCCCAGACGGCCGCCAGCTTCGGGATCGAGCCGGCCGAGATCGCCCGCGCGTCGCTGATCGGCCAGCCGGTGCACTCCATGAGCCCGCTGCTGGCGCCGATCTACCTTGCCTGCGGCCTGGTCGGCGTCGACGTCGCCGACGCTCAGCGGTTCTCGCTGAAGTGGGCGGTGACGATCTGCCTGGTCGTGTTGAGCGTGGCCTTGCTGACCGGCGCGATCCCGCTGGTGGGCGGCGCCTGACATCAGGTCCGTTCAGCCGGCTTCGAGCGTGGGATCGCTACCCGTGCGGGCTTTCAGCCGTGCCCAGAAGGTTTCGGCCGCTGCGTTCTGGCGGGCCCGGGCGCGATAGAGCCGGATATCGATGGGCACGTCCCATTGAGGGCCGCCGGCCCGCACCAGCACGCCGCGCTCCAGGTCCTGGGCGATCAGGCTGAGCGGCAGCCAGGCCAAGCCGCGACCGGCGCGGGCCATCGCCACCAGGACGGTGGCGACGTGCGAGCTGAAGACCGGGGAAAGCCACATCGACGAGCCTTCAAGGGCGTGGGCGGAGGCCAGGATCCGGCCCATGCCCGAGACCTCGGTGAAGGCGAGATACGGCGTCGGCGCGCCTTGCTGGCCGGGCAGGGCGAAGCGTGGTTGGGCGGCGTCATCCAGGGCCGGCGCGCTGACGGGAACCAGAGTGTCCTGGCCCACATCCACCGAGACGAAGTAGTTCGGCTTGAACGAGACCGGCGTCGATGGGTGGTGGTGGCACAGCAGGAAATGCGCCTGGCCCTGCAGCATCATCCGCTCGCACCCGGCCATGTTGTCGGTGACCAGGCTGACGGTCGAGCCCAGCGGCTCCTCGGCCTCGATCTCCTCCAGCCAGCGCGGAAAAAAGGTGACCGACAGGGCGTGGGTGGAGGCGAAGCGCAGGGTGGAGACGAAGCCCTCGGCGACGGAGCGCGTCTGCTCGCGGCCAAGATAAAGGCGCCGGAGAAGGTCTTCCGCCGCCGGCCGCCATTGCTCGCCCGCCGGGGTCAGGGCCACGCGGTGGGTGTCGCGGTTGAACAGCGGCGCGCCCAGCCAGTTTTCCAGAAGCCGGATGCGGCGGCTGAACGCCGGCTGGGAGACATTGCGGGCTTCAGCCGCGCGGCCGAAATGCTGGTGCTCGACGAGGGCGAGAAAGTCTTCGAGCCAATCGAGCTCCATGGATCGCGTTCTTTCTTCAGCCCTCGCGCCGGTCAGGCGCCGGGGCGGCCGTCGGCCACCACACATTCGGGCGCGGGGTTGTCACCGTCAAGGACGGCCACGACCGCTCGCGAGGCCACCATGTTGGTGCGGTCCAGCCCCTCGCGGGACGAGGCACCGGCGTGGGGCGTGCCGATAACGTTGGGCAGTTCCAGCAGCGCCTGGGACACCGGCTTGTAGGCCGGGTCGCTCTCGCTGACATAGACGTCCAGGCCCGCGCCGCCCAGCCGTCCGGCGCGCAGGGCGTCCAGCAGGTGGGCGTCCTCGACCAGGCCGCCCCGGGCGGTGTTGATCAAGATGGCGCCGGGCTTCATCGTCTCGATGGCGGCCGCGTCGATCATGAACCTGGTCCGCGGAGTCAGCGGCGCGTGCAGGGTCACGTAGTCGCTGCGCTGGAGCAGTTCGGGCAGGTCGACATACTCGACCCCGGTCGCGCGCGCATAGTCGGGGTCGGGGCGGGTGGTATGGACCAGAACCCGGCAGTCGAAGCCCGACAAACGCTTGACCACGCTCTTGCCGATCCGGCCCAGGCCCACCACGCCGACGGTCTTCTCGCAAAGATCCGAGCCCATCAGGATCGACCAGTCACCGTCGACCATCCGCTGCTGGGACTGACGGAAGCGCCGGCCCACCGCCAGCATCAGGCCGATGACGTGGTCGGCGACCGAGGCGTCGTTGCCGCCGGCGGCGATCGCCACCACGCGCCCCAGATCGAGGGCGGCCTGCAGGTCGACGCGCTCGTAGCCCACGCCGCGGCGCGAGATCACCTGCAGGTCCGGAAGCGCCTGCAGCAGTTCGCGCGTCACCCGCGCATGGCCCACAATCCAACCGCCCGCGCCTTCCAGGATCTCGACGAGCGCCTCGTGCGAAAGGTCGCCGTCGGCCTTGCCGGGCGGCAGGGGCGCGATCACCACCTCGCAGTGGTTGGCCCGAAGATAGGCCTGGGCCTGGTCGTCGAAGAAACGCTGGGTGACGACGACTTTACGAGGGCGGGGCATGTCTCGAGTTCTCTCCGGACGTTACGAGCGGCCAAGGGAGCCGCGCATGCACGCCCACGCTAGGGCCTACCACGCATCAATCGATCGAATTTTCGCAACACGGACGGGCGTGTTGGCTGGGTACTCAGTCCGCCGGAGATCCTCTCGGCTTTGCGTAGCGCAGTCGAAGCCAGACAGGTCCTTTCGATAAATTGCATCCAATATCTTGATATTTTGCATCCAATCCTGTTGAATTAGATCAAGAGCCGCCTCGGGCGGTCGTCATCGAAGGGAGGCCTGGAATGCCCAGTGGCCCGATCAAAATCATCGTCCCCTGCGGCTCGCTGGGGGCCGGCGTGGTCGAGGAGGAAGTGCGCCGTGGCGTCTCCCTCGGCGCCCAGGCGATCGCCACCGACGCCGGCTCGACCGACAGCGGGGCGGCCTATCTGGCCCTGGGGATGTCCAAGAACAATCGCGGCTCGGTGAAGCGCGACCTGACCATCCTGATGGCGGCGGGGGCCGAGGCCGGCATCCCGGTCATCGTCGGCACCAGCGGCCAGGCCGGCGGCGACCTCAATGTCGACTGGACCCGCGACATCGCCGTGGAGATCGCCCGTGAGCTCGGCATCACCCCGCGCATCGCGCTACTTTATTCGGAGCAGGACAAGGCGACCCTCAAGGCCAAGAACGCGGCGGGCAAGATCAAGCCGCTGGCGCCCCTGGGCCCTCTGGACGACGCGACCATCGACGGCTGCGACCACATCGTCGCGGCCCTGGGTCCGGAGCCCTACATCGCCGCCCTGCAGGCCGGCGCCGACGTCATCCTGGGCGGTCGCACCACCGATACGGCGGTCATCGCCTGCTTCGCCCTGATGCACGGCGCTCCGGCGGGCGCGGCCTGGCACGCCGGGAAGGTCTCCGAATGCGGCTCGCAATGCACGGTCTATCGCGACCGCGGCGCCGGGGTGCTGCTGAGCATCGGCCAGGACGGCTTCGAGATCGAACCCCTCTCGCCGGACAACCGCTGCAGCCCGTTCAGCGTCTCGGCTCACATGCTGTACGAGAACAGCGACCCCTTCCGCCTGACCGAGCCGGGCGGCGTGCTGGACGTGACCGACACCGTTTACACGCCGGTCGACGACCGCACGGTCAAGGTCACAGGTTCTGTCTGGGATCCCCAGCCCTACACCCTTAAGCTGGAGGGCGCGGCCGGCGGCCGCTACCAGACCCTGATGCTGATCGGCATCCAGGATCCGGACGTGCTGGGCCGCTTGGACGAGTTCCACGACAAGATGCTGGCCGCCCTCTACGAGCGCGCCCGCAAGTCGACGGGCCTTACCGACGCCGACTTCCACATCTCGCTGCGAATGTACGGCTGGAACGCGGTGTCGGGCGACAAGCCGCCGCCCGGCACGCCGGCCCCGCGCGAGATCGGCATGCTGTTCATCGCCACGGCTGACACCCAGGAGCAGGCCTCCCAGATCGCCAAGGCCTGCAACGCCTACTTTTTCCACTGGCCCATCTCGCTGGACAAGGAGCTGCCCAGCTACGGCTTCGCCTTCACGCCCGCCGACGTGGATCGCGGCCAGGTCTACGAGTTCAAGCTCAACCACGTCGTCGAGATCGACGATCCCACCGAATTGGTCCGCACGGTCTTTGTCGACCTGAACGAAGGGAAGGGCGCCTGATGACGACGCTGAAGGATGTCTGCCACCACGTCCGGTCCAAGAACGCGGGGCCCTATTGGGTGACCTTCGACCTGTTCTTCGACGGGCCGGAGAACTTCGCCAGGTACAGCCAGAGCCCGGCCCTGGGTCCCGACACTTTCCATCGGCTGTTCGGGGCCGACCCCGCGCTGGTCAAGCGCTTCGCGGTGCCCAGCCTGAACGTCGTCAAGCTTTCCTATGCGCGCACCAGCCCCCAGGGCGGCGAGGTCGAGCGCGACATGCACAGCGGCCAGCAGTACGTGCGACTGCTGGGCGTTGAGCTCGACTGAGGAGCCCGCCATGAACGCCCAAGCCACCCAAACGCCCGCCGACCTGCAAGCCCTGGAGGCCGCGGTCCGCATCGACCTGGCCGCCGCCTATCGGCTGGTTGCCCTGTTCGGCTGGGACGATCTGGTCTTCACTCACATCTCGGCGCGCGTGCCCGGACCCGAGCACCACTTCCTGATCAATCCGTACGGCTGGATGTTCGAGGAGATCACCGCCTCGTCGCTGGTCAAGGTCGACCAGGAGGGGCAGGTGGTCGGCCACAGCAAGGAGATGGTCAATCCGGCCGGTTTCACCATCCACTCGGCGGTGCACGACGCCCGTCACGACGTGGGCTGCGTGATGCACCTGCACACCGTGTCCGGCACGGCGGTCTCCTGCCAGGAGGATGGCCTGCTGCCGCTGAACCAGACGGCCATGCTGCTGAACGGACGCGTCGCCTATCACGACTTCGAGGGCGTGGCGCTGGATCACGACGAGCGGCCCCGGCTGGTCGCCGACCTGGGCGACAAGAGCGCCATGATCCTGCGCAACCACGGCACCCTGACAACCGGGACCTCGGTCGCCGAGGCCTTCACGACCATGTATTTCCTGGAGCGGGCCTGCGAGATGCAGGTCGCGGCCCAGGCGGGCGGGCGGCTGCGCATCCCCGCGGGCCATGTCCAGGACGTGGTCGAGCAACAGTCCAGGGGGCTGGAAGTGGTCGCCAACCGTCTGGTCTGGCCGGGCCTGTTGCGTAAGTTGGATCGGCTCAGCCCGGGCTACGCGGCTTGATCGCGCCGGCCGTCAGACGCCGCCCGTGATCCCTCGCCGCATCCTGGGATCGCCGGCGGTCCAGTGGGTGGTGCTGGTGGTGGCGACTGCGGGGCTGGTCGTGGGGCTCAAAGCCCTGCACGCCCCCGCCGCCTTCCTGTTGGGCCCGCTGGTGCTGGGCGTCGCCTTCGGGGTGAGCGGCGCGAGCATCCGGCCGCCGCCGCTGCTTCGCACGGTCGCCTCGACGGTGATCGGGACGCTGGTGGCGGTGGCTCTGGGGGCGTCGTTCGGGCCGGCGCTGCTCTCGCGCCTGCCGACCTTTCTCTATATCGGCGTTTCGACCATCGCCTTCAGTCTGGGCCTCGGCTGGCTGCTGGCGCGGGCGGGATGGTTCGAGGGCTCCACCGCCGTCTGGGGCCTGTCGCCGGGCGGCGCGGCCGGCATGATCGCCCTGGCCCGGGAGATGGGCGCGGACGCCCGCATCGTCGCGCTGATGCAATATTTCCGTGTGCTGCTGGTGGCCGCCTCGGCCATCGGCCTGGCGCACCTGGCGCTGCCCGGCGGCCATCCGCACGCGGGCGGCTGGCTGCCGCCCCTGGACCCGCTGGGCCTGCTGGGCGCGGCGATCCTGTGCCTGGTGGGCGGAGTCCTCTCCAAGGCGCTGCGGTTCCCCGCCGGCGTGTTCCTGATCCCAGGCCTCGGCGGCGCCGTGCTGTTGGCCACGACCGGCTTCCACCTGCAGGTCCCACCCGTCCTGGCGGCCGCGGCCTATGCGGTGGTCGGCTGGACGATCGGCCTCAGCTTCACTCGGCCCACCCTGCTGCACAGCGCCAGGGCCCTGCCGCGCATCATCGGTTCGGCCCTGCTGCTGATCGGCCTCTGCGCCCTCTCGGGCCTGGTGGTCAGCCTGGCCTGCGGGGTGGACTTGCTGACGGCCTATCTGGCGACCAGCCCGGGCGGAGTGGACTCCATCCTGATCATCGCCGCCTCCACGCCGGTCGACCTGCCGTTCATCCTCTCGGCCCAGGTGGTGCGCATCATCCTGGTGCTGCTGGTCGGCCCCTACGCGGCCCAGTTTCTGGCCAGGCGTACGTCCGCCTAGGCTGAAGGGGAGGGCGGAGCCGGCTGTCCACCCTCAAATCGCGCATCAATTGATGACGTTCCGTTCGTTGATCGCCGGCGACCAATCCCCCTAAACGTGACCGATAGCCCAGGTTCGCCTGAGGAAAAGAATAAGCGTGGGGAGACGCATGATGATGACCCGGAAGAGGATTCTGGCCTGTGGGGCCGCGGCCATGGTTCTGGCCGGCGCCGCCGCCGCGACGGCCCAGACCGCCGTTCCCGCCCCGTCGGCCCCCGCGCAGGACGCGGCGATCTCGATCGACGAGATCGTGGTCACCGCCCAGCGCCGCAGCGAACGCCTGCAGGACGTGCCGGTCACCGTCACCGCCTTCAGCGCCCAGGAGGTGCAGCAGGCGCGGATCCGCGAGGTCGGCGACGTCGCCACCCGCACGCCCGGCCTGAACTTCGACGCCTTCCCCGCCTCGCAGCCGCGCGTGGCGATCCGGGGCATCGGCTCGTCCGACCGGGGCGCCGCCGGTGATCCCAGCTCGGCGGTGTTCCTGGACGAGATCTATCTGGGCCGCCCCGCGGCGGTGGCCTTCGACGCCTTCGACGTTTCCCGCATCGAGGTGCTGAAGGGACCGCAGGGCACGCTCTATGGCCGCAACGTCGTGGGCGGGGCGATCAACGTCGTCTCCAACCGCCCGGACTTCGACCGCGTCGACGCGGCGGGCGAGCTCACCGTCGGCAACTACAAGCGCCTGGAAGGCGCCGCCTACGTCAACGCCCCGCTGGCCGACGGCAAGGCCGCGTTCCGGGCCAGCGGCAGCTGGCGCACCCATGACGGCTATGTCGAGAACACCTTCACCGGCGGCCGGGTCGAGGACCAGGACACCCGCAGCGGACGGGTGCAACTGGCCCTGAAGCCGCGCGAGGAGATCCGGGTGCTGCTGACCCTGGAGGGCACGCGCGACCGGGGCGCTGGCCCGGCCAACCACGCCCTGGACCTGGACGAGACCGACCCGCTGTCGGCGTTCTGGACGGTCGACCGCGATCGCAAGCACACGGCGGGCTCGTTCGACGGCTATCAGAACCGCGACACCTGGGGCGTGCGCGGCCAGGCCGAATGGGACCTGTCCTTCGCCACCCTGACCTATCTGGGATCCTACCGGGACCTGGACTACCACACCGCCTATGACTTCGACGGCGGCAACCCCAGCACCAACTTCATCGACATCTCGGGCGGCAACGACGAGGACAGCCACTTCTCAAGCCACGAGGTGCGGCTGAACAGCCTGCCCGACAGCCGGGTGCAATGGGTGGCCGGGTTCTACAAGTTCGACAGCAAGACCGTGCGCGACGACATCCTGTCGCTCGACCTGGGCGGCCGAGGCACCGAGATCTACGCCCAGGACGCCAAGCTCGATAGCTACGCCTTCTTCGGTGACGTCACGGCGCCGATCAGCGACACAATCTCTTTGATCGGCGGGCTGCGCTATTCGAAGGACAAGAAGGACTATCGCGTCTCGAACACCGAGGGCGACGCGATCTTCCGCGCCTCGGAGGTTTTCGACGTCACCGTCTCGGACACCTATGACGCGATCACCTATCGCGCCGGGATCAATTACCACCCGGTCCAGAACCATCTCTTCTATTTGATGGTTTCCGAGGGCTTCAAGAGCGGCGGGTTCCAGGACACGCCCGGCTCTGCCGCCGACGCCGCCGACGGCTTCGAGCCGGAATACGCCACTCAGTACGAGCTGGGCCAGAAGAGCACCTTCCTCAACGGCGCCCTGACCTGGAACAACACCGTCTACGTCCTGAAATACACCGACCTGCAGACCCGGCGGACGGACGGCCTGTCGATCGTCACCGACAACGCCGGCAAGGCCACCATCAAGGGCTACGAGACCTACCTGAGCTGGCGGCCGTTCTCGCGGGCGCGCCTGGTGGCCAGCTACGGCTACACCGACGCCCGCTTCGACGAGTTCTCGCCCGAGCCCGGAGTGGACTACGCCGGCAACCGCATCTCGCGCACGCCCAAGCACAAGGTGGTCATCTCGCCGTCCTACGACCTGTCGCTGGGCGAGCGGGGCGAGCTGAAGTTCGCCGCCGACTATCGCTACGAGAGCCACATCTACGACGACAATTCCAACGAGGGCCCCGAACAGCGGCCGGCCACCTACTTCCTCGACGGGCGCATCGTCTACACCGCGCCCTCCGACAAGCTGGCCCTGTCGCTGTGGGGCAAGAACCTGACCAACGAGCTGACGCGCACCTATCAGAGCACGTTCCTCGGGGCCAATTTCGGCGCCTACAATCCTCCCCGGACCTTCGGCCTCACCCTGAGCCTGAAGATGTAGCCATTGCGGGCGGCCGGCCGAGCGCCAGCCGCCCATTTTTTCGCACGACCCGCTGGGCGACGAGGCGAGCCTTTCAAGGAATGCCGGTGCGCAGTCCAGAATCTGATCTTCGCCAGATGTTCGACGCCGCCGTGCGGGCGGCCGATCCCCGTCATTGCCTGGCGCCCGCCCTGCCGCCTCCTCCGAAGGGCCGGACCGTCGTAGTGGGCGCGGGCAAGGCCGCCGCGGCCATGGCGGCCGCGCTCGAGGCGCACTGGCCCGGCCCGCTGAGCGGCGTCGTCATCACCCGCTACGGCCACGCCGTTCCCACCCGCCAGATCCAGGTCCTGGAGGCCGCCCATCCCGTTCCCGACGCCAAGGGCGTGCAGGCCACCGCGCGGCTGCTGGCCTGCCTCGAAGGGCTGACGGCCGACGACCTGGTGATCTGCCTGCTGTCGGGGGGCGGTTCGGCCCTGCTGACCGCGCCGCCGCCGGGCGTGTCCCTGGCCGACAAGCGCGCGGTGGCCAGCGCTCTGTTGCGCAGCGGCGCGCCGATTTCGCAGATCAATTGTGTTCGCAAGCACCTGTCGCTGGTCAAGGGCGGCCGCTTGCGGCGGGCGGCGGGGCCGGCGCGGTTCGTCACCCTGGCCATATCCGACGTGCCCGGCGACGAGCCGGGCCTGATCGCCTCGGGGCCGACCGTCGGGGGCGACTCGACCAGCACCGAGGCCCGGGCGATCCTGGATCGCTACGGCATAGCCGTCTCGCCGGCCATGCACGGCTGGCTGAGGGATCCGGCCAGCGAGTTGCCGGCCTTGGCGGACGAGCCGGAGGCGTTCCGCCTGATCGCCACGTCCCTGCTGTCGCTGAGGGCGGCCGCGGACGTCGCCGGGCGGCTGGGCTATCAGCCGATCATCCTGGGCGACGCGATCGAGGGCGAGGCGCGCGACGTGGCGCGGGAGCACGCCGGACTCGCGCGCGCCCTGGCGGCGGGGCTGGGTGGCGGGGCGCAGCCCTGCGTCCTGATCTCCGGCGGCGAGACCACCGTGACGGTGTCGGGCTCGGGTCGGGGCGGGCGCAACACCGAGTATCTGCTGGCCCTGGGCGTGGCCCTGAACGGCGCGCCCGGCATCCATGCGCTGGCCGCCGACACCGACGGCGTCGACGGGGTCGAGGACAACGCCGGCGCCGTGCTGGGACCGCTGAGCCTGTCGCGCGCGGCGGAGGCGGGGGTGTCGGCCGTCGCCTGTCTGGCCGACAACGACGCCTACCGCTGCTTCGCCGCCGTCGACGGACTGGTGTTCACCGGGCCGACCCGGACGAATGTCAACGACTTCCGGGCTATTATCGTCTCGCCGGAGCCATGGGCCTGAGGCCGTGCTCCGCCAGGTCGGGCCAGGGCGCGCCGCGATCGAGGTCCTGGATCAAACTGTCATCGATCCTTCTCCTGGGTGTCATGGAGACTCCCTAGTCCGCCGCCAGACCAGTTGCGGAGCTTTTGACCATGTCCGATCGCCGTCGTCCGAGCCTGGCCGCCTTGGCGGTGATCTTGGGTGTTACGAACGTCGCCTTCGCGGCGCCGGCGGTCGCGCATGCGATCCCCGCTCCGCCCCTGACGCAGAACGGGGGGCGCTGGCCGTCGGGGCATGTTCAGGGCGTCGCCGTCGATGTCCAAGGCGGCTACATCTATTACTCGTTCACCAACTTGCTGGCGAAGTACGACTTCAACGGCAAGCTGGTGGGCACGCTGGTGGGCTGGACGGGGCACCTGGGCGACCTCGACTTCAACCCGGCCGACGGCAAGGTCTATGGCTCGCTGGAATACAAGAAGGACAAGGCGTTCTACGTCGCCGTGATCGACGTCGCCCGCCTGGATCGCGTCGGCGTCGAGGCGAGCAAGACCGAGATGTTCCGCACAGTCTACCTGCCCGAGGTGGTCAAGGACTACGCCGCCGACGTGAACGGGGACGGCTTGTTCGAAGGCGACGACGGCAAGTTCAAAGGAGACGTCGCCGCTTCGCCAGACCATCGCTACGGCTGTTCGGGCATCGACGGCGTCAGCTTCGGTCCGGCCTTTGGCCAGGCCGACGGCAAGCGCTATCTGACCGTGGCTTACGGGATCTACGGCGCCGTCCAGCGTGGCGACAACGACCACCAGGTGCTGCTGCAGTACGACACCACCGAATGGAGCCGCTACCTCCGACCGCTGACAGAGGCCGCGCCGCACCACAGCGGACCCGAGACCGTGCACGACAAGGTGTTCGTCCGCACCGGCAACACCCGCTACGGCGTGCAGAACCTGGCCTATGACGAGGCGTCCAAACGCTGGTTCATGGGCGTCTATCAGGGCCAGAAGCAGACCTTCCCGAACTATCTGCTGTACGCCTTCGAGGCGCGCGAGCGACCGATGAGCGGCGATCTGGCCGGCGTGCCGGGTCCCGGCGGCAAGGGCTGGGAGCAAGGGCGTCTGGTGGCCCTGGCCGACGATGGCTTGAAGGACGCCGCCACCGGCGTGCGGGGCTGGAATCAGAAGGCCGACGTCGGCTTGCAGCCAATCGGCGACGGGCTGTTCTACGTCGCCGTGAACCGCAAGATCGATGGTCGGCAGACGGCGGACCTGACCCTCATGCGCTGGACGGGCGACGCGCGGGCCCCGTTCATCGCCGCGACGGACCGGGAACGGGATGCGCTGGCGGGCGGACCAACTGCGCCGTGAGGCGCCACCGAAGGTGGAGCCTTTCCCGGACCGTTCCAAGGCGTGCGGACAGGACGGAGTGTCACAATTGGCGGCTAGTCAGGGGCCGGATCGAAGCGGCGCTGTCCTGTCACCTCTGGCGCTGGGCGGCTCCGGGTCCGCGCAATGTCCAGCCACGGGTCAGGAATGAGCGGCGCCGACAGGCAAAGAACGCGGTGGTTTCTGCGGAACATCCTGCCCCACGAGCAAGCGCTCAGGGGCTGGCTGTCGCGCAGCGCGCCGTCGGGCGTCGATCCCGACGACATCATCCAGGAAGCCTATACGATCCTGGCCGAGATGGAGAGCGTGGAAGGGATCGTCCATCCCCGCGCCTACCTGTTCCAGGTGGCCAGGTCCGTCATCATGCGCCACGTCCGTCGCGCGCGGATCGTGCCGATCCACACCGTCGACGACCTGGAGCGACTGGAGCATTTCGACGACGCGGCCTCGCCCGAACAGTACGCGATCGATCGTGACGAGTTGCGGCAACTGGCCCGTGCGATCGCCGCGATGCCGCACAAGACCCGGGAGGCCTTCATCCTTCGCCGCGTCCAGGGCTTGCCTCAGCGGCAGATTGCGGCGCGGATGCGGATAACCGAGAATACCGTCGAGACCCATATCTCACGAGGCATCCTGTTCTTGATTGATTGGTTCGGCCGTAGCGGAAACAAGCGGTCCCAAACCTCTAGGACTGTGGAAGCGGAGATTGCCTCGATAGATGGCCGAGCGAGACACCAGTCGAGACATTGATCAGGCGGCGTCCGGGTGGACGGCGCGGCTGGACCGTGGGCCGCTGACACCGCGGGAGGAGGGGGCGCTCCAGGCCTGGCTGAGTGAGGATCCTCGCAGCCGGGGCGCCTTGCTGCGCGCCCAGGCGCTGTCCATGGCCAGCGAGTCGGCCCAGGCGCTGGGACAGGATTTCGATCCGGCCGCCTTCGAGGAGCCCGGGCGCGCGCGGTCCGCGGGATTGTCCCGCCGGCAGGCCTTCGCCTGGACAGGCGCGGCGGCGACCGTCGCGTCGGTCGCCGCCCTGAGCGTGGGCGTGTCGTCCGCCGGCGCGGTCATCAGCACCGAGCGGGGGGAAATCCGCCTGGCGCCGCTGAAGGATGGCTCCACCGTCCTGCTGAACACCCAGACCAAGATCCGTGTCCGATACAGCGAAGGTCAGCGCCTGGTGACCCTGCTCAAGGGCGAGGCCTATTTCTCGGTGGCGCGGGACGAGAAGCGCCCGTTCGTTGTCGAGGTGGGCGGACGGCGCCTGACCACCCTGCAGGCGGGATTTCGCGTCCGGGCGCTGGGCCCCGATCCCGTCGACGTGCTGGTGAACCAGGGCGAGGTCGACGTCGGGGCCTCGGCCTTGACGCCGCTCGCCAGCCCGGTGGCTCTGCAGGCCAATACACGGCTGATCCTGTCGGAGCGGGGCGAACGTCCGCAGCGGCTCTCACCGGAAAGGGTCACCCAGGAACTGGCCTGGCGCGAAGGCAAGCTCGCCTTCGAGGGCGAGACCTTGCAGCAGGCGGCCGACACCTTCGCCCGCTACAGCCAAACCCGTATCCTGGTTCCCGACGCGGGCCTGGCGCGCGAGCCGGTGACCGGTCTTTTCGCCGCCAACGATCCGGTGGGTTTCAGCCGGGCTGTCGCTCGCGTCTTCGACGCCAGGCTGGAACAGCGCGGCGACAGCGTTGTGCTGACGCAGGCCGCGACGCGGAGTTCCGGGTCTCAATAAGAAGTTTTTGCAACGGATAGCGGAACCCGTCGGCCGACGGCTCTCAACCCCCGAACGTCGCGACCAACGCGACCCTTGGGGGCTACCAGCCGATGCGTTCACGTTATTCCGTCCTCTCCTGTGGGGTCGCCATCATTGCACTCGCGATCGCCGCGCCGGCCATCGCTCAGGAGCGGATCTTCGACATCCCGGCCCAGTCCGCGGTGCGCGCCATTCCCGAGCTGGCCCGTCAGGGACAAGTCCAGATCATCGCGCCGGCGCGCAACCTCGAGGGTGTCCGGACGGCCGCCGTCAAGGGCCGGATGGATGTCCGGGCGGCCTTGCGCCTGCTGATCGCCGGCACGCCGCTGAGGATCGATTCCGACGACGGCCAGGTCATCACGCTGAAGTCGACCGTACAGGACACGTCCAACGGAGCGCCGTCGCAGGCGGTGGGCGTCGGCGGCGTGCGCGGTCGCATCCTCAATACGGCGACCGGCGAATATGTCCGCAACGCCGAGATCCGCGTCGAAGGCACGAACATCGTCGCCTACTCGGAGGACGGCGGCGACTTTCGCCTCGCCAACGTGCCGGCCGGCGACGTCACCGTCGTGGTCAAGTACACCGGCCTGGAGGAAGCGCGAGCCGTCGCCAATGTCGCCGCGGGGCAGGTGGCGACGCTGGCTTTCGAGCTGAGGCCGCGGTCCTACGCCGCCAGCGACGGCGAGGTCGAGGCGATCACGGTCGCCGCCAAGCGCGAAGGACAGGCCGCCGCCATCATGGAGCGCCGCGCCTCGACCAACGCCAAGAACGTCGTTGCCGCCGACAACTTCGGGGCCCTGACCATGGGCGACGTCGGCGAGTTCATGAAGAACATGCCGGGCCTGTCGCTGGACTACACCGAGGTCGACGCCACGGCCGTTCGCATCGGCGGCCTGGACCCCAAGTACTCGACCTTCACCACCGACGGCGCCCGCATGGCGACGGCCACGTCGAACAACAACAACGGCCGCCAGAACTCGTTCGAGCAGATGTCGATCACCGGCATCGACTCGATCGAGCTGAACAATACGCTGCAGGCCAACATGGACGCCGACTCTCCCGGCGGCGCCATAAACATGCGCAGCAAGTACGCCTTCCAGCGCAGCAGCCGCCTGCTGCGCTTCCAGGTGGGCGGCGTCGCCACGTCGGACTCCAGCCTGGCCCGCAAGTATTTGCCCGATGACAAGGAGCATGCGTCGATCTTTCCCTCGGCCCAGGTGGGCTACGCCGACGTCTTTCTGGACGGCCGGCTGGGGATCGCGCTCAACGCCAGCTACAACGCCAACTTCGTCCAGCAGGACCGAATCCAGACCGACTGGTCCTACCTCGCCAACGGCCGTGTCCTGCCCTACCAGGTCATGTGGCGTCCGGGTCCGAAGCTGACCCACCGCAAGGCCGTCAATCTCAGCGTCGACTACAAGCTGACCGACCAGTGGGCGCTCAGCCTGCGCAGCACCTACTCGTTCTACGACGTCGAGTATTTCAACCAGTACACCTACCTGATCTTCGGTACGACGACGGCCACCCAGGCCACGGCCGACTCCACGCCGACCCACATCGTGGTCAATCCCAACGGGACCAACACCCGCCTGCACACCCAGTATTCGCACCGCTACGCGGGTACGCCCTCATGGCTGTTCGCTCCGAAGCTGGAGTATCGCGGCGACACCTGGGAGGCCCTGCTGCGCGGCAGCTACTCCAGCTCGGAATTCAACTTCCGGGACAATTCCAAGGGGTTCTTTCAGCGCACGGACAGCTACCTGACCCGTATCGGCTTCACGCTGGATCGCGCATCGACCGACTCCAACGAATGGAACCTGCAGCAGACCGCCGGCCGCTCGTGGAGCGATCCGACCAGCTTCAATCGTGATGACGACATCGGCAACAACATCCGCACCTCGGAGTCCGACGCGCAGAACCAGATGTACGGGCTGAACTTCGACCTCAAGAAGCGGCTCGACCTGGGCGCCGTCCAGCTGAAGGTTCTGACCGGCGCGACCTATCGCACCAACGTCTGGAAGACGAATGAGGGGTCGTACCAGCAGTTCCAGTATGTCGGCTCGACCTACGACCTCACCCAGAAGGCCCCCGAGGCGGTCATTCCCTGGACCCGGAACTACAACTTCCAGATCCAGGGCTTCGACGCCGGCAATCTGAACGCCCAGGACTGGCGCGCGGACAGCAACTACGCCGTCTACGACATCTACAAGGAGCATCCGGACTACTTCGTGCCCGACACAGTGGGCAACCTGAAGCGCCGCCTCGACAACAACAAGAAGGTCGGCGAGGAGATCAACGCCGCCTATTTCGAAGTGCAGCCGCGCGTCGGCAAGGCCCAGTTCGACCTAGGCCTGCGCTATGAAAGCACCAAGACCGACGCCCGCGTCGCCGACATCCGTTCGGCCAAGGAAGTCACCGCCGCCGGCCTGTCGACCAGCACCGTCCCGGGTCTGCTCTACCAGTACCGGAACGGGACCTACACCACGCGCCACGGCGAGTACGACGACTGGTTCTGGAGCGGCGGCGCCAAGTACGACTTCACCAAGCGCCTCGTCGGCCAGCTGGCCTTCAGCCAGTCGATCCTCCGCCCCGACTACGGCAATCTGGGCGGCGTCGTCTCCGTCGACGACAACAACCTGATCGTCACCGTGCCGAACCCGCTGCTGAAGCCCGAGCACTCGACCAAGTACTACGCCAGCCTGCAGTACTTCCTGGAACCGTCGGGGATCATCGGCGTCTCGGCGTACCAGCTGGACGTAAAGGACATGCAGGTCACCGGCATCACGGTCGATCCCGCGGACGTCGGCTACAATCCCGGCGACTATGCGGGCTACACCTTCCGCAGCGCCCAGAACCTACCGGGCACCAGCACCAACAAGGGGATCGTGCTGGAATACGATCAGCAGTTGACCTTCCTGCCGGGCGCTTTGCGAGGCCTAGGGCTGCGCGGTTCGATCACCAAGCTCGACACCGACGGCGTGCGGGTGAACACGCCGAAGACGGCCGCCAACTGGGGCCTTCGCTACAGCTATGGCAAGTTCGACTTCCAGCTGACCGGCAACGCCCAGTCCAAGTACCGGACCAGCGCGCTGAGCAACACGCCCACGACCGCCAACAACGGCGTGCTCTACCACGCGGCTCGCGAACTCTGGAACGTCAGCGCCAGCTACAAGATCAACAAGCAGTTCGAGGTCATGTTGGCTGGCCGCAACATCTTCAATGCGCCGGACATCATCTACTCGAACGAGCGCAGCCGGGTGCAGCAGTACAGCATCTACGGCTCGATGTGGAACGTCGGGATCAAAGGCGCCTTCTAGCGCCCTGTCCTGATCGTCCCCCTCGGCCGTCGCTCCCCTCACGGCCGAGGGGGATCCCTATGCCTGAGCCGGCGTCATGGACGGCGGCCTTCCTTCCAGCATTCCCAATTCGCGGAGGACCCGCCATGGGCCTGACTCTCGATCGTCGCAGCCTTGTCCTCGGTGGCCTCGGCCTGGGCGCTCTGATGTCGCCGATGGGGCAGGGCGCGGTCGCCCAGATCCTCGGCGCGACGGGCTTCACCCATAACGTGGCCAGCGGCGAGCCTGGGCAGGACTCCATGCTGCTGTGGACCCGCTACGTCCCCGTCGGAGACCAGGCCTCGGTCCGGCTGGAGGTCGAGGTGGCTCTGGACGAAGGTTTCACCAAGACGGTCTCGGGCGGCAGCGTGCGTTCGGGCGCCTATCGCGACTGGACGGCCAAGTTCGTGGCGGACGGGCTCAAGCCCGGAACCGTCTACTGGTACCGCTTCGTCGCGCCCGATGGGAGCAAGTCGCCGGTCGGCCGCACGAAGACCCTGCCGCAGGGCGACGCCGCCCGGTTCGGCCTGGCCGTCTTCTCCTGCTCGAACCTGCCGACCGGCTGGTTCAACGCCTACGCCCACGCGGCCGCCCGCACGGACCTGGACCTGTGGCTGCACACCGGCGACTACGTCTACGAATACGGGCCGGCCTCCACCAAGGAAGCCGATTGGGCCGTCGGCCGGGCGATGGAGGCGCTGCAGCCGCAGAGCGAAATGGTCTCCATCGCCGACTATCGCCTGCGCTACGCCAGCTACCGCGCTGATCCCGATCTCCAGCGCCTGCACCAGATGGCGCCGATGGTGGCCTTCTGGGACGACCACGAGTCGACCAACGACAGCTGGGAGGGCGGGGCCCAGAACCACCAGCCCGCGACCGAGGGCGACTGGAACATCCGCCGGGCCGCCGCCATGCAGGTCTATCGCGAATGGATGCCCGTTTCCGACGAGCCGTGGAAGGCCTACGAGATCGGAACCCTGGCCACGCTCTACCGGACGGAATCCCGCCTCCTGGGCCGCACCCAGCAGGCCGACTTCGGGTCGCTGTTCCGGGCGTCCGATCCCGACGCGGCGATCAAGGATTTCCGAGACGGTATCTGGCGCGACCCGTCGGCGACCATGCTCGGCGCGAGCCAGGAAAGCTGGCTGGCGCACCAGTTCAAGGCCAACACCCGCTCCACGGCCTGGCAGTTGGTCGGCATGGGCACGATCCTTGGCCGCACCGTGATGCCCAGGAACGCGATCGACTGGCTGCGCGCCGACGTCGGCGCCAAGAAGGTCGCCAGCTATCGCAACAACGTCCGCGCCGCCGCGCAGGGCCTGCCGATGTGGATGGACCGCTGGGACGGCTACCCGGCCGCCCGTTCGCGGCTGTTGAAGGCCGCCCAGCAGGCCGACGCCGACCTCGTCATGCTGTCGGGCGACAGCCATAACGCCTGGGCCTACGCGCTCAGCGAAGGCGGTCGTCCCGCCGGCGTCGAGTTCGCTGGTCATGCCGTCACGTCGAGGGGCATGGAGGGCGACATGGGCGCTGACCCCAAGACCGTCGCCGAGGGGTTCGTCGCGGCCAATCCGGAGCTGAAGTGGGCCGACACCAGCCGGCGCGGCTATATGATGGTCGAGGTCACGCCCCGACGCGTAACGGGCGAATGGCTGTTCATGCGGACGATCAAGACCCGCGACGCGGCCCTCGAGGGTTCTCATCGCATGCACGTGGAGAGCGGCCGCAAGACGTTCGCCGGGTAGCGGCGTCCCGGGCGAGCCGCGACTCGACGCCATGGTGGTGCGGGCGGCCGGAATCGAACCGGCATAGCCTTGCGGCTGACGGATTTTCGTACCACTTCGGCTTTCGCCGCCGCCCCAGAAGGATGGGCCGTTCGTGGTCTGGACTATCCCTTCACCGTGCTCCGGCGAGCCGGAGTTTAGGTGCTGCCCGTCTAGTCTCTACACCTTCCCGCGAGGGGCTTGGCTCGGGATCGCCATCTGACAGGGTTCCCCGAATTTGAGCAGTTCTACGTCCCGGATTTCCCCGGGCGCACTCAATCCTTGGCTTAAGTCCGTTGCGTCTACCAGTTCCGCCACGCCCGCCTAAACCGAGCCGAGCTATAGTCGGCTGGGTCGTGGCCGTCGAGGACTTCGAACGGGCGCGTGACAGGCCCTGGCGTACCGTGGCGTTGCCCGAGGTGACGGCGTTGACCGCATGGACGCCGAAGAACGGCGCAAGGGTGATTGGCCAGCCAGCGGTCGTCGAGGGGCGAGCGGGATGCGGCGAACCTCCGAGGCCTGCTAGAGATAGTCCGACGCCGGCGGTGGAATGACCGGCTGACCTTCTGGGGGAGACCATGATGAGCCTGCTGTTCGCCTTGCCTGTGCTGCTTGGCGGCGGTGCGTCGGACGACTGCGCGCGGCCCGGAAACGCCGTGGCCGCGGTCTGGTGGATCGCGCCGCGTGAGGTCCGCCAGGGGGCGAGCGTCACCCTCGACCCCGCCTGGACCTCGTCGCCCGGCGCTTTCGACAGGATTCCCCAGACCTGCATCGAAGGGTTGACGAGCTCGGCGCCGGACCATGTCCGCATCGCCAAGGACGGCCGGTCGGTGACCGTCACCGCCGACGCGCCTCCGGGTCTGATGGCTACGCTGAAGGGCAGGATCGGAACCACGGTCATCCAGGGCCAGATCCGGGTGGTGGGGATTGGCGAGGGGCCGCTGGCGGGCGCGCGCCGACAGACGGCGATCGCCTGCGAGGACGGGCAGGCGGCGCCAACCTCCGTGGAGGAGCTGAAGTTCACCGCCGCCGGCGCGTTCGACGTGACGTGGCGGCCGTTCGAGACCTATCGCGACTATTGGGGGACCTACGTCTACGACCCGACCACCCACCGGCTGACCTTGACCGTCACGGGCGGCAACCACGTGCCTGCCAACCTGGACCTGGAGGGAGAGGCGCGCTTGCAGGCCGACGGGAGCCTGGCGCTGAGCGGCCTCTGGCTGGGCCAGCCGGAGCCGGGCCCGGCGCGGACCTGCGCCTACACCTTCGGGAAATAGGCGCCGGCGATCCACCCGTCGGAAACTGGACCGTGACGGCTCGACGTCCCCTCCGCGCGTGATAGCGTCGCCTTTCACGATTGTCCGGGACGGGGAAAGTCATCATGCAGCGTCACCTGGCCGCTTTGGCCTTCATCGCCGCGGCGACCGTCGTCGCGCCCTTCGCGGCACACGCCGCCGACATCGAGGTGGTGCGGGCCGCGCGGCTGCTGGACGTGGCCACGGGCAGGTATGTCGACAATCCGCAGGTCGTGGTCACCGACGGCCGGATCACGGCGGTGGGCAAGGCGGGCGACGCGACGCCGGCGGGCTCCAAGGTCATCGATCTGCCCGGCGCGACCCTGCTGCCCGGGTTGATCGACATGCACGTCCACCTGGACAGCTCGGCCCTGTTCGGCGGCTATGACGGCCTGCAGTACAGCGACGCCTTCTGGACGGTGCTGCAGACCAAGCACGCCGCCGACACCCTGAACGCCGGCTTCACCACCGTGCGCAACGTCGGATCCGAGCGCTTCAACGACGTGGGCCTGCGCGAGGCGATCGACGCGGGCTTCGTGCCGGGACCGCGCATCGTCACGGCCGGCTACGCCATCGGCGCCACCGGCGGCCACTGCGACTCCACCTACTTCCCGCCGTCCATGGCCCAGAAGGGCCCCTATGTGGCCGACGGTCCCGAGGAGGGGCGCAAGCAGGTGCGGGCGGTGCGCAAGTACGGCGCCCAGGTGATCAAGATCTGCGCCACGGGCGGGGTCTTCTCGCGCAATACCGAGCCGGGCCAGCAGCAGCTGTCCTTGGCCGAGATGACCGCCATCGTCGAGGAGGCCCACATGTGGGGCCTGAAGGTCGCCGCCCACGCCCACGGGGCGGCGGGGATCAAGGACGCCGTCCGGGCCGGGGTCGACACCATCGAGCATGTCAGCCTGGTCGACGACGAGGGCATCAAGCTGGCCGTCCAGAAGGGCAGCTACTTCTCGATGGACATCTACAACACCGACTACACCCAGGCCGAGGGCAAGAAGAACGGCGTGCTGGAGGACAACCTGCGCAAGGACCGCGAGATCGGCGAGATCCAGCGCGAGAACTTCCGCAAGGCGCTGAAGGCCGGGGTGAAGATGGTCTACGGCACCGACGCCGGCATCTATCCGCACGGCGACAACGCCCGGCAGTTTGCGGTGATGGTTCGCTATGGCGCCACGCCGCTGCAGGCGATCCAGGCCGCGACGATCACCGCCTCCCAGGCCCTTGGGCAGGAAAAGGACGTCGGCCAGGTGGCCGTGGGCCGCTATGGCGACATCATCGCGGTGTCCGACGATCCGCTGAGCGACGTCACCACGCTGGAAAAGCCGGTGTTCGTGATGAAGGGCGGGACGGTGGTGAAGGCGCCATAAGAGGCCCGGCCTCTCGCCAAACCAGGCGCCAGAGCCTAAATGCACGCGCTCAATAATCTCGAGCTCGCCCGTGATCACCTTCCAAGACGTCTCCAAGACCTATGCCGGGGCCGGCCAGCACGCCGCCCTGTCCGGGGTCAGCCTGTCGGTCGCGCCCGGCGAGGTGTTCGGGGTGATCGGCGCGTCGGGGGCGGGAAAGTCGACCCTCATTCGGCTGATCAACGGCCTTGAGAAGCCGTCCAGCGGCAAGGTCGTGGTCGATGGCGACGACGTGGCGGCTTTGGGCGTGGAGGGGTTGCGGTCCCTGCGCCGCCGGGTGGGAATGATCTTCCAGCACTTCAACCTGCTGTCGTCCAAGACCGTGGCCGGGAACGTGGCCTTCCCGCTGAAGCTGGCGGGCACGCCGGACGCCGAGGTCAAGGCGCGCACCGCCGAGTTGCTGGCGCGGGTGGGGCTGAGCGAGTTCGCCAACAAGTATCCGGCCCAGCTGTCCGGCGGCCAGAAGCAGCGCGTCGGCATCGCCCGGGCGCTCGCCACCGGCCCCAAGGTGCTGCTGTGCGACGAGGCCACGAGCGCGCTCGACCCCGAGACCACCGAACAGATCCTGGAGCTGGTCTCCAACCTGAACCGCGAGTTGGGCCTGACCATCGTGCTGATCACCCACGAGATGGACGTGGTCCGCCGCGTTTGCGACCGGGTGGCGGTGCTGGAGGGCGGCAAGGTGGTCGAGAGCGGTCCGGTCGAGGCGGTGTTCCTGCACCCCGCCAGCGCCACGGCCCGCCGGTTCGTGACCGAGGCCGAGGGCGAGCCGGGCGAGGGCGTCGCGGTGGGCGGCCGTCTGGTGCGCCTGACCTTCAAGGGCGAGGCCACCTATAAGCCGATCCTGGGCGCGGTGGCCCGTGAGACCGGCGTCGACTATTCGATCCTGGGCGGGCGCATCCATCGCCTGCGCGAGACCCCCTACGGCCAGCTGACCCTGGCCCTGACCGGCGGCGACGTCGAGGCGGCGATCCGGAGGTTCGAGGCCGACGGCGTCCGGGTCGACGTGATCGGGGAGGGCGGCCGATGAACGATTTCATGCGGAACATCGACTGGTCCGAGATCGGCCAGGCCACGATCGACACCCTCTCGATGCTGGGCGGCTCGATGCTGCTGACCGTCGTGCTGGGCCTGCCGCTGGGCGTGATCCTTTTCCTGACGGGCAAGGGCCAGATGCTGCAGAACCGGTTGGCCAACGGCGTGCTGTCGCTGGTGATCAACATCCTGCGCTCGGTGCCGTTCGTGATCCTGCTGATCGTGATGATCCCGCTGACCGTGGCCCTGGTCGGCACCTCTCTGGGCGTGGCCGGCGCGATCCCGCCGCTGGTCGTGGGCGCCGCGCCGTTCTTCGCTCGCCTGGTCGAGACGGCCCTGCGCGAAGTCGACAAGGGCGTGATCGAGGCCAGCTTCGCCATGGGCGCCAAGCGTCGGCAGGTCGTGCTGGGCGCGCTGCTCCCGGAAGCCATGCCGGGCCTGATCGCCGCGGCCACCGTCACCGCCATCGCCCTGGTGTCCTACACCGCCATGGCCGGCGTCGTCGGCGCGGGCGGCCTGGGGGATCTCGCCATCCGCTTCGGCTACCAGCGCTTCCAGACCGACGTGATGGTGGTGACCGTGGTGCTGCTGCTGGTCCTGGTGCAGGCGCTGCAGATGGTGGGCGACGCGGTGGTGCGCCGGGTCTCGCACCGCTAGAACGATCCCATGACCGACAACGACGATCTCATCCTCTCCGCCGCGCCGCCCGAGCACTGGGACGAAGGCTTCGCCCAGGGACTGGTCGGCAAGACCATGCTGGTGAACCTGACCTTCCTCGACGCCGACGGAGAACTGCAGGGCCGCGAGGCGTTCTACGGCGTGGTGATCACCGCCGACGCCGAGGAGGGCATACTGCTCGACCTGCTGGGTCCGCAGGACGGCGACACCACGACCCTGCCGCCCCAGACCTCGAACATCCGCGCCGCCGAGCCGGGCCTCTATCCGCTGACCGGCGGGGAGAGCGTCGAGAACCCCGACTTCCTGTCGAACTGGACCATCGCGGGGCCGGAAGAGCCGGCGAACGACGAGGAATAGTCCAAGACTCTGGCCTTCCGATCAGGAAAACTGATTTCCCGATCCGCCGGGAACCGGGCAATACCCGACCCGTCAATCGCCTTTACGGAGCCGTTCATGGTCGCCCGCCGCGCCGTTCTCGTCAGCCTCGCCGTCCTCAGCCTTGCGGCTTGCGGCAAGAAGCCCGCCGCGCTCGCCGGCGACACCCTGACGGTCGCCGCCACGGCCATCCCGCACGCCGAGGTGCTGGAGTTCATCAAGCCGAAGCTGGCCGCCGAAGGCCTGAAGATCGAGGTCAAGGTCTTCAACGACTACGTCCAGCCCAACATCCAGGTCGCCGAGAAGCGCCTGGACGTGAACTACTTCCAGACGCTGCCATATCTGGAGAGCTTCAACACCGACAAGGGCACCGACCTCGTACCAATTGTCGGGGTGCACATCGAGCCGATCGGCGCCTATTCCAGCCGCTACAAGGCCATCGCCGAACTGCCCCAGGGCGCGCTGGTGGCCATCCCGAACGACGCCTCGACCGAGGATCGCGCCCTGCGCCTGCTGGCCCGCAACAACGTGATCGGCCTGGACCTGGCGAAAAAGGGCCTGAGCCTCAAGGACATCGCCAGCAATCCCAAGGGCCTGGAGTTCAAGGAGCTTGAGGGCGCGACCCTGCCGCGCACCCTGAACCAGGTGGACCTGGCGATCATCAACACCAACTACGCCCTCGACGCCAAGCTGGACCCGTCCAAGGACGCCCTGCTGATCGAGGACAAGAACAGCCCCTATGTGAACTATCTGGTCGGCCGTCCGGACAACAAGGACGACCCGCGTGTCCAGAAGCTGGCCAAGGCCCTGACCTCGCCTGAGGTGAAGGCGTTCATCGAGCAGAAGTACACCGGCGCCGTGGTGCCGGCGTTCTAAGGACGGCTGGCGCGATCTGACATTTCACCCTAAATATCAGGCTCACTTCCTGGAGCCCCGCCTTGCGCCGCACTCTCGCCCCTGACGACGCCGCCGCTTCCGGCGGGCGCGAGCGGATGCTGGTGCTGGACGTCTGCTCGTCCTCCGGCCTGGAGGACTGGTCGCCCGACCTGCAGAAGGCCAAGGTCTACGAGCGCATCCTGCTGGACCTGATCCTGGGCCGCCTGGCGCCCGGCGCGCGGCTGGACGAGCAGTCGCTGGCGGCGCGCTACG
>Ga0102591_1000318_pt1 | contig 102317 bp, 67 predicted proteins | sample AraplaCol_mCL_r2_2_FD_76860 | JGI IMG/M metagenome (GOLD analysis project Ga0102591, IMG submission 76860) | Arabidopsis root microbial communities from North Carolina, USA - plate scrape MF_Col_mCL_r2 (SPADES assembly) (version 2) | ecosystem: Host-associated > Plants > Roots > Endosphere...
AACTTGGAGACGCCCTTGACCGGCACGCCGTAGCGGGGCGAGCCCTCGACCAGCGGCAGCGACTTGGGATCGATCGCGGCCAGCTTCTTCAGGCTGGCGGGCGACAGCTCGGCGCCGGTGATGTCGGTCACGTGGCCCGACAGGTCGCGGATCTGGCCGTCGGCGTCGAGGAGACCGGGCTTTTCAGACCCCTTGGGGCCGTAACGAAGCAGTTTCATGGGGGATGCTCTTTACGAGGAGATCAGCGGGCGTAAGGCCGGTGCAGACCGACCTCGCGATTGAGTTCGACGCCGAAGCCCGGCGCGTCGGACAGTTTCAGCTTGCCGTTCACCGGAACGGGCTCGCCGATCAGCTGCGGGTGGAACATCGGCACCACCTCGTCGGCCTTCGGGGCCATCATCAGGAACTCGGCGAACGGGCTGTTATGGCGCGTGGTCACGAAGTGATAGCTGTAGACGCTGGAGCCGTGCGGGATGCACATCACGCCGCGGCTGTCGGCCAGGTTCGAGATCTTCACCAGTTCGGTCATGCCGCCGCACCAGCCCACGTCGGGCTGGATGATGTCGCAGCACTCCATCTCCAACAGCATGCGGAAGCCCCAGCGGGTGGCTTCGTGTTCGCCGGTGGTGACCAGCATGCCCTTGGGGGCGTTCTTCTTGAGGTCACGATAGCCCCAGTAGTCGTCGGGGCTCAGGGCTTCCTCGATCCACTTCAGGCCGTACTCGTGGGCCTTGTGCGCCAGCTTGGTGGCGTAGTTCAGGTCTAGGGCCATCCAGCAGTCGAACATCAGCCAGAAGTCCTCGCCCACGCGCTCGCGCATCGTGGCCAGTTCTTCCAGGTTCTTGCGCAGGCCTTCCTCGCCCTCGGCCGGGCCGTGGTGCAGGGGCATCTTGCCGCCGATGAAGCCCATCTTCTGGGCCAGGTCGGGACGGGCGCCGGTGGCGTAGAAGGTCAGCTCGTCGCGCACCTTGCCGCCCAGCAGGTGATAGACCGGCTCGCCGCGCAGCTTGCCCAGCAGGTCCCACAGCGCCAGGTCCACGCCCGACAGGGCGTTCACGACCAGGCCCTTGCGGCCGTAGTACTGGGTCGAGAAGTACATCTGGTCCCAGATCTTCTCGATCTCGGTGGGATCACGGCCTTCCAGGAAGCGGGCCAGGTGCTTTTCGACGATATAGGCGGCGGGTTCGCCGCCGGTCGTCACCGCGAATCCGACCGTGCCGTCGGCGGCCTCGATCTCGACGACCAGCGTGCCCAGCACGTTGATTCCGAAACTTTGGCGACTCTGGCGATACTCCGGATAACGCGACATCGGCGTGGCGATGTGATCGTCGATCCAGTGACCTTCGCCCTGGTCGTGATAGTCGGCTCCACCGCCGCGCACGACATAGGCTCGAACCGCCTTGATGAGGGGAAACGGCATGGGAAAAACCAGCTCCAGCCCAAACGCCTCCAAGAGGAAGCGATCTACTTAAAGGAAGAAGAGGGCGTATCGTGAGGCAAAGGCCTTCGACATGCTTGGCGAAACCTTCGAAGGTCGCGCCTACCTCCAGAGACGTCCTATGACACGGTGGCGCGCCCTGACTTTTGGTGACCGGATCGTCGCCTTCGCCGCTTGCGCTAGGTACCATATTATGAGAGAGAGTGCTACAAAATGAAACGTGACGCGTCAAGGGGAGCCGGAGCGGTGGCCAAGGAAGACAACGCCAGCGGCAAGGCGCCCAGTGGCAGCCAGACGCTGTTCCGCGGCCTGGACCTGCTGGACGTCGTCGCCGACTCCGGCACCATCGGCCTGCCGGCCCTGGCCCAGCGCCTGGGGCTGACCCGCAGCACGACTCACCGCCTGGCCACGGCCCTCGTCGAGCGCCGCCTGCTGTCGCAGACCCCACGCGAAGGCTACAGCCTGGGTTCAAAGCTCTTGGAGCTGGGCTACCTGGCCGGCCAGCAGATGGACCTGCCGCGCGTGGCGCGTCCCCATCTCGAAAAGCTGTGGGACGAGCTGGAGGATACGGTCCACCTGGGCGTCCTGGAAGACGACCGCGCCCATTATCTGGACAAGCTGACCGGCCGTCGCCGGATCAACATCTCCTCGCGCGTCGGCGACCGACAGCCGATCCGCTCCACCGGTCTGGGCAAGGCCCTGGTGCTGGACGACACCGAGGAGCGCTGGCGCGAGCTCTATCGCAAGGAAGGCCCCCGCTCGGCGCATGGTCCCGACGAAGAACAGTGGATCGCCTGGATGCGCGACTACGCCAAGAAGGGCGTGGCCTTCGACCTCGAAGAGAACGAGGACCGCATCCGCTGCGTCGCCGCGCCGATCCGGGGTCCGAGCGGCGCCATCGTGGCCGCCATCAGCGTCTCTGGCGCGGCCCAGTACATGGATGACGCCCGCATGAAGGACCTGACGGTGACGGTGCGCGACTGCGCCAACGCCATCGGCGTCGAGCTGGGTTGGAACGAGAAGAGGACGCCCGCCAAGCGGTAGGCGCCCGAGGTATCAGTGGAGGAACGATGCTTCTGAAGGACAAGGTGGTGCTGGTGACCGGCGCCTCGCAGGGGATCGGCAAGGCCGCGGCCATCGGCTGCGCCCAGCACGGCGCGGACGTGGCGATCAACTACCATTCCGATGAAGCGGGCGCGGCCGACGCCGTCGCCCAGATCGAGGCCCTTGGCCGCCGCGCCATCGCCGTGAAGGGCGACGTGGCCAAGGTCGAGACCGCCGCGTCGTTCGTCCAGGCCGCGGTCGACGCGTTCGGCCGGGTCGACGTCTTCGTCAACAACGCCGGCATCTGCCCGTTCCACGCCTTCCTCGACATGCCGCCCGAGGTCATGGAGCGGACGATGAAGGTCAACCTGTTCGGCGCCTATTACATGGTGCAGGCGGCGGCCAACCAGATGGTCAAGCAAGGGCAGGGCGGCGCGATCATCGCCGTCAGCTCGATCAGCGCCCTGGTCGGCGGCGGCATGCAGACCCACTACACCCCGACCAAGGCCGGCGTGCACAGCCTGATGCAATCGACCGCCATCGCGTTGGGCAAGTACGGCATTCGGTGCAACTCGGTGCTGCCGGGCACCATCGAGACCGCGATCAACAAGGAAGACCTCGCCGATGTCGCCAAGCGCGAATACATGGCCGGCCGCATCCCGCTAGGCCGCCTGGGCGAGCCCGACGACCTGGCCGGACCGATCGTCTTCCTAGCCTCGGACCTAGCCAAGTACGTGACCGGCGCGGCCCTGCTGGTCGACGGCGGCGCCTTCGTGAATCTGCAATAGCGGCCATGATCGTCTCGTCCACGACGGACTTCAGGGAAGCGGCGCGACGCAAGCTGCCCCGCTTCTTGTTCGACTATATCGACGGCGGGGCCTATGCCGAGCGGACCCTGGGCCGCAACGTCTCGGATCTCGCCGACCTTTCCCTGCGCCAGCGGGTGCTGAAGGACGTCTCGCAGGTCGACACCTCGACCACCCTGTTCGGCCACTACCAGGCCCTGCCGGTGGCCTTGGCTCCCGTGGGGCTGACGGGCATGTACGCGCGGCGCGGCGAGTGCCAAGCGGCCAAGGCCGCGGCCGCCAAGGGCGTGCCGTTCTGCTTGTCGACCGTCTCGGTGTGCGACCTGCAGGAGGTCTCCAAGGCCAGCCCGACGCCGATCTGGTTCCAGCTCTACGTGCTGCGCGACCGGGCCTTCATGCGTGATTTGCTGGCCCGCGCCCAGGACGCCGGGGCAACGGCCCTGGTGTTCACCGTCGACATGCCCGTACCCGGCGCCCGCTATCGCGACGCTCACTCCGGTATGAGCGGTCCCAACGCTGCCGGCCGCCGGCTGGTGCAGGCGATGTTCAAGCCCTCGTGGGCGTGGGACGTCGGCGTCATGGGACGGCCCCACACCCTGGGCAACGTGGCTCCGGTTCTGGGCGCCAATTCGGGCCTCGAGGACTTCATGGGCTGGCTGGGGGCCAATTTCGATTCCTCGATTCAGTGGAAGGATCTCGACTGGATCCGCGACCAGTGGAAGGGCCCGCTGATCATCAAGGGCGTGCTCGATCCGGAGGACGCCAAGGCCGCCGCCGACATCGGGGCCGACGGCATCGTGGTCTCCAACCACGGCGGTCGGCAGCTGGACGGCGTGCTGTCGTCGGCTCGGGCCCTGCCGGACATCGCCGAGGCCGTGGGCGACAGGCTGACCGTGCTGGCCGACAGCGGCGTGCGGTCAGGCCTGGACGTGGTGCGGATGCTGGCCCTGGGCGCCAAGGGCGTGCTGCTGGGGCGGGCTTTCGTCTACGCCCTGGCCGCACGCGGAGGGCTGGGCGTGACCCAGCTGCTCGACCTGATCGAGAAGGAGATGCGGGTGGCCATGGCCCTGACCGGCGTCAACACCCTGGCCCAGATCGACCGCTCTATCCTGGCGAAGGTGGACCGATGAGCGTGCTGGCGCTCGTCGCGGCCTTGGCGCTGCAGGCAGCTCCGACCTCCGCGCCCAAGCCCGACCTCACGGACGTTCCGTCTCCGCCGCCGGTTGAAGCTCCGGTCGCTCGCATTTTAATCGCCAGCGACTCCACAGCCGCCAACTACGGCGCCTCGGCCTATCCGCAGATGGGCTGGGGCATGGTGCTGAAATGCTCGCTGGACCCCCGCGTCGAGGTGGTGAACCTGGCGCGCGGCGGTCGTTCGACCAAGACCTTCATCGAGGAAGGCCTGTGGGACGGCTTGCTGGCCAAGCTCCAGCCCGGCGACACCGTCCTGATCCAGTTCGGCCACAACGACGCCGACACCAAGAAGATCGTCCGCTTCACCGATCCCAAGGGCGCCTACACCACCAACCTCACCCGCTTCGTCGCCGACGTGCGGGCCAAGGGCGGCCAACCGGTTCTGATGACCCCGATCGCCAAGCACGTGTTCGTCGGCGACCAGGTCCAGGAGACCCACGGCGCCTACACCCTAGCGGTCCGGGCCGTGGCCAAGGCCACCAAGACCCCGCTGATCGACCTGGACGCCGACATGATGGGCGCCCAGCAGGCGCGGGGCGAAGCGAGTTCGCGCGGCTTCTATCTGATCTACACCCCGCAGGACGGCATCAAGCGCTATCCGGAGGGGATCAGCGACACGACCCACATCAACGAGGGCGGCGCACGTTTGGCCGCGTCGCTTGTGGCGGGTCGCCTGGCGTTCCTGGGATTGCCGGTGTCGGCCTATGTCCACCCCGCCTCGACGGGCGCGCAGCCCATCCTCGGCGGCGCCCGCTGCCTGGGGCGCTAGGCGTTCATTCCCAAAGAAGAGCGGAGCGCCTTTGGCGCTCCGCTAGCCCGAATAGGGGGAAAACGGGCGAGTCCGTGTGTGGGGAGGGATGGAGCCAGCTCCAAACCTGACGGACAATATTCCATAATATGGAACATTGTCCGATATAATGAGAATACTTGACAGCTGGGTGGATGTCAAGCCACAGGTGAGAAAAGGCCCAAAGTGGTCTGGCCAATTTGGAGGGCTCACCATGAGACACGTCGTCGGACCGATCGTTGGGGTCTGCGCGGTCGTCTGCGCGGCGGACGTGGCCAGCGCGGCTCAGCGGATCGACCGTCCCTTCAACGACGGCTGGCGGATGGCGACGGGCGAGATCGCCGGCGCCGAGAAGCCCGAGTTCGATGACACCGCCTGGAAGCCTGTCACCCTGCCGCGCGCCTGGAACGAGGACGAGGCCTTCAAGGTCGACATCCACGACCTGAAGGGCGCCGTCGTCTGGTATCGCAAGTCCATCGTCCTGCCGAAGGACGCCGGGCCGGCGGTCGGCGGCAAGGCCTTCATCGAATTCGAAGGCGTGCGCCAGGCCGGCGACGTCTATGTGAACGGCGTGCGAGTGGGTGGCCACGAGAACGGCGTCACGGCCTTCGGCGTCGACGCGACCAAAGCCCTCAGGCCCGCGCCTTTCGTCAACGTGGTGGCCGTCCGGGTCGACAGCGACTGGAAGTACAAGGAGCGCGCGACGGGCAGCGGCTTCCAGTGGAACAACAACAATTTCAACGTGAACTACGGCGGGATCCATCGGGCTGTCCGGCTGGTCCTGACCGGCGGCCTGCACCAGACCCTGCCGCTCTATTCCAGCCTGGGCACGACCGGCGTCTATGTCTGGGCCGACCGGTTCGACATCAAGGGCGGCGCGGCGACGGTCCACGCCGAATCCCAGGTGCGCAACGCGTCCGACCGGCCGCGCACCTTCAGCTATCGCGTCAGCCTCAAGGACGTCGACGGCAAGCCGGCGGGAACGTTCAATGGTCCCGCCGTGACCCTGGCCCCGGGCGAGACCCGCAGGGTATCGGCCCAGGCGGCGCTGAACGGCTTGCATTTCTGGAGCTGGGGCTACGGCTATCTCTATGCGGTGACCACCGAGCTGGTGGAGGACGGCGCGGTCGTCGACGCGGTCGTCACCCGTACAGGGTTCCGCAAGACCGAGTTCCGGAACGGCATGATCTTCCTGAACGACCGGGTCATGCAGGTGCACGGCTACGCCCAGCGCACCAGCAATGAGTGGCCGGCCTTGGGGACTGACATCCCGCCTTGGATCAGCGACTTCTCTAACGCCCTGATGGTCGAGAGCGGCGGCAACCTGGTGCGTTGGATGCACATCGCCCCGGCCGCCCAGGACGTCGAGTCGGCCGACCGCGTAGGCCTGCCCCAGGCCATGCCGGCGGGCGACGCCGAGAGCGACGTCACCGGCCGCCGCTGGGAGCAACGGGTGGAGGTGATGCGCGACGCCATCGTCCGCTTCCGCAACAACCCTTCGATCCTGTTCTACGAGGGCGGCAACGAGAACATCAGCGACGAACATATGGCCGAACTGAAGGCCGTCCGCGACCAGTTCGACCCGCACGGCGGCCGCGCCATCGGATCGCGCGAGATGCTGAACAGCAAGGTGGCCGAGTACGGCGGCGAGATGCTGTACATCAACAAGAGCGCCACCAAGCCTGTCTGGGCGATGGAGTATTCGCGCGACGAGGCCGCCCGGAAGTTCCAGGACGACTTCACTCCGCCGTTCCACAAGGACAGCCCCGACTACAACCGTAACCAGGACAGCCACGCCGTCGAGGACGTGCGCCGCTGGGCCGACTACTGGCGCGAGCGGCCCGGCGGCGGGGACCGCGTCAGCTCGGGCGGCGTGAACATCATCTTCTCCGACAGCAACACCCACTTCCGCGGCGACAACAACTATCGCCGCAGCGGCGAGGTGGACGCCATGCGCCTGCCCAAGGAAGGCTTCTACGCGCATCAGGTGATGTGGGACGGCTGGGTCGACGTGGAGCGTCCGCGCAGTCACATCATCGGCCACTGGAACTACGCGCCAGGCACGGTGAAGGACGTCACGGTGGTCTCCAGCGCCGACAGCGTCGAGCTGCTGCTCAACGGCAAGTCGTTGGGCCAGGGCGTCAAGTCGGACGGCTTCCTGTTCACATTCAAGAGCGTGGCCTGGGCGCCGGGGATCCTGCGCGCGGTCGGTCGCGACGCGAAGGGCAGGACCGTCTCGTCGGACGAGCGGGTCACCACCGGCCCTGCGGCGGCCCTGCGGCTGACGCCGCGTGTCGGTCCGGCGGGCTGGCGCGCCGATGCGGCCGACATCGCCCTGGTCGACGTCGAGGCGGTCGACGCCCAGGGACGCCGCGTGTCCACCGCACTGGACCTCGTGAAGTTCGACGTCGCCGGTCCGGCCGAATGGCGCGGCGGCATCGCTCAGGGCGACAGCAAGGGCGGCGGCAAGACGACCGAGGCGCCGGCCTCGACGCCCGGCGGCGTCGTCACCGGAGCGCATACCGTCGACGGCGTGACCACCTACGCCGGCGCCTCGCGCGGCGACGACAACTGGATCCTGTCGCGCAGCCTGCCGGTCGAGGCCGGCGTCAACCGCGTGGCCCTCCGCTCGACGCTGCAGTCGGGCAAGGTCGTGGTGACGGCGACGGCCGAGGGGCTGAAGCCGGCGAGCGTGACGCTGGACGTCGCCGCGCCCTCGGCCGAGGCCTTGCCGCCCGTCAGCCTGGCGCGGGGACCCACGCCGGCGACGCCGTCGTTCCAGGTGCGCCGCGTGGCGGTGAAGCCGGCGGCTGTCGTCGCGGGTTCGAACGCGGGCGCCGTCGGCCTGACCCTCGACGACGACGAAACCACCCACTGGGCCAGCGACGGCCAACTGGCCAACGCCTGGATTGAGTACCAGTTGGACAGGCCGCAGGCGGTGGACGAACTGGTGCTGAAGCTGATCGGCTGGCGTGTCCGCGCCTACGACCTGCGCGTCACCCTCGACGGGGTCACCGTCTACGAAGGACAGCCCGCCAAGAGCCTTGGCTACGTCACCCTCCCGCTGAAGCCGGCGAAGGGCCGCAAGCTGCGCATCGCCCTGACCGCGCCCACGGTCGATCGCGACGGCTTCGGCAAGATCATCGAAATCACCGGCGCCCGTGCGGGCATGGACACCGGCGCGGAGAAGGTCGCCGCCGGCGGCGGCCTGGGGATCATCGAGGCGGAGATCTATCGGCGACCTTGAGGCGTCTCAGGGCGTGGCGGGACGGAGCCGTAGTCGGTCCAGCGCCAGACCGTCGCTACGCGCGATGACCACCACGTCGTGGATGCCTGGCGCCAGCACCCCGTCGAGAGGCAGGGGCGTTTCGTTGTCGAGCACGCTCTGCGCCCAGGCCTTGGAACCCGTTTCGCGGGGCAGAAAGAGTTCGCGTGCGGGGCCGCCGCCCACCGAAACCTCAAAGCGCGGCGCTCCGTCACCCGTGGACGCGTAGAGGGGGATCAGGCCGAACTCCAGGCGGCGTGAAGCGCCGGGCGGAACGGTGATCCGGTACGTCAGCCTCGCCCCCGTGGCCTCGGCAACCATCGCGCCATCGCCTCGACCCAGGCCTTCGACCAGCCGCCAGCCGTCATTGACCGCGAAGGCTTCGGCCTCGATCACGTCGGAAGTCGTGTGCGTGGACGTTGGAGGCGGGGCGGAAGCCTCGGTCACCAGGCCGGGCGCGGGCAAGCTCAGCCTGGAGAGGCGGAAGCTGGTCCACTGGTTGTCGGCTGGCTCCTCGGCCATGACGCCGCGCCATTTGCCGCCAGCGACCCGATCGTTGAACCGAGCCGTCAGGGCCTTGATCTCGTCGTCGGCCCGGACCGCTTCGCCGCCAAAGGCCCGCGCCGCTTCCGACTGGCTGTCGACCAGCGTGGCGTAGCGCTCGGCCATGAACACGCGTCGATTGGCGGCGGCCGAAGCGCGCACCGGATAGCCGACGAGTTCGAAGAAGGCGTCCGACAAGGCCGGCGGCAGGGTCGGCTCGATCTTGTCGGTGGCCTCGACCAGGGCGGCGAAGCGGGTCAGGCGGCTATCGATCTCGGTGGTCGAAAGCGGGCTGCGGCGCGGCTTTTCGCCCGGCAGCCACCATTGGAGGTGCTCGGGGCGGCGCTCGAAGTTGAGCCGGTAATAGCCGTCGAGCACCGCGCCGACGCCGTCGCTGTACTCGGGACCGAAGGTCCTGGACGACCAGTCGTTCAGGAAGGCGCGCTGGGACTTGCCCCGCCAGCGATCGATATCCCAGGCCATTTCCAGGAACAGGCTGATGTCGATCTCGGCCGGCTTGATGTCGCCGGCGTTGGCGATCCAGAGCCGACGCGCGCCCAGGTCCCAGGCGCGAGTCATCTCTTCCTTGATCAGGGCCGGCGGCGTTGTGCTCAGCCACAGATAGGATAGCGGGGCGCCCAGATAGGAAAGGTGATAATAGACGCCTGACCCGCCGGATCGCTCGCGCTCGGCCGCGTTCGGGAACTGGCGGATGTAGCCGAAGTTGTCGTCCGGCCAGACCAGAGTAACGTCCTCGGGGACCTTCAGGCCGGCGCGATAGAGCTCAAGCACTTCCTTATAGGGCGTGAAGACCTGAGGAACCTTGCCGAGGTCGGGATCGACCCGCCGGCGCAGCATCGAGCGCTGGTCGACGATGACCTTGTCCAGCAGCGCGACCTTTTCCGCCGTCGTTCGCGCGCCGACGATGCCGGAGTCGTGGATGCCCCGCATGCCCAGGGTCCAGAGGCTCTCGTAGGGCGCATTGGTCCGAACCCTCTCTTCCCAGTAAGCGCGTACGCCGTCCGGGTTGGTCGCGTAGTTGAAGGCGTCCGGGGCCTGCTTCCATTCGCCGACGTTATTGCGCAGCATCGGTTCGGCGTGGGACGAGCCCATGACGATGGCGTAGTCGTCGGCCAGGCGGGCGTTGGCGGCGTCGTTGTTGAAGGGCGCGCTGGCCTTGTGCATGGCGGGCCACAGGGTGTTGGCCTTCAGGCGCAGAAGAAGACGGAAGACCTCCCGATAGGTCTTGGGCCCCAGATTGCCCCGGGCGGGGTCGAAGGTCCGCGACGCCCAGGGGACGAGACCCCAATCCTCGTCGTTGATGAACAACCCCCGATAACGGACCGAGGGCGGGCCGAACCGCCGCGTGCCCGTGGCGACCGTCAGGGTCTCGCGATGGCGGGGCGAGATGTCGGCCCACCAGGTCCAGGGCGAGACCCCCATGGCCTCACTCAATTCATAGGCCCCGTAGGCTGCGCCGCGGCGGTCGCTGCCGACCACCACCAGCGCCTGGTCCACGCCCGGAGCAGGGCGCTCGACCGTGACGATCAGGAAGCTCTCCCAGGCGCCGCGCAAATCGCCGACGTCCAGCTTTCGCGCGGCCACGAGCCGGTCGATGAAGCGGTTCTTGCCCAGCGTGCCCACAACGACCACGACCCGATCCTTGGGCCGGCTCACGACCTTGAGGGCGGGATGCACCCCAGTGACGGCCGTGATGTCTGCGGCAAGATCGGCCGTGGCGTGGGCCACCACATCGGCGTCGGCGGGATCGCTGACGATCACGGCCGCGCGGCCGCCCACGACGAGAGGAAAGCCCCCCGGCGCGTGGGAGACCAGAGGCGCGGGCTCCGCCGCTGTCGCCATCGAACCGCAGAGCCAAGCGACAAGCGCCAGGACAGGGCCGAACCCGCGCATGATCGCCGTCCTCTACTTCGCCTTGGCCACCTCGACCGCGTACACGTGGTTGGCCCCGTGCATATTGGAGCGGAACACGATCCACTTGGCGTCGGGCGTGAAATTGACGTTCGGCTCCAGCCGGTAGTCGTGGTCCTTCATGTTCACCAGCTTCTCGGTGTCGAGCACCCCCGGCTGGATGAGCGTTTCCGAGCCCGGAGCGTGGATGCCGGCGACGTCGGGGATGGCGCGGGGGCGCATCAGATACAGCCACTTACCGTCGGGCGCGTGGGCGACCATCTCGCTGTCGCCGCCGTCGCCCGCGAACAGCTTGCCGTCCGGCGAGGTGTTGAAGTGCACCGACCAGTCGTTGCGCTCGATGTGCAGCCAGGTCCGCTTGCCGGTGGCGATCTCGTAGCCGGCCACCCAGAAGTCCTCGCCGCGTGGGGTCTGCAGGTCGTACCAGACCGTCTTGCCGTCCGCGCTGAACCACTCATGCCCGGCGATCTCCATGTTCATGGTCCGGGTGTGGATCTTGACCGGCTTGGCGTCTGGTTTGTCGGTGCGGGTCAGCCACAGGCGGTCGACCTTGTGCCAGGGACCCTCGTGGCAGAACATCATCAGGTGCGGGTCGGTGGGCGAGAACTGCAGGTGGTTCAGCCAGTCGGTGGCCTGGTGCACGACCTTGCGCTCGCCGGTGGCGGTGTTGATCGTGAAGATCTCCATCGGGATGCGGCTGTCCAGCCGCGCGTTCAGTTGCACCTCGCGGCCCTCGGCGTAGGAGAGCTCGCGACCGTCGGCGCTCTTCACGTCGTCGGGATTGCGGGGCAGGGCGTCGGCCTGGTTGGGAACGGCCGGCACGTCCGTGCGGGTGGCCACGCCGGCCAGCAGGGTCTCGTCGGCGTTGATCGTCTGGATGCCGACGCCCTTGGCCAGCTTGGCGATCGGCCGGACCTTCTTCGTCGCGGGATCGGCGGCCTCGACCACGGCCGTCCCGTCCTCGGCCATCCGCTGGTAATAGACTTGGCCGGTCTTGCGGCCGACGAACAGCAGCCGGACCTTGCCGACGACCAGCGGGGTCAGGGCGTGGCTCTTCAGGTCGACGGTCGAGACGCCGTCAGGCGTGCTGATCGCCAGGAAGCGGCCGTCGGGCGTGTAGCCGTTGTAGTTGAAGTAGAGGCTGCCGCTGCCGGGTTTGTCGGACAGACGGATCACACGGTGACCGGTGTCCTTGTCGATCCATTCGCGGGGGGCTTCGGGCAGGCCGGCGCGAGGCTCGGTGACGCGGTCCTGCGCCCAGGCGGTCGGAGCCGCCACGGGCGCGGCCAGCAGCACCAGGCCGATGCCGGCGGCGCGGAGCAGGGCGGTCTTCATCGTCATCACCTCACTTGGTCCGGATGTCGGCGCGTGGCGGGCTCTTCATGCCCTCGCCCAGATAGAAGCTGGTGTGCGGCGGCTGGTTGTAGGCGGTGTTCTGCCAGGCGATCGACACGCGGTACTGCGGGTCGTGCATCAGGGTGACCAGGCGGCGCTGGGTGACGTAGGGCGTGGCGTAGATCCGCAGGGATTTGTTGTCTTCGGCGCGCCAGATCACCTCTTCGCGCCAATCGCCCAGGATGTCGGCCGACAGGGCGGGGTTTGCCTTGGTGCCGTTGCTGGAGGTCATGCCTTCGGCGGTCAACAGGGGCTTGGCCTCTCCCGTCTTCCAGTCCCATTTGCTGATCTGGTTCCTGTCCAGCAGTTCACGCAGGTCGTCGCCGTCCCACCAGATGGCGAAGTTGGTCTGGCGCGGATGCTTCACGCCTTCGATCGGCTTGCCCTGGGCGTTGTAGAGCGCGTCGCTGTTGGTTCCCCAGGCCTCGGCTCCGGGGAAGCGCGGATCGATGTCGGCCGCCAGGCCCCGGCCAGTGTCCTTGTCGGTGGGTGTACTCCACAGCACCTTGCCGGTCCTGGCGTCCAGCATGGCCGCGCCGACGCCGCCGTTCCTGCCAGGGCTTTCGTGGACACCGAACTTCTCCAGGCCCGGACGACTGGGGTCGAGGTCGGAGACGTGCATCGCGTCGCCGTGGAACAGCTGGGCGCTCCACAGGCCCTTGCCGTTATCGTCGACGGTCATCGAGCCATAGACGATCTCGTCGCGACCGTCGCCATCGACGTCGGCCACGCTGAGCTGGTGGTTGCCCTGGCCGCCGAACGCCTCGTTTCCGGGCGCGGCGCTGTCGAACAGCCACCGCTGCGTCAGCTTGCCGTTCCGGAAATCCCAGGCCGCCAGGGTGCTGCGCCCGTAGTAGCCGCGGGCGAAGATCAGGCTGGGCAGGCGGCCGTCCAGATAGGCCGTCCCGGCCAGGAACCGGTCGGAACGGTTTGCGTAGCCGTCACCCCAGATCTCGGTCATCTGCTCCACGCTTGGCGCATCGGTGCGCGGGTCGCGCGGAGGCGAATAAGGGGCGCTGGCCAGGGCCTTGCCGGTCGCGCCTTCGAAGACGGTGACGAACTCGGGACCCTTCAGGATCCGGCCCTGAATCCGGGCGACCTTCGTGCCGTCGGGCAGGGTGGTGGCGCCGGTGCGGTCGGCCTGGGGCCGCTCGCCGCCGGTCTCGCGCCAGTCGGCGTTTGGATCGCCCAGCACCTTGCCGGTTCCGTCCACCGTGCCGTCGCTGGTGCGCAGGGCCACCTCGGCCTTGCCGTCGCCGTCCAGGTCGTAGACCTGGAACTGAGTGTAGTGGGCGCCGGCCCGGATGTTGCGGCCCAGGTCGATGCGCCACAGGCGTCGGCCTTCCAACGTATAGGCGTCGATATAGACCGGGCCGGTGTAGCCGCCGAAGGCGTTGTCCTTGGAGTTGGTCGGGTCCCACTTGAGGACGATCTCGTAGCGGCCGTCGCCGTCCAGGTCGCCGACGCTGGCGTCGTTGGCGGTGTAGGTGAAGGCCTCGCCCGCCGGAGTGACGCCGCCGGTAGGCGGGTCCAGCGGGATGCTCAGATAGCCATCGGCCCAGATCTTGGCGGGGGCGCTGGCCGCCGCTTCCTTTCCTGCGACGACGGCGCGCACCGTGTAGGTGGCGTTCTGGCCGCCGGTCTTGTCGACGAAGTTGGTCGGGCCCGACACGGGCTTGGCGTTCAGCTTCGTCCCATCGCGATAGAGGTTGAAGGCCGTCTTGGGTGAGTCGTCGCCCAGCAGACGCCAACTGACCAGAACGCCCCCGTCCAGGGCGGGGACGGCGACCACGCCGCGATCGAGGGCTTCCATTCGGCGAGCGTCCGCGACCGCCAATCCGCCCCAGGACGATAGCGCCGTCGCGCATACAAGAGCCGCCGCCGCGCCCTGCGCGCCCCGGTTCTCATCACGCTTGCTCATGCGTCAAATCCCTTTGGTTTCCCCGTTTTTGAGCTCGCGACGACCGTTCTGCGCGGTTTCGGGCTGGGCGTCAGGCCGCCTCGCGAGCGATGCCGCAAGCTTACACCATGGAAACAAACTTCTGTCTTCCCACAAATTGCATTGACATCTCAGAATGTGGAACTATTCCTATTGTATGAGAAATGCGCCGCCGTGCGCTGCGTGCGGGTCCGAGAGGGGCCGCCGCAGGGTGGGGTAAGGCGCCCGGGACTCCGTCGGGAGCCCAGGTCATGGTTAGAGGGAGGGACCCAATGCTTGCATCTAATCGACGCCGCCGCGTGGCCGTCGCGACTGTATCCTTTCTGGCGCTGACGGCGGGCTTCGCCGGCACCGGTGTCGCCCAAGCGCAGACCGCATCCGGCTCGGCCGCCGCGAACACGTCGGACACCATCGAGGAAGTCGTCGTCGTCGGCACGCGCGCCAGCCTCCAGTCGGCCATGAACCGCAAGAAGCGGAACGGCACGGTCTCCGACTCGATCGTCGCTGAAGACATCGGCCAGTTCCCCGACAAGAACGTCGGCGAAGCCCTGGGCCGGGTGACCGGCGTGCAACTGGCCCGCGACTTTGGCGAAGGCAACAGCGTCTCGATCCGCGGGGTCGAACCCGACCTGAACCGCATCGAAATCAACGGCATGAGCACGCTGTCGACCGCGGGCAACCTGCAGGTCTACGGCGGCGGCGGCCGCTCCAATGACTTCCGCGAACTGGCCTCCGAACTGGTCCAGTCGATCGACGTGTTCAAGGGCTTCACCGCCGACATGACCGAAGGGGGCATCGGCGGCACGGTCTCGGTGACCACCCGCAAGCCGCTGGACTTCACCAAGCCGACCCTCTCGCTGACGGCTTCGGGCCAGAAGCTGGACACGATTAAGGACTGGACCCCGCGCATCAACGTGATCGCGGCCGGCAAGTTCTTCGATGACCGCCTGGGCCTGATGGCCAACGTCACCTACGACGACATCGACACGCGCGGCGATTTCGTCCGCAACACCTCGTGGGGCCGCTTCGCCGACTTCGACAACTCGGCCGACAAGACCGTTCCGTACTACAGCACCACGTACAACAGCCAGGTCAACGACCTGGCGCGCAACGTGACCACCCAGGCCGGCTGCGCGACCCTGACGACGCCGGACGCGACCGCGATCTCGACGGCCAATCTGCGCACGGCCTGCCAGTCGCAGTGGTACGACTACGCGCCGCGCACGGCGCGCTATGGCGTCTGGTACCGTAACGACAAGCGCATCTCGTCGGAATTCACGGCCCAGTACCGCTTCACCGACCGCCTCGACGCCTGGGTCAGCTACAACTACAACGAGCGCAAGCAGACCCTCAACGACATCAACTACGGCACCGACTTCACCTCGGTCAGCCGCCTGCGCAATCTGGTCGGAACGTCGTGCTCGACGACCAACACGACCGCCAGCTCGGTCGTCGTCGACGCCAACCACAACGTCACGGGTTACACGCTGGGCAACTGCCTGGTCACCGCCAGCGCCGGCGGCAACCTGGGCTTCGGCATCAGCGCCCGCGACTTCGCCTACGACACCACCAGCGACTACATCAGCTTCGGCGGCAAGTATCGCGGCGACCGCCTGCAGGTCGAGTTCGTGGGCTCCAAGTCGGGCAGCGAAACCATCTCGCAGACCAACAACGTCAGCGTCAGCTTCGACACGCCTGGGATGGTCGTCACCCTGGATCCCAGCACCGGCGAGCCGTCGTTCAAGTTCGCCAGCGGCTACAGCCCCAGCGACGCCTCGGCGATCCGCCAGTGGCAGATCCAGTATCGCCCGTCGACCAAGTATGACGACGAGCAGCAGTACAAGCTGGACTTCGACTACGACACCCACCTGCCGTTCGTGAACAAGATCGAATTCGGCGGCCGGGCCACCAACTACAAGACCCACGGCTACGGCTACGGCGGCTTCGTCCTGAGCGGCGGCGCCAACCCGAACGTGGCCACCGACGACACCGTGATCTACAGCAACTCGATCAACTCGACGGCGACGATCAACAACGCCGCCGGCGCGATCGACCAGACCAACCCGGTGCTCGGCTCCGCCACCACCACGGGTTACTGGTCCTCGTCGGAAGTCTGGTCGCGCGCGTTCTCGAACCAGGTGTTCGCCAGCGGCATGAGCCCGCTGCCGGCCGAGTTCTATTACGGCAGCGGCTCGATCCCCTCGAACTGGCTGTACCCGAACTTCAAGCAGGTCTCGCAGTACCTCGACACGTCGCACTTCAACCTGAACAACATGGTCGACACCGTCGGCAGCGACGGCAAGGCCTACCAGCAGTTCCCGTATCGCATCGAGGAAACGACCGACGCCCAGTACCTCAAGTTCAACTACGAGGTTCCGGTCGGTCCGTACGACCTGACGGGGAACTTCGGCGTTCGTCGGGTCCACACCGAGGTGACCACCGAAGGCGTGTCTCAACGCCAGCAGTCCTACGCGGCCACCAACGGCGGCACGGCCACGACGTACGCCTTGAGCAACTCGCTGGCCAAGGAAACGCGCAGCTACACCGAGTACCTGCCCAGCTTCAACGCCGGCCTGTGGTTCATCCCGAGCAAGCTTTCCACCCGCTTCGGCTTCGCCCAGCTGATGGCCCGCCCGCGTCTGGACTTCCTGATGCCGACGGTCACCTGCACCACCGACAACTCGCCGGACGCCAATGGCGACTTCGACGAGCCGAGCTGCACGGCCGGCAACCCGGACCTGAAGCCTTACAAGGCCAACCAGTACGACCTGAGCTTCGAATACTATCCGAACCAGGACACCCAGGTGTCGGTGGGCCTGTTCTACAAGGACATCAATTCGTTCTACGTGTCCTCGCGGACCTTCGTCGGCAAGCGTGACGTCTACGGCGACGGCATGCAGTACAACTACAACACCTACATCAACGGCGACGGCGCCAAGGTGAAGGGCGTTGAAATCACGGCCAAGACCGCCTTTACCTTCCTGCCGGGCTGGCTGTCGGGCTTCGGCGTCGACGCCAACTACACCTACCAGAAGGCCAGCGACGTCGGCCTGTACTCGATCCTGGACGGCGCGCCGCTGCCGTTCCCGGGTCTGTCGCCCGACAGCGCCAACCTGACCGCGTGGTATGACAAGGGCCAGTTCAACGCCCGCCTGGCGTACAACTACCGCTCCAAGTACCTGATCTCGGCCGCCGATAACTCGGGCCAGCCCGTCTACCGCGACGCGACCGGCTACCTGGACGGCAAGATCACCTGGAAGCCGGAACTCTGGAACATCGAGGGCCTGTCCTTCTTCGTCGAAGGCAAGAACCTCACCAAGGAAGAAGAACGCTCGACCGCCGGCGACATCCGCCTGACGGAACTGGGCTACTTCGGCCGCCGCTTCTTCGTCGGCGTGACGGCGAAGTTCTAGGACGACGCCTGGCGATCAGCGTCCCGGCGTCGAGCCCGGAACGTTGGTCGCCACGGCTCCGAATTATCGATTTAGGTAATGACTTCAGGGTCGCGCCGGCATGGCGCGGCCCTTTTTCTTTTTGCGGGCGCCGGCTCCAAGCCTGTCATCCCGGACAAGCGCGCAGCGCGCCGATCCTGAACCGCCGGAAGCGCCGCGTTCACGCGTCGGCCCCGGATCTTCGACCCGCTTCGCGGGCCTTGTCCGGGGTGACAGATCTTGGGGCTTATCGCGCCAGAGCGTACACGCCGAACCCTCGCACCCGCAGGTGGCTCCAAGTGGTGCGCAGGCCGAACCAGCCGCGGGCATAGGGCTGGGCGTCGTTCAGCTCGAACAGCTTGCGGCCGTCGTTCCAGTACTGGATCAGCCCGCCGTCGGCGACCAGGCGCACGGTTTGCCAGCGGTTGGGGACCAGCATCTCGTCCGCCGCCGCGTGGTCGTGCCGGGGGAGCAGCGGCCGCTCGCCCGCACGGCCGACATAGCGGCGAAAGCGGGTCGAGGTGTTTCCATTGCCGCCCTGGCCTACATAGTAGGTCTCCAGCGTGTCGTAGTCGGCGAAGGCGCCCGATCGTGGATGGAGCAGGGGGCTGCCGCCGCCGACCTCACGGGCCATCCAGAAGGCGTTCAGGTCGCTGACCCGGTCGAAGGGACCGCCCGCCGACACGGCCTGGGCCTGGTATTCGATCATCACAGGACCGACCACTTCGGGGCGGAACCACAGGGTCAGGCCGGCCGGCGTCTCGATGTCCAGAACGCCGTCGCGGGCGGTGACCTTAGCGGGCTTCTCGGTCTCGAGCGCCCACTGGTCCAGGCCATGGCGGAAGTCGTCGGCGTGCAGCCGTCGGCCACGCCCGGGCGAGGCCATCGCAGGCGCCGCCGCCAGGGCGGCCAGACCGGCGAGGATGGCGCGACGGGTCATCAGGCTTCCTCCCGCGCTTCCAGTTCACCCAACGCCACGCCCCGCGTCGCCTGCAGCAGGACCGCCGGACGGGGATCGGGCAGGACGGCTTCGATGCGGACGTTGTGCAGGGTAAGCCCGTCGACGTGCCGCGCCCACAGGCCGTGGGCCGGAGTGGGGCCGAACATGCTAGGCTCGGGATAGGCCTGGGCCATGTCGCCTGGGCGCCGCTGGGCCCACTCGGCCTGGCCGCCGCCGGCATAGACCAGGTGGACGTTGGTCAGGGTCACGTCCTCGACGGGGCGCCCCTCCAGTCCGGCGATGGTGGCGGCGTAGTCGGGCAGGATGTCGTGGGCCGTCAGGTTGCTGATGCTGACCCGCCGGATGGCTCCGCGCGACGTGCCTTCCGGCCCGCGCCCCCGGTCGCCCAAGCGCACGAACAGCGGAGCGGTGGTCACTTCGCGCATGACGATGTCGCGCACGGTGACGTCTTCGATCACCCCGCCGTCTACGGTCTCCAGGGCCAGGCCGCGCGAGCGGGTGAAGGTGCAGTCGCTGATGGTGATCTTGCGGAAGCCGCCATTGGACTCAGTGCCCAGCTTGATCCGGCCGGTGACGCGGTCCTGGTCGGGCGCGAGCTGCTGGGCGCGACCCTGCGTTCCGTCCAGCATCGTACCCAGGTCGAAACCACTGACGTGGCAGCCGGTGATCTCGACCCGCTCGGTGGCGCGCGCCTCGCCCAAGGCGAACGAGCTCTTCAGCACGATGGCGTCGTCGTTGGGCGTATTGACCCGGCAGTCGGCGATGACCACGTCGCGGCAGCAGTCGATGTCCAGCCCGTCGCGGTTGGTGTCGATCCGCAGGTCCCGGATCGTTAGGTGATCACAGCCGGTGGCCAGCACCGCGAAGTGGCCGCCGCGCCAGATCGTGAAGCCTTGCAGCCGCACCCGGCGAGCGTTCTTGAGCGCGATGGCCTTGTTGCCCTGGCCGGCCATGGCTTCCAGGTCCGGGACCAGGATCGCCATCTCCTCGGCTGACAGGTTGGCCATGCTGACCGGGAACTCGCCGGCCTGGCGGGTCCAGCGCGAGCCGGGGCCCTCGCGGGTCATGCCGACGCCGTCGATCACGCCGGAGCCGATGATAGCGACGTCCTCGACATCGTCGGCCCAGATCAGGCTGTTGCGCCAATGGCTGTGGCCGAAATCCTGGTACAGGTCGAATGGATTAGGCTCGGCCGGGTCGTAGGCGCCCGGATGCCTGGCCGGATCAGCGGCCTCCAGCACGCAGCCCTCGTCCAGCCGCAGGGTGACGCCGCTGAGCAGCCGGATCGAGAATGACAGCCACCGCCCGGCCGGGAGCAACACCTCGCCGCCGCCCGCCGCGTGGGCGAAGGCGACGGCGGCGTTGATCGCGTCGGTGTCCAGGGTCATGCCGTCGCCTCGCGCCCCGAACCGCCGGACGTCGAACGGCTCGAGGGTCATGCGTAGAGGCCGTGGCGCTTGAGGAAGGCGCTCAGCAGGGCCGGCCACGGCATGGCGACGCCGCCGGGGCCCGTCAGGCCGAAGCCATGACCGCCGGTCTCGAAGACGTGCAGCTCGCTAGCGATCTTCTGGCCGCGCAGGGCCTGGAACATCATCAGGCTGTTCTCCATCGCCACCACCTTGTCGTCGGCCGCGGCGGCGATGAAGGTCGGCGGGGCGTCTGCCGGGATGTCGTGCTCCGCCGAGACCGCCGCGCGCTGGGCGTCGGTGGGATCGGCGCCCAGCAGCGACTTCAGCGAGCTGCCGTGGGCGTGCGGCGAGGTCATGGTGATCACCGGATAGAACAGCCCCGCCGCGTTCGGCCGGGTCGAAAGCTTGTCGGCGGCGTCGACCGGGGCATAAGTCTCGCGATGGAACTGGGTGGCCAGGCGCGCGGCGACGTGGCCGCCGGCCGAGAAGCCGGTCACGGCGATCCGCTCGGGATCCAGACCCCACTTGCCGGCGTTGGCGCGGATCAGGCGGATGGCCCGTTGGGCATCCTGCAGCGACACGTCCGGACCCGCCGCCCAGCCGTCGGCCGGCAGGCGGTAGTCCATGACGAAGGCGGTGACGCCTTGGTCGGCGATCCAGGCGTCGATCGGCCCGCCGTTCTTGCCCACCGCCACGCGGATATAGCCGCCGCCCGGGATCATCAGGATCGCCGCGCCGTTGGGCTTGGCCGGCCGGCGCATCATCAGCCAGGGCTTGGTGACGTTCAGGAAGGCGGTGTCGTTGGGATCGCCGCCGGGCTTGCGCAGGATCACCTGCTCGGTGACCGTGACCTTCTCGCCGCCAGGCGGTTTGCCTGGCCAGAGGTCCATGTGTTCGACGCCCGGAGGCGCCTTGGTCTGCAGCGCGGCCTGGGCGTGGGCGAGGCTCGGCGCGGCGAAGGCGAGGGCGCCCAGGCCCAGCAGCGAGCGGCGGTCAGTTTCCACGAGGCTTCTCCGTGCTGTGGGCGGCGCTGGCGGCGAGGATGAACGTGTCCGGAGAAGGCGGCTTGGCTGGGTCGAAGGGCGGCAGGCCTTCGATCAGGTGCGCCGCCAGGTCCGGAACCTGGGCGCGGACGCCGTTCGCGACGCACTCCGCCAGAACATAGGCGCCGTAATTGTTGTGATGGGTGGCGTCCTTGCCGCCGTCGCTGAAGGCCTTCCACGCCTGCTCGGGGCCCAAGGCCTCGTACAGCGTCGCGCTCATGTTCAGCAGGTCGATGACAGGCACGCCCGTCTCGCGTCCCACCGCGCGGACGGCCTCGGGATAGCCGCCGTGGGTGTTCACGATCCTGCCGGCCGTGTCGAACTTGCGCCGGTGCATCGAGGTCACCAGCACCGGCTTGGCTCCGCGCCGGCGGGCCTCGCCGATATAGGCCTTGAGATAGTCGCGATAGGTGGTGGCGGCCTCGACATAGGTCTGGGGCCACTGGGCTTTCTGGTCGTTGTGGCCGAACTGGATCAGCAGCCAGTCGCCCGGCTGGATTGTGCTCAGCAGCTTGTCCAGCCGGTGCTCGAACAGGAACGACTTCAGGGTCTCGCCGGACTCCGCGTGGTTGGCCACGGAGATGTCGGGCTTGAAGAACCGGGGCAGCATCTGGCCCCAGCTGGCGCCAGGTTCGAAGCGCTGGTCGGTGACGGTGGAGTCTCCGGCCAGATAGACCACCGGCACGGTCACGGGCGCGACCCGCAGCCGGCGCACGGCGGGGGCGGGGCCGCAGAACTCCAAGGTCAGCTTGTTGTCCCAGTCGTAGGCGCCTTCCTCGCGCGGGTTCAGCAGCACGCGCACCGCGCCGGGGGCGTTGGGCGGCGGAGCCTTCAGCGCGGCGGTGCGGACGTTGACGACGAACTCAACCGTGACCGTCTTGCCGGCCTTGGCGACGATCCGCTCGGCCATCAGCCGGCGGGACTCGGCCTTGATCGTGGTGTCGGAAGCGGCCTTGCCGCCCAGCTCGACCACCACCCGGTAATCGCCTTCGGGCACGGCGATCGAGAACAGGAACGGGCCGCCGGGGGGAGCGGGTTCGAAGCCATGCCCGACCGTCGCGTCATAGAGGGCGTCGCGCGCCACGCGCATGTGGCCGGGCGCGATATTGCCGTCGCCGAGGTCAAAGGCCCAGTTCCGCATCGGTTTGTCAGCCTCCGCGGCCCATGTCGTCGCTGGCGCGACAGCGAGAGCGGCCAGGACGGCGCGTCGGTGCAACATCAAGGCGCGGTCTCCCGTTGCGATCTCTCGTCGCGCTGCGTCGCCCAAGAAATATCGGCCGCACCACGCCAAGGCAATGCATTTCACATTACGAGATATAATCCCGTAAAATGGAACTCCCGCTTTCCGGCGAAGAGGTATCGCTCTCGGATCTGACGGCGCGCGGGCTTTGCCCCATGGCGCCGAAGGACTGCGCGCCGCGTATGTAAGCCCCGTTTCCGCCGCGCCGAGCAGCGGCGGCCGCAGCCCCAAGGTGAACCTTGGGCGTGTCATGCGCTGAAACGCCTGGACGTCGCGTTGAACTCCTTACGAACTGGCGCGCGTACAGGCTTTTCCCTCGTGTTGCGAGGGAACCGTCTGGCGTCGGGTGACATTTAGAAACCGGGGCGCGGAGTAGTTAGCGTCCGTTGAGCAGACGGAACGATGCAGCTGCTTCAGAGGGCGACGTTCGGCTTGGTGTGTCTGGCGGCCCTGCTCGTCATCGTCTTCGCCGTGACCTTGCCGTTGGACCTGCAGAGCCAGGCTATCTTCGGGCTGGCGACGATCGTCATAACCCTGCTGCTTAACCGAAGAGGCTCGCGCCGCATCACCATCGCGCTGGGCCTGCTGTCGATGGTGGTGACGACGCGCTATCTTTACTGGCGCACCACCGAAACCCTGCATTTCCGCTCGCCGATAGAAGCCGCCTTCGGGATAGGGCTCTATCTGGCCGAGCTTTACGCCTGGGCCATCCTTGTCTTGGGTTACGTGCAGACCGTCTGGCCGCTGGAACGCCCGGTCCGGCCGATCCAGGGGAAGACGGAAACCTGGCCCACCGTCGACGTCTTCATACCGACTTATAACGAGAGCCTGCAGATCGTGCAGGACACGGTGCTGGCCGCACTGTCGATGGACTATCCGCGCGATCGCTTCCGCGTCTACGTACTGGATGACGGGCGGCGCCCTGAGTTCAAGGCCTTCGCCGAGGCGGCGGGAGCCCTCTACATCGCCCGCACCGACAACAAGCACGCCAAGGCCGGCAATCTGAACAACGCCTTGGGCGAGACCGACGGAGAGCTGGTCTGCATCTTCGACGCCGACCACATCCCCACGCGGGCCTTCCTGCAGGTGACGGTCGGCTGGTTCCAGGCCGATCCGCGCCTGGCCCTGCTGCAGACTCCCCACCACTTCTATTCGCCCGATCCGGTGCAGCGAAACCTGCGCACGGTGAAGGACGTGCCCGATGAGGGGGCGTTGTTCTACGGCGTGGTCCAGCCCGGCAATGACTTCTGGAACGCGGCCTTCTTCTGCGGGTCCTGCGCGGTCATCCGGCGCGAGGCTCTGAAAGAGACCAACGGCTTCGCCGGCGAGACGGTGACCGAGGACGCCCACACCGCGCTCAAGCTCCAGCGGCGCGGCTGGAACAGCGCCTATCTCGACATCCGCCTGGCCTCGGGTCTGGCCACCGAGCGCCTGGCCCTGCACATCGGCCAGCGCGCGCGCTGGGCGCGGGGGATGATCCAGATCTTCCGGGTCGACAATCCGCTGTTCGGCCCCGGCCTGAGCCTGGCCCAGCGGCTCTGTTACCTGAACGCGATGCTGCACTTCTTCTTCCCGCTGCCGCGCATCGTGTTCCTGACCTCGCCCCTGGCCTTCCTGCTGTTCGGCCAGAACATCATCTACGCGTCGGCGCCGATGATCGCCGCCTTCGCCCTGCCGCATCTGGTGCAGTCGATCACCACCAGCAACCGTATTCAGGGGCAGGACCGCCGGGCGTTCTGGGGGGAGGTCTATGAAAGCCTTCTGGCGTTCCACCTGGTGATCCCGACCGTCACCACCCTGCTCAACCCTAAGCGCGGCAAGTTCAACGTCACCGACAAGGGCGGGCTGCTGGACAAGGGCTATTTCGACGCCCGCCTGATGTGGCCGCACATGGCCGTGGTGGGCCTGCTGGTGCTGGGACTTGCGGTCGGCCTGGCCAAGCTGCTGATCGGCGGGTTCGGCGTCAATCTGGGCACCCTGCTGCTGAACGCCGGCTGGACGCTGTTCAGCCTGCTGATCCTGTCGACCGCGCTGGCGGTGGGCCGGGAGACGCGCCAGATGCGCGCCTATGTCCGGGTTGGCGCCCACCTTCCGGTGAAACTGAAATTCGGCGATGGTCGGGAGGTCCGGGCGGTGACGGACGAGATCTCGATGGGCGGCTTCGCGGTGTCCCGGGTGGGGGCGGTCGACAAGACCCAACCGATCGACGTGCAGTTGCTGTGCGGGGCGGAGTGGACCGCCTTCCCGGCGCGGATCGCCTCGGTGACGGGAGAAACCCTGCGGGTTCAGTTCAAGCCCATGCCCATCGCGCGGCACCGGCAGCTTGTCGTGGCCGTCATGGGGCGCGCGGACGCCTGGCAGCCTCACGGCGATCCGCCCTCCGCCAATCCGATCGCCTCCCTGGTCGACCTGATCCGGGCCAGCGCCTCGCTTATCTTCTGGTGGAGCGTCAAGCAGCCCAAGCCTTACGACCAGCGGCCCATCATCCCCGGCGAGGACGGGCCCAAGTTGACGTCGGTGGTGTGCGCGCTGCTGGCTTGCCTGACGCTGTTCGGCTCTCCTGCGCCGGCCAAGGCCCAGGGCGCTCTACAACCGCCGCTTCGACCGGAGGGGCAGGTCCAGTCGCCGCCGATTCAGGCCGCGGCGGTCACCGGCGGTGTTCGGGAAGTGACGATTACTCTGGGCGACATGGGCGTGCGCCGTCCGGTTCGACTGCTGGGCGTCAACGGTGAGGCCGGCATCCCCTTCACCCTCCGCCGGGACGAGGTGGTGACCGGCGCCAGTCTGGTGCTGAACTTCGCCTATTCGCCGGCCCTGCTGCCCGAACTTTCGCAGCTCAACGTGCTGATCAACGACGAGGCCGTGGCCTCACTGCCGCTGACGCGAGAGGGCGCCAAGGGAACGCAGATCGAGATTCCCGTCGAACCGGCGTTGTTTCTGACCGACAACCGGCTGAACCTGCGTTTCGCGGGCCACTATAGCCGGGGCTGCGAGGATCCCCGCCATTCGTCCCTGTGGGCCAATGTCAGCAATCTGCGCTCGTCGCTGAAACTGAGGCTGCAGCGGCTGCCTCTGCGCCCTGACCTGAACCAGCTCCCCGCGCCGTTCTTCGACGGGGGAGGCGGGGCCTTAACGGGGCTGACCCTGCCGTTCGTCTTCGCCAGCGCGCCGTCCGACGACGGCTTGCGGGCCGCAGCGGCCGCCGCCTCGTATTTCGGCATCGCGGCCAGCTATCACGGCGCACGTTTCCCGGCCTTGATGGGCAGCCTGCCGACCGGGGACGCGGTGGTGTTCGCCACGGCGGGCGAGCGGATAGAAGGCCTCGTCATGCCCGCGATCAATGGGCCGAGCCTGGCGGTCGTGCCCAATCCCCGCGATCCGTCCAGCGCGCTGTTGCTGGTACTGGGCCGCGATCCTACCGAGATGCGCGACGCGGCGCTGTTCCTGGCGGTGGGCGCCAAGGGGCTGGCGGGGCCCGCCGCGACGCTGAGCGCTCCCAAACTGGCGGCCCGTCAACCCTACGACGCCCCGCGCTGGCTGCGCACCGACCGCAAGGTGCGGCTGGGCGAGATCGTCGATCCGGTCATCCTGCAGACCGTGGGGCTGCCGCCAGGACCAGTGAACGCCAGCTTCCGCGTGGCGCCCGACATTTTCCTGTGGCCCCGGTCGAGCGCGCCGGTGGAGCTGCACTATCGCTACCCGATGGGGTCGTGGTTGAACCGTGAAGAGTCGCGGCTCGACGTCTCGCTGAACGGGCGATACCTGAAGTCCTTCAAGCTGGATCGCCAGACCAGGGCCGATAACCTGCGCACGCGTGTGCTTCGCGGCTTCCGGCTGAACGAACAGGATGTCTCGCTGCCGCCCTACCTGCTGTTCGGCCAGAACGAGCTGCAGTTCTATTTCGATCTGAAGGGGCGCACGACCGCCGCCTGCCAGGGACAACAGCCGACCAATGTCCGCAGCGGGATCGACCCGGACACCACGATCGACCTGACCGGCGCCAAGCACTACGCCCAGCTGCCGAACCTGTCCTTCTTCGCCAGCGCCGGCTTCCCGTTCACCCGCATGGCCGACCTGTCCAAGACGGCGGTGGTGATGGCGCCCAATCCTGGTCTCAACGAGATCGAGGCGTTCCTTGGACTGATGGGACGTTTCGGCGACGCGACGGGCGCGCCGGTCACGCGGGTGCGCATCGTCCGGGACGGCGACGAGACGGCCCTGCGCGACCACGACGTCCTGCTGATCGGCCAGACCAGCCTGCTGACCGGCAATGCGCGGATGATGGAGAACGCGCCGTTCTCGGTGGACGGCTCTCGCCTGCGTCTGCGCCTGGTTACGCTGGCCGACCGCGTGCTCTCGATGCGGGGCGCGCTGCTGGATGACGGCCAGCGCGGGGCGGCCGACGAGGTGCTGGTCAATGCCGACACCTTCAGCGGCATGACCAGCTTCCGGTCGCCTTTCGGGGGCGAGCGGGTGGTGGTGGCCCTGATTTCGGATCGCACCGAACAGCTGCCCGAACTGGTGCAGAGGTTGGCTGATCCGATCCAGAACGCCGAGGTGAAGGGCGACCTCGTCATCGACGCCGACAATACCTTGTCCGGCTTCCGCGTGGGCCCGACCTTCTGGGCCGGCACCATGCCCCATGCCTATCGCTTCGCCTGGTGGGTAAGCGGCCATCCCGTGTTGTTGGCCCTGGCCTTGGCGGGCGCGGCCCTGGTGCTGTCCGGCCCGATATTCCTGCTGTTGCGCACCCGCGAGAGACGGCGGCTGAAAGATGTCGAGGAGTCATGAGCCGTCGTCGCCTTCTCCCCTGGCTGCTGGCGGGCGTCGCGTCCGCGACCGCCTTGGCGCCCTCGACGCCGTTGGCCCAGCCGGCCAGCCAGCAAGGCGTCGGCGCATTGGTTCGCCAGGCGGCCTTCTGGCGCGAGCGCGGCCGCAAGGATCTCGCCGGCCAAGCGCTGCAGCGCGCCCTGACAGCGGATCCAAACAACGCCGACGCCCTCGCGGCGTTGGCCCGCTACGCGCGCGAGGACGGCGACGTCGCGGGGGCCGAGCGCTGGACGGCGCGCCTGCGCAAGGTCGCGCCCAATGATCCACGGCTCCGCCAGCCGGCCGCTCCTGTCGCTTCCGCCCCAAGCGCCCCGTCCCGCGCCGCGCCCGCGCCTCAAATCTCCGCCGCCGCGCCGCCATCGCGGCCTTCTTCATCGCCGGCAGCGCAGCCGCAGCCCCAACGACCGCCTCCGGCCCGTCCCGCAACGCCCGTCGACCGGGCCGGGCCGCTTCGCGTTTCCGGTTTCGTGGCGCTTGAAAAGGGACAGTTGGACGCGGCCGGACGTGACTTCGAAGCCGCCTTGAAGATCCGCCCTGGCGACCAGGACGCGCTGGGCGGCCTGGGCGTTGTCCGGCTGCGTCAGGAGCGTTTCGCCGAGGCCGAGCCGCTGCTGGTCAAGGCCAGCGCGGGGTCGTCTCAGGCCCGGGCGCGGTGGAGCGAGGCCCTCGCCTCCGCGCGGTTCTACGGTGGCCTCCGCGCCGCCCAGGCGGCGCTGGCGGCTGGCGATGCGACCAAGGCCGAGCAGCTGGTCGCGCCCCTGGCCAGTGGATCCGGCCGAGACGTGGCGCTGGCTCAGCAACTGCTCGGCGACGCCCTGGCGCGGCAGGGCCGCCTGGCCGAGGCGGAAGCGGCCTATCGCCAGGCCGCGCGCAGCGCGCCGGCGTCCGCTGAAATCAGGACCGGTCTGGTCGAGGTCCTGGTGGCCCAGGGCAAGGCGGCCGAGGCCGAGGCCCTGGCCGGCCAGGCGTCCGGCGGCGCGGCGACCTCGGTCACCACGCGGGCGAGGATCGCCCAGGCCAAGGCCGATGGACTCTGGGCGGCGGGCGATCTGCCCGGCGCGCGCGCGGCCTTCGACACCGCCCTGGCCAACTTCCCCTCCGAGCCCTGGCTGCGGCTGGACTACGCCCGCTTCTTGCTGGAGCGTGGCGAGACCAGTTCGGCGGACGGCTTGATGTCGCCCCTGGCCTCCAGCGTCGGCGCCGAGCCCCTGCACGCCGCGGCGCTGTGGGCCGACCAGCGCAATCGTCCCCGCGACGGCCTGGCCCTTCTGGACAGGATTCCCGCCGCCGAACGCACCGCGCCCATGAACGCCCTGGCGAGATCGCTGGGCGACCGGGCGACGATCCAGCAGGCCAGGCAAGCCGCCGCCAGCGGACGGGCCTACGAGGCGACAAGCAGCCTGCGCGCGCTGTTGGCCAGGCCGGGCCTGCCGATGGGTACGGCGGGAGAGGCCGCTTCGGCCCTGTACGACCTGGGCGACCCCGAGCCGGCCCTCGCGGCGGCGCAGCAGGCTCTGATGGTCGAGGTCCAGGCCGCGCCGGCCGACTACGACGGCTTCGTTTCGGTGCTGGCCAAGGCCGGCCGCGACGCCGAGGCCGCGGCCCTGATCCGCCAGGCTTCCACGAAAGGCGCGCCCACGCCCGAGAACCGCCGCGCAGTGGCGGGACTGGCCGCCACCCTGGCGTCCGAGCGGGCCGATCGCCTGCGGCTGTCCGGCGACCTGGCCGGCGCCTTCGACGCCCTGTCCCAGGCGGCGGTTGTCGCCCCTGACAATCCGCGCATCCTGTCGGCCCTGGGACGGCTCTATCTGAGCGGCCAGATGCCCGACGAGGCGGGGCGCACCTACGAGACTCTGCTGCGCCTCAAGCCCGGCGACCCGGAAGCCCTGGCCGGGGTTGCGGAGGCGGCGCTGGTCCGCAACGACATCCCTAAGGCTCGTGAAAGCCTGCGCCTGGCCATGGCGCGTTCGCCCGGCAACGGCGACTTCTACCTGCTCAAGGCCAGGATCGAGACCGCCGCGGGCGACCGCCGCGCGGCGCTGGAGGCTCTGGAAACCGCCAAGACGCTGGGCTCGCGTGACGCCGCCGGGGCGGGGCAGGTCGGCGGCCTGGGCCCCAATCCCTTCGCGGCTCGCGCGGGCGCGCCCGCCACCGCGCGCCCGGCCGCGCCGGTGGCTTGGCTGTCTCCGGCGCCGGCGCTCCCGGGAGGGCTTTCTGGGACGACGCCGGGCGTCGCCATGCCCGCGCCATGGGGCGCTTCGACGCCTGCGACCTATCCGAACCCTGTCTCGTCGTCGCCGTCGCCCTTTGTCCCAGCGTCTACGCCGTCGCCCGCGCAGAACGCGTCATCGTCGCTGTTCGGTCTGCCGTGGCTGCCCGCCGCGAAGCCGAGTCCAGCGGCGGTCGCTACGCCGCAGGAAGCCCGCACCGCGGACATCGAGCGCCAGATCGCCGAACTCAGCCGGGACACCGCGCCCCATGTCGACGTTTCCACCAGTTTCCGCCAGCGTTCGGGCGAGGCCGGTCTGAGCGAACTTGGCGAAGTCTCCGGCGTCGCCGGGTTCTCGACCTCGGTGCTGGGCCGGGGGCGCCTGTCGTTCGAAGTGGCGCCGATCGCCCTCGACGGGGGAACGGCGTCCTTGGACGCCCGCCAGCGTTTCGGCGCCAACCCCATCCCGACCGCGCAGGCCATCCTCGACCAGGAACAGCCCGTGCCGCCGGGCGGGACGGCGATCATAGACGAGGAGGACGTGCCCGATCCCGGTCCTCAGACCGCCTCGGGCGCCGCCCTGGCCGTGCGCTACGCCAACGGCGACCTGACCGCCGACGTCGGGACCACGCCGATCGGGTTCTCGAACGTGCAGGCGGCGGGCGGGGTGACCTGGACGCCGGCGATAGGGCCCACCGCGCGCGCCAAGCTGAAAGCCGAGCGCCGGCCCGTGACCGACAGCGTCACCAGCTACGCCGCCAGCGTCGACCCGGTCACCGGCAAGGAATGGGGCCAGGTCATGCGGTCCACGGTGGGGGGAGGGCTGTCCTACGACAACCAGGCGACTGGCCTCTATGCCGACGTTTCGGCCAGTCGCTACGACGGCCGGCACGTGGCCGAGAACGACAGCTGGGAGATGAACATCGGGGGCTATATCCGGCCCTACCAGAGCCGCACGGCGGAGTTCCAGATCGGCGCGAACCTCAATCACCAGGCCTACGACAACAATCAGAACCTCTTCACCCTGGGCCACGGCGGCTACTTCAGCCCGCAGCAGTTCACCAGCGTCAGCCTGCCGATGAAGATGCGCGTGGACCGCAAGTCGTGGAACTTCGAGCTGCGCGCCGCACCGGGCTACCAGACCTATCGCGAGGATGCGACCGACGTGTTCCCGCTCGATGCCGACCTGCAGGGGACGCTGGAATCCCTGGCCGCGATCGACCGCAGCATCAAGACCCGCTTCCCGGCCCGGAGCGAAAGCGGCTTCGGCATCGCCGGCTCGGTGTCGGCCGAGTACCAGACGAGCTGGGCCACGACGGTGGGCGGGGCGCTCAGCTTCGACACCTTCGGCGACTACGACGAGGCCAAGGCCAGGCTCTATCTCAAGCAATTGATCGGAAAGTAGCACGCCATGCCCGTTCCCCCCGAGCTGACCCTGGCCGAGGTGCGAAAGCTGGACCAAGCCTACCACGCTGTCCGCAGTTGCTCCCCTCAATGGCGCGTGTTCCTCGCGGCGTTCGCGGTCGAACTGCAGGCAGGGGCGGAACCGGACGAGGTGCGCGGCTTTCTGCGCCAGATCGGTCGCCGGATGGCCGACGCCATGGTGCTGCCGAAGACCGATACGCTGGAAGCGCTTGAAGCCGCGATGAACGACGCGTGGAGCCGCATCGAATGGGGCTGGGTGCGGCTGTTCCCCGATGATGACGGCATCCGCATCATCCACGGAGCCTATCCCAACGCCTTCGCCGATCCGGATAATGACCTTTGGCCCCAAGGCGCCTCGGCGGTCATGGAGGGGGTCTATGGCCAATGGATGTTGAGCCAAGGCAGCCCCGTGGGGCTGGTCCGCCGGGTCTCGAACCGGTTCGATCCTCTGGAGTTCCGTCATGGCGTCTAGACCTCTTTTCGCCGGAAGGCGGCAGGTGTTGCGGGCCTTTCTCGCGGTGGTGCTTCTCGCCTCGCCGCAGGCGGCCTGCGCCATGAGGGACCAGCGCGACTGGAGCGCTTTCAAGACCACCTATGTCGCGGCCGACGGCAGGGTGGTCGACACCGGCAACGGTGGCATCAGCCACAGCGAAGGGCAGGGTTTCGCCATGCTGCTGGCCGAGGCCAATGGCGACCGCGCCACCTTCGACAAGCTGTGGGGTTGGACCGGCGTCAACCTCATGCGCGAAGACGTGCGGCTGTTCCGCTGGCGCTATGATCCAAAGCCGGGCGCAGTCGTGGACCCCAACAACGCCACCGACGGCGACATCTTCATCGCTTGGGCCCTGCTGCGGGCGTCAAAGCGGTGGAAGACGCCCAGCTACGGTGCGGACTCGGCGGCCATCCGCGCGGCCATCGCCGCCCGACTGATCGCCGACATCGGCGACCGTCGGGTGCTGCTACCCGGGATGGACGGTTTCCTTCAGAAGGACGCCGTCATCTACAATCCCTCCTACTTCATCCTGCCGGCCCTGCAGGACTTCGAGGCGGCCGATCCCGAAGGGCCTTGGGACCGGGTGATCCGCGACGGGCTGACCGTGGCCCGCGACGCCCAGTTCGGAGAACAGTCCCTGCCGACCGACTGGGTGCGCATCGACGTGTCCGGCGCCGTGATCCCCGATCCAAACCGGCCGCCCCGTTTCGGCTTCGACGCCGTGCGCGCGCCGCTCTATCTGGTCTGGGGCGGCGTGACCGGCCAGGCCTCGGCGACCACCGCCGGCCGGTTCTGGCGACAGTTCGAAGGCAAGGCTTGGCCTCCGCCGGCCTGGATAGACGTCCAGACTGGCGCGAAGGCGGACTACGCGCTGTCCACGGGCGGACAGGCGGTGGCGCGCGTGGTCGCGGACTTGCCGACGCAGAAGCTGAAACCGGCGCCCCAGGACTACTACTCGTCGGTTCTGGGGTTGCTTGCCGGGCGCGCTGCGAAAGAGAAGAGATCGCAGGGTGCGACACAAGGTCCTGTCAGGCAGTGAGATGATTGAGGTTAAAAAGGGGCAAGGTTAGACCGGCATCGGCCACGGAATCCCTGTCCCAGCAGCCAGTACGAGATCAGCGTCATGACCGAGGATATCCAGCGGCTGTTCCGCAACATCAACCAAGCCGACATCCCGTATCAGGTCTTCGATCCGCCCTCGGTTCCATCGCCGGCGATCGGTCACGCGGAGCCCGAGATGATCTCTCTGGAGCCGGTCACCTGGGCGCGTGAGGCGTCTGCCGCCACCCCTTCCGCCGCATCGACGCCCCGGGGCAAGGTCTTCGGCAAGTACACCGCGTCCGCCACGACCCAGCCCGTCGTGGAAGCGAATACCGGCACGGCCCTCAAGCCGATCTTTGATCGGCTGCGCGAAAAGTGTCGGTTCGCCCAGGGCTGAACAGGGCCGCCGAGCACGCCGTATTCGACAGGAAGAAGTCCGTCGGTTTCCGGATTTCGCTACGCCGCGACCAGCACCGCTAAGCGCGGGGTGTGAGGGCTTCCTCCGGGGCCGATCAGCCCAAAAGGAAGCCCGGGCGAAACGGCTAGAATTTGCGGCTAAGGCTCAAGCCCCATTCGCGGGGCCGTCCGTAGCTGGCTTCCTTGAGACCAAAGCCGCTCGAAGCGTTGCCCGACACCTTGTAGCGCTCGTCCGACAGGTTCGATCCGAAGATCGCGCCCTGCCAGAGTTGGTCCGGCGAGGTGTAGACCAGGCGCGCGCCGTACAGATCGTAGCCGGATTGGGTGAGGTCCGGATCGTTGGCGACGTCGTTGTAGACGGTGCTGTAATGCGTCCAGTCGACCCGCGCCGTCATGCGTCCGCCGTTGGATAGATCACGGCCGTATTCAACGCCGCCGTTCAGCGTCCATTTGGGCGCTTTCACGAAATGGGTGGCCAGGGTGATGGGTAGAACCTGACCCGCCGCGAGACCCGAGCCGACCTCGGTATATTTCGCATCCATGTAGCCGCCGCCGAAATTGAAGCTCCAGTTCGAGGTCGGCCGGGCTTGCAGTTCGACCTCGACGCCTTTCACCTCGCCAGCCGCAGCGTTGGCGACGAAGTTGCGCGGCGTTTGGTTCACCGTGACCTGGATGTCCTGGTAGTCGCTGAAATAGCCGGCGACGTTGAGGATCAGGCGGCGATCCAGCCATGCCGTCTTGGCCCCGGCTTCGTAGGTGACCAGGGTCTCAGGCTGGTACTCGGTAACCTCCGAGGCGTCGTTGAGAGGACGGGCGTTGAAGCCGCCGCTTTTGAAGCCTTTGCCGACCGAAGCGTACAACAGGACGTCGGGCGTCGCCTTGTATTCGAGGCCGACCTTGGGCGTGAATGAGTTCCACGAGCCGCTCCGCGGCAACTGGGCGATGATCCCGCCGTCCCGAATGCGGCGGTGATCCAGGACGTAGTCCTTTTCGTCCCGGTTGTAGCGGGCGCCGACCGTGGCGCTGAGGCGATCCGTCAGGGTCAGGCTGCCTTGCGCGAATAGCGCGTAGGTGGTGCTGGTGACCTTGGTGTAGACCGCCGCCGACGGGCTGTAGGGAGGCGGAGACGCGCCCGGCTGCAGGCCCGGCGCCAGCATGGCGTACCCGGAGTCGGTGCCGCGCTCCTGGAAGAGGTAGGCGCCGGTCACCCAGGTCAGGCGTTCGTCGAACGACAGGCCGCTGAACTGGAATTCCTGGCTGTACTGGGCCTGGACGTCGTGGTTGAAGGTCTCCCGGTAGGTGAAGGGGGTATTGTCCCCGTCACGGGCGAAGGTCGCCGTCAGGCCGCGCACGGCGCTGATGCTCTTGAACGCGACACCGCCGAGATCCCAATCGATCGTGCCCGAAGCGCCCCATAGATCCAGGTCGTTGACGTTCGGACCCGTGCCATAGGTCGTGTACGGATCATCTGTCAGGAAGGAAGGATTGAGGGTCTTGGCGCCGTTAGGGGCCGTGATCCCCAGCCCGGGGGCTACGTAGGTGTTGAAGTTGCCCATGAAGGGACCGGCCGTGAAGCCTGGGACCGAGCCGATGACCAGCAGCTTTTGAGGCGCGGAGTGTTCGCGTGCGCGGGTGTAGTCCGCCGATAGGTTGATCGTGACCTTGTCGGAGGCGTCCACCCTCAGTTGGACGCGCGCGGCGGTTGCGTTGCGGTCGCCAAGATCGTCGCCGGTCACCAGCCGCTCGCCATACCCGTCACGTGTCAGCCGCGCGGCCGAGAGGCGCGCGAACACCTTGTCGCTGAGCGGGATGTTGACATGGCCCTTGATGTCGAGCCGATCCAGGCTTCCCACCACGCCCTCGACCTTGCCGCCGAAGGCGTCCTTGGGCTGCTCGGTCGTGATGAGGACCGCGCCGCCGATGGTGTTCTTGCCAAAGAGCGTGCCCTGCGGCCCACGCAGGACTTCGATGCGGCTGACATCGAAGGCGTCGAGCGTGCCGCCGATCGACCGGGCATAGTAGACGCCGTCGACATAGACGCCGACGCCGGGGTCGCTGAAGATCGCGAAATCGTTCTGGCCAACGCCGCGAATGAAGACGGTGGCGTTGTAGTTGCCGCCGCTCAGCGCCGCCGCACCATCGAACCGGATGCTGGGCGCGAACTTGGCGATCTGGTCGACGCTTTCAACGCCACGGCTTTGCAGGGCCTCGCCGGCCAGGGCGGTGACCGCCACGGGCGTGTCCTGTAGTCGCTCTTCGCGTCGACGGGCCGTCACGACGATTTCCTCGATCCGGGCGACGGACGTGTCGGTCGAGGTGGTTTGAGCCATGGCTGGCGAGGCGGCGGCCTGAACGCCGGCGACCGCGCAAACGAGCAGCCCCCCGACGCGCAGGCGGCCGGCGTTGTTCCCAATCCTGGGCATTGGTTGTTCCTCCCGGAGTACGTTGCTGTTCGATGAGCGCGAGCGCCCGCGAAACTTTGATTGTTATGCGTACTAACTATTTCAGAGCATGATTGTATGCCGCTGGCAACAGGCTCATTGGCGTAGCTTCCGTGGAGACGACAGGCAGGCGCGCGAAGACGCCTTCCGTAGCGTTCACGGCTGGGGGCGCGGCGGCGCTGGGGCGTTGGTTAGGTGGTCGGAGCGCGGGGAGCGCTTGTCAGTCTTCGGCCGCTTTGCCTCGGGCGCTGAGCCACAGGCAAGCAGCTCCTCCGGCGGCCAGGATCGGCAGCATCGCCAGCAACACCTGGCTCGAAGGAAGGCCCCCGCCGATCAGGGATGCGGCGAGCAGGGGACCGGCGGCCGAGCCCAGCCGCCCCATGACGACGGCCGCGCCGACGCCAGTCCCGCGCAGGCGCGTGGGATAGAAGCTGGGCGCCATGCCGTAGACCGTGGACTGTACGCCCGAGATGGTGGCGCCCAGCGCCGCGCCGACGAACAGGAAGATCGTCAGCGAGGCCGGGGCCCCGGCCGCGGCGGCCAGGGCGGCGGCCGAGGCGCTGAACACGGCCAGGATGGTGGCGGTCCGCCTGCGCGGGGCGTCCATCAGCCAGCCCGTCGCCACGCTGCCCGCCGCGCCGGCGAGGTTGAACACCATCTGCACCAGGCCCGCGTCGGGCCGGCTGAGGCCCTGTCCGATCAGCAGCGACGGCAGCCAGCTCAGCAGCAAGTACATGATGAGCAGGGCCAGGAAGAATGCGATCCACAGCAGGAGCGTGGTCGTGCCCCGGCCATCGCCGACGGCGGCCTCGATAAAGCCGGACTTCTGCTCGGCGGGTGCGACGGTTTTGGGCGGGTTGGGCAATAGCGGGACGGCCAGCGCCAGGGCCAGCAGCGGACCCGCGCCCCCAACATAGAAGATCATTCTCCAGTCCGACGGATCGGCGCCGGCGAGGCTGACCAGACTGGCCAGCGCCCCACCGCAAGGCAGTCCGGCATAGAGGAAGCCCACCGCGCGGCTGCGCAGTCTCGGTTCGACGCTCTCGGCCACGATGGCGATCAGGTTCGGCAAGGCTCCGCCAAGGCCGACCCCAGTAAGAAAGCGCGCGATCAGCAAGCCGTTGAGATCGTTGGCCAGCCCTGTGGCGATCGACAGCAGGCCGAACACCGCGACGGAATAGAGCAGGGTCGTCTTGCGACCCAAGCGATCCGAGAGACGCCCGCCGATGGCGGCGCCGAACATCAGGCCAAAGGTGCTGACGCTGAAGAACCAGCCGAGCTCATCGGGCTTGAGGCCCAGCGCCGGCGCCAGCCTGGGCGCGGCCACCCCCGCCGACTGAAGGTCGAAGCCCTCGAACACGGCGAGCAGACAACAGATCGCGACGGCGGCCAGGTTGCCGCGACCACGCACCGCCTCGTTTCCGTGGGTCATGAAATCCCCCCCCAGCTCTCGCGCTCTTCGTCACGATATTTGATATGTGTCATAACTATTATTGGGTGTCGCCTCGTTTGTGGTCTTCGGCGCGAATCCCCACCCGTGGTACGAGAGCCCGGAAGGCGAGGAAGACGCTCTGATGATCGATACTGAGGAACGAGGGGCGACGATCGAGACCAAGGCTTCGCTTGGGGGTCTCGAGACGACGGTCGGTTTCGTGCTTCGCCTGGCCCAGGTGGCGGTGTTCAAGGACCTGCTGGCCGCCCTCAAGCCTTACGATCTGCGCGTCACCGACCTGTCAGTCCTGATGGTCATCGAGGCCACGCCCGGTCTGCAACAGCGCGCGATCGGCGAGATGCTGCGGATTCAACGTCCGAACCTGGTGATCATCCTGGATCAACTTCAGGACCGCGGTCTGGTTCGTCGGGACCCTGTGCCGGGTGACCGGCGCTCTTACGCCTTGTCCGTAACCCCCGAGGGGGCCGCGCTTCTGGAGGGCGCCAAGGCGGCTCATGCGGCCCATGACCGCAAAGTCCTGGCGGCGCTGGGCGATCTCGAGAAGGAACGGATGCTGGCCATCCTGGAGCGGATCGCCGCGATCTGACCTGGCTGAGCGCAGGGTGCCGGCGGACGATCGATGTCGGGGGCAAAATGTCGCCAAATGGTTTGACCAACAAACAATTTGATGTTCAAACAAATAAAAGCGCCGCCTGAAGGCGCGACGATGTCGCCGGAGGAACCGATGTCTCACGCCACCCGCGAACGCGCCGACAAGGGCGAGGCTGGCGTGGGTACGCCGACCACGCCTGAGGCGAAGGTGGTCTGGCGCCCTTACCATGTCTACATCGTGGGCCTCCTGCTGCTGATCACGATCTGCAACTACCTCGACCGGATCGTGCTGAACGTCCTGCAGGAGCCCATCAAACGGGAGTTGCGGCTCAGCGACTGGCAGCTCGGCCTGCTCAGCGGTCCGGCTTTCGCGCTCTTCTACTCGGTGGCCGGCATTCCCGTCGCGCGGTTGGCCGAGCGCACGAACCGCGCCCGCCTCATGGCGGCGGTGGTCGCGGTGTGGTCGGCCATGACCGCCCTGTGCGGCATGGCTCAGAGTTTCGTCCAGTTGCTGCTGTTCCGGGTGGGCGTCGGCATGGGAGAAGGGGGCTGTCTGCCGGTCAGCCATTCCCTGCTGGCCGACAACTTCAGCATGCGCCAGCGCGGCATGGTGATGTCCATCGTCAGCACGGCGCCGTCGTTCGCGACCATCTTGGCGCCGATCGTCGGGGGGCTCATCGCCCAACAATGGGGGTGGCGCGCGGCGTTCGTGGTCGTCGGGCTGCCCGGGCTGCTGCTGGCGCTGTTGGCCTGGCTGACCCTGCGCGAGCCCCGCGAGCGCATTGGCCTGGACGCCCCCGCCACGGTGCAGGCGCGATCGAAATCCACCTTCCTCGCCGACCTCGGCGTCCTGCTGCGCAATCCTGTCTTCGTGCTGCTGGTCGCCGGCGGCGCCTGCATCGGCCTGGCCTACAACGGCGTCACCGTATTCACCGTCTCGTTCATGATGCGGACCCACGGCCTGACGTTGGCGGAAGCGGGCAGCGTGGTCGGACTGAGCGGGGCGCTGGGACTGGCCGGCACGTTCCTTGGCGGGATCGCCGCCGACCGCTGGGCAGACGCCCGTGGTCGTTCGTACCTGCTGGTGCCCGCGGTGGGCGGCGTACTGACCTGCGTGTTCTACGGCCTCGCCTTCGCGCAGCACAATTGGACCTTCGGGCTTCCGCTCCTTCTCGCCGCGGCGGTGGCTTACAATCTCAAGAACGGCCCCATGTACGCCGCGGTGCAGAACGTCGTGCCCGGCACGATGCGGGCGACGGGCGCCGCGGTGTTCATGTTCGGGGCCACGGTCATTGGCGGCATGACCGGCCCGTTGCTGGCCGGCGGCGTCAGTGACGGGGTCGCGTCGCGGGCCTTCCCGGCGGCCCTGGGTGTTTTCCACGTCGCCTGTCCTGGCGGGCGGGCGGCCAAGGGCGCGGCGGTCCAAGTGGCCGAGGCTTGCACGCAAGCGTCGGCGGCGGGACTGCAGACGGCGCTGGTGTTCGTCTCGCTGGGCTTCCTGCTGGCGGCCGCATTCCTGGTCGTGGCGGCTCGTCGGTTGAAGGCGGGCGAGCCCTCCGACGCCTGAGCTACTGGTCGTTATCGACGAAGCAGCGCTTGTAGAGCTTGTCGAGCAGGGTGTGCAGGACCTGATGCTCGTCGTCGGTAAGCGCCGCCTTGATCGAGCTTTCGTTGAGGTGGGCCAGGGCCCGCATCTGGTCCAGCGCCTTCTGGCCGACCGGCGTGACGAAGAGCAGGTGGCGACGACGGTCGGTCTTGGAACGCTGGCGCATCGTCCAGTCCAGGCGTTCCATGTTGTCGAGGATGGCCACGATGGTGGCCTTGTCGAAGCCGACTTCGCGCGCCAGCGTCTTCTGTGACAGGCCAGGATTGGCCGCGATCAGAGCCAGAGCCGAAAAGGCCCCGGGCCGGATTTCCTCGCGGTCCAGCAAGGCGTTGAACGCGCGTGAAAGATGGTTCTGGATCCGGCGGATGCGAAAGCCGACCAGATCGTCGAGAACGCCGAGGGATATTTCGCCCCGGGGCTCGTCATCTTCAACGGATGCGATGGTGTCGGCCTTGGCTGTCATGGGATCTCTTGTTCTCCGCCGGCTGAATACTTCCTCGTCCATTTCGTCCGTCGGGGTCAATGGTCGTTGCTTACGCGCCGGTATCGGCGTCGAACGCCACGCGCTGGCCGTCCCACGCAAAAGCGGTCTTCAAGCCGGCCTTGCGGCTGATGGCGGCGACATAGTCGGCGACCGCGCGGCCGCGTTCGTCATCGCCGAGCGGCTCTGGTTGGCCCGTCGGCGTCATCCAGATCGGTCGGAAGCCCGGGCTGATCGCGCCGTCGGCTCCGATGTGGCAGGCCGCGACCATCCCGTTCTTGGCCTCGGGGTGGAAGGGGTAGAGCGGGTAGTCGGGGTCGGGTTCGAAGCCGAACAGCACCTTGCGCTTCTCGGCCCAGGCGCGGCGGACAGGATTGTCGTTGCCCTCCACCGACAGCGCGCGGGTGACGGTGACGAAGTTGCCCAGGCCGTGGAAGATCGGCTTGCCGCGCCAGACCTCGACCCCGCGCAGGATGTGGGCGTGGTGGCCGATGATGATGTCCGCCCCGGCGTCGATCGCCGCCCTGGAGACGGCCCGTTCGTACATGGTGATGTGGGCAGGCGTGTGAACGACGCCCTTGTGGAAGGCCACGACCAGAACGTCGACCCGGTCGCGGATGGCGGCGATGTCGGCCTGCATGGCTTCGACCGTGTCGGGATCGGCGAAGGTGTAGACCTTGGGCGGGCCGCCGGGATTGGCGTTCTCCAGCTCGTAGTGGGTGATGATCTTTAGGTACGCGCAGCCGGCGCGCTTGGGTCCGGCCCAACCCTCCTTGGGGCCGACGCAGTTGTAGCTGAGCAGGCCTATGCGCAGACCGCGACGGGCGGTCATCGCCGCCCGGCGGGCTTGTTCGATATCCAGGCCCGCGCCGGCGCTGACCACGCCCTGGTCGGCGAGATTGGCGATGGTGTCCTCGATGCCTTCGCCGCCGCGGTCATGGATGTGGTTGCCCGCCAGGCTGACCATGTGGAAGCCAGCCCTGCCGACCGCCTTCAGGTTTTCGGGATCGCTGGCGGGCGCGGGGATGTCGCCCACCGATTCCAGGCCTCGCGTGGTGTGAGGCACCTCCACGTGGCCGATCAACAGGTCGGCCTCGGCCAGCATCTGCCGGGCCTTGTCGAAGAAGAAGTCGGCGTTCGGCTCATCCAGGACCAGGTCGCCGGTCATGTAGAGCTTGAAGGGCGCGCTCATCGGGCCGCTCCCATCGGCAGGGTCACGCTGGATGGCGTATCGCCGCCGGTGTGCAGGGTCAAAGCGGGCGGGGGCGCGGTTTCGGTGCGGGCGCGCTCACGCGGGTCGGCGCCGCTGATGGCGACGCGCACCCGGTGGCCGGCCTTGAAGACGTACGACACCGCCAGCATGTCGAACGACACACGGACGGGTTCGCCGGCCTTGAGCGGCTGGTGATCTTCCGTCCAGGCCCGACGCCAGGGCGTGCCGATCGTGTCCCAGGGCGCGGCGACGACCTTGCGCAGCGAGGCGCGCTGGCGGCCCTCGCTGACGACGGTGACCGAGCCGTCCGGCGCGACATCCTCAAGGTAGGCGAAGACCGCCTGTTCCGGCGCGGTGGAAGAAATCCACAGATCGGCCAGCGGCGAACCAGTCATCTCGGTGTCGGCCTTCAGCACCGGCCCGTCATGGACGAAGCTGGCCTTGGCGGGATGGCAGGGCTGGGCGAACGGGCCCCAATTTGGCTGCACGGGGTCTGGCGGGCAGGTCGGGGCGTAGTCGATCGTGACGCTCTTGGCCGTCGATTTGCGGGCGGCCTTGGTTTTGAGTTCGTCGGCGTCGAGGAACAGGGCGTCACGCGCGTCGGGACGCGGCCAGCGTTGCGCCGAACGCCACTCCTGGCCCTTGGCCGCGCCGATCGTGAAGTAGTGGATGGGAGCGTCGTTCTCGATGCCCGTCGCTTCGCCCTTCAGATAGTGGTCGAAGAAGCGCAGTTGCTCGGCCCGCAGGTCGAAGCCGTCGTTCAGGCAATGCCGCCACGGGCCGATCATGATCCGCGCCTGGTCGGGCAGGTTGGCCTGGGCGATCAGGCCCTCGGTGCGGAAGTCGTCGTACCAGCCGCCCTGGATATACAGCGGAACCCGCGAGGCTTTCAGCTGGCTGAGATAGGCGCCGATGCTGACCTCGCCCCAGAACTTGGCCATCACAAGCGGCGACCAGCTGTCGCGATAGGGCATCGACTTCATCAGTTCGAGCAGGTTGGTCGATTTCTGATGCTCTTCGGCTGCTTGGCGCAGTTGGACCCGGTCGGCGTCGCCCTGGACGGGCGTGGCCTTCATGTCGTCCTCGAGCGTCCTCGTCGGGCCAGTGCCGTACTGCGAGATGATCCCGCCACGCGTATGGCCGTCATAGCGCTCCCAGGCGAAGCAGCCGGCGAAGGCGGCCTTCAGATGCGGCGGCCGGGCGATCATGGCGTGCATCACCGCCTCGCCGGTGTTCGAGCAACCGTACATGCCGATCTTGCCCGTGGACCATGGCTGAGCGGCAAGCCATTCCGTGATCTCGTAGGCGTCGAAGCCCTCGGTGAAATCCTCATAGCCGCGTCGGACCCCGAACGAAGCGCCGTTGCCCCGTCGCGCGACGATGGCCACCACGTATCCGGCGCGGGTCAGATCGGTCAGCGACCGCGCCGCGCCGGTCTCGCGGACGCCCGACTTCTCGATGTCCAGGGTATGGTGCCAGATGACGGGCAATGGGGTGTCCACCGGCTTGCCGTCGACCGCCGGGCGGTGCAGCGAGACGGCGATCTTGGTGCCGTCTCGCATGGGCAAATAGAACGACGTCGCGACCTGTTGCGAATAGGCGTCCTTGGGCGCGTAGGTCCCGAAACCTGAGGGCGCCGCGGCGACTGCCGGCAAGGGCGCGGCGGCTGCGGACATGAGAGCGGCCAGGGCGATCGCTTGAGGTTTCATACGCGGCTCACTGAAAAAGAAGCGGCGGACGGGGCCAAGCCCCGCCCGCCAGGTGTTTTCCCGGGGGGAAAATCGGTGACTACCAGGCCTTGCTGATCTCGAAGGAGACGAAGCGCCCCAGCGCGGAGGCGTTCTGGCTGTCCCACGAGACCGTTCCGTTCAGGACGATCGGCGGGTCCTTGTCGAAGATATTCATGACATTGGCCGAGATCCGCACGCCCTTGCCCCAGCCGGCTTCGTTCTCGAAGGCGTAGGACGCGGTCGCGTCGAAGATCGTCTGGCTCTTGACCTTCACGTTGGGGGTGATCGCGGTGTTGAGGTAGCTGTCGGTGTAGTTGGCGAACAGGTTGGCCGACCAGCCATTGGCCCGCCAGCCCAGCGCGCCGCGCACCCGCAGGTCGACCGGATTGCCGAAGGTGTCGAGCACGTCCAGCCACGGCGAGCTTCCGGCGGTCTTGCGTTCCAGCTTGAGGATCTTGGCGAAATCGGCCGCCACGGTCCAGTCGCCGACCGACGTATCGAAATCATAGCGAACCGAGACGTCCAGGCCCCGCTGGTCGAGCTTGCCGAGGTTCTGGCGACGGCCGTCGAGCAGGACGTTGATGTTCGACACCGGCTCGACGGGATTTTGCAGATCCGGACTCGCCATGGCCTGGAGGACCAGCGCGTTGAAGGCGGCGGTCGCGGCGGCGTCCGACGCCGCCGGCCGGCGGACGATATAGGCGGCATAGACCGAGCCGTTGGTCAGCGCAGTGGTCGGCGTAACGTCGATGCGGTTGTTGTAGAGGATCTTGTACCAGGTGGCCGACACGCTCAGGCCTTCGATGGCGCGCGGCTTCCAGTCCAGGCCGGCCGACCAGGTCTTGGCCGTCTCGGGGCCCAACTGGCCGTTGCCGCCGTTGGTGAAGATGCCGCGCGTCACGCCCGTCCCGGAGGTCGGGTCCGTCAGGTTCTGGATGAAGATGTTCTTGATCTGGTCGGCGCTGTCGACCAGCGACGGGGCGCGGAACGAGGTGCCGTAGGTGGCGCGCACCGTCAGGTCGGAGATGGGCGAGTAGATGATGCCGATCTTCGGGTTCGTGGTCGTGCCGAAGTCGGAATAGTCCTCGCGCCGAGCGGCCAGCGACAGCTCGAGCCGCTGCACGCCGGACATGGCGTTGGTCGAGCCGACCAGGGGCACGAACACCTCACCGAAGATCGTGCTGATGTCGCGGCTGTTCTTGACGATCTTGTAGGTCGGCGCGCCGGTGGCCAGGACGTTCGTGGCCTCCAGCGTCTGCTTGAAGCTGTTGTCGTGATACTCGGCGCCGATGGCGACCCGGACCGATCCGGCCGGGAGCTGGAACAGCGGACCGTCGGCCTTGATCGAGTAGTCCTGGGCGATGTTGGTGCCCCAGGTGGCGCGATTGGCGTCGATGATGTCGAGCAGCTGGGGATTGTTGGTCCGGTTGAACGTGCCGTCGCCGAACGGGTTGAACGCCGTCGACGGATTGCTGCTGGCCAGGGCGGCGGTCAGGGCCGCGTTGTTCAGGACGCTCTTGCGATCCTGGAAGCCTCTGCTGATGCTGTGGTCCGCATAGGCGGCGATCCGCCATTCCTTGCCGATGTCGTAGTTCAGGCCGATCGCGTTCTGCTGGGCGTTCTCGAAGCCCGACGAATTGGGATCGGCGTCGTCGGTCAGCCGGTACTCGACCGTTTCCGAGGTCTGGCCGGCGGGCGACACGTACCAGGGATTGGTGTTGCGGACGGTCAGGCTGAACAGGGCCGGCGGGGCGGCCAGGTCGTACTTGCGCCGGGTGTAGAAGCCCTCGTACCAGAACTCCAGCTTGCTGCCGACGTCCTGGTGGATGTTGAACAGCACGGTGTCGCGGTTCTGCTTGGGCAGGAGGTCGGCGGCCGCCGCCTCGTCGTAGCGGTTGGCGGTGTTGGCGACCAGGGAAGTCGGGCTGACGCCCACCCCGTTGCCGGGCGGAAGGGCGTACCGCACGCCGCCGATGACGATATTGCCGGGCGCGGCCGTGAACGGACGGGCGTCGCTGCCGCCCCGCGCGGTGCGGTTCTGGCTGGCGAAATCACGATCCGCGCCGGAGAGATGCCCGCGCTCGTTGTGTTCGTACGAGAAGAACAGTTCACCGCTGTCCCAGGTCTTTCCAAGGGTCTGGCTGAACAGCAGCTGCTGGACGTCATCGGCGAAGCCGTAGCGTAAGGTGCTTTCGCCACCGTCGACCGAACGACGGGTGATCAGGTTCACCACCCCGGCCACGGCGTCCGACCCATAGATGGCCGAGGCGCCGTCAGTCACGACCTCGATACGGGCGACAGCCGAGGTCGGGATCTGGTCCAGGTCGCCCAGCGCCTTGATGATGCCGTTCGGCGCCAGTCGGCGGCCGTTCAGCAGCAGCAGGGTGGCTTCGGGTCCTACGCCGCGCAGGTTGGCCGCGCGTACGGCTGTGGCGTTGGCGGCCGCGTCCTGGGCCCCGCCGCTGAAAGTGTTGCGGCTATCGTCGGCGCCCAGGTTGACGACCTGGGGCAGCATGCGAAGGGCGTCGCTGGGCGTACCGGCGCCGGAGGCTTTCAGCTCCTCAAGGCCGACGCCGATCGTGGGCGAGCCGGCCGCGGCCACGCCGCGAATGCTGGTGCCGGTGACAATGATCTCGGACACCGACGTGTCGTTTTCGCTCGGCGTCGCCGTCTGGGCATGGACCACTGAAGCGGCGGACCATGCCGCGATGATCATGGCGAGATGCGAGACGCAGGCGTGGCGTGAAATGGCGGTCTTCATGGCGGCCCTCCCGTGCGCCGTCCGGCGACCCGCCGTCGGCTGTTCTGTTTTCGGTCGCTCGAAAAATCGTTCGACACCAAATAGTATGTTGCACAAACAATTTTGATTTCAAGTGGGGAAGGCGGAAAATCGAGAACGACGTTCTTGGGCGGCCGGCCAGGACGCGGGAAGCCGGTCGGGAAGGCAGCCTAAAATGTGCGCCATGAATATAGTTTATCCGACAAACTATTTATTGACACGGCGCGCCACGCCTTCCTGAATAGGCGCGGGGTGGCCTGTCCGCCCATGCGCAGTGAAGCTACATCAGGTGATTTCCGTGAACGACGCCGCCGCCGACACCCGCGACCGTCCCCTTGAGGGCTTGAAGGTCATCGATATGACCCGGGCGCTGGCGGGACCCTACGCGACCTTGCTGCTGGCCGGCCTTGGCGCGACGGTGATCAAGGTTGAGGATCCGAAGGGCGGCGATCTGGCGCGCGAGAACAGCCCCTATGTCGGACGTGACGGGGTCAGCGTAGAGCGCCGCCACGAGGATGACCTTTCGATCTCGCATCTGACCCGGGCGCGCGGCAAGCACGGCGTCACCTTGAACCTGAAGCATCCCAAGGCGCGTGAGGTCTTCGCCGATCTGGTGCGCGGCGCCGACATCGTCGTCGAGAATTTCACCAGCGGCACCGCCGATCGCCTGGGCGTGGGCTACGCCGCGGCCAGGGCGGCCAACCCGAGCGTCATCTACTGCTCGCTCAGCGGCTTCGGCGCCGGGGTTTCGGAAGGCAGCAAGGCCATGGATGTGTTGATCCAGGCCCTCAGCGGGGCGATGTACACGAGCGGCGCGGTCAACGATCCACCCGTGCGGATCGGCATCCCCATGGCCGACATGCTGGCCCCGATGTTCGGCGTCATCGGCATCCTGGCGGCGCTGGAGCAGAGGCGACGGACCGGTCAGGGACAGCAGGTCGATGTGTCGATGCTGGGCGCCCTGACGTCCTTCGTGGCTATCGAGAATTGGCAGGCCATGGCGCTGGCGGGAATGGAGGCGCGCACGGGTTTGACGGTGCAGCGGCTCTCTCCGTTCGGCGTCTTCCGCTGCGCCGACGGCTATGTCTCGATCGTTGCGGTGCACGAAGGTCTAGCGCGCGGGCTGTTCAGGGCCATGGAAGACGAGACCCTGGGCGAGAATCCCCGCTTCGCGACGCGCGACCGCCGCGTTGCCAACGCCCCAGACCTTGAGGCTCTGATCGAGGCCTGGTCCAGCCGGTTGCCGACGGACGAAGTGGTGCGCCGCCTCGAGGCGCAGGGCGTTCCGGCCGCCCCGGTCCGCCAGCCGGCCGAAGGGCTGAGGGACCCGCGCGTGCTGGAGCGGGGCGAGACCATGCCCATCGCCCATCCGACCTACGCTCGCGACGACGGCCTGATGACCGCTGGGGTGCCGATCCAATTTTCCGAAGGACGCACGGGCTTCGACGCCGTGTTGCCGGTGGCGATCGGCCAGCACAACGCCGAAGTCTATCACGACCTGCTGGGCTACTCCGCCGAACAGATCCGCGAGCTGGCGCGGGAGGGCGCGATCTGATGGCCGGACGGAAGCTGGCCTATGTCGGCGCGGACATTCCGCGCGAGATGATCGCGGCCGCCGGCTTCGTGCCGATCCGGCTGGCGGCCGACACCGGCGCGGTGCGAGGCGAAAGCGTCGCCGGCCAGTCGCCGAGGACGCGCGCCTTGCTGGCCCAGATCATGGACGGCGCTTTCGCCGGCGTCGCCATCGCCCATGGCTGCGCGGAGGACGCCCAGCTGTTCTCGGTCCTGCGGGAGCTGTCGCGTGTCGGGCGTTTGGACGGGCCGCCCGTGACGCATCTCGACATTCTCCACGGCGCCGAGCCGGCCATTCGCGCTTACGATCGCGCGAGGCTTCGTGGATTCAAGGGATGGCTGGAAGTCCTAGGCGGAGAACCCGTCACCGCCGAGGCCCTGCGGGTGCAGATCGCCGCTGCAAACGCCCAGCGCCGGCGGCTGGCCGAGGTCCTGTCACTGCGCGCCGAGCCCATGCCGAAACTGAGCGGTGTCCAGGCGCTCGACCTGATCAAGGCCATCTCGCGAGTTCCGCCGGGCAAGGGCGACCGGTTGATCGACGCCGCCGAGGGCGATGCGACGCCGATCTCGGGTCGCCGGGTGATGGTCACGGGATCTACCCATGAGACGTCCGCCTTGTACGCCGCGATCGAGGCGGCGGGTTGTGTGATCGTCGGCGAGGATCACGACTGGGGTGAAGCTTGGGCGGGCGCCATGGTCGATGAGCGGCTGGACCCCTTCGAAGCGCTCGCGGTTCGCTGGGAGACGCCGCCGCTTTCCGCGCCCACCGGCTCCAGCCGTGTTCGCGCCGAGGCTCTGGCGACCCGCGCCGCCGAACTTGACGTCGAGGCGGTCATTCACGTCCGGCTGCCGGGCGATGAGGCCTCGCCCTGGGACGTGGCCGAGACGCGGAAGGCGCTCGACGCCGTCGGCAAGCCGCTGGCGACGCTGAAACTGGATCCCGCGCCCGACGCGGCGGGCGTGGCTGAGATGGCCGACAAGCTGGGGGCCTTCTTCGCCGGCCCATCCCGCCCGCTCGCCCCGCCGCCCCGAACGTCGAAGCCGACGACCGACGCGCCGAAGCGCTCCGTCGCGCCCAGCGTCGGCCGGCGTAGCCACAAGGCCCTGGCGTCCACATCCGACTTCGGGGCGTGGCAGCGCGACTGGTTCGCCGATGTCCGCCGCCTGGCCGCCGACGGACCGTTCGCTGTGGTCAACGCCGACGCCCCGCAGGAAATCCTGCGGGCCATGGACATCCCCTATGTCGTCAACCAGTGGTGGGCTTCGATCGTCGCGGCCAAGCAGCGGGGAAGGGACTACGCGGCGCTGTTGCGGGCCGCCGACTATCCGTCCGATGTTGAATCCTACAGCGCTCAAGGCCTGGCCGCGGCGCTCGACACCGACGTCGAGGCCGCGCCTTGGGGCGGCTTGCCCAAACCCGACATCCTGGCGCTGACGGCGGGGTCGGACGCGGGCGCCAAGCTGTTCGAAGCCTGGGCTGACGAAACGGGGGCCGAGCTCTTCGTCTATTCGCGTTCGATCGAAGGCCGGTGGGATCTGCCGACGACCTGGTGGTCGGACCTTCCGGATCGCTGGGAGGAGACGCTGGAATCCGAGCGGCTGGACCTGCTGACCGCCCAGCTGGAAGCCAGCATTCCCCGCCTGGAGGCGATCACCGGGCGCAGGTTCGATCAGGCTCGCTTCGTCGAGGTGATGAACCTCGTCAACGAGCAGGAGGATTACTACCGCCGCACCCGCGACCTGATCGCCGCCACCCGTCCGGCGCCTGCGGGCATCGTCGACACCATGCCGGCGACCATGGTGCCCCAATGGCATCGCGGCTCGACCTGGGGGCGCGACGCGGCCAAGCGCTTCTACGAAGAGGTCGCGGCCAGGGTCGCTGCCGGCCAGGCCGCCTGTCCCGGCGAGAAGATCCGGCTGATGTGGGTCGGAAGGGGCCTCTGGAGCGACATGGGCTTCTACCAGCGCTGGGAAGAAAGCCATGGCGCGGTCTTTGTCTGGTCGATGTACCTGGGCCTGGCCGCCGACGGCTATCTCCGGTCCTTCGAAGGCGAGAAGGACGCTATGCGGGCCCTCGCCGCGCGCTTCGTGACCATGGGCGACGAACTGCGCATGCCGACCTGGGCGGGCGCCTGGCATGTCAAGGAGGCGCAGGCCCATGGCGTGCACGGCGCGGTGGCGATCGACGACGCCGACCCCTTCGTGCTGGCCGCTCTGGAGCGCGCGGGCGTGCCTGTGCTGCGCCTGCCGATGAGCAATATGAGCCTCGAGGGCGACGCGCTCGAAGCCGCGGTCACGGCCTTCATCGAAGGGGCCGTGTCCGCCTATCGCGACCAGTCTCTTTCCAACCCGCCAGGAGAGTCCCGATGAAGCTTCCGATGTTGACCGCGACGTTCGCCCTGGTTCTCGCCGGCGCCGCCATGGCCGCCGAACCAGCGCCCCCGCCTTACCGGGCGGTCATGGAGAGCGACCCGAGCCTGCCAACCCACACGGTCTACCGGCCCGCGGACCTGGCCGCCGTGGGAGAGGCGAAGCTGCCGATCCTGGCCTGGGCCAATGGCGCTTGTGCGAACGAGGGCGACGCCTTCGCTAAGTTCCTGACCGAGATCGCCAGCCACGGCTATCTGGTCGTGGCCATCGGCCCGATCGTCGGACCCAAGCCGCCGGCCGCCGGCCCTCCCGCGCGGCCCGACCTGGACGCGCCGCCCAAGACGACCTCGTCACAGCTGACCGATGCGATCGACTGGGCGGTGGCCGAGAACGCGCGGCCGGCCAGCCGCTACAAGGGGCGCCTCGACGTCAAGAAGATCGCGGTGATGGGCATGTCCTGTGGCGGCCTCCAGGCCATCGCGGCGTCGGCCGATCCGCGCGTCACAACGACGGGCGTTTGGAACAGCGGCGTTCTGGGAACGGGGACGGGCGGCTTGCCCGGCGCCGACGTGACGAAAGCGAGCCTGAAAACCCTTCATGGTCCGGCGATCTATGTCAGCGGCGACGCCAGCGACATCGCCTTCGCCAACGCCAATGACGACTACGCGCGTATCGACCATATCCCGGTGGTGCGGGCGTACGAGGATGGCGTCGGCCACGGCGGCACCTACGGCCAACCGCGCGGCGGTTCGTTCGGCGAGGTGGCCGTGGCGTGGCTGGACTGGCAGCTGAAGGGCGACACGGCCGCGCGGGCCATGTTCGTCGGTCCGGACTGCGGGCTCTGCGCGAGACCGGGTTGGCATGTCGAGCGCAAGGGGATGAAGTAGAGCTGGCGAGGACGGCGCTTCAGCCCAGTTCGGCGATGACGTCCGCGGCCTCGGTGAACGCGGTGTTGGCGGCGGGAACGCCGGCGTAGATCGCCGTCTGCATCAGGACCTCCTTGAGCTCCTCCTGCGTGAAGCCGCCCTGCTCGAGCCCCGCGCGGACGTGGAGACGGAATTCCTCCCACCGGGCCAGGCTGGCGCAGATCGCGAGCACCAGCAGGCGACGTGTGCGATGGTCGAGGCCGGGGCGTCCCCAGATCTCGTTCCAGGCGTAGCGGGTGATCATCGCCTGATAGTCGGCGGTGAAGGCCGTGCGCTTGGCCAGCGACTTGTCGACCCACGCGTCGCCCAGAACCTTGCGGCGCGTTTCCAGGCCGGCCTCGAACAGGGCGTCCTTGGCGTCGCGCACGGCCGTGCCGCGCAGGGCCTCCCGCGCGAAGTCGCGTATGGCGCCGGCCAGGGCCGTGGGCGCTTCCAGGCTGGGCAGATGCGCGCCGCCGATCTCGATGTGGCGCGCGCCGGCGACGGCCTCGACGATGCGTTCGCCATGGCCGGCATAGGGCGTGGCGGCGTCGTTGGATCCGGTCACGACCAGGGTCGGGGCCGCGATCTGGGACAAGCGGCCCAGCAGGTCCATGTCGCGGATGGCCGCGCCGCAGCCGCAATAGCCATCGACGCTTTGCGCCAGCATGCCCGCTCGGACCGTCTCGACCGCTTCGGGGTGCTGGGCGCGGAAGGCGTCGGAGAAGAAACGCCCCATCACCGCCTCGACGATCGCGCCCATTCCCTCCGCGCGGATCAAGGCGAGACGTTCGTTCCAGACCGAGGGATCCATGGCTGGCGAGGTGCAAGCCAGGATCAGCGTCTCAACCCGCTCCGGCGCCTTGGCCGCCAGGGTCATGGCGATCATGGCTCCCAAAGAGGTGCCGCACAGGCTGGCCCGGTCGACCCCCGCGGCGTCCATCACCGCCAGGACGTCGTCGGCCAGGAGATCGAGGCTGTAGTCCCCTGCCGGTGCGTCCGACGCTCCGTGACCGCGAGTGTCCATGCGCAGCACGCGGAAGTCCGGCGTCAGCAGCGGCACGACCGGATCGTAGAGCGAAAGGTCCGTGCCGATCGAGGTCAGCAGCACCAGGACCGGCTTGTCGGCCGCCCCGTCCTGGCGCCAGTAGAGGCGCGCGCCGTGCGAGATGGCGAAGGGCATCAGCGATCCTTTTCGTAGGCGGTCAGCGCCTGGTCGACCAGGGCTTGGCTCTCGCCGACATCCGTCCCGACCTGGGCGGCGGCAAGGTTGTCGGCCATTCGGCCTGTATCGACCTCCAGGCCTTCGATGACCACGATCATGGCGCCCAAGGCGCCGTGAGCCAGTTGGAAGAGGTCCGCCAGCACCGGAGCCTCGGCCTGCCAGCCGCCCAGACCGCGCTCGTGCTGCTGGGGCAGAGCCGAAACGATGGTGGCGGCCAGGTGGGGCGCCCGGATCGCGGCGCTGAGCGCGACCTGGCAACCGGTCGGGTTGCGCTTGTGGGCCATGGCCGACGAGCCGCCGCGTCCCGCCTGTCGGGGCTCGAACGCTTCGCCGACTTCGACCTGGGCCATCAGGGCGACATCCGCGGCGATCTTCGCCACCGCTCCGATCAGGATGGCGAGGGCCGAGGCGAGGCCGGCGAGACCTTGGCGCTCGGCGTGCCAGGGGAGGGCGGGAGGCAGGTCTAGCCGTGTCGCGAGCCGTTGGGACAGCTCCGCGCCCTGTCCGTTCAGGCCGGCGCGCGAGCCCGTGGCGCCGCCGAACTGCAGGCGAATGGCGGCGGCTTCACGCTCGAACCGGTCGAGCGCTCCGGTCACGCCCGACAACCAGATCGAGGCCTTGAGGCCGAAGGTGATCGGCAAGGCGGCCTGCAGCAGGGTGCGGCCCAGCATGGGCGTGGCCCTGTACGCGCGGGTCAGGGTCGCGAGGGCGTTGGCCAGGCGCGCGGCGTCGCGACGGATCAGCGCCGCGCCGTCGCGGGCCTGAAGCATCAGGGCGGTGTCGGCGACGTCCTGGCTGGTTGCGCCCTTGTGGACCAACGCGGCGGCCTTCGATGACGCCAGGCGCGCCCGCAGGCGCTCGACGAGAGGAATGGCCAGCGTGCCGGCATGGGCGGCGGCCTGGGCCAGCTCGGCGGCGTCGAAGGGCGCGGCGCAGGCGGCGGCGATCGCCTCGGCGTCGCCTTGCGGGATCAGCCCCAGTTCGCCTTGGGCCAGCGCCAACTGAGCCTCGAACGCCAGGGCGGCCGCCAGCAGCGCCTCGTCGCCGAACACGGCCAGCATTTCGGGCGTCGAAGCCGGTCGGTCGCGCAACAGGGAGGACAAGGCAGGCGACTCCGTTTCAGCGTCAGATGTCGAAGAAGACCGTTTCGTTCGCGCCTTGCAAGACGATGTCGAAGCGCCAGACGGCGACCCCGTCCTCGTTCTGGACCTGGCGGGCGAGCAGGGTGTCGCGACGCTCGCCGGGCACGAGGGCCAGGATCGGGTCGCCCTCGTTGGCCGGCTCGTCCGAGAAATAGGCGCGGGTGACCAGCCGCTTGAGCAAGCCGCGGCCGAAGACGCCGACCGCGATGTGCGGAGCGTGCCCCTCGCCGATCGCGCCAGGGCGGACGGTTCGGAAACGATAAACCCCGTCCTCGCCGGTGGAGGACCGGCCAAAGCCGGTGAATCCAGTGTTGCGCGACCCGTCAGCGTAGCGGCCGGCCGCGTCGGCCTGCCAGACCTCGATCATCGCGTCCGGGACGACCTGGCCCTCGGCGTCCAGCACCACGCCTTCCAGGACGATAGGCTCTCCAGGGATATCCCCTTTGGGCGCGGGCATGGCCAGGACGTAGTGCTCCTCTGAGAACAGCTCGGGCCGGGCGCCGATCTCGCTGGCGCCGATCAGGTCCGCGCCGCCCTTCCACGCCAGGCCGTAGTGGAAGAACGGTCCCACGGTCTGCCAGGGCGTCTGGCCGAAGATCGCCGGGTCCTGATTGTCGAGACGCGGAGCGGGGTTGGCTTGCTCAGTGGTCATGGCCGTCCTCGAAGGGAGTGGCGTCGCGGCCGCGCAGGACGATGTCGAACAGATAGCCCAAAGCCCAGTTGGGCTGGGTCGTCTCGATGTCGAAGCGCGAGACCATGCGCTGGCGATAGGGCATGGGGACCGCGTTGGCGATCGGGTCGATCTCGATCAGGGGGTCATCGGGGAAGTACATCTGCGTCACGAGCCGCGTGGCGAAGGCGGGGCCCAGCAGCGACAGGTGGATGTGCGCAGGCCGCCAGGCGTTGTGGTGGTTCTTCCAGGGATAGGCGCCCGGGCGGACGGTGACGAACCGGTAGTGTCCCTCGGCGTCGGTGATCACACGGCCGGCCCCGGTGAAGTTGGGATCGAGCGGCGCGTCCCACTGGTCCTTTTGGTGGATATAGCGACCGGCCGCGTTGGCCTGCCAGACTTCCATCACGGTGTTGGCGACGGGTCGGCCGGCGTCGTCGAGAACACGTCCGGAGACGATGATCCGCTGGCCTTGCGGCATGGCCTTGTGCTGGGTCGTAAGGTCGGCCAGCGACCCGCCCATCAGGCGTGGCCAGGCGTTGGTCGGGCCCGTGGTCTCGGTCGGCGTATGAGGAATTCTGACCAGCGGTTGGCTGGGCGAACGCGCCACGGTCGAACCGTAGGGCGGGCAGAGCGAAGCCGGCTGGCCGGCGTCCTCCCGTCCGTAGGCTTGAGGCTGGATCAAGCTCATATCGTCCTCCTAGACGCGTTCGAAGGCCAGAGCGGCGCCTTGACCGACGCCGATGCAGAGGGTGGCCAGGCCGCGCTTGCCGCCGGTCGCCTCCAGTTGCCGCAGGGCGGTCAGAACCAGCCGCGCGCCCGAGGCGCCCAGCGGATGGCCGAGGGCGATGGCGCCGCCGTTCGGGTTTACGTGATCGGCGTTGTCGGGCAGGCCCAACTGGCGCATGACGGCCAGGCCCTGCGCGGCGAAGGCCTCGTTCAGTTCGACCGTGTCGAATTCGCCTATCGACAGGGCGGTCTTGGCCAGCAGCTTGCGAACCGCTGGGACGGGGCCGACGCCCATCACGCGGGGTTCGACGCCAGCGGTGGCGTAGCCGGTAACGCGGGCGCGGGGCGTGAGGCCGTGGCGCTTGACCGCCTCTTCCGAGGCCACGATCAGGGCGACCGCGCCGTCGTTGACTCCCGACGCGTTGCCGGCCGTCACCGTGCCGCCTTCGCGGACGACGGGTTTCAGTTTGGCCAGGGCCTCGAGGGTCGTCTCCCGTGGGTGCTCGTCGCGATCAACGATCGTCGGGCCGGCCTTGCCGGGGATCTCGACCGCGGTGATTTCGCCGGCCAGAAATCCCGAGGCCTGGGCGGCCGCCGCCCGTTGCTGGCTGCGCAGGGCGAAGGCGTCCTGGTCTTCGCGGCCGATCTGATGATCCGCCGCCACGTTCTCGGCGGTCTCGGGCATGGAGTCGACGCCGTAGGCCTTGCGCATCGCCGGATTGACGAAACGCCAGCCGATGGTGGTGTCGAAGATCTCGGCGCTGCGCGAGAAGGCGCTGTCGGCCTTGCCCATCACGAAGGGGGCGCGGCTCATGCTCTCCACGCCGCCGGCGATGACCAGGTCGTTGTGGCCCGAGGCGATGGCGCGGGCGGCGTAGCCGACGGCTTCCAAACCCGAGGCGCAAAGACGGTTCACCGTCACGCCTGGAACCTCGACCGGATAGCCCGCCAGCAGCAGGGCCATGCGGGCGACATTGCGGTTGTCCTCGCCGGCCTGGTTGGCGCAGCCCAGCACCACCTCGTCGACGCCGGAGAGATCCAGGCCAGGGTTGCGAGCGGCCAGCGCCCGCAGGGGGATCGCCGCGAGATCGTCGGCGCGGACCTTCGACAACGCGCCGCCGTAGCGGCCGATCGGCGTGCGGACGCCGTCACACAGGTAGGCCGCGGTCATGCGAAGGCTCCAGCGTCGAAGTCGGCCTCGGTCTTGGTCTTGATCTCTTCCAAGGTGACGCCCGGGGCCAGCTCGATCAGCTTCAGGCCGCCACCTTTCCGGTCCAGGTCGAAGACGCAGAGGTCGGTGATCACCATGTCCACGCAGCCCGCGCCGGTGAGGGGCAGGGCGCAGCGCTTGAGCACCTTGCTTTGGCCGGCCTTGTTGGCGTGGTCCATGACGACGATGACGCGCTTGACGCCGGCGACCAGGTCCATGGCTCCGCCCATTCCCTTCACCATCTTGCCGGGGATGGTCCAATTGGCGATGTCGCCGTTCTGCGCCACTTCCATCGCGCCAAGCACCGTCAGGTCGATGTGCCCGCCGCGGATCATGGCGAAGCTCTGGGCGCTGTCGAAGAAGCTTGAAGTCGGCAGCTTGGTGATCGTCTGCTTGCCGGCGTTGATCAGGTCGGGATCGGCCTCGCCCTCGTAGGGAAACGGTCCCATGCCAAGCATGCCGTTCTCGCTCTGCAGAGTGACGTGGACGCCGGGCGGAATATGGTTGGCGACCAGGGTCGGAATGCCGATGCCCAGGTTGACGTAGAAGCCGTCCTTCAGCTCTCGGGCGGCGCGGGCCGCCATTTCGTCGCGGGTCCAGGCCATCAGACGGTCTCCTCGGCTTGGGTGTCGCGCGGTCGGGTCGTCAGCTTCTCGATGCGCTTCTCGTTGATCGTCGAGAGGATGATGCGGTCGACGTAGATGCCGGGCGTATGGATCGTGTTGGCGTCCAGTTCGCCGGCCTCGACGATCTCCTCGACTTCTACGATGGTGAGTTTGCCGGCCGTGGCCATCACGGGGTTGAAGTTGCGGGCCGTCATCCGGAACATCAGGTTGCCCTCCGGATCGGCTTTCCAGGCCTTGATGATGGCCAGGTCGGCGCGCAGCCAGGTCTCGCGGACGTAATCCTCGCCCTCGAAGGTCTCGACGGGCTTGCCCTCGGCGACGACGGTGCCGACGCCGGTCTTGGTGTAGAAGGCCGGGATGCCCGCGCCGCCAGCGCGGATGCGTTCGGCCAGGGTGCCCTGCGGGTTCAGCTCCAGCTCTAGCTCGCCCGACAGATAGAGCTGCTCGAACAGCTTGTTCTCGCCGACATAGGACGAGATCATCTTCCGGATCTGGCCGTTGTTCAGCAGCATCCAGAGGCCGAAGCCGTCGGCGCCGCAGTTGTTGCTGATCACCGTCAGTCCCTTCACCCCGGTGTCCTTCAGGGCGGGGATCAGGGTCTCGGGATTGCCCGACAGGCCGAAGCCGCCCGACATCAGGGTCATTCCGTCGAACGTGACGCCTTCCAGGGCCGCCGCGGCGCTCTCGTAGATCTTGCTTTTCATGGGTGCTCCGAGCCTTCCTAGACCAGCGGGAGGCCGACGTAGTTTTCGGCGAGGGTGACCTGGGCGGCCCTGGAGCCGCGGATGTAGGCGAGTTCCGCGACCTGCATCTTGCGGTCGAAAGAGTCGCGATCGGGGAAGCGGTGGGTGAGACCTGTGAACCACCAGGAGAAGCGCTCGGCCTTCCAGACGCGGGCCAGGGCGCGCGCCGAATAACCGTCCAGGCCGGCGTCCGAGCCCTCGCGGTAGTGCTCGGTCAGGGCCTCGGCCAGCATGATCACATCGGAGGCGGCGAGGTTCAGGCCCTTGGCCCCGGTGGGCGGCACGATATGGGCGGCGTCGCCGGCCAGGAACAGGCGGCCGTGACGCATGGGCTCGCTGACGAAGCTGCGCAGCGGGGCGATCGACTTCTCGAAGGACGCTCCGCGCGTCACCTTGGAGCCGGCTTCAGGGCCTAGCCGCAGGGACAGTTCGTCCCAGAAGCGCTCGTCGCTCCAGTCCTCGATCCTCTCGTCGACACCGCACTGGATGTAGTAGCGGCTGCGGGTCGGTGAGCGCATCGACGCCAGGGCGAACCCACGCTCGTGGTTGGAATAGATCAGCTCGTGGTCGCAAGGCGGCACGTCGGCCAGCACGCCCAGCCAGCCGAAGGGGTAGGCCCGCTCGAAGGTCCTCAGCACGGCGGCCGGGATCGCGGCGCGGCTGACGCCGTGATAGCCGTCGCAGCCGGCGATGAAGTCGCAGTCCAGCCTGTGCTCTACGCCGTCCTTGCGCCAGGTCACATGGGGCTTGGCGCTGTCCACGTCGTTCAGGACGACGTCTTCGGCGTCGAAGATCACCCGCACGCCCCGCGGCTCGGCCGCGTCGAAAAGGTCCTTCATGACTTCCTGCTGGCCGTAGACCATGACGCTCGAGCCGCCGGTCAGCGCGGACATGTCGATGCGGAACAGATCTCCGTCGGCGGCGATGTTAGTGCCGGTATGGACAAGTCCCTCGGCGTGCATTCGCCGGCCCAGGCCCAGACTATCCATCAGGTCGACCGTGACCTGCTCCAGTACGCCGGCCCGGACCCGGCCCTCCACGTAGTCGCGGTCGCGCCGCTCCAGAACGACGGCGTCCAGGCCGGCCTGGCAAAGCAGGTGAGCCAGGAACAAGCCCGCCGGTCCCGCGCCGATGATGGCGACTTGTGTGCGCATGTCGTTCCGTCTCCGCCCATGAGCCGCTCTAAGGCGACCTTGCGCCAGACTGCGGGTTCGATCGGGCGCTGGGGATGGACATAGGGTCTAAAAAGTTGGATTTTTCGCCAGGCAGCGCGCACCGGCGCTTGCCGACGAGGAGCGCCGTGCGTGCCCGATAGTTCAGCCGTTCCTAGCTTTTTCCTGTTCGGTGAGCCGTTGAGGACCGTCGAGGGCAAGTTCATCCATCTCGAAGAGTTGGACGATCGGACAAGGCCCAATAACTGGAACATTCGGGCGCACGCGCACGCGGACCTCAACCACATCTTTCACATCGTCCAGGGCGGCGGGGTGATGCATGTCGATGACGAGACCATCGCGTTCGCCGCTCCGTGCCTGTTGCTGGTGCCGTCGGGGCGCGTGCATGGTTTCGTCTACGAGGTCGAGACGGCCGGCTCTGTGCTGACGATCGCCGACAGCTACCTGCGCGACCTGATCGCGCGCGAGCCGGCGTTCGAGAGCCTGTTCCGCGTGGCGCGGCAGACGCCGCTCGACGAGCGTTCGCGGATCGCCGCCTGCCTGGCCGAACTGTCGCGTGAACTGGTCTGGACCGCGCCCGGCGGCGGCGCGGCGACGGAGGCTCATTTGCTGACCGTCCTGGTCGAGGCGCTGCGGCGTCAGGTGCAAGGCGAGGCCGCCAGTCCCACCGCCCAGGGCGGTCATGTCAGTCTGGTCGCGCGTTTCCGCGAACTGGTCGAGGCGCACTACCGCGAGGGGCTGCCGATGGAGAGCTATGCGGGCAAGCTGGGCGTGGCGCTGCCGCGCTTGCGGGCGGCCTGCATGCGGGCGGCCGGGGCGTCGCCGCTGCGTCTGGTGCAGGACCGGTTGATGCTGGAGGCCAAGCGCGCACTGCTCTATTCGAACATGACAATCGCGGAGGTTGGCTACCATCTGGGCTTCGAGGATCCGGCCTATTTCTCGCGCTTCTTCGCCAGGGCCGAAGGGCTTTCACCCAAGCGCTACCGCCTGGATCGAGCCGCCCGTTCCCCAAACCTGATCTCCTGATCGCGAACAATCGTTTGATGACTTGTCAGCATTGTTTGCCTGGCATACAAAGTGACGAGCGTACAAATAATGCGCGCAACCATGCGCCGCGCCGCCAAGGGAAGGAACCACAATGAGCTCGACCCAGGCTGTCTTCGAACGTCTTGATCCCGTGACCGGCGCGGTGGCGACTACCTCCGTGGCCATGACGACCGGCCAGGCGAGCGCCGCGGTCGACGCCGCCCAGGCCGCGCTGCCGGCTTGGAGCGCCCTGGGTCCAAACGCTCGTCGTGCGCTGCTCTACAAGGCGGCCGAGGCGCTGGAGGCTCGGGCGGACGCGTTCGTCGCGGCGATGATGGGCGAGATCGGGGCCACCGAGGGCTGGGCCCGTTTCAACCTGATGCTGGCCGCGTCGATGGTGCGTGAGGCCGCCTCCCTGACCACCCAGATCAATGGCGAGGTCATCCCGTCCGACAAGCCCGGTTGCCTGGCGATGGCCGTGCGCGAGCCTGTCGGCGTCGTCCTGGGCATCGCGCCCTGGAACGCACCGATCATCCTGGGCGTGCGCGCGGTCGCCACGCCCCTGGCCTGCGGCAACACCGTGGTTCTGAAAGCTTCGGAAAGCTGCCCGCGCACACACGGCCTGATCGGTGAAGCGTTCGAAGCCGCGGGCCTTCCGGCCGGCGCGCTGTCGATCGTCACCAACGCGCCCAAGGACGCGGGTGAGGTCGTCGGCGCCCTGATCGACCATCCGGCGGTCCGGCGGATCAACTTCACCGGCTCGACCGCGGTCGGCAAGATCATCGCCAAGCGCGCTGCCGAGCACCTGAAGCCGGTGTTGCTGGAGTTGGGCGGCAAGGCGCCGCTCATCGTGCTGGAGGACGCCGACCTGGACGAGGCGGTCAAGGCCGCCGCCTTCGGGGCCTTCATGAACCAGGGCCAGATCTGTATGTCGACCGAGCGGATCATCGTGGTCGACGCCGTCGCCGACGCCTTCGTCGAGAAGTTCGCCGCCAAGGCCGCCAGCCTCGCCGTCGGCGATCCGCGCGAGGGCAAGACGCCGTTGGGCGCGGTGGTGGATCTGAAGACGGTCACCCACGTGCAGGGGCTGGTCGCCGACGCCGTGGCCGCCGGCGCGGTCCAGGTGGCGGGCGGGGAAGCGCGAGGCGTTCTGATGCCGGCGACCGTCGTCGACAAGGTGACGCCCGCCATGCGCCTGTTCCGCGAGGAGAGCTTCGGTCCCGTGGTCGGCGTGATCCGGGCTCGCGACGAAGAGCACGCCATCGCCCTGGCCAACGACACCGAATACGGCCTGTCCGCGTCGGTCTTCACCCGCGACATCGCGCGAGGCCTGAAGGTCGCCCCACGGATCCAGTCCGGCATCTGCCACGTCAACGGTCCGACCGTGCATGACGAAGCCCAAATGCCGTTCGGCGGGGTCAAGGCTTCGGGCTACGGCCGTTTCGGCGGCAAGGCGGGCATCGACGCCTTCACCGAGCTGCGCTGGATCACCGTCGAGACCCAGGCCGGCCATTTTCCGATCTGACGCGACGCGTCACCTCTTATTCTTTCCAAGGACCAATCATGACGAACGCTGCCGACACCGCCACCTTCCGGGTCGAGAACCGCATTGCCTGGGTGAAGTTCAACCGCCCGGAAAAGCGCAACTGCATGAGCCCGACCCTGAACCGGCGGATGATGGAGGTGCTGGACGAGCTGGAGTTTCGCGACGATGTGGGCGTGCTGGTCCTGACCGGCGAAGGCACGGCCTGGTCCGCGGGCATGGACCTGAAGGAATACTTCCGCGAGACCGAGGCCAAGGGTCTCGGCGCCACACGGCAGGCTCAGCGCGAGTCCTATGGTTGGTGGCGCCGCCTGCGCTGGTATCAGAAGCCGACCATCGCCATGGTCAACGGCTGGTGCTTCGGCGGCGGCTACGGTCCGCTCTATTCCTGCGACCTGGCGGTCGCCGCCGACGAGGCGCAGTTCGCCCTCTCCGAGATCAACTGGGGCATCCTGCCGGGCGGCGGCGCCACCAAGGTCGTCGTCGACCTGATGCCGATGCGCGACGCCATGTACCACGCCATGACCGGCGAGCTGATCGACGGCAAGAAGGCCGCCGAGTGGCGCCTGGTCAATGAGAGCGTGCCGCTGGAGCGGCTTGAAGGTCGCGTCCTGGAATTGGCCGAAACGCTGCTGAAGAAGAATCCTGTCGCCCTGAAGGCGACCAAGGACGCCGTCCGACGGGTCAAGGAGATGACCTACGACAACGCCGAGGACTATCTGGTGCGCGTCCAGGAAGCGGCCAATTCCTTCGATAACGAAGGCCGCAAGGAAGGCATCAAGCAGTTCATCGACGACAAGACCTACAAGCCCGGTCTCGAGGCCTACGATCTCGCCAAATAGAGCGGGACGGGGACGAGGAAACGACCAGGAAGACAGGACGAGATGACCCCGACGGATCACGTCGCCCTGCAGGCGCGCCTGCAGCCCAACCGGCCCGCGGCCGTAGACCTGCTCGGTGGTCGCCTGTGGACCTACGCCGAGCTGGACGGCGCGGTCGCCCGCGCCTTGGGCGTGCTGCGCCGGCGTGGCCTGGGGGAGGGGGATCGCCTGGCCGTCCTGGCCCGTAACCGGGTTCTGCTGGCGGTGCTGCATCTGGCCTGCGCACGGCTGGGGGCGATCTTCGTTCCGCTCAATTGGCGACTCTCGCCGTCGGAGATCGGCGCCCTGGTGGAGGATTCCGCGCCGACCTTGATCGTTGGCGACGCCCTGCTGAAGGTCGCCGGCCTGGACGGCGTCGATCTCGACTTACTGCAGGCGGAAGTCGACGCCGCCGAGCCTGAGACGGCCGGCCCCGCCGATCGCGATCGTCCTTCTCTGATCCTCTACACGTCAGGCACTTCGGGACGGCCCAAGGGCGCTCTGCTGTCCGAGCGCAATCTTGATCAGACCGCCATCAATTTCGGACGGCTTGGAAAGGTCACGCACCAGAGCGTCTTCCTGGTCGACGCGCCGATGTTCCACATTATCGGCCTGATCACCTCGATCCGCCCCGCGCTGATGCATGGCGGGACGATCCTGGTGTCCGACGGGTTCGAACCGGCCCGGACGCTGGCCCGGCTGAGCGATCCCGACCTGGGCGTGACCCACTATTTCTGCGTGCCGCAGATGGCGGCCATGCTGCGAGGCCAGCCCAGCTTCAACGCCTCGACCCTGCGCCGCCTAACCGCCGTCTTCACGGGAGGCGCGCCTCACCCGGCGCCGGACATCCGCGCCTGGCTGGCTGAAGGTATTCCGGTGGTCGACGGCTATGGAATGAGCGAGGCCGGCACGGTGTTCGGCATGCCGGCTGATCTTGCGTTGATCGACGCTCGGGCGGGCTCCGCGGGCTTGCCGATGCCGTCGGTGCGGACCCGTATCGTCGACGACCAAGACCGCGATTGCCCGCCCGGCACGGCGGGCGAGCTGCTGCTGAAGGGCGACAACGTCTTTCTCGGCTATTGGCGGCGGATCGAGGAGACCGCGAGAGCCTTCACCGAGGACGGCTGGTTCCGGACGGGGGACATCGCCCGAGCCGACGCCGAGGGCTATCACTGGCTGGTCGATCGCAAGAAGGACATGTTCATTTCGGGCGGCGAGAACGTCTATCCGGCGGAGATCGAAGCGGCTCTGGCCGATCACCCGTCGATCGTCGAGTGCGCCGTGGTGGGCTTGCCCGACGCTCGATGGGGCGAGGTCGGCCACCTGGTGGCCACATGCCGAGAGGGGGCGACGCTGGAGCTCGCCGCGATCCTGGCGCACCTGGAGAACCGGCTGGCGCGATACAAGCTGCCCAAGACCCTGACGGTGGTCGCGGCACTGCCGCGCACCGCCTCGGGCAAGATCCAGAAGACCCTGCTGCGCGAGCAGCTGATCGCCGGGCGGCCCTGACGTCAGCCTACAAGTCGATAACCAGGCGTGGCCCCCGAGCGCGCGAGCAGCAGGGCGTGAAATACTCGCCCGCGGTCTTCTCTGCGTCTGTCTGAAACGCATCGCGGTGGTCAGCTTCCCCGTCGACCACGCGGGTCAGGCACGTGCCGCAGACGCCCTGTTCGCAAGACACCGGCACGAACAGTCCCGCGGCCTCGAGCGCCTGGGCGGCGGTCTGATCCGACGCCACCGGCACGACCTGGCCGCTGGCCGCGATCACGAGCTCGAAGGGGGCGTTCTCGCCGGTCTGACTGGGCGTCGCCGAGAAATGCTCCTTGCGCACCTGGTCGGGCGTCCAGCCGCGCGACGCGGCGCCTTCGCTGACGAAGCGCATGAAGCCGTCCGGACCGCACACGTAGAGCCGCCGCTCGGGCGTGGGCGAGGCGAGAACCGCGTCCAGGTCGAGCCGCGTGTCGGGCTCGTCGTCGAACGAAAGCCTGACCGCCGCCGCGAACGGGGCGGTCGCCAGTTCGTCCAGGAAGGCCGCGCGCGATCGCGAACGGGCGCAATAGTAAAGGGTGAAGGGTTTGCCGAGCGCGTGAAGGCGTCGGGCCATCGCCAGGATCGGCGTCACGCCGATGCCGCCGGCGAACAGCAGATGTTCGCCTGCGGTTTCATCCAGGGCGAACAGGTTTCGCGGAGCGCTGATGGACAGCACCTGGTCTTGCATCAAGGCGTCGTGGACGTGGATCGACCCACCGCGCGACGCCGGTTCGCGCAGGACGGCGATCCGGTAGCGCCCCTGTTCGGCCGGATCGTTGCACAGCGAGTATTGCCGGGTCAGGCCGTTGGCCAGGAACAGGTCGATGTGCGCGCCGGCGCTGAAGGGGGGCAGCGCTTCGCCTTCGAAGGGAACGAGGTCCAAGCGCACGATGTCGTCGGCGACCGGGGCGCGGGATGAGACACGCACCTTGATCATCAGGCGCTCGCCGCCGTCTCTTGGGCGATCGCCTTGTCGATCGCCATTCGCGAGCGCACGCCGCCGGCGTCGATGTTCAGCTTCAGGAGCTTGCGGTCGGGATAGGCCAGCAGGTTCTGCTGCTGGCGTTCCAGCATCTCGAGGTCCTCGCTGAAAATCTTGCCCTGGCCTTCGCGGATTGTGTCGGTCAGGGCGGCGTCCTGCACGGCGAAGCTGCGGGCCATGCCCCAGAAGTACCAATGCGAGGTTTCGGTCTCGGGCGTGATGAAGTCGACGACCACGCTGGCGACCTTCTTGTCGGCGGGCGCGTGGTAGCCGCCGGAGCCGGCGAGGGCCACGCCCACCTCGATCATCACGTGGCTGGGCAGGGAGAAGCGGCAAATCTGCCAGCGATCGACCAGCGCTTCCTCGGGCAGGCCGCCCCCGCGCAGGGCCATGCGCCAGAACGGCGGGGCATGGATCCCTTCCATGAAGCGGCTGGTCACGACCTCCTCACCCTCGAGGCGGGTCGTGACGGGGGCCTCATCAATTTCTTTCTGACCGATGCTGGCGGCGTGGACGTAGGTCTCGTGGGTCAGGTCCATCAGGTTGTCGACCATCAGGCGATAGTCGCACTTGATGTGATATAGCCCGCCGCCGTAGGCCCAATCGGCGCTTTCGGCCCACGACAGGTGATGCAGCTTGGTCGGGTCGGCCTTCGCCGGATCTCCGGGCCAAACCCAGATGAACCCGTAGCGCTCCAGGACCGGAAAGGTCCGGATCGCGGGGAAGGCGCCGACGCGTTGCCCCGGCATCGACGTCGCCCGGCCTTCGCAACCCATCGCCAGGCCGTGATAGCCGCAGACTAGCTCGCCGTCGCGCACGAAGCCCAGCGACAGCGGCGCGCCCCGATGCGGGCAAAAGTCCTCCAACGCGACGGACGCGCCATCCTTGCCACGGTGCAGGACCATGGCATGGCCGCAGATCCGGCGTCCCAGAGGCTTGCCGTCAATCTCGTCTGGCGTGCACGCGACATACCAGGCTTCGAGCGGCCACGGCGCTTTTGTGGCGTCGTCTGGTCCCATGATCGTTTCCTCGCGTTCTTTATCGTCGCTATTGGATCCAATAGTCATTGTTCTGAAGTCGGCGTCAAGTTGGATCCAATCTGTGGCTTGTGACGCGCTTGAAGGCTCGGCTAGGGTCGGGGTCATGGACACGCCGAGGATAAAGCCGGGCCAGCGCGTGCTGATGGCTCTCCGCAAGATGATCGCCTCGGGGGAGATCAAGAGCGGCGAACGCATCGCCGAAATCCCTACGGCGGAGGCGCTGGGGGTCTCCCGCATGCCGGTCCGCACGGCGCTGCGAAGCCTGGAGCAGGAAGGCCTCGTCGTCCGGCTCGGCAAGCGCGGCTATGCGGCGCGCGGCGTGTCGACGGGCCAGATCCGGGACGCGATCGAGGTGCGCGGCGTGCTGGAAGGGTTTGCCGCGCGTCGCGTGGCCGAGCGCGGCCTATCAGAGCAGACGCGCCAGCAACTCGTTGGTCTGATCGAAGAAGGAGAGGCCTTATTCGTTGAAGGTCGTCTCAGCGCCGAGGATATCGATCGCTACGCGGCCTATAATCTGGCCTTTCACGACACCTTGGTGCGCGCCGCCGAAAACGGCGCTGTGGAAGCCTCGCTGGCCCGTAACAACTTCGAGCCGTTCGCCAGCGCCGGGGCGATGGCCCTCGATCTGGCGGACCTCGTCGCCGAATACGACCATCTCGTAGCGGCTCACCGGCAGCACAAGGCTGTCCTGGACGCCATTGAGCGGGGCGACGCCGCCGCCGCCGAGCAGATCATGCGCGATCACGCCCTGGCGGCTGTCCGTAACACCAAGGTCTTTGAAGCCGCGATGGGCGGGGGGCTGCCGCTGGGCGCGGCCAGGACCATCCGCGCCGATTAGACCGGCCAAACGACAAGGGTGGAGCTACGGCGAGAAGCGCTCTAAAGGACTGCAGTATTAGTTTCCTTGGCGTACCGTTTGTCATAGGTCTTGTCGAATATGGAAGAAATCGCCGCTTTTGGTGTGCTGGGAAATCGGCTGGGGCTGCAGCTGCACTATGCCGACGTGCGTGTGATGGCGGGGCTCAGCAATCGTCTGACACCGCTCGGCGTCACCCCCGCGCGCGCCACGGCGATCGTCTATATCGGCCTGCATCCCGGCTGTGACCAGACGACCCTGGGGCGCGCCCTCGGCGTCAATCGCGCCAGCACCGTGAAGGCGGTGGACGAGCTTGAAGCTCTGGGCGCCATCGAGCGTCGTCCTGGGCGCGACCGGCGCACCAACGCGTTGCATCTGACCGTCGCCGGCGAGGCCCTGCGCGTCCGCATCGAACAGGAAACGGCGGTTCACGATCGGGAAGCGTTCGAGGCGCTGACCCCCGATGAGCGTCTTCAGCTCAGTGGTTTGCTGGCCAAGCTCCGCTAGGTTCGTTTCGCGGCGCGATGGATGCGCCGCAGACCGCCTACGACCACGGCGCGCGTTGATGTGGCGGCCAAATATTGGTAGCGCTACCAGTAGACGTCGCAACTGAAGATGGCGGGACAGGATGAGGAAACTACTGGCCGCCGGAGTCGGCGTTGCGCTGCTCTGGCCCTGCGTGGCCGTCGCCCAGGGTGATCCGCTCGCGCCGACGGGTCGCTGGTCGGCCTACACCGCCGGACAGGCGACCAAGCCGCCGATGGGGTGGAGCACCTGGAACGCCTTCGGCACCGATATCGATGAGGACAAGATCCTCGGCTCGGCCCGACAGATCGTCGAAAGCGGACTGGCGGCCAAGGGGTATCGCTACATCAATATCGACGACGGTTGGGCGCTGAAGCGCCGAATCCCCGACGGGCGCATGATCATCCGCGACGAGAAATTTCCGTCGTCGCGCACGGCGGGGGCCGGCACCCCAAGCTTCAAGCCGTTCACCGACAAGCTCCATGCGATGGGTTTGAAGGCGGGGATCTATTCGGACCTGGGCCGCAACACCTGTTCCCAAGCCTATTCGCCGACCGACACCGACCTGCCCAAGGGCACGGTTCCCGAGCGTGAGGTCGGCCTTTACGGACGCGTCGACCAGGACATAGCGCTCTACTTCAAGGAGTGGGGATTCGACTTCATCAAGGTCGACGGCTGTGGTCTGCGCGACTACGGGCCTGAAAGCCAGCGGGTGACATCGGGCAAGTTCCGGGCGCTGGGTCCCATCCTGGACTCCGGTCAGGTGACGCGGACGGACATTCCCGCGATCCAGGCGATGTTCCGCCAGATCAACACGGCGCTGGCTCGGGAAAATCCGGACGGCGACTATCTGCTCTCGCTCTGCGTCTGGGGGGCGGCGAACGTCCGCGCCTGGGGCAAGGACTACGGCGGCATCTCGCGCACCAGCGACGACATCTCGCCGGCTTGGGGGCGGCTGCTGGTCAACTATGACACGACGGTGACCCGGTCGCTCTACGCGCATCCCGGCTCCTGGAACGACCCCGACATGCTCCACATCGGAGCGGGGGACTTCGACGCGGACCACTTGACCGAGGCCCGCTCGCACTTCGCGCTGTGGGCGATACTCAATGCGCCGCTGATGATCGGCACCGATTTACGCAAAACGCCCCAGGCGCTGCTCGACGTCTTCGGCAACCCCGACATCATCGCGCTCAACCAGGATCCGGCCGGCAATCAGGCCACGCTGGCCCACGATTCCAGCGACCTGCAGATCCTGGTCAAGACGCTGGCGTCCGGCGACAAGGCGGTGGCGATCTTCAATCGTGGATCGGGCGACTATGATGTCGACCTGAGCGCGACCCACCTGAAGTTCAGCGAGACCGATCCGATCGAACTGACCGACCTGTGGAGCAAGCAGCGCTCAACCTTCACCAAGCGGACCAAGCTTCGGGTCAAGCCGCGCGAAACCTTGATCTTCCGCGCGCACGGCACGCGCGCCCTTCAGGGCGGCTATTATCTCTCCGAGCAGCCCGGCAGCGTGAATCCCGCGGTCGATGGCGTCGTGCAGCCGACCCCGGATCCCTCGATCTTCCGGACGGCGTCGGGCTGGGGCGGAACCGGCGGCGCGGGCGATCGGCCCTCATACGCCGGCTGGGGCGGCGCGCGGGCGGACAGCGCTCCCTACGGTCAATTGCTGCAAGTTGCCGGGAAGCGCTTCGCGGCGGGGATCGGCGTGCTGGCCAATTCGCGGCTGGAGGTTCGCAACAGCGGCGCGAGCCGCTTCACGACGTGGGTCGGTGTCGACGACAGCGCCAGCGACAAAAGCAGCGACGTGACGTTCGCCGTCTACGGAGACGGCAAGCTGTTGGCGACCAGCAAGGCCCTCAAGTGGGGCGGGGCGGCGCAGTCGATTTCGGTTCCGGTCGCGGGGGTCAAGTTGATCGAGCTCGTCGCGCGCAGCCCTCGCGGGGACAACCAGCGACTCCCGGTGACATGGGGCGAAGCGGCGCTCCTGGAGCGCTGATAGGTCGGGGAGGGTGTAGCGCCGGCCGGTCCCGGGCTGTCGCTCCACGACGTCACCAAAAAGAAAGCGACGGTCGGCTGGGAGGCCGACCGTCGCTCGTTCTCACCGCCTGGGCGGGAAAGCCCGGGGGTTACGGCTTCTTCTTCAGCAAGCCGTGCATGCCCAGCCAGCGGGCGTAGGCGTCGAACCAGCCGGTGCTGGTGGTCGTCTTCGGATACATGCCGAAGCCGTGGCCGCCCTGTTCGTAGAGGTGGAACTCCACGGGCTTCTTGGCCGCCTTCCAGCTTTCGATCAGGCCGAAGCCGCTGTTGGCGAAGAACGGGTCGTCGGCGGCCAGCGCCACGAACATTGGCGGCGCGTCCACGGGGACGGTCACCGAGGCCAGCGGGCCGTAGATCAGGCCGATGAAGGCGGGCTTGGCGTCTTCTCCGGCCAGGGTGGTCGCCAGGGTCAGCATGGCGCCGGCAGAGAAGCCGACCATGCCCACGCGGTCAGGGTCGACATGCCATTCCGCGGCCCGCTTGCGGACCAGGGCGAAGGCCGCGCGGGAATCGGCGATCTGCGGCGCGAGATTGGCCATCATGGTTTGTGGATCGGGGCGCGGCGGGCGTGCGGCGGTGGCCGAGAACATCTCGGTCATCGAGCGCTCGAAGCCGGCCATGTCCGCCGGCGTCTGGTTCAGGCGGTACTTGATCACGAAGGCGGCGACGCCCTTGTCGGCCAGGGCCTTGGCGACGTCATAACCCTCGTTCTCCATCGACAGCGTGCGGAAGCCCCCGCCGGGCGCGACGATCACGGCGGCGCCGGTGGCCTTGGCCGGATTGGGCAGGAAAGGGGTCAAGGTGGCCACGGTGACGTTTCGCGCGAACTTGCTCCCGTACTGGCTGTGCCAGGACTCCGGCGCCGTGGCGCCGGGCAACGGGCCCGTTCCAAGTTCGATCGCGTTGGGTTGGGCCGGGATCGGGATGGGCTGCATCTTGTCGTTCTGGGCGTTGGCCGGGGCCGTCACGGCGAACGCGGCGACGACGCCGACGACGGCGAGGCGCGCCCAGGTGGGGCGTACCGCCTTCAGCGCGGTGAGGTTCTTCATTCTCTTCTCCCTTACTTTTGGTGTTGGTCACGCGCCTTGAGCGGCGCGAAAGTTCTGGCTTGGGCTAGCGGGGCAGGGCGACCTCGGCTTCGACCGAGAAATCGGCGGATTGGCCGGGCGCGTCGGCGGTGGGCTGACCTGAGCCGACGCTTACCCGGTAGCGCCCGGCCGCCACGCGGCGCCGGCCCTCGGGATCCACCGAACTGAGGTCGCGCGAGGACAGGGCGAACGTCACGGTCCGAGCCTCGCCAGGCTCGAGTGAGACACGTTGGAAGCCGCGGAGGGCCAGGCGCGGCGCGCCCGGCGCATCGGGGAAATTGAGATAGAGCTGGGCGACCTCATCGCCGGACCTGGCCCCGACATTTCGCACGCTGGTCGTCACGCGCAGGCCCTTGCCCGCCCCGCCGGCCGCCGGCTCGACCTTCACCGGCTCGTAGGCGAACCGCGTGTAGCTGAGGCCGTATCCGAACGGGTAGACGGGCGTGCCTTCGAAATAGCGATAAGTCCGTCCGGTCATGGCGTAGTCGCCGAACGGCGGCAGGTCCTCGACGGAGCGGTAGAAGGTCAACGGCAGACGCCCGGACGGATTGGTCCTGCCAGCCAACACGTTGGCCACCGCCACGCCGCCGGATTGTCCTGGGTACCAGGCTTCCAGGATGGCCGCAGCGTTGTCTTTGGCCCAGGAGAGGTTCAGCGGGCTGCCGTTCATGGTTACGACGATCAGAGGCTTGCCCAACGCTTTGGCCTTCTCCAGCAGCGCCTGCTGATCGGGTGGAATATCGAGCGTGGTCTTGTCGCCGCCCTTGAAGCCGGGAACGTCGACCGGAGCCTCCTCTGCCTCGAGATCGGACGTCAGGCCCACGACCGCCACCAGGACGTCGCCCTGGGCGGCGGCGGCTTTCAGATCCCCGGTGGGATCGTCCGAGACGCGCTTCCAGATCAGGTCCACGCCCGACAGGGCATGGGCCTCGGAGACGATCTCAACGGGATATTTGCGACCCTTTTCCAGCTTGATCGTCTTCAGCGTAGGGAGGCTTCCCCAGCCGGACTTGCGCAGGTCGGCGAAGGGTTGGCCGTCCAGCTTCAGCTCGCCGTTGAAGCCGGTCAGGCCCAGCCGATAGGTTCCGCTTTCAGGCGGAACCAGGAAGCCGGTCCACACGACCTTGTGGTGATCCAGGACAGTCGGGAGATCGAGGCTGCGGGCCGCGACGTCCGGTTCGAGCCGCGTCACAACGGGCTTGGCGGCGAAACGCATCTTCGCGACGGCCTCGCCGAAGGTTCCGGGCGCGAAGCGTTTCGGCGGCGGCTCGACCGGGTTGTAATAGCTGGCCAACAGACCTGGCTGGCCGTCGGGCGAGCGCAGGGCCGACATGGGAACGCGATCGCCATCGGTGTACGAGGCGCCGAACGGCGCGTGGACCACGTTGGCCGCGGGCATCACTTGGCGCAGGCCATCCAGAACCGAGACGGGCGGCGCTGAAAGGGCCGAGGAATAGTTGCCGCGCAGCACGCGCGTGGCGTCGCCGAGCGGTCCGATGACCGCGAGACGCGCGTCGGGCTTGAGGGGAAGGACGCCGTCGTTCTTCAGGAGAACCAGGCTCCTTTCGCCGGCGGCCAGAGCCAGGGCGGCGTGGTCGGGCGTCATGACGCTGGTCGGCGCCGTCGGGGCGGTTTCCAAAGGGCGGACGCCGGGAAGGTCGCCGGCGCGAAGGCGGGCCGAGAACAGGCGCACCAGCGCCTGGTCAACGTCAGCGACGCTGATCAGGCCGCGACGCAGGGCCTCGCGGTACCGGTCGGCCAGGCCGTCGGTGTCGGTGAGTGTCGCGCCGTTGCATTCGTTGTCGACGCCGGCCCGGATGGCCGCGGCGGCCGCCGTGGCCGCGTCGGGCGCGTATTTGTGATGGTCGCTGATGTCCTTGACCGCGTCGCAGTCGGAGACGACGTAGCCCTTGAAGCCCCAGGCCTCGCGCAGGTGGTCCTTCAGCAGCAGGTCGCTGGCGCAGGCCGGCTGGCCGTCGATGCGGTTGTAGGCGCACATCACCGACCCGGCGCGCCCTTCCACGATCGCGGCGCGGAAGGCGGGCAGGTAGGTGTCTTCCAGGTCATGGGCCGACACGAAGACGTTGGCGCTATGGCGTGTCGATTCCGGCCCGCTATGGACGGCGAAGTGTTTTGGGGTGGCGATGACCTGCGGCAGGTCGGGGTTGGGGCCCTGGACGCCCTGGACGAACGCCACGCCCATGCGCGCGGTCAGGAACGGGTCCTCGCCGTAGGTCTCCTGGCCTCGGCCCCAACGCGGATCGCGGAAGATGTTGATGTTCGGCGACCAGGTGTCGAGGCCTGTGCCGATGCGGCCCATTCGGCCTGTGCTCCTGGCCAGGGTGTGCAGGCCGCGGACTTCTGAGCCGATCGCGCCGGCGACCGCCTGGACGAGGGCGGGGTCGAAGGTCGCGGCTAAGCCGATCGGTTCGGGGAAGTTGGTGGTCGGCAAGGACCCGAGCGCGCCGTGCAGCGACTCCGTCCACCAGTTGTAGGCTGGGATGTTCAGCCTCGGGATGGCCGGCGCGGTGTTGAGCAGTTGCTCGACCTTCTCGTCCAGCGTCATCTGGCCGACCAGCTTGGCGGCCAGGCGATCGGCTTGGGCGCGGTCGGCCGACACTGCGGGCCGGGCAGGCTCGGCGGCGACCGCATGTCCGGCGGCGGCGCAGAGCCAAAGCGCCCCAGAGACCGTCGCGAGCAAACGGCGACGCCGCTTCAATCCAAGCATTACGCGTTACCTTGAAGTTTGGTCGTGGAGGTTTCCGCCGTCGGACCAGCATCGCGGGTCAGCCGTACGGCCATGGGAGCGCTGGCGCTGGGTGCGCGGGCGTGCGTCATACCGGCTGCAGGCCGTGTTCGACGATCTTGCGGATCAGATCGCGGTGGCGCGGCAGGGTCGCGCGCAAGCGCTCGGTCTGGATGGCGTTCTCGCGCATCGCCCTTTCGGCCAACGCGCGCTCGTCCGCCAGGGCTTGCGGCTCGATCTCCGTGCGAAAGCCCATGCCGTAGAGCACGTACTGATAGCTCGCGGTCGGAAAGACCTCTTCGACCCGGTCGAACTCATCGTGCAGCCAGGGCGGCTGATAGCGCCAGAGCTTCAGAAGATCGGCAAGGCGCTCGGGCACGGTCGCGGCGTCCCGGTTGTCGCGCCAGAAGGCGGTGTCGGTTCGTTTGCTGAGCACGTAGTGCAGCTTGAGAAAATCGATGATCCGACCCCAGCGATAATGGGTCGTGGCGTTGAAGCGCGCGGCGACGACGTCCACCACTTCGCGGCAGGCCGGCATCTGCTGGGCGATCATCTTGGCCGACAGCTCGATCAAGACGATCGCGGAGGCTTCGAGCGGCTCCAGGAAGCCCGCTGCCAGGCCCACGGCCACGCAGTTGCGTTTCCAGAAGGTCTCGCGATGGCCAGACCGGATCGAGATCTTCCGCGCCGCCAGATCGCGAGCGGCCGGCCCGATATAGGCGCGCAGTTCCCGCTCGGCCTCGTCGTCCGAAATGTGCCGGCTGGAATAGACGTGTCCGGTGCCCCGGCGGGTCGGCAGGCCGATGTCCCAGATCCACCCGGCCGATTGCGCCGTGGAGATGGTGTGGCTGGCGATCGGGCTGTCTTCGCTTTCGTACGGAACCTGGATCGCCAGGGCCGTGTCGCAGAAAAGCACGTCGCCGCAATCGCGGAAGGGGACGCCCAAGGCTTCGCCGAGAAGCAGGGACCGGAAGCCGGAACAATCGACGAAGAGGTCGCCCTCGATCTCGCCGTGCTGTTCGGTGACGACTCCGCGGATGTCGCCGTCCTCGGTCATGGCCACGCCGCGGACATCGGCCAGCACATGGCGCACGCCGAGCTTCTCGCAGCAATGGCGTTGCAGGAACGGCGCGAACTTGCCCGCGTCCAGATGGTAGGCGTAGTTGGCCGCGCCCTGATAAGGGCCGGCGGTGATGGTCTTGGGAGCCAGACCGGCCTCGCAGATGCGCCCTTGAGGCGTGACGGTGTCGCAGAAGTTCTGGTCGCCCGCGCCGGCCAGCCAATGGGCCGCCAGGTTCACCTGTGAAAAGCCCTGCGGCAGCATCAGCGGGTGATAGTACGCGTCATCCGCGGCGCCCGTGGTCCAGCGCGCGAACTTGGCGCCCTGCTTGAACGCCGCGTCGCACTCGCGAAAGAAGTCGGTCTCGGAGACGCCGATGGAGGACAGCGTCGTACGCAGGGTCGGCCAGGTGCCTTCGCCGACGCCGATGATCGGGGTGTTGGGAGATTCCACGAGGGTGACCGTGAAGCCGGTCGCGGCTCGCGCTCGGTGCTTGGCGGCGATGATGCCGGCGGTGAGCCAACCCGCGGTCCCGCCGCCGACGATGACGATGTTCTTGATGGGACGCACGATGGCCTCGAAACCCGGAAAAAACGGCTGGGAAGGTCTGACGATAGACCTTCCCAGCCGAGGGGAAGGACCTAGAAGCGGAAGCGAGCCCCGGCCGTGTAGCGCCGGCCGTAGGCGAAGACGTCAAGCAACTGGTTGTCGAACCGTCCGTGGGTGCTCTGGGTCTCGTTGGTGAGATTCAGGGCCTCGAAGAACAGGTTGATCTGCTTGGTCAGCGCGTAGCTGGTGCTGAAGTCGATCTGCAGGTTCGGGTTTTCGAACGTCGGCTCCGAACCGAAGGCGCCGGTGTTCTGGTTCTGCCCAAACTGGCGCAGATACTCCTTGCGGTAGTTGACCGCGATCCGCGCCTCAAGGCCGTCCTTGTCATAGAAGGCCACGAGGTTGGCGGAGTCCGCCAGGCCGGTGATCGCGAAACCGCTCTGGGAGATGTCCGTGCGATCGTAGGGCTTGTTGGTGTCGACCAGGGTGGCGTTGGCGTTGAAGCCAAAGCCGCTGTCGCCGAACACGTGCTGCCAGGCGATTTCTACCCCGCGCACGGTCGCTTCCGGCCCGTTCACCTGTTGGGTGACGCTGAAGATCGCCGGTTGGCCCGTGGAGGGATCGATCACCCCGTTGATCGTCTGCCGCTGGGTGCCGCCGACGATGAAGTTGCTGACGTCCTTGAGGAAGAAGTTGACCGAAGCATAGGAGTTCGGCCGGTAGTACCATTCGACCGCCGCATCGAAGTTGTCGGCCAGGTAAGGCTTGAGCGAAGGGCTGCCGCCGCTGGCCGTAAGGGCGCCGACCCGCTGGCCGGTGCCGACGCTGGCCACCGGCGTGAGCAGGTTGAGTCCGGGACGGGTCAAGGTTCGCGAGGCATCGAAGCGCAGGTGGACGCTGTCGGTGAGTTCCAGCTTCATGTCGAGGCTGGGGAGCAGGTACGAGTATTTGCTCTTGGTCGACACGGCCTGGGGCGCGCTGAGCGTCACCGTCAGGAGGGTCGGGTCGCCGGAGCTGCCGGTGATCGCGGTCGGCACCTGGCCGAAGCCGGCGGAAGTGACGTGCGTGTTTTCCTCACGCACCCCGGCGTTGAAGTGGAACGGCATGCCCGCCACATCGACCTCGAAGTTGGCCCGGACAAACAGCGCCCAGGTCTTCTCGGTGATGTCGCGAATGCTTCCGTTGTCCAGCGCCATGTCGAAGGCGCCGGTGAAGTTGGTCCCGACGTTGCCGCCCCCGTAGTTGAACCCGGGAATGGTCTGGGTCTGCGGATTGCCCAGGCTGGTCAGGAATTGCTGATAGGCGTGGGCGTCGAACTTCAACAGGTAGGGCGGCAGGTCGCCGTCGAAGCCGGGGATGAAGTTCTTCGTGCTCACCCGGTCGGTGAACAGGCTGGCGGGCACAAGAACGCCGCCGTTCGGGCCCGAAGGCGGTCCGTAGCCGGGATACGCCTGCCAGTAGTTGTTCACGAAGGTGTTGCTTTGCTGGAACTTGTAGTGGTCTTCCAGATAGCTGCCGCCGGCCTTGATGCTGAAGCCGTCCTGTTCCCAGGCGCCGGCGACGCGGATCTGCTTGACGACGTCGGTGTTCTCCTGGGCCTGCCGGACGACCACGTGCGAGCCGATGACCGAGGTGTCGGCCCAGCGCGCGGCGTCGCCGTTCGGACCGTAGCCGTGCAGCACCGGCAGCGTATTCTTGCTGTCGCCGTCGATGCGGATGCCCAGCGCCGGGCCGATGGCGAAGCCGTAGCCCACGTCGGCGTTATCGCTGGTGATCTGGCCGCCCGGGTTCAGCCAGCTCTTGGCGTAGCTGGCGTCGGCCTCGAAGCTGAGGTTCGAGGAGACATCCCACTGCAGGTTCAGGCCGGTTTGGTTGGTCTGCAGGACCGAGCGGTCCGTACCGGCCACGAAGTCGGTCTGCGAGCCGTTCTGCGTGAAATCGACGGTGGTGCCGTTCTGGTCCAGCTTGACGTTTCTCAAGCCGTCCTGATTGAACCAGATCCCGTAACCGAAGTTGTCGGCGCGGATGTTCTGGCGCGAGTAGTTGTCGTCGAGCGTGACGGTGACGCCTTCTGACGGGCTCCACTGCAGGGCGATGCGGCCGTCGATCCGTTCGTCCTTGGTGTAGATCTGGCTCGCGCCGGCCTGCTGCTCGAACCAGCCCACCAAGGTCTTGTTGGCCAGTTCCGCGGACGTGCACGCAGCGGTGAGCTGACAGGGGGCGTAGCGCCCGCCCGGCCAGCCGCTGACATAGACGCGGTTGGTCTGGGTGTCGTGCCGCGTGTACATGGCGTCGACCAGGACGCCGAACTTGTTGTCGGCGAAGGTGTCGCTGAACAGCGCTCCCACCGTGGGGACCAGCTTGCCCGCGTCATCCTGAATCGAGCCGGACGCGGTGATCGCCACCCGGCGGCCGGGACGATCGAACGGCTTGGGGAAGGCGACGTTGACGGTGGCACCGATGGAGCTGCTCGACAGCGTGACGTCAGGCGTCTTGAGCACCGACAGGCCGCCGACGAAGTCCGCGCCGACGGTGCTGAAGTCAACCGATCGACCGCCGGTGGCGGTCGAGATCCGGCGCCCGTCATACAGGGTTTCGTTGAAGTCGCCGCCGAAGCCGCGAACCGTGATGCCTTGAGGTTCGCCCCGGGCGCCCGCGCGCTGGATGGAGACGCCCGGCAGGCGTTGCAGCGAGGCCGCGACGTTGGAGTCGGGGAACTTGCCGATGTCTTCGGCCGAGATCGCGTCGACGACCCCTGGTGAGCTTCGCTTGATGTCGAGGTTGCGTTGGAGTGAGCCCCGCAGGCCGGTGACGATGACCTCGTCGACGACCGTGCCGTTGTTGGATTGCGGTTCGGCGGAGGGCTCCGCCTCCGGAGCGGCCAAGCCGGCCGCCGTGGCGATAATCTCGTCGCCAGGAAGCTCGGCGGCCTTGGCCGCGCTGCACACCGCCAAGGCAAGGGCGCTGGAAGCCCCAATCAAGGCGATCTTAGAGATGCGCTGAGCCGCACCCCTATTACTCAGATTAGTGAACTGAACCTTCCTCATATCTCCCCTCCTGTTTTCCTGGGATGAACGTGTGCGCTATCGCTCGGCCAAGCGCATAATCTTGGCCGTTACGTCTCTGTTTTCGGAAAAAAGGAGCCTAGTCGTCGTCCTTACGGCACGATCGCATCAAAACCTCCCTGCGCTTATATAGTCTTGTTATTCGAAAGGTAGCGCTAACAGGTACCGCTATCAAGGACTATTTGTCAGTGTAATTGTTATGGCCCATCCGGCTTGGTGGACGGGGGCGGATATCGCGGTTATCGATCATTTCGGATCCGCCCGCAGGCTCGACCCGGCGGCGGTCAACGAGGAAACGACTCATGGATCTGCAGTTGCTGAGCGCCGAGCGCCATCTTGGGATGGTCCAGGCGGAGGTGTCCCCGGAGGGGGTGCATTTCGTTCAGATCATCGCCGCCGAATTCACCACGGCGGCGGCGACGTGCCCGATTTTCCTGACAAAAAACCCGGAAACCGGGCAGTTCTACGCCGGGGCCATGTTCGGCTTCGAGCCCGGAGAGAACCTCACGAGGGGCGAGGGAAGCGTGCGCGCCGCCTTCCTTCCGCTCGATCTTGAGCGCCAGGGCTATTTCCTGTCTCCCGAAGGCGTGGCGGTCGACGCCGCCCATCCCCGCTTCGTCGAAGGACGCGGCGCGCCGCTCTTCGAGAAGGATGGCCAGCCAAGCCAGGCGTTGCGTCGCATCCAGCATGTGCTCGGACAATTGAGCGTCGGCGTTCCCGACACGGACGCCTTCATTCAGTCGCTCGTCGCCTTGGGGCTGGTCGAGGCGATCGATGTCGATCTTTCCTTCGACGATGGACGATCGCTGAGCCTGGCGGGCCTCTACACGGTCAGTCTCGACGCCTTGGGCGAGTTGAACGACGAGGTCGTGCTCAGCCTTTTCCGGCGGGGGCACCTGCAACTCATCTACGCCATGGCTGGTTCGCTCAAGCAGGTCTCCGTGCTGGCCAATCTGAAGAACGAGCGACTGGCGGCATGAGCGACGGGCCCCACGGAACCGGGGTTGTCGAACACGACGGGGCGGCGGGGTGGGACAGCGCCGCCTTCGTTCGCGATGTGGCGCAAGCTTGCCGGCCCGTGGTCGTGCGCGGGCTGGGACGCGACTGGCCCTCAGCTCGGGCCGCCGGCCATTCCTGGCGAGCGCTGAGCGACTACCTGCTAGGTTTCGACGCCGGACAGAAGGCGCAGGCGTTCATCGGTCCGCCCGCCATCGCGGGGCGATATAATTATGGAGACGGCCCGGACGGCTTCAATTTCGATCGTCAGTTCCTGACCGTCGGCCAGGCGCTCGATCGGATCGATCAGGCGGCCGGCGATCCCGGTCTGGCCAGCGTCTACATGGGCTCGCTGCCCGCCGACGACTATTTCCCCGGCTTTGATCGGGATCATCCAATCCCCTTCCTGCCGCCCGGGGCACGCCCTCGCCTATGGCTGGGCAACGCCAGCCGCGTGGCTTGCCACTACGACACCTACGACAATCTGGCGTGCGCCGTCGCCGGCCGGCGACGGTTCACCCTCTATCCTCCCGAGGCGATCGCGAACCTCTATGTCGGTCCGATCGATCACACCATGGCGGGCCAGCCGGTCGCCCTGGCGGCCGGGACCTCGCCGGGGCAGCCCGGTTTCGAGCGGTTCGAGGCGGTGCGCGAGCGCGCCCTGGTGGTCGAGTTGGCGCCCGGCGACGCCCTCTATCTGCCCAAGCTGTGGTGGCACCAGGTCGAGGCGTTGGACGCGAGGAACCTGCTGGTCAACTACTGGTGGGATGGGTTCGCGGCTGGTCCCGACGCCCCGCTGGCGACCATGATGCTGGCGATGATCGCCATCGCCGAGCGGCCGCCGGCCGAGCGTCAGGCCTGGCGCGCCTTCTTCGACCACTATGTTTTCCGGCCCAACGGCCATCCGCTGGAGCATCTTCCCTCTTCGCGGCGCGGGATCCTCGGCCCCTTGGCGGACGGCAATTACGGAAAGATACGAGCCAGCGTCATGCGGTTGCTGCGGGGCGGTTGAGGAGGGCGCCGACCGCGAGGGCCGACGCCCTTGGCCCTACCGCACGCCGGCCGAGATCGGGAACTCGAACACGGTCGCGGAGATGGGCGGAACGGTAAGGCGCGAGCCGGGTCGGGCGACCGCGCTGGACGTCACGGTCACGCCCGCCGGCGCGCCGACCTTGTTGGCCGCCTGCAGCGACGCGCCCGTAAGCACCCAGCGGCGGCCGGCGCCACGCAAACCGAGCGACCTGAGGTCCAGGTCCAGAGGCTGCGCGGCGAGGGTGGCGTTGACGACGCCGATCCGCAGGGACTTGCCGTCGGGGCTGAGGCCCGCGATCACGTCCAGCGGATAGGTCGGACTGCCAGCGCGCACCTTCGGGTGGTTGAAGCCGACCGGATACTTTGGTTCCGGCTGCTCGGCGTTCCCTGTGACGGAAACCGGGATCACGCCGGCGCCGAAGTGTTCGCCGTATAGCTTGAACACAGCGCCGGTCGAGTTGAGCGTCGAGGCGGTCGGGGTGATGTCCATGGTCGATGCGCCCGTGGTGAAGGCCGCCATGGTCAGGAAGTCGGTGTGGCGCAGCATCTCCTGCAGGACCATGGCGTAGGCCAGGGCGGACTTCAGATTGACCTCGCCGAAATAGGCGTACTCGTCCATCGACAGGAAGATCTTCTTGTCCTTCATGGCCGGGAAGCGCTGTTCGTAGATCTTCCACTGCTCGGCCTTCATCCGCACCTGGTTGGAGGGTGAGCGGGCGTATTCCATCAGCTCGGCGTCGGCCGGTGCGTCCGGGCGTTTCTCGGGTTGATCGTACCAGTGCTCGGAAATGCCGTCGAAATTGCCCCAGGCCTTGGACAGGAGTCCGCCGGTCCAATCCCATTCGCTGCCGAACTTGGGCGCGACGCTCTCGAGCGAGGCGTTCTCCTTGGTGCCGCGAGGATGGCCCTGGTCGGGCATGGCGCCCGAGCCGATCAGGGTGATCGTCGGGTCGACAGCCCGCATCGCCTTGGCGAAGGCGTTGTGCTTGATCATGAAGTAGTCGAGCGAGGTCTTGCCGATCTGCCACCAGCCGTAGGGCTCGTTGCCGATGTTCCAGAACTTGACCCGGTAAGGCTCCGGGTGGCCGTTGGCGGCCCGCCGCGCGCCCCAGGGGCTCGTCACCGGCCCGTTGAGGTACTCGACCTCCTCGGCGGCCGAATTGGCGTCGCCAAGGCCCGCGTCCACCGTGACATAGGGCTCGACGTCCAGGATCTGGGTCAGGTCCATCCATTCGTCCAGGCCGATGTCGTTGGGCTGCATCGCGCTCCAGGCATGATCGAACATCGGCTCGCGCAGGTCGCGCGGACCCAGCGCCCCGTGCCAGTCCCAATTGGACAGGAAATTGCCGCCCGGCAGGCGCCACATGCCCGAATTGAGTGAGCGAGCGATCGTCGTCGTGTCGGCGCGCCAGCCGCGGATGTTGTCCGACGGCATGAGGGACGCCGCGCCGATCCGGAAGGATCCCGAACCTTGGCCGGTGATCTCGATGCGCGCGTCGGCGGCGTCGGCGGTAGGGGTGAAGCTGAAGGTCGCGCGTTTCCAGTCCTGGTCGGGGGCGGGCAGGGTGACCGTCTGACGATCGGCGAGGCCCGGACCCCAGACCAGGGCGACCTCGACTTGCGCGCCAGGGTCGCCCGACAGCAGGACGTAACCGTCATAGCGTTTGCCCTTGGCCAGTCCGATGCCTGACTGGGAAAGACCCTTGCGCGTCCGGCCGTCGACCGCCACCGAAGGGCTCTGGGCGCCGACGTACGGCGCCTTGGTGTCCATGATGACGGCGTCGTCGCCGCCAACAGGCCGCCATTTTCGATAGGTGACGCCCGGTCGTCCCTCGGCGTTCAGGGGCGGCGGCTTATCCAGGGCCGGCGTCACGACGGGATAGTAGAATTTCCGATCGTCCAGCATCTCGGCCCACAACGTGCGGGCCACCAGGCCGCCGATGGGTTCAATGAACATGCCGTATTCGTATTTGGTGACCGGCGCGGCGCGCCGGGCGCCGTCGATCGTCACCTTGACCGGTTCGGCTGCGCCCGCGGGCGAGGCGGCGATCATCAAGGCCAAGCCTGTCGCCATCCAATAGGTTCGCACGAATTCCTCCCTATTACTCTGTTTTATTATTCTAGATCGTTGTCTGGGCTCGGCCGTGAACCTGGACCGCGCGAAGCTCCGTGGTCTGGCGCATCCCTTGGCTTATCCACGTCTACGGGCGCTTTGGCGCGTCGAGCGTCAAGTGCGTCGCGAGACGGCCGAGCGCTTGACAGGCCCTTATTTAGACAGACAATTGGTAGCGCTAACAGACCGTGTCGCGCAAGACTCGGAATCGGTGGGGAGGATTGGATGGCGGTTCGCAAAAGCGGCGAAGCTGGCGCTTGGCTTTTGACGATCGTGCTGAGCTTGGCGGCGCCGGCCGCGGGGCTGGCCCAGGTCTCGACCAAGGCTCCGCCGCCGGTCGCCGGCGCCAAGCCGGCCGCCCTGGAGCGGATCAAGGTTCATTCGCCGGCGATCGAAGGCAATCTGGAGGGAGAGAGCGCCGACCGCGACGTCATCGTCGTCCTGCCGCCGGGCTACAAAACCCATCCTGATCGCCGCTATCCGGTCGTCTATGCGCTGCATGGCTATTCGATCGGCGCGGAGCAATGGATGGGCGAGATCCACGCGCCTCAGACCATCGAGGGCGCCTTCGCCAAGGGGGCGGCGGAAATGATCGTCGTGCTGCCGGACAGCAAGACGGTTCACAACGGCTCGATGTATTCGAGTTCACGAACGACCGGCGACTTCGAAACCTTCATCGCCAAGGACCTGGTCAACTACATCGACGCCCATTATCGGACCCTGCCACGTCGCGAGAGCCGGGGCCTGGTGGGCCATTCCATGGGCGGCTACGGGGCCAGCCGCATCGGCATGCGCCATGCCGACGTCTTTGGCGCGCTGTACATGATGAGCCCGTGCTGCCTGTCGCCGCGCGACGCCGGCGCCTTCACGCCCGAGGCGGCGCAGGCCTTGGCTCAGGTCAAAAGCATCGCCGACGCGCAAAAACTCTCCTGGGGCCTGCGCGCCCAATTGGCGACGGCGGCGGCCTGGTCGCCCAATCCCGCCAAGCCGCCGCTTTATCTCGATCTTCCCGTCGAAAACGGACAGGTCCGTTCGGACGTGCTGGCCAAGTGGGCGGCCAACGCCCCGCTGGCCTTCGTCGATCAGTATGTCGGCGCACTGCGGCGCTATCGCGCCATCGCCATCGACGTGGGCGATCGCGACGGGCTGAAGGACGACGCGGCCAAGCTGCACGAGGCCTTGGAGCGATACGGGCTGGCCAACAGCTTCGAGGTCTATCCGGGCGACCACACCAGCGGCGTGGCGGGACGGTTCCAGGAGCACGTCGTGCCGTTCTTCAGCCGGAACCTGTCCTTCCAGGGAGGGTAGTCGGCCCAAGGCGGCTGTGTGTTGATACTCTTTTTCGGCGCCCCAGCCGCCCCGCGATTGGACCTATGATGACCATCCCGCCACCGAAGCTTCGCTCGCGCGCCTGGTTCGACAATCCCGACAACGCGGACATGACGGCGCTTTATCTGGAGCGGTACCTGAACTTTGGCCTGTCGCTGGAGGAGCTGCAGTCGGGCAAGCCGATCATCGGCATCGCCCAGACCGGCAGCGATCTTTCGCCGTGCAACCGCCACCACCTGGTGCTGGCCGAGCGCGTCCGCGAGGGCATCCGCACGGCCGGCGGCATCGCCCTGGAGTTCCCGGTCCATCCGATCCAGGAGACCGGCAAGCGCCCGACCGCGGGCCTGGACCGCAACCTGTCGTACCTGGGCCTGGTGGAGACCCTGTACGGCTACCCGATCGACGGCGTGGTCCTGACCATCGGCTGCGACAAGACCACTCCGGCCTGCCTGATGGCCGCCGCCACGGTGAACATCCCCGCTATCGCCCTGTCGGTGGGCCCGATGCTGAACGGCTGGCACAAGGGCCAGCGCACGGGCTCTGGCACCATCGTCTGGAAGGCCCGCGAGATGCTGGCGGCCGGCGAGATCGACCGGGCCGGCTTCATCAAGCTGGTGGCCAGCTCCGCGCCCTCGACCGGCTACTGCAACACCATGGGCACGGCCACGACCATGAACTCGCTGACCGAGGCGCTGGGCATGTCGCTGACCGGCTCGGCGGCGATCCCGGCCCCCTACCGGGATCGGCAGCAGAACGCCTACGAGACCGGCCTGCGCATCGTCGAGCTGGTCAACGAGGACATCAAGCCCTCCGACATCCTCACGCGCGATGCGTTCCTCAACGCCATCGTCGTCAACTCGGCGATCGGCGGCTCGACCAACGCCCCCATCCACCTCAACGGCCTGGCCCGCCACATGGGCGTGGAGCTGTCGGTCGACGACTGGCAGACCCATGGCGAGGCGGTGCCGCTGCTGGTCAACCTGCAGCCGGCCGGGGAGTATCTGGGCGAGGACTACTACCGGGCCGGCGGGGTGCCGGCGGTGGTCAACCAGCTGATGGGCCAGGGCCTGATCCGCCAGGACGCCCTGACGGTGTCGGGCCAGACGATCGGCCAGGCCTGCAAGGATGCGACGATCGAGGACGAGGCGGTGATCCGTCCGTTCGACAAGCCGCTGGTCGAGCGCGCCGGCTTCGTGGTCATGCGCGGCAACCTCTTCAACTCGGCGATCATGAAGACCAGCGTGATCACCCAGGAGTTCCGCGACCGCTACCTGTCCGATCCCGACGATCCGGACGCCTTCGAGGGCGAGGCGGTGGTGTTCGATGGACCGGAGGACTACCACCACCGGATCGACGACCCGGCCGTGGGCATCACCGAGCGCAGCGTGCTGTTCATGCGCGGCGCGGGGCCCATCGGCTATCCCGGCGCGGCCGAGGTGGTGAACATGCGCGCCCCCGACTACCTGATCCGCAAGGGCGTCCACCAGCTGCCGTGCATCGGCGACGGGCGCCAGTCGGGCACGTCGGGCTCGCCCTCGATCCTCAACGCCTCGCCCGAGGCCGCGGCCGGCGGGGGCCTGGCCCTGCTCAAGACCGGCGACAAGGTGCGGGTGGATCTTCGCAAGTCGCGCGTCGACGTCCTGGTCACGCCCGAGGAGATCGTGCAGCGGCGCAAGGCCCTGGAGGCGGCCGGCGGCTACGCCTATCCCGAAAGCCAGACCCCCTGGCAGGAAATCCAGCGCGCCATCGTGGGCCAGATGGAGACCGGCGCGGTCCTCGAACCGGCCATCAAGTTCCAGCGCATCGCCCAGACCAAGGGCCTGCCCAGGGACAATCACTAGACCGCGCCGCAGCGTATCCGTTCGAGGAAGAGTATGCAGAAACCGTTCCGTCATTTGACGTTGGCCCTGGCCGCGGGCCTCAGTTTCCTTGGCGCCGGCGCGGTCGGCGCACAGGTCTGGCGCGCCGACAGCGGGCAGGGCACCTATCACAATCCGCCGCTCTACGCCGACTATCCCGACCCGGACATCATTCGGGTCGGTGATGACTTCTACTTCGCCTCGACCACCTTCGTGAACGCGCCGGGGCTGACGCTCCTCCACTCACGCGACCTAGTGAACTGGGACATCGCCGGCCACGTCATGCCGCGCCTGGAGGGCAATCCAAAGTATGACCTGGAGGACGGCGGCGACTATCGTCGCGGCGTCTTCGCGCCGAGCCTTCGCCACCACAACGGCCGCTTCTACATCGCCGTCACCCCGGTGGGACACAATACCCGCATCTACTCGGCCACCGACATCCGTGGGCCTTGGACGATGCACGAGCTCGACCGCGAGGCGTTCGACCCCGGCCTGTTCATCGATACGGATGGCAAGGCCTACATCTTCACCTCGATCGGCTCCGACGGGACGATCCGCCTGCTGAGCCTGAACGCCGACCTCACCGCCGTGACCGACGACCGGAAAATCCACTATTTCCGGGGGGCGGAAGGCTCCAAGGTGATCAAGCGCGACGGCTGGTACTATCTCTTCAATGCGATCCCGCACCGTCTTGGGCTCACCGTGTCGCGCGCCCGGAGCCTGACCGGGCCGTGGGAAACCCGCGACCAGATCGACGACACGACCGGCGGCCACCAGGGCGCGCTGGTCGATCTGCCGGGCGGCGGCTGGTATGGCTTTGTCATGCTCGACGCCGGCGCCATCGGACGGGTGACCAATATCAGCCCGGTCTTCTGGCAAGACGATTGGCCCGTGTGGGGCACGCCGGAGGCGCCCGGCCGCGTGCCCGACGTCGCGGCCAAGCCGATCCTGGGCCAGCCTTTCGTCGAGCCGCCAAGCTCGGACGACTTCAGCGGCGCCACGCTGGGTCGTCAGTGGCAGTGGAACCATAACCCGGAGGACGGTCGCTGGTCGCTCCGCGAGCGGCCAGGCTTTCTGAGGCTGCGCGCGATGCAAGGCGCCGACTTCTGGACCGCGCGCAACACGTTGATCCAGAAAGGCCAAGGCCCAGTGAGCCGTGGCGTGGCCAAGCTCGACGTGAGAGGCCTGGCGGTGGGCGACGCCTGTGGCCTGGGAACCTTCGGCAAGTTTTCCAATCAACTGGTGGTGACGCGCGAGGCCGGCGGCCAAGGCGCGGTGAGCGCGCGGGTGGTGGAAAGCACCGAGGCTGGTCCTGTGACCACGCCACGCGGCGCGTCGCGCGCCATTCCGCTGAACGACCTGTGGCTTTCCGTCAGCATGGACTTCACGACCGACAAGGCCGCCTTGGCCTACAGCCTGGATGGCCGTGCCTGGACACAGATGGCCGGCGATTTCCCGCTCGCTTTCGCCTGGCGCACCGGCACCTTCCAGGGGGAGCAGTTCGGGCTGTTTTGCTACAATCCCGCCGGCGGAGCCGGGCGGATGGATGTCGACAGCTTTACCCTGGCCAAGCCCTAGCGAGGCGCCGCCGAGCGATCACATGGCCGAACGCGTGTCCTCTAGGGCAAGCTCGACAAGAGCGCGCATGGCCATGCTCGCGGCTTCCGCATCGCCAGCGACGATGGCGTCGCAGACCTTGGCGTGGTCGGGGACCGGGTCGCGGGGCAGGGCGCGCGAGCGCTGCTTGAACTCGGTCGTCCAGCTCACCGCGGCGCTGATGCTGGCGCTGAGCGCGATCAAGGCGTTGTTGTGCGATGCGCGCAGGAGCGCGTCGTGGAAGGCCCGGTCCGCCATGCGGCCGGCCTCGGTGGCCAAGGTGTGACGCCGCATCTTGGCCAGCGCGTCCTTCAGCGTCTTGATGTCGTCCTTGTCGCGACGTTCGGCGGCGAAGCGGGCGGCGGCAGGCTCGACGACGGCCCGCAATTCGAAAAGGTCGCGGACGAAGGCCACGTCCGGCTCGGCCGAGAAGGCCCAGGCCAGGACCATGGGGTCCAGGATGTTCCAGCGGCTGCGCGGCAGGACCCGCGTACCGGCCTTGGGGCGGCTTTCGACCAGGCCTTTGGCGGTGAGAACCTGCACGGCCTCGCGGTAGGCGCTGCGCGAGACGTCCAAGGCCGCGGCGTGGGCAATCTCGCCGGAAAGCGTCTCGCCCGGCGCGATCCGGCCAGAAACGATCTCCGTGCCAAGGTAGTGGGCGACCGCGCCGCGCAGTCGACGGCCGGACCCCTTCGCCGACCGGGAGATCGACCCCTGGTCGGGCGTAACGGCGGCAGGCGGCGTCGAGTCGCGAGGTTCCATGCCTGGCCAATAAGCGCGGCGGCCCGCGCCTTGGCAAGTTGTGAAGCGTTCTTCCACATAATGGGAACGTTCACACGTGATGGGCCCTCGTGAGCCCGTCTGTCGGCGTCCCTGGCCGGCGCTAAGGAGCCAGTTGGACCACCACGATCGACTTGGCGGGGACGTCCAGTTTCAGGTTTCCACGTTCGGCCTTGGCGTTGAACGGCTTGGGGACCACAGCGTCGGGCGTCTCGAACGTGTTGACCGCGTCGACCCTGGGCGCGGTCAGGATCTGGCCGCGCGCGCTGGAGACCTTCGCGCCCGCCAGGTCGGCGACGATCGAGGCGGGGCGGGCGGGGTCGAGATTGGTCACGGCCAGCCACAGCTTGCCCTGCGTGTCGCGCACGGCCACGGCGTCGACGCGCGGCAGCTTGATCTCGCCCTGCGCGTAGGTTCCCGCATCGAAGCTGACGGGAACGAAGGTCGCGTCCTGGAAGGGCAGGTACATCTTGTAGACGTGATAGGTCGGCGTCAGGACCATCTTGTCCTTGTCCGTCAGGATCATCGCCTGCAGGACGTTGACCATCTGGGCGATGTTGGTCATCCGCACCCGGTCCGCGTGGCGGGCGAAGATGTTCAGATTCAGGGCGGCCACGATCGCGTCACGTAGCGAGTTCTGCTGGGCCAGGAAGCCGGGATTGGTGTTCTCGAGCGGCGCCAGCCACACGCCCCATTCGTCGACGACCAGCGGCACTTTCTTTTCGGGATCGTACTTGTCCATGATCGCCGCGTGCTGGGTGATCAGGCCGTCCATGCCCAGGGTTTCCTTGACCAGCTTAGCGTAGGCGGTCTCGTCGAACCTGGTGCTGGAATACGAGGGCGGCCAGCCGCCGGTCGTGTAGGAGTGCAGCGACAGGCCCTCGATGTTCCAGGCCCAGTCGTGACCCTTCTGCGAGGCCATGACCGCCTCGGTATAGGAAGGGTCGGCCTGATTGGGCCCCACGGCGATGCGCTGCATCGCTTCGGCGCCCGTCTGCTTGGGATTGTAGTTCCGGACGAAGCGCGCGTAGCGCTTCATCTCGCTGGTGTAATAGTCAGGGGTCATCGCCCCGCCGCAGCTCCAGCTCTCGTTGCCGAGGCCCAGATACTTGACCTTATAGGGCTCGCGATGACCGTTGGCGGCGCGCTCCTTGCCGGCGGTCGTCTCCGGATCGGCGGTCATGTACTCGATCCACTCGGCCGCTTCCTGGACCGTGCCCGACCCGATATTGACCGAGATGTAGGCTTCGCTGCCGATCTGATCGACGAAGTCCATGAACTCGTCGGTGCCGAAGGTGTTGGGCTCGACCGCGCCGCCCCAGTTGGAGTTGATCGTCTTGCGGCGGTTCTCCGCCGGGCCGATCCCATGACGCCAGTGGTACTCGTCGGCGAAGCAGCCGCCCGGCCAGCGGACGTTGGGGACCTTGATGTCCCGCAGGGCCTGGACGACGTCGTTCCTGATGCCGCGCGTGTTGGGGATGGATGAGTCCTTGCCCACCCACACGCCGCCGTAGATGCCGGTCCCCAGGTGTTCGGCGAACTGACCGAAGATGTTGCGGTCGATCTTGGGGCCAGCGGCGCGCGCGTCGATCTTCACGGTGATCGGGGCGTCGGCCTTAGGCTGAGCAAGGGCCACGGGCGGAGCGGCCAGCGTCATCGCCACGGCGCAGACGCTCAGCGAACGGGTCAGTCTGATCATGATTGTTACCCTCTGTGTCGATCGGCGGCTTGGCCGCTTCGCTTTGTGCTGTCGGTCGTTGAGCTCAGGGCAGCGGCGCGCGATCTGGCCTGTTGCCGGCAAGCGGCGTCATTGGCCCTGACCCGACTGTGTCGAGCCCTGGTGGGCGTAAACGCCCAGCAGCGCGCCGACGAAGCCGCCGGCCTTCTTGGTCGAGAGGATGGTTCCGTCCTCGTCGGCCTTGAGGGTGCTCCACTGATCCGCCGCAAGCGCATAGGCGAAATCATAGCGGCCGCCGCGGGCGGTGATCTTCAGCCAGACCGGGGCGCCTGTCTTTAGAGAGACGGGCGCGCTGGCGACTTCAACGCCGTCGACCGGATCCTTGGGGCCCGATCGGCGCGTGAGCACGATCTTGGTCTGGCCCGCGGAGTCCTTGGCCAGGCCCAGGAAGAAGAAGTGGTCGTCGTTCTGCACGGCGACCATGCCGGCCTTGTCGCCGGTCTTGCCGGGATCAAAGCGCATCATCGTCGAGGCGCTGGCGTTGATGTGCTGCTGGCGGCGTCCCCAGAAAGACGGCTGGGTCATGCCCCCGATCGTTTCAGGCCGCGCCGTCAGCATCAGCTTTCCAGACTCAAGCCGCCACCAGCGTTCCTGCGGTATGCGCATGGTCACCCAGCTGAGCGGCAGGGCCGAGCCATCGAACTCCTCGCGGTCGGTGAAGGCGCCGGTCGTAGGCGGCGGCTTCGGACTGGTCGCGGGCAGGTCGGGCTTGGCGTGGACGTAGGGGATGGTCTTGCCGTTCTCCAGGATGACGGGCCAGCCGTCCTTCCATTCGGCGGGCAGCAGGAAGGTCTCGCGGCCCGTGTTGTAGAGGTCGTCGCCATAGGGACGCACGGCGAGGAACGTCGCCCACCACTTGCCGTCGGGCGTGTCGACGAGCGTGGCGTGACCCGCCGACGTAATGGGGAAGGGGCGGTCCTTGGGCAGGCCGCGCTGCGTGAGGATCGGATTGTTGGCGTACGGAACGTAGGGCCCCCAGGCGTTCTTGGACCGGAGAACGACCTGGCTGTGACCCTCGGCGGTTCCGCCCTCGGCCGCGACCAGATAGTACCAGCCGTCCTTCTTCAGGATGTGCGGTCCTTCGGGCCAGATCGGCTTGGCGGCGGGGTTGACGCCCTTGTCGAGCAGCAGCTTGCGCTCGCCGATCGTCTTCTGGGTCTTGATGTCGTAGGCGATCGCCCAGATGGCGCGGTGCCCGCTGTATTCCGGCTTTCCGGGCGGCTCGCCGTTGAAGACGATCAGGGCCTGTCCGTCATCATCGAAGAACAGGTAGGGATCGATGCCCTCGACGGCGGGCAGCCACACCGGGTCCGACCAAGGGCCCTTGGGATCCTTGGCCGTGATCAGGAAGTTGCCTCCGCAATCAACGCAGGTGTTGAGAATATAGAAGAGGCCGTCGCGATGGCTCAGCGTCGGAGCGAACACCGCGCGCGACAGGCCCAGGCGCTTGAAATCGAGCATGCCGGGGCGATCGATCGCGTTACCGATCTGGTTCCAAGTGACAAGGTCGGTGGAGTGGAACACGGGCAGGCCCGGGAACCACGCGAAGGTCGAGCTGACGAGGTAGAAGTCCTTGCCCACGCGCATGATGGCGGGGTCGGGATAGGTCCCCTTGAGGATCGGATTGGCGTACTGGCCCGAGCCGGGCTTGAACGCCGCGTCGGAGGGATCCGCGCCGGAATATTCGAACCATTCGAACGCGGCTTTGGGCGCTTCCACGGACGTTTTCACCGAACGGGGAGCATCGGGCGCCGACTGTGCGTGGGCGGTCCCGGCGGCGAGAAGGCAAAGAGAGATAAGGCTTTGACGGATCACCTGGCTTAGTCCCTCCGAAAGCCCGCGCTTGAGAACGAGCCTATTATTATGTCTGGCAAATCAGCGCGACGGTCGCTGCGTCCTTGCTGAATTTGGAGTCATACTAGGATGCAAAATCCAAGAATGGTAGCGCTAACCTTTATCGAGCCAGCATCGACGAGCCGACTTGCCTCGGCGCGGACTCGTCGTAGTTTGTCGGAGTAATGCCGCGATCACGTGGCGCCCGAACCGCTAATCCTCGAGAGCCGCATGACCCTGACCCGCCGGTCCACGCTCGCCGCCCTGGGCGTTTCGGCCAGCTTGGCCGGCGGCCCTGTTCGCGGCGCGTCCCCTGGCCGTTCGCCCTTGCGCCTGTGGTATCGCCAGCCGGCCAAGACGTGGGTCGAGGCTCTTCCCGTCGGCTCGGGCAAGCTGGGGGCCATGGTGTTCGGCGGTGTCGCCCATGAGCGTCTGCAACTGAACGAGGACACCTTATGGGCCGGCGGTCCTTATGATCCGGCCCGGCCGGAAGCCTTGGTCGCCCTGCCGGAAATCCGTCGCCTGATCGACGCGGAAGACTACGCTCAGGCCGCCAAGTTGGCCGACGCCCAGTTCCTGGGCGCGCCGAAGAGCCAGATGTCCTACCAGACGATCGGCGACCTCGAGCTGGAGTTTCCAAGTCTTTCGGACGGGGTCGGCGACTATGTCCGTGACCTCGACCTCGATGGCGCGATCGCGACGACGCGCTTCACCGCCGAGGGCGTCGGCCATGTGCGCCAGGTGATCGCCAGCGCGCCGGCCGGCGTGATCGCCGTGCGCCTGACAGCCGATCGCAGGGGCGCGGTCACGGTGAGTCTCGGCCTAGGCAGCCCCCTGAAGGCTCAAGTCACGATCGAGGACGACCAGCTTGTGCTGGCGGGCGTCAATGACGGTCAGCAGGGCGTCGAGGGGCGGTTGCGTTTCGAATGCCGGGCTCAGGTCCGTGCTCAAGGCGGCAAGGTGCGACAGGAGGGCGGCAAGCTCCTGGTGACAGGCGCCGACGAGGTGCTGGTGCTGATCGCCGCGGCCACCAGCTACCGCCGCTACGACGACGTGTCGGGTGATCCGGCGGCGTTGAACCGCGCGACCTTGGCCAAGCTGCGGAGCAGGTCCTGGGGCGATCTTCTCACCGCGCACCAGGCCGACCACCGCGCCCTGTTCAGGCGGGTCGACGTCGATTTCGGCCGCACGCGGGCCGAGCTGGCGCCGACCGACGAGCGGATCAAGGCCTCCCCGAACGTCGACGATCCTTCCCTGGCGGCGCTGTACTACCAGTACGGACGGTATCTGCTGATCGCCTGCTCGCGACCGGGCGGGCAGGCGGCGAATCTGCAGGGCGTCTGGAACGACAAGACCAACGCGCCGTGGGGCAGCAAGTACACGATCAACATCAACACCGAGATGAACTACTGGCCGGCCGAGCCGACCGGCCTGCCCGAGCTTGTCGAGCCGCTGATCGCCCTGGTGAAGGATCTCGCCGAGACCGGCGCCCGGACGGCGAAGGTCATGTATGGCGCTCGGGGCTGGGTCGCGCACCACAACACCGACCTCTGGCGGGCCACCGCTCCGATAGACGGCGCGATGTGGGGCGTCTGGCCCACCGGCGGGGCCTGGCTGTGCAAGCACGTTTTCGACCACTACGACTATAGCCGCGACGCGGCGTATCTGGCGCGGGTCTACCCGCTGATGAAGGGCTCGGCGCGGTTCTTCCTGGACACCCTGGTGATCGATCCGAAGTTCGGCGTTCTGGTCACCAATCCGTCGCTATCGCCGGAGAACCCCCACGGGCACGGCTCGTCCCTGGCGGCTGGGCCGACCATGGACCAGGCGATCATCCGCGATCTGTTCACCAACTGCCTGAAGGCCGAAGCGGTGCTGGGCGCGGACAAGGGCTTCGTCGCCGAGTTGACCGCGGCCCGCGACAGGCTGGCGCCGTACCGGATCGGCAAGGACGGCCAATTGCAGGAGTGGCAGGAAGACTGGGACGCCGACGCCGAAGACATCCATCACCGGCATGTCTCTCATCTGTACGGCCTGTTCCCGTCGGACCAGATTTCGGTGGATGTCACGCCCAAGCTGGCGGCCGCCGCCAGGAGAAGCCTGCAGACCCGTGGCGACCTTTCGACCGGCTGGGCCATCGCCTGGCGGCTGAATCTGTGGTCGCGCCTGGGTGAAGGCGACCATGCGCACGCGATCCTCAAATTGCTGCTGGGACCTGAGCGCACCTACCCCAACATGTTCGACGCCCATCCGCCGTTTCAGATCGACGGCAACTTCGGCGGGACCAGCGGGATGACCGAGATGATCCTGCAAAGCCGCAACGATCGTATCTACCTGCTGCCGGCGCTACCGACGGCCTGGCCGACAGGTCGCATCAAGGGGCTGCGCGCTCGCGGCGCGGTGACGCTTGACCTGGCATGGAGCCGGGGACAGCTCACCGAGGCGGCCCTGACAGCCCAGGCCGACGGACGTCATGTCTTGGTCCATGCCGGTTCGGTCCTGACCGTCGACCTCAAGGCCGGTCAAACGGCGCTCGTGAAGCCGGCGGGCGGGGCGCTGAAGCGTGTGACTTGACCGCGCGCCCTGAGGCGGCCTGATTTTCTGCGAATGACCCGCCAGCGTGGAGGCCCGCGCGGCGCCGATGGAGACGTCCTCATGAACCTTTCGCGACGCGGACTGATGCACGCCCCGCTGGCCCTGGTCGGGACGTCCGCGATGGGCCTCGGCGCGGCAAGTCATGCCCGAGCCGGCCAGGCGCGGAGCGAGGCGGGGGAGGTCGTGGAGCTATGGCCGCGGGCTCCTGGCGGGGCCTTGCATCCGGGTATGACCGAAGTCGTCGAGCAGACCTCTTCGGATCAGGCCTACAGCAGCCGGCGGAAGAAGGGGATTCTTCGGCCCCATATGGTTGTACGGCCGGCGGCGGTCCCCAATGGCGCGGCCATGCTGATCATTCCAGGCGGCGGGTTTGGCTGGAACTATTTCGAGCACGAGGGCTATCGCGTCGCCGACGTGCTGAACCAGGCCGGGATCAGCTGTTTCGTGCTGTTCTATCGCCTGGCGCAGGACGGCTGGGACGATCCGGCCAGTGTCGGACCCGCCGACGCCCAACGCGCCCTGCGTCTGATCCGCGCCCAGTCCGCCCGTTTCCGGATCGACCCGGCGAGGGTGGGCGTGATGGGTTTCAGCGCCGGCGGGTTTCTGGCCGCGACTCTGGCCACGCGGCACGAGGCGCGTTTTTATCCGCCAGGCGACGTCGTCGATCGAGTCAGCGCCCGACCGTTGCTGTCCGCGCCGATCTATCCGGTGCAGTCGGTGGATCCGGCCTATGCCTATTCCGGCGTCGGTCCGTCGCTGTTTGGCGGACCGGCCTCGGCGGCCCAGATCCGCGAGTGGTCGCCTGATCTGAATGTCGGGCCGTCCAGCACGCCGACCTTCCTGGCCCATGCCGAGGACGATGATCTTGTCCCCGCGGCCAATACCCTGCGGCTACGTGATGCGTTGTCGGCGGCGAAAATTCCGGTCGAAACCCACCTTTTCGCGCGAGGCGGGCACGGTTTTGGCGTTCGTCCCGAAGCGGGCCGTCCAGGCGGCCGGTGGATGCCGCTGTTCCTGGACTTCGCGCGCGGCGAGGCCCTGTTCGCCTGACGCGCGGTCTCGACAAGCCCGCAAAGCCCGGGCACTCATAGGAATAATGATAGCGCTAACATGCGTGCGGGAGGATGTGATGAACGCAGGAGTTCGAGGAATTGCGCGTCGGCCGGCGCGGTCCGGCCTGGGGGCGGCGGCGTTGGCGGCGCTGCTCATCGTTTCGCCGGGCGCTGGAAACGCGGCGGGGCAAACCGGCGCGGTCGCCGGGTCCTATCGCGACACCACCCTCACGCCCGCCCAGCGCGCTAAGGATCTGGTGGGGCGCATGACGCTGGAGGAAAAGGCCCGCCAGCTGGGACATGACGCTCCGGCGATCCCCCGGCTGGGCGTGCCGCAATACAATTGGTGGAACGAAGGCCTGCACGGCGTGGCGCGCGCGGGCGTGGCCACGGTCTATCCCCAGGCGATCGGCATGGCCGCGTCGTGGAACGCGCCGCTGATGGAGCAGGTCGGGGACGCGGTCAGCACCGAGTTTCGCGCCAAGTATCTGGAGCGGGTCCATCCCGATGGCGGGACGGAGTTCTACCGCGGGCTGACGGTGTGGTCGCCCAACGTCAATATCTTCCGCGATCCGCGCTGGGGGCGGGGTCAGGAGACCTACGGCGAGGACCCGTACCTGACCGGCCAGCTGGGGATTTCCTACATTCAGGGTCTGCAGGGACGCGATCCGAAGTATCTGAAGACCATCGCGACCTCCAAGCATTTCGCCGTCCATAGCGGTCCGGAATCCAATCGCCATCGCGAGGACGTGCATCCTTCCGCTTACGATCTGGAGGATACCTACCTGCCGGCGTTTCGCGCGACGGTGACGCAGGGCGGGGCTCAATCGGTCATGTGCGTCTACAACGCCGTGTATGGCGTGCCGGGCTGCGCCAGCGACATGCTGCTTTCCGAGACGCTGCGACGGGACTGGGACTTCAAGGGCTATGTGGTTTCGGATTGCGGCGCGGTCGCCAACGTCTATCGCGAAGACAGCCTGCACTACACCAAGACCGCGCCCGAAGGCGTGGCGGCCAGCCTCAAGGCCGGCACCGATCTGATCTGCGGCGACTACCGCAACAACATGACCACCGAGCCTGAGAACATCGTCGCCGCGGTGCGCGGCGGCCTGTTGCCGGAGGCGACCGTCGACCAGGCTCTGGAGCGCTTGTTCGTCGCACGGATCCGGCTGGGGCTGTTTGACCCTCGCACGGCCGTTTTCCCGCAGATCACGGCCAAGGACTACAACACGCCCGAGCATCGCGCGCTGTCGCTGAAGATGGCCAAGGACTCGATGGTTCTCCTGAAGAACCAGGGTGGTCTTCTGCCACTGACCGCCGCGCCTAAGACGATCGCCGTCATAGGGCCCAACGCCGACAGCTACGATGTCCTGGTCGGCAACTATTATGGACGGCCGACCAAGCCGGTGACGGTGCTCGATGGCGTGCGGGCGCGCTTTCCAACCTCCAAGATCCTCTATGCCGAAGGGACCGGCCTGATCGGTCCGGCCGAAGCTCCCGTCCCCGATACGGCCCTGTGCACCGACAGCGGCTGCGCGACGCCCGGACTGCGCGCTTCCCATTTCCCCAAGCCCGAGTTCGGCGGCACGGCGCGTTCGAGCGTCGAGCCCAATGCGCGCGTCAAGTGGAGCGGCGAGGACAAGAACGGCAGCGCCCGCTGGACGGGGGTTCTGACCGCGCCAGAGAGCGGCGAATATCGCCTGCGCTTCGCCAGCGAGAACGGCTACCGGATCTGGGTCGACGACAAGCTGATCGTCGACGAGTGGCAAGTGGGCGATGCGCCGTCGATCGCATCGGGGCGCGTGAACCTGCAGGCGGGGCGTCGATACGCGCTCCGCGTCGAGGCCGTCCAGCGCGACGCCACGGGCGACCAGAGACTGGTCTGGAGCCGTCCGTCCGAGAACGGCGACGACGCGGTCGCCGCCGCGCGCCAGGCCGATGTGGTCATCTTCGTTGGCGGCCTGTCGGCGCGGATCGAAGGCGAGGAGATGAAGGTCGATGCGGCCGGGTTCGCCGGCGGCGACCGGACGAGCCTGGATCTGCCAGCGCCCCAGCAGAAGCTCCTGGAACGCGTCCACGCCACGGGCAAGCCTGTCGTGCTGGTGCTGATGAACGGCAGCCCGCTGGCGGTGAACTGGGCCGACAAGAACATTCCCGCCATTGTCGAGGCCTGGTATCCGGGCGGTGAAGGCGGCGCGGCCGTGGCCCAACTTCTGGCCGGCGACTTCAGCCCCGCCGGTCGTCTGCCCGTGACGTTCTACAAGTCCGCCGACGACCTGCCCGCCTTCGGCGACTACGCCATGGCGGGGCGGACCTATCGCTACTTCAAGGGGCCGGTCCTGTACCCGTTCGGGCATGGTCTCAGCTTCACGAAGTTCGCCTACGATACCCCCGTCGCGCCGCGCGAAATCAGGGCCGGTGAGCCGGCGCGAGTCTCTGTCCGCGTGCGCAACGCGGGTGGGCGTGAAGGCGACGAGGTGGTCCAGCTTTATGTCGAGAAGCCGGGGGACAAGGCGGCGCCGACGCTCGCGGGCTTCCAGCGGATTCATCTGGCGCCGGGCGAGGACAAGGTGGTCACGTTCGAACTGGACGCGCGGCGCCTGTCTCAGGTCGACTCGAGCGGCGCGCGCAAGGTCGGTGTCGGGCGCTATCGCCTCCACCTCGGCGGCGGCCAGCCTGGCCACGCCGAGACGGTCAAGACGGAGGTCGCTGTCCTAGGGGAGACCGTCCTCCCCCGCTAGGAGGACGGTCGCGGGCAAGGCGTGAAGCCGATCCCGGAGCCGCGTCGCGCGCGACGCGGGCCTAGCCCGGGTGTCCCGCCAACTGCGGCTTGGCGTTATCCGCCGGACTGGCCGTCGCGCGCAGTCGGTCTTGCCAGACCGAGCGTCGACGCTGCCGCTCAAGCTCGGCCTGCCGCAGACGCTCATGCTCCTCTGCGTCGATGACCCCGCTCAGGTAAAGATTGAACAACGCTCTGGCGTCGTGGCGCGCGGCGGCGACGTCGCCGCGCGCCACGGCCTTGGCGACCAAGGCCTGGGTCGCGCTTACCTGGCCGGCCAGAGGGCGCATGGCGTTGGAGAACGCCGTCCGCAGAACCGGCCGCGCGAGCAGGGCGTTCCATAGATTCCGAACCGAAACGACGATCGCGCCATTGCCGGTCGCCGCCGCCAGATTGACGTGGAACTTCTGGAACGCCTCGATGTCCCCGATGTGAGGGGAGGGAGCTTCGGGCGCCGACGCGGACACGCCCGCCGCCAGGGCGATCGATTCTAGCTCGAACACGCAACATGCTTCGAGCAGCGCCAGCAGGTCGAACGCGGCGCCGTCCAGGGCCCCGCCGGCGGTCACGCCGCTGAGCACCTTCATGCCGACGCCGCGGCGAATGTCGATCAAGTCGATGCATTGAAGGATGGTCAGCGCCTCGCGCAGCGCTGTGCGGCTCACTGGAAATTCCTGCAAGAGCTGTGTCTCGGGCGGCAGAAGCGAGTCCGGCGGATAAACGCCGTCCTGAATCCGGTCGATCAGGATCTGGGCCACCCTGTGCGAGGCCCGGCGTCCCTTGGCGATCATGCTTAGCGCTTGCGCGCTCACCGAGGCGTTCATGACAAGCGCGTCCTGGGCGTCGGTTTGATCGCTGCTTCGACATTGAGCGAGTTCGACGGGGCCTGGCGGCTCACCGGACTCGCAATGGGTAGGGCTCTGTCTCTGGGCACGATCGTCGCCTATTGTCAGACAACTTTAGGCCGAAGAAGAGGAGTCTTCTGACTATCTGTCCAGGACAATTTTGACCGTTCGAGCGAATTTCGCCGGCAATTGGCCTGAACGGATTGTGGCAAAAATCCCACGCCGATCCGGAATCGGTACCGCTACCATTTTGTTTTAGCTCGGTGGGAGCGGAAGTGCTCCGGGTAAATCGCATTGAAAAATAACGGTGTTTCGGAAGAAAAAGGTCAGGCCAATGGCGTTTGGGTCGTCTGTCCTTATGGTCTGACATTATTGACTGCGATCGGCCATCGCTGAAAGCTCATCGGGCCGCTTCGAAGCGGCGTCGGAACAAGATGGGGGCGCAACGCCGCCCCTGCGATTTTGGGAGGGAGCTGAGATGCGAACGCTTGACGGATGCTCGCGCGCTGCGCGCGCCGCGCTTTTGGGAGCCACGATGTTGTCCGGCCTGGCCGCGGGCCAGGCCCACGCCCAGACCGCGCCGTCCGCGGCCGGTGGCGACACGGTCGAGGAGGTGGTCGTTACCGGCTACCGCTCCAGCCTGGCGCAATCGACCGTCGCCAAGCGCGAGACGACCGGGTTCGCGGACGCCATCTTCGCCGAGGACATCGGCAAGTTTCCGGACTCCAACATCGCTGAGTCGTTCAACCGCATCCCGGGCATCACCATCACCCGCGACATCACCGGCGAAGGCACCAATGTCGCCATCCGCGGCCTGGGCTCGAACTTCACCAATGTGACGCTGAACGGCGCCTCGATCGCCGTGGCCTCGTCCGGCGCCACGGACGCCCAGGGCACCGACCGCTCGGTGGACCTCAGCTTCTTCCCGACCGACCTCTTCACCAAGCTGACGGTGAACAAGAGCTACTCGGCCAGTCTGCTGGAAGGCGGCGCGGCGGGTAACATCGACATGCGCTCGGCGCGTCCGTTCGATCGCCCCGGCCAGCACCTCACCATGAGCGCCCAGGCCCTGAAGCCCGATGGCGCGGACTGGGGCGGCAAGGGCTCGCTGATCGCCAGCAAGACCTGGGACAACTTCGGCGCCCTGTTCGGGATTTCGGGCCAGCGCCTGCACACCGACACGCGCGGCTATGAAACCATCGGCTTCACCAATCCGGCCCTGACGGCCGCCCAGTGCGGCGCGACCACCGGCTGCAACACGACCGGCGGCGGAAACTGGACGATCCCGGCGACGGTGCCGGCGGGCTCGGGCGCGGGCCTTGTCGCGGGCACGACGATCGACCGCGCCTTCCTCCTGGCCAACAATCCCAACACGACGATCCAGCAGATCGACAACGGCCTGCTGCCGCGCCTGGGCCGTCCGTCTGCCGAGTACGGTCGCCGCGACCGCCTCAACCTGATCGGAAGCCTGGAATGGCGTCCGAACGACAACATGAACTTCTACATCGACGGGATGTACGGCTATAAGAAGAACGACCTTCTGCGCGAGGACATCGCCTGGATCGTGCGCAACGGCGCGGTCATCCCGCTGAACACCCAGTACGACAAGGCGGACTGCACCAACGGCTGCACGGTGACCAAGGGCACCTACGCCAACTCGCAGTTCTTCCTGGAATTCCGCCCCTATATCGAGAAGACCGAGCTGTGGGGCATCAACCCCGGCGGCGAATGGCGCATCACCGACAATCTGAAGGTCGAGGCCCAGGCCAACTACACCAAGAGCAACTTCCACCGCGAAAGCCCGACCTTCGGTCCGGTGACCGCGCTCGGCGTCGGCACAACGGTCGACTACACCTACAACCCGACCGGCATCCCGACGATCAAGAGCAGCGTCGATCTGAACAACCCCGCCAACTACATCTGGACCGGCGGCCGGTTGAACATGCAGGACGAGAAGCGCTGGTATGAGACCAAGGGCGTTCGCGGCGTCGTCACCTGGGGCGACGAGGCGCTGAACCTCAAGTTCGGCGGCAACTACGACGACGTCTCGCGCCGGATCCGCGGCTATGACAACACCACGCCGTGGCAGAACGCGACCTGCGGCAACAATCCCAGCATCAACCTGCCTTCGCCCAACGGCCAGCCGCCTTGCCAAGGCCTGAACCAGCCGGGCGCCGCGCCGGCGGGCTATCCGACCTATCCGGGCTACGGCACGGGCTACACGGCCGGCCAGACCGGAACCCTGACCTACGGCGGCTCGCTGATCCCCACCACCAGCCTGGCCAACTATCTCAAGCCTGGCCCGGCCGGCTGGGTCACCGTTGACTGGGAGGCGGTCAAGAAGGCCACCAACTACCAAGCGCTGCATGACGTCTATGCCGAAAGCGGCGGTTCCAACACCGGCGCGAGCGGCGGCTACATCAACGAGAAGAACAGCGCGGCCTACACCGAGCTGAATGGTGTGAGCCAGGTCCTGGACAGCGATCTGCGCTACAACGTTGGCATTCGCTACGTGCACACCAAGCAGACGATCGGCGGCCGGGTTTCGCTGGCGGATCCGCGTAACACCCTGCCTGGCGGCGCCCAGCTGCCGGACGGCTCGCGCTATCCGAACATCACGAACTACGTCTACACCGAGAACACCTACTCGAAGTGGCTGCCGGCCGCGAATATCGCCTATGACGTGGGCGAGCACGCCGTCGCCCGCGTCGCGGTCTCGGAGACGATGACCCGTCCTGATCCGGCCGCCCAGCTGCCTGGCGTCAGCTTCGGCGCGCCCTCGGCGGACCAGGCGACCATCGGCAACTCGGCGCTCGAGCCGTACTTCTCCAAGAACCTCGACCTGGGTTTCGAGCTCTATACCGGCCAGGAAGGCGTGATCGCGGTCAATGCCTTCCGCAAGTCGCTGACGGGCTTCACGACCAACAACGTCGTCACCCAGCCGTTCTCGTATCTGGCCCAGTACGGCATCACCTACGACACCCTGAACGACACCCAGAGGACGGCGATCAATTCGCGCGGCGGTCCGACCGTGGCGCAGGTCCAGATCCAGTCGCAGATCAACGTGCCCAACAAGCTGACGATCAACGGCCTGGAGTTCCAATGGGTCCAGCCGCTGGACTTCCTGACCAGCCGTTTCGGCGTCGAGGGATTTGGCTTCAACGCCAACGCCACCATCGTCGACCAGACGAGCGACGGTCCGGCGATCGCCTACGGCGTGGCCAAGTACAGCTACAACCTGACGGGCTACTACGAGCGCAACGGCGTCAGCCTGCGCCTGAGCCACACCTATCGGGAGGGGTCGCAATCCAGCGGCGCCAACCAGAACGGCGTCACGGCCGCGGCCCTGTTCTCGGACGACTACAAGCAGACGGATTTCTCTTCCAGCTATGACCTGGACAAGATCTTCGGCTTGGCGAACGCGCCGCAGCTGACCTTCAACGTGATCAACCTGACCAACGAGTCGCTGCGCTCGTACTTCCAGTACGACAACGCGACGTTCACCTACTACAAGCCCGGCCGCCAATATCAGCTGGGTCTGCGCATGAGCTTCTAAGCGAAGGGAGCGCTTGCTGGCGCTCTTCACGATGATCCCGGCGTCGGCCAGCTCGCTCCCCCCAGCAGCTCGACGTCGGCCAGGGTGGAGGGGCTAGGCCCCGCCCTGGGCTTCATGGCCCGGCCTTTCGGCCGGGCCATTCTTTTTGCGCGGGCGTAGCGCCGCCAGACCCGATCCAGGAGACGCGGGGCCCGTCCGTTGGGCGGTCAGCCGGCGAGAAGGGCTCGAGCTCTTTCGCCACGTCCTGGGGTAGGGCGCTTACCGACGGTCTGAAGCGGCGCTGGACAAGGACGTGGCGCCGCGAAAGACCGCTCCGCGTCCTGCCGAGCGCGCCGAGCCCGGAGTCTAAAACCCGACTCAAGCGATCGCGACAGTTTGCCGCTCCCCTTGGGGTTGTCCGGTTTACCTTACTTTAAGGGCGGCATCCGAGATTATGGCAAGTAGTGATGTCGTATAACGCTGATATCTCTACGTGTTCGGGGGCTAAATATTGTCAAATCCAGGTGCAGATTCCCTCTTATTTGACAGTGACGTGACGGTTTCCAATATCGGCGTTGCATATGACCTGGTCGGCGCGGCTCTGGCCAAAGGCGGCCCGATCGCCCTCGATATGACCGCGGTCGAAGAGACCGACCTCACCTTCATCCAAATGGTCGAATCCGCGCGCCGCAGGGCGGCCGGGACAGGCCAAGGCTTTACGCTGCGTCACCCTGCGGGCGGCGCGGTCCTGGAAGTGCTGCGGCGCGGCGGCTTCCTCGACGACGACACCTCCGAGCGCGCCAAGTTCTGGCTTCAGGGAACCGCCCAATGACCTCGATCCTCACGGTGGACGATTCCGCCAGCATCCGGCAGGCGATCAAGATCGCCTTGAGCGGCGAAGGCTATGCCGTCACCGAAGCGGTGAACGGCCAGGACGGCCTGGACAAGGGTTCGGCCGGCGGCTTCGACCTGATCGTCACCGACCTGAACATGCCGGTCATGGACGGCCTGGCCATGATCCGCGAGCTGCGCGCGCGCCCGGCCGGGGCCGGCGTGCCGATCCTGTTCCTCACCACCGAGTCCGACGCCGAAATCAAGGCTCAGGCCAAGGCCGCGGGCGCGACCGGTTGGCTGACCAAGCCCTTTGATCCCGAACAGCTGGTCCGGGTCGTCAAGAAGGTGCTGGCCAAGTGAGCGGCCTCGATCCCATCGAGACGTTCCGCCAGGAAGCCCAGGACCTGCTGGAGGAGATCGAGCAGGGTCTGCTCGACCTGGCCCATCGTCCGGGGGATCGAGACCTGGTCGACGCCGTCTTCCGCGGCCTGCACACCCTGAAGGGCTCGGGCGCCATGTTCGGCTTCGACGCCCTGGCCGCCTTCACCCATCACTGCGAAACCGCCTTCGACCGTGTCCGCAAGGGCGAGGTCGCGGCCACGCCCGAGCTGGTCGGCGCGGTCCTGGCCGCCCAGGACCACATGCGCGCCCTGGCCGAGGGCCGTCCCGCCTCGAAGACCGACGGCGACGTCCTGCTCGCCGAGCTGCACCGCGTGGTCGAGGCCGCCGGCAATCCGACCGCCGCCGCTTCCGCCGGGCCGGCCGAGCCCGGCATGAACCGCTGGCGCGTGCGCTTCAGCCTGCCGGCCGACGCCCTGGTCAACGGCACCCGCCCGCTGCCCCTGCTGGACGAGCTGCGCGAGCTGGGCGACTGCACCGTGGTCGCCGTCACCGACGCCGTGCCCGACTTCGACGCGCTGGTCCCAACAGAGTGCCACCTGGCCTGGGACGTGACCCTGGTCACCAAGCACGGCCGCGACGCCAT